>BNJU01000594.1_pt1 | contig 170073 bp, 198 predicted proteins | sample 8539281 | NCBI WGS metagenome assembly BNJU01 (sample SAMD00202456, study PRJDB9452) | human saliva metagenome | isolation source: human saliva | place: Japan | reverse complement strand
TATGAAGAAAGCAAGGGATTGTCCATAAGTGTCGGAAAGATTATCATCTCCATCTGTGGGAGAAAGAGGACTGGGACCAGGAGGGTATGATGTGCCTCTATGAGCTAGTCAGTCACCATCCAGAGTTACTAGAGGGAGAACGCCATCGACTATATGTCTGCTTTAAAACCAAATTCCGCAATCGCATCCTAGACTACATCCGTAAACAGGAAAGTCACAAGCGCCGTTTCGACAAAGAGCCCTATGAGGAGGTGAGCGAAATTAGTCATCGCTTAGGCGAAAAAGGACTGAGACTAGATGATTATTATCTCTTTCACGAACTTCTAAGAAATTACAGAGCAAGTCAGAGTAAAGAAAAACAAGAACAACTTGATCGTCTCATGGGAGGGGAATGTTTCAAAGGACGCAAGGCACTCCTAGGAGAATTAAGAGTGGTATTGAGTGATTTTAGATAAAATGAAAATAGCCCAAAAAAGTTCTTGACAAAGGCAAAAAAGTAGGTATAATAGAAAGAGTTGAAAAGCTCAGGTCCGTTGGTCAAGGGGTTAAGACACCGCCTTTTCACGGCGGTAACACGGGTTCGAATCCCGTACGGACTATGGTGTATCGCAGGGTTGAAAAAAGTAAAAAAAGTTTCAAAAAAGTGTTGACAAAGATCAGCAGCTGTGATATACTAATATAGTTGTCGCTTGAGAGAGAAAGAGTGACAAAGACCTTTGAAAACTGAACAAGACGAACCAATGTGCAGGGCACTACAACTTTAGTTGTAGTACTGAACAATGAAAAAACAATAAATCTGTCAGTGACAGAAATGAGTGAGAACTCAAACTTTTAATGAGAGTTTGATCCTGGCTCAGGACGAACGCTGGCGGCGTGCCTAATACATGCAAGTAGAACGCTGAAGGAGGAGCTTGCTTCTCTGGATGAGTTGCGAACGGGTGAGTAACGCGTAGGTAACCTGCCTGGTAGCGGGGGATAACTATTGGAAACGATAGCTAATACCGCATAATATTGACTATTGCATGATAGTTGATTAAAAGGTGCAATTGCACCACTACCAGATGGACCTGCGTTGTATTAGCTAGTTGGTGGGGTAACGGCTCACCAAGGCGACGATACATAGCCGACCTGAGAGGGTGATCGGCCACACTGGGACTGAGACACGGCCCAGACTCCTACGGGAGGCAGCAGTAGGGAATCTTCGGCAATGGACGGAAGTCTGACCGAGCAACGCCGCGTGAGTGAAGAAGGTTTTCGGATCGTAAAGCTCTGTTGTAAGAGAAGAACGAGTGTGAGAGTGGAAAGTTCACACTGTGACGGTATCTTACCAGAAAGGGACGGCTAACTACGTGCCAGCAGCCGCGGTAATACGTAGGTCCCGAGCGTTGTCCGGATTTATTGGGCGTAAAAGCGAGCGCAGGCGGTTAGATAAGTCTGAAGTTAAAGGCTGTGGCTTAACCATAGTACGCTTTGGAAACTGTTTAACTTGAGTGCAAGAGGGAGAGTGGAATTCCATGTGTAGCGGTGAAATGCGTAGATATATGGAGGAACACCGGTGGCGAAAGCAGCTCTCTGGCTTGTAACTGACGCTGAGGCTCGAAAGCGTGGGGAGCAAACAGGATTAGATACCCTGGTAGTCCACGCCGTAAACGATGAGTGCTAGGGTGTTAGACCCTTTCCGGGGTTTAGTGCCGCAGCTAACGCATTAAGCACTCCGCCTGGGGAGTACGACCGCAAGGTTGAAACTCAAAGGAATTGACGGGGGCCCGCACAAGCGGTGGAGCATGTGGTTTAATTCGAAGCAACGCGAAGAACCTTACCAGGTCTTGACATCCCTCTGACCGCTCTAGAGATAGAGTTTTCCTTCGGGACAGAGGTGACAGGTGGTGCATGGTTGTCGTCAGCTCGTGTCGTGAGATGTTGGGTTAAGTCCCGCAACGAGCGCAACCCCTATTGTTAGTTGCCATCATTTAGTTGGGCACTCTAGCGAGACTGCCGGTAATAAACCGGAGGAAGGTGGGGATGACGTCAAATCATCATGCCCCTTATGACCTGGGCTACACACGTGCTACAATGGCTGGTACAACGAGTCGCAAGCCGGTGACGGCAAGCTAATCTCTTAAAGCCAGTCTCAGTTCGGATTGTAGGCTGCAACTCGCCTACATGAAGTCGGAATCGCTAGTAATCGCGGATCAGCACGCCGCGGTGAATACGTTCCCGGGCCTTGTACACACCGCCCGTCACACCACGAGAGTTTGTAACACCCGAAGTCGGTGAGGTAACCTTTTAGGAGCCAGCCGCCTAAGGTGGGATAGATGATTGGGGTGAAGTCGTAACAAGGTAGCCGTATCGGAAGGTGCGGCTGGATCACCTCCTTTCTAAGGAAAAGGAACTGCGCATTGGTCTTGTTTAGTCTTGAGAGGTCTTGTGGGGCCTTAGCTCAGCTGGGAGAGCGCCTGCTTTGCACGCAGGAGGTCAGCGGTTCGATCCCGCTAGGCTCCATTGGTGAGAGATCGCAAGTAATGCACATTGAAAATTGAATATCTATATCAAATAGTAACAAGAAAATAAACCGAAACGCTGTAAGTATTTAATGAGTTTTCTAATTTTTGAAAAAATTAGGTTAATAAGGTTAAGTTAATAAGGGCGCACGGTGGATGCCTTGGCACTAGGAGCCGAAGAAGGACGTGACAAACGACGATATGCCTTGGGTAGCTGTAAGTAAGCGATGATCCAGGGATTTCCGAATGGGGGAACCCAACAGGTACTACCTGTTACCCATATCTGTTAAGGATATGAGGAGGAAGACGCAGTGAACTGAAACATCTAAGTAGCTGCAGGAAGAGAAAGCAAAAAGCGATTGCCTTAGTAGCGGCGAGCAGAAACGGCAGGAGGGCAAACCGAAGAGTTTACTCTTCGGGGTTGTAGGACTGCAAAGTGGACTCAAAGATTATAGAAGAATGATTTGGGAAGATCAGCCAAAGAGAGTAAAAAGCCTCGTATTTAAAATAGTCTTTGTACCTAGCAGAATCCTGAGTACGGCGGGACACGAGAAATCCCGTCGGAATCTGGGAGGACCATCTCCCAACCCTAAATACTCCCTAGTGACCGATAGTGAACCAGTACCGTGAGGGAAAGGTGAAAAAGCACCCCGGGAGGGAGTGAAATAGAACCTGAAACCGTGTGCCTACAACAAGTTCGAGCCCGTTAATGGGTGAGAGCGTGCCTTTTGTAGAATGAACCGGCGAGTTACGATATGATGCGAGGTTAAGTTGAAGAGACGGAGCCGCAGGGAAACCGAGTCTGAATAGGGCGCTTTAGTATTATGTCGTAGACCCGAAACCATGTGACCTACCCATGAGCAGGTTGAAGGTGCGGTAAGACGCACTGGAGGACCGAACCAGGGCACGTTGAAAAGTGCTTGGATGACTTGTGGGTAGCGGAGAAATTCCAAACGAACTTGGAGATAGCTGGTTCTCTCCGAAATAGCTTTAGGGCTAGCGTCGACATTAGAGATTCTTGGAGGTAGAGCACTGTTTGGGTGAGGGGTCCATCCCGGATTACCAATCTCAGATAAACTCCGAATGCCAAAGAATTATGGTCGGCAGTCAGACTGCGAGTGCTAAGATCCGTAGTCGAAAGGGAAACAGCCCAGACCACCAGCTAAGGTCCCAAAAATAATTGTTAAGTGGAAAAAGGATGTGGGGTTGCACAGACAACTAGGATGTTAGCTTAGAAGCAGCTATTCATTCAAAGAGTGCGTAATAGCTCACTAGTCGAGTGACCCTGCGCCGAAAAATGTACCAGGGGCTAAAACAATTTACCGAAGCTGTGGATACCTTTATAGGTATGGTAGGAGAGCGTTCTATGTGTGAAGAAGGTATACCGTGAGGAGTGCTGGAACGCATAGAAGTGAGAATGCCGGTATGAGTAGCGAAAGACAGGTGAGAATCCTGTCCACCGTAAGACTAAGGTTTCCAGGGGAAGGCTCGTCCGCCCTGGGTTAGTCGGGACCTAAGGAGAGACCGAAAGGTGTATCCGATGGACAACAGGTTGATATTCCTGTACTAGAGTATGTAGTGATGGAGGGACGCAGTAGGCTAACTAAAGCAGACGATTGGAAGTGTCTGTCTAAGCAGTGAGGTGTGAATTGAGTCAAATGCTTAGTTCTATAACATTGAGCTGTGATGGGGAGCGAAGTTTAGTAGCGAAGTTAGTGACGTCACACTGCCAAGAAAAGCTTCTAGCGTTAAACATACTCTACCCGTACCGCAAACCGACACAGGTAGTCGAGGCGAGTAGCCTCAGGTGAGCGAGAGAACTCTCGTTAAGGAACTCGGCAAAATGACCCCGTAACTTCGGGAGAAGGGGTGCTGACTTTAAGTCAGCCGCAGTGAATAGGCCCAAGCAACTGTTTATCAAAAACACAGCTCTCTGCTAAATCGTAAGATGATGTATAGGGGGTGACGCCTGCCCGGTGCTGGAAGGTTAAGAGGAGTGCTTAGCGTAAGCGAAGGTATGAATTGAAGCCCCAGTAAACGGCGGCCGTAACTATAACGGTCCTAAGGTAGCGAAATTCCTTGTCAGGGTAAGTTCCGACCCGCACGAAAAGGCGTAATGATTTGGGCACTGTCTCAACGAGAGACTCGGTGAAATTTTTAGTACCTGTGAAGATGCAGGTTACCCGCGACAGGACGGAAAGACCCCATGGAGCTTTACTGCAGTTTGATATTGAGTGTCTGTACCACATGTACAGGATAGGTAGGAGTCTAAGAGATCGGGACGCCAGTTTCGAAGGAGACGTTGTTGGGATACTACCCTTGTGTTATGGCCACTCTAACCCGGATAGGTGATCCTATCGGAGACAGTGTCTGACGGGCAGTTTGACTGGGGCGGTCGCCTCCTAAAAAGGTAACGGAGGCGCCCAAAGGTTCCCTCAGAATGGTTGGAAATCATTCGCAGAGTGTAAAGGTATAAGGGAGCTTGACTGCGAGAGCAACAACTCGAGCAGGGACGAAAGTCGGGCTTAGTGATCCGGTGGTTCCGTATGGAAGGGCCATCGCTCAACGGATAAAAAGCTACCCTGGGGATAACAGGCTTATCTCCCCAAGAGTTCACATCGACGGGGAGGTTTGGCACCTCGATGTCGGCTCGTCGCATCCTGGGGCTGTAGTCGGTCCCAAGGGTTGGGCTGTTCGCCCATTAAAGCGGCACGCGAGCTGGGTTCAGAACGTCGTGAGACAGTTCGGTCCCTATCCGTCGCGGGCGTAGGAAATTTGAGAGGATCTGCTCCTAGTACGAGAGGACCAGAGTGGACTTACCGCTGGTGTACCAGTTGTCTTGCCAAAGGCATCGCTGGGTAGCTATGTAGGGAAGGGATAAACGCTGAAAGCATCTAAGTGTGAAACCCACCTCAAGATGAGATTTCCCATGATTATATATCAGTAAGAGCCCTGAGAGATGATCAGGTAGATAGGTTAGAAGTGGAAGTGTGGCGACACATGTAGCGGACTAATACTAATAGCTCGAGGACTTATCCAAAGTAACTGAGGATACGAAGCGCGAGGTTTACTTGACATTTGATAGATATTCAATTTTGAGTAGGTATTACTCAGAGTTAAGTGACGATAGCCTAGGAGATACACCTGTACCCATGCCGAACACAGCAGTTAAGCCCTAGAACGCCGGAAGTAGTTGGGGGTTGCCCCCTGTGAGATATGGAAGTCGCTTAGCTTTTATCCGCCATAGCTCAGTTGGTAGTAGCGCATGACTGTTAATCATGATGTCGTAGGTTCGAGTCCTACTGGCGGAGTTAGAAAAAAGAACACCATTGGTGTTTTTTTTTGTTTTAGTTATGTGATTATTAGTCCGTCTCGCTCCGTGAGGTGCGCGTCGAAGATTATACCAAAAAACTCCAAGCGCGAAACAATAAAGGTGTTCAAGCCAATTGTAAAGCGAAAGGAGAAAAATATGGCACAAAAGGCTCATAGTTTATCGCACACAAAGTGGCAAGGTGTTAAGATTATTGAAGGTCGCTTAATGCCAGACCATGTACATATGTTAGTAAGTATTCCACCTAGAATTAACGTTGTAAGTTTCATGGGTTATTTAAAAGGTAAAAGTGCACTCATGATGTTTGATAGACACACCAACCTCAAGTATAAGTTTGGGAATCGGCATTCTTAGGTGAAAGGTTACTACGTGAGTACAGTAGAACTTAATGGAGCCACAATTAAGAAATATATTCAAGAGCAGGAAAAGTATGATACTGCACTAGATAAATAGAGTGTAAAAGAATATGAGGATCCCTTTAGGTATAGTGGTAAGTAACACTCAAGCCTCTTTGAGAGGTAAGTGACGAGTCAAGAGCAATAAGTCTTGAACAATGTAAAAGCGAGGATCTTTTGGCGCTGGCTGATAATTTAGGCTTATATCCCTAGTGCATACTACCCATTAGAGGGTGGTTCTGATTTTATAAATGAAGTAGACTTCTCAAAATTCAAAACTTAATTTTTGCATCTATAAATGCCTCTTTATTTTATTTTCAGTTCGTTTAGCTTTAAATTCTGCTTTTATAGGATTTAAAGCTTTTTTAGTTTTTATTTTTGTTAGACTAGTGTTAATAATAAGAAAGGGATTTTTTATATGCTTCAAAAATTTTATGATCGAGCATTTGTCTTTTTGAAACTTGTTGAACAAGAATATGCTTCTTTAGGTCAGAGTCGTGCTGAGTGGGAATCACTTCATCTTCGTTTTTTTACTTTATTACTTGATAAGATTTAGAATTACAAGTGTTAAAGACTTTAATTTATATCATTTTCAGACGGCCTATCGCTTGTATCTTGATAAATTCTTTCTAGAAGGTGCTATCCTAAACTAGTGAGGATCATATATATCATTTATCACGAACAATAAGGAACATTGAATTTGTGAATTTAAGGATTTTTATTTAAAATATGTGGTTTTTGAATTTTATAATTTACAGAAATTCCAAATCTTTTTCTATTGTTTCTTCTTGATAAAAATAGTGTTTTTTTCTTATAATAAATTGTAAGATATAATTGCGGGTGAAATTCCTGCCATGTATATGAGAAAGGACGAGCTCCTGGTAGCTCAGACGAATGTTATTATGACTTCAGTTGTTGTTGTTGGTACCCAGTGGGGTGATGAAGGTAAAGGGAAAATTACAGATTTTCTTTCAGCTAATGCAGAAGTGATTGCTCGTTATCAAGGTGGTGATAATGCTGGTCACACAATTGTGATTGATGGCAAAAAATTTAAATTGCACTTGATTCCATCTGGGATTTTCTTCCCTGAAAAAATCTCTGTTATTGGGAATGGAATGGTTGTAAATCCTAAATCTCTTGTGAAAGAGTTGAGCTATCTTCATGAGGAAGGTGTGACAACTGATAATTTGCGTATTTCTGATCGTGCCCATGTCATTTTGCCTTACCATATCGAGTTGGATCGTTTGCAAGAAGAAGCTAAGGGCGATAATAAAATCGGGACTACTATCAAGGGTATTGGCCCAGCTTATATGGATAAGGCTGCTCGTGTTGGAATTCGTATTGCTGATCTTTTGGATAAGGATATTTTCCGTGAACGCTTGGAACGCAATCTTGCAGAAAAGAATCGTCTGTTTGAAAAATTGTATGACAGTACCCCTATTTCAATTGATGATATTTTTGAAGAGTACTATGAGTATGGCCAACAAATCAAGCAGTATGTGACAGATACGTCCGTTATCTTGAACGATGCGCTTGATAATGGCAAACGTGTGCTTTTTGAAGGTGCGCAAGGTGTTATGTTGGACATTGACCAAGGTACTTATCCATTTGTTACTTCATCAAATCCTGTCGCTGGTGGTGTGACAATCGGTTCTGGGGTTGGTCCAAGTAAGATTGACAAGGTTGTAGGTGTATGTAAAGCCTATACGAGCCGTGTAGGGGACGGACCTTTCCCAACTGAATTGTTTGATGAAGTGGGAGATCGCATTCGTGAAGTAGGTCATGAATACGGTACAACAACTGGCCGTCCACGTCGTGTGGGTTGGTTTGACTCAGTTGTGATGCGCCATAGTCGTCGTGTATCTGGTATTACCAATCTTTCATTGAACTCTATTGATGTTTTGAGTGGTTTGGATACAGTGAAAATCTGTGTGGCCTATGATCTTGATGGACAACGTATCGACTACTATCCAGCTAGTCTTGAACAGTTGAAACGTTGCAAACCTATCTACGAAGAGTTGCCAGGTTGGTCAGAAGACATCACTGGAGTCCGTAATTTGGAAAATCTTCCTGAAAATGCGCGTAACTATGTTCGTCGTGTTAGCGAGTTGGTTGGTGTTCGTATTTCTACTTTTTCAGTAGGTCCTGATCGTGAACAAACTAATATTTTAGAAAGTGTTTGGTCATAGGAAATTTTTAAGATTAGTTTAAGATAGGTCGGGTATACTATAGACAGTTACAAGAAGACCTCCTAACTTGTTGTAACAAATATCCTAAACTTTTCTTTTTCATAATAATCTCCCTATTAAGTCACCCCATTGGGTGACTTTTTTTGTCTTGGGAATCATGATATAATAATAGAATCGACAAGTAGGAAAAGGAAATTGATGAGTTATACAGTTGAAGAAAAAGAAAGCTTCATGAGAGAAGCCTTGAAGGAGGCAGAAATTGCCTTAGAGCATGATGAAATTCCTATCGGATGTGTAATTGTCAAGGATAGAGAAATCATTGGTAGGGGGCATAATGCGCGCGAGGAGTTGCAACGGGCGGTTATGCATGCAGAAATCATGGCTATAGAGAATGCTAATCTGAGTGAAGAGAGCTGGCGTTTACTAGATTGCACCCTTTTTGTGACTATAGAGCCCTGTGTGATGTGTAGTGGGGCAATCGGACTTGCCCGTATTCCAAACGTAGTCTATGGGGCTAAGAATCAGAAATTTGGTGCAGCTGGAAGTTTGTACGATATTTTGACAGATGAGCGCCTCAATCATCGTGTAAAGGTCGAAACGGGAGTTTTGGAGAGTGAGTGCGCAGGTATTATGCAGGACTTTTTCCGAAATCGACGGAAAAAATAATTTCTCTTTCAAAATAGAGTGGAATGTGGTATAATAAATAGTGGAGCAACAGTTCTGCGTGAAGCGGGTCAGGGGAGGAATCCAGCAGCCCTAAGCGATGTGAATTGTGTGCTCTTTTTTCGTGCTTTTTCCGAATAAATAAGATAGAATAATCTAGAATAAGTGATAACAGAAAAGAGAAAATATGAAAATTCGTGGTTTTGAATTGGTTTCAAGTTTTACAGATGAAAATTTATTGCCGAAGCGTGAGACAGCGCATGCGGCTGGTTATGATTTAAAGGTTGCGGAACGCACTGTGATTGCTCCAGGAGAGATTGTTCTCGTTCCGACTGGTGTTAAGGCCTATATGCAGCCGACAGAAGTGCTTTATCTTTATGACCGTTCATCAAACCCTCGTAAGAAGGGCTTGGTCTTGATTAACTCAGTTGGGGTCATTGATGGGGATTATTATGGAAATCCTGGAAATGAGGGACATATCTTTGCGCAGATGAAAAACATTACTGATCAGGAAGTGGTTCTTGAAGTTGGGGAACGTGTGGTTCAGGCTGTCTTTGCACCTTTCTTAATTGCAGACGGAGATGAGGCAGACGGAGTGCGGACAGGTGGGTTTGGTTCGACAGGGCACTAGGATGAAGATTATCTTTGTGCGTCATGGGGAGCCAGATTATCATGAATTAGAGGAACGTTCTTATACAGGTTTTGGGATGGATTTAGCCCCTTTATCTAAGGAAGGACGGCAACAAGCTCAGGAACTTTGCTAAAATCCCCTTGCTACAATCAGCTGATTTGCTAGTAACTTCAGCAGTGACAAGGGCTTTAGAAACGGCTTCTTATGTAACTGGTGCTACGGGTCTTCCTTTAAGAGTAGAGCCTTTATTGCATGAATGGCAAGTCTATGAAACCGGGATAGAAAACTTTGAAAGAGCTAGATGCCTGTTTTTAGAAAACAAGGGGGAGTTGCTTCCTAATAATCCTATTCAATATGAGACAGCTGAGGAGATGAGAGCTCGCTTTCTCGAATCTATGGCTAAGTATCGAGATCATCAGACTGTGGTAGTTGTCGCTCATCGAATGCTCATGCGCCAATTTGTACCAGACGAGAAGATTGATTTTTGTCAAGTGATTGAGTGTGAGGTAGAGATTTAGAAAGAGGTTTATCATCGCAAAGAAAAAAGCGACATTTGTGTGTCAAAATTGTGAATATAATTCACCTAAGTATCTAGGACGTTGTCCCAACTGTGGGTCTTGGTCTTCTTTTATAGAAGAAATCGAGGTTGCCGAGGTCAAAAATGCGCGTGTGTCCTTGACAGGTGAGAAAACCAAGCCTATGAAACTGGCTGAGGTGACTTCCATCAATGTCAATCGAACTAAGACGGAGATGGAGGAATTCAACCGTGTACTTGGAGGCGGAGTGGTACCAGGAAGTCTCGTACTCATAGGTGGGGATCCTGGAATCGGGAAATCAACCCTTCTCCTACAAGTTTCAACCCAGCTGTCTCAAGTGGGTACGGTTCTCTATGTCAGTGGGGAGGAGTCTGCCCAGCAGATTAAACTCCGTGCAGAGCGCTTGGGGGATATTGATAGCGAGTTTTATCTCTACGCAGAGACCAATATGCAGAGTGTTCGTGCAGAGGTGGAGCGCATCCAACCAGACTTTCTCATTATCGACTCCATTCAGACTATTATGTCTCCTGAGATTTCAGGGGTGCAGGGGTCTGTTTCTCAGGTACGTGAGGTGACAGCTGAACTTATGCAGTTAGCTAAGACTAATAACATTGCTATCTTTATCGTAGGCATGTGACCAAGGAAGGGACCTTGGCAGGTCCTCGTATGTTGGAACATATGGTAGATACAGTACTTTACTTTGAAGGGGAACGTCACCATACCTTTCGTATCTTGAGAGCAGTCAAAAACCGTTTTGGCTCCACTAATGAGATTGGGATTTTTGAGATGCAGTCAGGCGGCTTGGTTGAGGTGCTCAATCCGAGTCAAGTTTTCCTAGAAGAGCGTTTGGATGGGGCGACTGGTTCATCCATCGTGGTAACCATGGAAGGGACACGTCCGATTTTGGCGGAGGTTCAAGCCTTGGTGACACCAACCATGTTTGGAAATGCCAAGCGTACGACGACAGGGCTTGACTTCAATCGTGCTAGTTTGATTATGGCTGTTTTGGAAAAGCGGGCAGGACTTCTCTTGCAAATCAGGATGCCTATCTCAAATCTGCTGGTGGCGTGAAATTGGATGAACCTGCGATTGACTTGGCTGTTGCGGTTGCCATTGCTTCGAGCTACAAGGATAAGCCAACCAATCCTCAAGAATGCTTTGTAGGAGAGTTAGGCTTGACCGGAGAGATTCGACGTGTCAATCGTATCGAGCAGCGCATCAATGAAGCGGCAAAACTGGGCTTTACTAAGATTTATGTACCCAAGAATTCCTTGACAGGAATCACTCCACCCAAGGAAATCCAGGTAATCGGAGTGACGACCATTCAGGAAGTTTTGAAAAAGGTCTTTGCATAATCCGTGACAAATTCTCTTAAAAATGATAAGATAGGAGAAATATTTGATTATCAAATTTTTGAGGAGGGAATCGTGTCGTATTTTGAACAGTTTATGAAAGCCAATCAGGCTTATGTTGCCCTACATGGGGAGTTAAATCTGCCACTTAAACCCAAAACTAGAGTAGCCATTGTGACCTGCATGGATTCACGTTTGCACGTTGCGCAAGCTCTAGGTTTGGCCCTTGGGGATGCTCATATCTTGCGGAATGCGGGTGGTCGAGTAACTGAGGACATGATTCGTTCACTGGTGATTTCCCAGCAACAAATGGGGACAAGAGAAATCGTGGTGCTTCACCATACAGACTGTGGAGCTCAAACCTTTCAAAATGAAAGTTTTCATGAACATTTGAAAAACGAGCTCGGGGTTGATGTGTCTGATCAAGATTTTTTACCATTTCAGGATGTTGAAGAGAGTGTGAGAGAGGATATGCAGTTGCTTCGAGAATCTCCACTGATTCCTGATGATGTGGTTATTTCAGGTGCTGTCTATGATGTGGATACAGGAAGTATGAGAGAAGTATACTAACTTTGTCTCGAAAAAATCTCATCCTAGCATAAAAACGATTGTTAAAATGTAGGATTTTTAGTTTTAATATAGCTAATATAAAATAATATAAAACAAGGGTATAAATGTTTGCTCTTGTTTTATTTTTGATTGAAAAATAAAGGAAAAAGCGCTACAATGGTAAATGGAAAATGTTGTGACAAAACAAGTGATACATAAATACCGGAGGAAATCATGTCTTTTTCTGATTTAAAGCTGTTTGCCCTTTCTTCTAATAGAGAATTGGCAGAGCGTGTGGCGCAAGAGATTGGGATAGAGTTGGGGAAATCGACTGTTCGCCAATTTTCAGATGGGGAGATTCAGGTCAATATCGAAGAATCAATCCGTGGGAAACACGTCTTTATCCTACAATCAACGAGTTCACCTGTAAATGATAATCTACTTGAAATTTTGATTATGGTGGACGCATTGAAGCGTGCTAGTGCAGAATCTGTCAATGTTGTTATGCCTTACTATGGCTATGCACGTCAGGATAGAAAAGCGCGAGCGCGTGAGCCAATTACTGCAAAACTCGTTGCAAACATGCTAGAAGTTGCTGGGGTAGATCGTTTGTTGACGATTGATTTGCATGCGGCACAGATTCAGGGATTCTTTGATATTCCAGTTGATCACTTGATGGGTGCTCCACTGATCGCGGACTATTTTGAACGTCGTGGGATGGTTGGTTCTGACTATGTGGTTGTCAGTCCAGACCATGGTGGGGTGACTCGTGCTCGTAAATTGGCAGAGTTTTTGAAAACTCCGATTGCGATTATTGACAAACGCCGTAGTGTAGATAAGATGAATACCAGTGAAGTGATGAACATCATTGGTAAGGTAGAAGGTAAGACTTGTATCTTGATTGATGATATGATTGATACGGCTGGAACGATTTGTCATGCGGCGGATGCTCTTGCTGAAGCAGGTGCCGTTGAAGTTTACGCAAGTTGTACGCACCCAGTTCTTTCGGGGCCAGCTATGGACAATATCCAAAAATCAGCTATTAAAAAATTGGTTGTTTTGGATACCATCTATCTACCAGAAGAGCGCTTGATTGATAAGATTGAACAAATCTCGATTGCCCACCTCTTAGGAGATGCCATCGTTCGCATCCACGAAAAACGCCCTCTTTCTCCTCTATTTTGTATTGAGAAAAAGATTTAATCCTTCACTTAAGATAGATAGTCCTCCTAGCAGGTTTCTTTTCTTGCTGGAAGATTTTTGTAGTCAAAATCTGCAAACCCTTTCATAATATGCTATACTGATGGAAAAGGAGGATTTCTATGAGCCAAGAATTTATCAATCCAAGCGATGGTGTGGTCCGTCAGTATCTGGCGACCAGTAAAACGTTAGCGGTAGTGGGTTTGTCTGACCGTGAAGAAACAACTAGCAATCGAGTGACTAAGGAAATGCAGGCTAGAGGCTATAAAATCATTCCAGTCAACCCCAAGGCTGCAGGTGGGGAAATCTTGGGAGAGAAGACTTATGCGAGTCTAGCTGAGATTCCTTTTCCTGTGGACATTGTCAATGTATACCGACGTAGCGAGTTTTTACCAGATGTGGCGCGTGATTTTCTCAAGGCTGATGCTAAGATTTTCTGGGCGCAGCTGGGACTTGAAAGTTTAGAAGCGGAAGAAATCTTGCGTGCTGGAGGATGCAACGACATCGTGATGAATCGCTGTATTAAAAGAGAACATACTCGTTTAATTCTTGAACAATAAAAAAAGGTAGCCATGGGCTACCTTTTTGTGTATAAAGTACCAATCAATGCTTGCATACCTAGACTGGTAAGGATGATGGCAATCCAGCAAAGGGCTCCAAGAAGAATGGACTTGCCACTGGATTTGATCATAGCGATAAGATTGGTTTTTGAGACCGATGGCGCTCATGGCCATGATAATGAGGAATTTGGATAGTTGTTTGAGAGGGGTGAAGAAGCTGCTAGACACACCAAGAGAGGTAAGAAGGGTCGTTAAGAGAGGCTAGTATGAAATAAAGGATGAAAAAGTGGGAAGACCTTTTTTTAGTTGGAAATCTTGGCTGTTTTTTTGCTGGCGACTTTGCCAGTAGGAGAGAAAGAGAGTGATGGGAATGATGGCTAAGGTGCGCGTGAGTTTAACAATGGTTGCAGACTCAAGGGTATTGGTCTGGTAAAGACTGTCCCAGGAGCTGGCGGTGGCCGTTACAGAAGAAGTATCATTGACCGCAGTTCCTGCAAAGAGGGCGAAGCCGTCATTGGATAGATGAAGCCAGGTTCCTAGAGTTGGAAAGATGAGCGCAGCCAAGACATTGAAGAAAAAGATAACGGAAATGGCTTGAGCTACTTCTTTTTCCTTGGCATGGATAACGGGTGCTGTCGCCGCAATAGCAGAGCCACCACAGATAGAAGAACCTACTCCAATCAAGGTAGCCAGTTTTGTGTCCAGTGCAAAGAAGCGCTGGAAGAGATAGGCAACAATCAAAGCTATTGAAATGGTGGACAGGATGACAGGGAGCGAAGATTGCCCTACCGCGAAGACTTGCGAGATATTGAGACCAAAACCGAGTAAGATAACGGCATACTGGAGTAATTTTTTTGAACTAAAGGTCAAGCCAGCATCCAGTTGTTTGTGGGGTGATAGAAAAGGGTGAAGGAGCATCCCTATAAAGATAGCAAAGACAGGTGCTCCGATGACAGGAAAGAATCCTCCTAGGTACCAAGACACGATAGAAATGACAAGGCAGGCCAAGATTCCTGCCCCATTTTTTGATAAAAATGACATATAAACCTCCGAAAATAAGCACTTATTATTATAGTCCTGTCGAGAAGAAAAGTAAAATAGAAAGTAAAAAATGCAGGTTTTAGGTGGATTTTGCGGTCAGGGAGCTTTTGTAGTATAATAGAAATACGTTTTGAAAGTAGGAGGTATCTATGGACTTAACCAAGCGCTTTAATAAACAATTAGATAAGATTCAAGTGTCCTTGATTCGTCAGTTTGACCAGGCTATTTCAGAAATTCCTGGGGTCCTGCGTTTGACCTTGGGGGAACCTGATTTTACAACGCCAGATCATGTCAAGAAGGCAGCCAAGCGAGCCATTGACCAGAACCAATCCTACTATACAGGGATGAGTGGTCTACTGACTCTACGTCAGGCAGCTAGTGACTTTGTTAAGGAAAAATACCAACTGGACTATGCTCCTGAAAATGAAATCTTAGTTACAATTGGGGCGACAGAGGCTTTATCTGCTACTTTGACGGCTATTTTGGAAGAGGGAGACAAGGTACTCTTGCCCGCTCCTGCCTATCCAGGATATGAGCCGATTGTCAATCTAGTTGGGGCAGAGATTGTCGAGATTGATACAACTGAAAATGGTTTTATCTTGACTCCTGAAATGTTGGAAAAGGCTATTTTGGAGCAAGGGGACAAGCTCAAAGCAGTCATTCTCAACTATCCAGCCAATCCGACAGGAATTACCTATAGTCGAGAGCAGTTGGAAGCTTTGGCAGACGTTTTACGCAAGTATGAGATTTTCGTTGTCTGTGATGAGGTTTACTCAGAATTGACTTACACAGGCGAAGTCCATGTATCTCTGGGAACTATGTTGAGAGATCAGGCTATTATTATCAATGGTCTATCTAAGTCTCATGCTATGACAGGTTGGCGTTTAGGCTTTATCTTTGCTCCTGCAGCTTTCACAGCTCAGTTAATCAAGAGTCACCAATATTTGGTTACTGCTGCAAATACCATGGCTCAACATGCTGCAGTAGAAGCCTTGACCTCTGGTAAAAACGATGCTGAGCCCATGAAGAAGGAATACATCCAGCGTCGAGATTATATTATCGAGAAGATGACTGCTCTTGGTTTTGAAATTATCAAACCAGACGGGGCCTTCTATATCTTTGCTAAAATTCCAGCTGGTTACAATCAAGACTCCTTTGCCTTTCTCAAGGATTTTGCTCAGAAGAAGGCTGTTGCTTTTATCCCTGGTGCTGCCTTTGGGCGTTACGGAGAAGGCTATGTTCGTCTGTCTTATGCAGCCAGCATGGAAACGATCAGAGAGGCTATGAAACGACTTGAGGAGTACATGAGAGAAGCATGATTCAGTCTATCACGAGTCAAGGTCTCGTACTCTACAATCGTAACTTTCGTGAGGATGATAAGCTGGTCAAGATCTTCACCGAGCAGGCTGGGAAGCGCATGTTTTTCGTCAAACACGCGAGTCAGTCTAAATTAGCTCCGGTTATTCAGCCCTTGGTACTAGCTCGTTTTCTCCTGCGAATCAATGATGACGGACTCAGTTACATTGAGGACTATCACGAGGTGATGACCTTTCCCAAGATCAATAGCGACCTCTTTGTCATGGCTTATGCGACTTATGTGGCAGCTCTTGCAGATGTTAGTTTGCAGGATAATCAGCAGGATGCTCCCTTGTTTGCTTTCTTGAGAAAAACTCTGGAGTTGATGGAAGAGGGCTTAGATTATCAAGTTTTGACCAATATTTTTGAAATTCAAATCTTGACCCGATTTGGAATCAGCCTCAATTTTAATGAGTGTGTCTTTTGCCATCGGGTTGGTCAGGCCCTTGACTTTTCTTTTAAATATGGAGCCTGCCTCTGTCCAGATCATTACCATGAGGACGAGAAACGTTGCCATCTGAATCCCAACATCCCTTATCTACTCAATCAATTTCAAGCCATTGATTTTGAGACCTTGGAGACTATTTCGCTCAAGCCTGAAATCAAGCAAGAGCTACGCCAATTTATGGATCAACTCTACGAAGAATACGTAGGGATTCACCTAAAATCAAAGAAATTTATTGATTCCCTATCCGACTGGGGACAATTACTAAAAGAGGAAGACAAATGAAAAAAATCGCAGTAGATGCTATGGGGGGCGATTACGCACCTCAAGCCATCGTTGAGGGTGTCAATCAAGCCCTAGCTGACTTTTCAGATATTGAGATTCAGCTTTACGGAGATGAAAGCAAAATCAAGCAATATCTAACAGCGACAGATCGTGTCAGCATTATCCATACAGATGAGAAAATTGACTCAGATGATGAGCCTACAAAAGCTATCCGTAAGAAGAAAAATGCCAGCATGATATTGGCGGCTAAGGCAGTCAAAGAGGGAGAGGCAGATGCTGTTCTTTCCGCAGGCAACACAGGTGCCTTGTTGGCAGCAGGATTCTTCATCGTGGGTCGTATCAAAAATATCGATCGTCCTGGACTCATGTCTACCTTGCCGACTATTGATGGCAGAGGTTTCGACATGCTAGATCTCGGTGCCAATGCAGAAAACACAGCTCAACACCTGCATCAATACGCTGTTCTAGGTTCCTTCTATGCCAAGAATGTTCGCGGAATTGCAAAACCACGTGTTGGTTTGCTCAACAACGGAACAGAAAGTAGCAAGGGAGACCCGCTCCGTAAGGAAACTTACGACTTGCTAGTAGCTGATGAAAGCTTGAACTTTATCGGAAACGTGGAAGCACGTGATCTGATGAATGGCGTTGCGGATGTTGTCGTAACAGATGGTTTCACGGGAAACGCAGTGCTCAAATCTATCGAAGGGACAGCCATGGGCATCATGGGCTTGCTTAAGACAGCCATTACAGGTGGTGGCCTTCGAGCGAAACTAGGTGCTCTTCTCCTTAAGGATAGTTTGAAAGGTTTGAAAAAACAGCTCAACTATTCAGATGTTGGAGGAGCAGTCTTGTTTGGTGTCAAAGCACCTGTTGTTAAGACCCATGGCTCAAGTGATGCCAAGGCTGTGTACAGTACGATTCGCCAGATTCGTACCATGCTAGAAACAGACGTAGTTGCTCAAACTGCGCGTGAATTTTCAGGAGAATAAAAAGATGACAGAAAAAGAAATTTTTGACCGTATTGTAACCATTATCCAAGAGCGACAGGGAGAAGACTTTGTCGTAACAGAGGCCTTGAGTTTGAAAGACGATCTAGATGCAGACTCAGTGGACTTGATGGAGTTCGTCTTGACGCTAGAAGATGAATTTGGTATCGAAATCAGTGATGAGGAAATTGACCAACTTCAAAGTGTGGCAGATGTGGTAGCGATTATTAAAGGTAAGATATAACCAAAATCAACATGCAAGTCATGTTGTTTTTTTGTTTGCAGAAAAAAGAGAAACTTTTAGTAAAAATTACGAATAAAGAGATGAGAAAGAAAAAGGAGGAATGTTTATGTACATGCCAATCTTGTATCCATGGTTAATCAAGTGGTTTTTAAAATAAAAATGAAACAGTTGTTCATTTTCGAATTGTTTTTCGAATAGATAGGTAAGAGGAAAAGGAAGGAGACTACGCGATGTATTTACCAATCTTATTGCCATGGTTTATCAAATGGTATTTAAAATAAATGAAATTTACCTGTTCATTTTAAATCACTTCTCGAATAGATAAGTGAGAAGAAAAGGAAGGAGAGAAAAAATGATTTCAGTAATTTATCCAATCTGGTTTTTAAAATGGTTTAAAAGCTAGAAGTCGTAAACTAAAAAATAGAAATAAAGGAGAAAAAAAGATGACAAACTTTGACAAAAATGGAACAGAGCTTTGTAACTCTTACAGAAGAAGAGTTGATGGATGTGGATGGGGGTTCTGTTACTGCTGTGGTAGTAGGGGGCATCCTACTTATTGGCGGTATTGCTTGGGGATACTTTATGTGATAATAGGAGGATAAAATGAATATGAATAATTTAAATAATTGGCCAGAGTTGACAGAAGACGAATTGATGAATACTGATGGAGGCGTGATCACATTCGCTACGATTGGTATTGGAGTGACTATTTTCCTTGGCGGTAGATTAATCGGGCAAGATTTAAAGCGTAGGTTTGGATAAAAAGTGATTAGGTATGAAAAATCGAAAAAATTTAATAGGCGTGCTTTTAATCGGTTTTGGAGCACTCTGCGTTCTAGGTGATTTAAATGTAATTACCTTTAAGGTTGATCAGTATGTAGGCTCAGAATTATGGATTCCAATCCTTATTTTAATGATGAGTTATTTGGATTCAGGCGAAAACAAGGTTTAAAGAGAACTATTGTTAGCACGTGGGAAATACTATTGAATAGTCATCTTTTAGTTACTATCAATGAAAAAAGAACTAAAAAAATGGAGAAATAAACGAAGATTTCAGAAAAATTTTCAGTAATTATTATATCAGCTTCAGGAATAGTAGAGCTTTTGGTTGGAGTAGCTATTGAATTAGCTAGTATTATTTAAAAAGGAGAGAATGGAACAATGAAAAAACTGGATGAAAAATTTGACATCATGACAGAAGTAGACTTATCCGTTACTGAAGGAGGCATCGTTGTTACTACTTCAACAGCAATAGCTTGGGGTATTTTAGGAGTCGCTTCTTATATGTATGGGCGTTATCTAGGAAGTAGACGTTAAGCTAAAAATTTGGGATAAAGTATGTAGGGAAATTAACCATGAATCACAACATTAATCTCAATACACTCTTACCTAAATTAGCCACTATATTTCCTTTATTGGCAATCGGCCTGAATCTCGCGCTTCATCTGATTCGTACAGGTTCATTAGTATCCTTTGATTGGCAGTGGACTTTAGTTGGTTTGCTTGCTTCGGGCTATTTTGGTATTTTTTGCAGAGATTTGTCAAAAAATAATCAAAACTATAAATGATGAATCTGAATGAAAAGGATTTTGTGCATGTGAATGGCGGAGTTTTTCCGCCTTTCTTATCAGGTAAATAGGAGTCTACCATGAAAAAAATCTTATTAGGTTTTGCTGAGGGGTATTTTATCGTATCACTCATTATCCACATCGCAACGTATTTGATTTTGAAAAATCCGATCAATACCTTGTTTTATCCAGAAACCTATCCAATTCTGCTTGGTCTGTTTTATGTAGGATACAAGTACAAAACAAAAGAAAGTACGATTGGGAATTAATGGACCATCAGATTGGAGTTTGGGATGAAAGTTGTTCAATTACTAGGAAAGCTTGGCCAGAGACCACTGTATTGTTTAGCTCGATGGCTTATCTAATTATTAGAATCGTAGCTGATGTAAACAAGATGCATCTACCTACATGGTTTGAATCTTTTGATATACCTACGATTTCAGTATTCTTGATAATCTTTATCTTACTTTATAGAAGTGAAGAAAAAGATAATAAACGATGACAACATGAGTCTGATTTCTGTAGCTTCAGTATAAGAGAAATATTGGAGTGTTAGACCAATGAACCATAATCTGCATTTAGTGAGGAAGGTGTCTGTATGTTAAAAAAGAAGTGATGTTATTAGGGATGCTTCTACTAGTACGCATTGTACTACCTATCCTGCAAGTTTTAATGGACTATAAGCTATTGCCAGGAAAGTACAGTGTAAATTTCATGGAAGTTTCAGACTTGTTCTCTTATCCCCTACTTCTTTTAATCATTTACATAGCGGTAAAATATCATACTATCAAGAAAATAACGGCTAAAGAAGGCAATGAGGACGAAAATAACTAAGATTTTAAAATCTATTCCTGTATTTATTTTCCTATTTTTGATGAATATTTTCATCTTTGGGATATTAGCAACTCTTGGATTTCAAGTAACAATGAGTGAAAATAGTTATATGGTACCCCCAGTGTTTGCGTTTATCGTTTTATACGCCATTCACAAAAGAAGAGGGAAAGGTAAGAAATCTGTGTAATTGAATGATCTAGGCAGGACGCTTGTTCTGCCTAGTTTTTGCCAAAAAAAGTGCAGTTGAGGTGTTTATTTGGAGTTTTACATATATTTTTGATAAAATAGGTGTAGAAATTAGGAAAGTTGAAGAAAAAGAAATGAAGAAGGTTTTAGGATATTTTTTTAGTATTTGTTTTTTTCTATTTTTGATGAATATTTTCATCTTTAAGATGCTAGCAACCTTGGGATTTCAGCTGACAATGAGTGAAAAGAGTTATATTGTACCACCGCTGTTTTTCGATTATCGTTTTGTACATGATTGACAAAAAGAATTAGGAAGAAAAAAAGAAATAAATATATATTTTAGGTAGGACGTTTGTTCTACCTATTTTTATTTAGGGAAAAGTGCTGTTCAGGTGCGGATATTGTTTTTTCAGAAATAATTCCCTTATTTCTTCCTTGTTTGGTTAAAATAATCTTACAAAGTTTTAAGAGATTATTAGAAAAAAGGAGATGGATATGAAATTTGGGAAAAGGCACTATCGTCCCCAGGTGGATCAGATGGATTGTGGCGTGGCTTCCTTGGCCATGGTATTTGGCTACTATGGTAGTTATTACTCCTTGGCTCATCTACGAGAACTAGCTAAGACGACCATGGATGGGACGACGGCTTTGGGCTTGGTCAAGGTGGCAGAGGAGATTGGTTTTGAGACGCGAGCAATTAAGGCGGATATGACGCTTTTTGACTTGCCAGATTTGACTTTTCCTTTTGTTGCCCATGTGCTTAAGGAAGGAAAATTGCTCCACTACTATGTGGTGACTGGGCAGGATAAGGATAGCATTCATATTGCAGATCCAGATCCTGGGGTGAAATTGACCAAACTGCCACGTGAGCGTTTTGCGGAAGAATGGACAGGAGTGACTCTTTTTATGGCACCTAGTCCAGACTACAAGCCTCATAAGGATCAAAAGAATGGTCTGCTCTCTTTTATCCCTATATTAGTGAAGCAGCGTGGCTTGATTGCCAATATCGTTTTGGCAACACTCTTGGTAACCTTGATTAATATTGTGGGTTCTTATTATCTGCAGTCTATCATTGATAGTTACGTACCAGACCAGATGCGTTCGACCTTGGGTATTATCTCTATTGGGTTGGTCATCGTCTATATTCTCCAGCAGATCTTGTCTTATGCCCAGGAGTATCTCCTACTGATCCTTGGGCAACGCTTGTCGATTGACGTGATTTTGTCCTATATCAAGCATGTTTTTCACCTGCCTATGTCCTTCTTTGCGACACGCAGGACAGGAGAAATCGTGTCTCGTTTTACAGATGCCAATAGTATCATCGATGCGCTGGCATCGACCATTCTATCAATCTTTTTGGATGTGTCGACGATTTTGATTATTTCGCTTGTCTTGTTTTCACAAAATATGACACTCTTTTTCATTAGTCTGCTTGCACTTCCTATTTATACGGTGATTATCTTTGCCTTTATGAGGCCTTTTGAAAAGATGAATCGGGACACTATGGAAGCCAATGCAGTTCTGTCTTCTTCCATCATCGAGGACATCAACGGTATTGAGACCATTAAATCTTTGACTAGTGAAAGTTCACGCTATCAAAAGATTGATAAGGAATTTGTAGCTTATCTGAAAAAATCCTTTACCTATAGTCGGGCAGAAAGCCAGCAAAAGGCTCTGAAAAAAGTTGCCCAGCTCCTGCTTAATGTTGGTGTTCTCTGGATGGGAGCAGTTCTCGTCATGGATGGGAAATGAGTTTGGGCCAGCTGATTACCTATAATACCTTGCTTGTTTACTTTACCAATCCTTTGGAAAATATCATCAATCTGCAAACCAAGCTTCAGACAGCGCAAGTCGCCAATAACCGTCTGAACGAGGTCTATCTGGTAGCTTCGGAGTTTGAGGAGAAGAAAACAGTCGAAGATTTGAGCATGATGAAGGGGGATATGACCTTTAAGCAGGTTCACTATAAGTATGGCTATGGTCGTGATGTCTTGTCGGATATCAATTTGACCATTCCGCAAGGGTCTAAGATGGCTTTTGTGGGGATTTCAGGGTCAGGAAAGACCACCTTGGCCAAGATAATGGTTAATTTTTACGACCCAAGTCAGGGAGAGATTAGTCTGGGTGGTGTCAATCTCAATCAGATTGATAAAAAAGCCTTGCGCCAGTATATCAACTATCTGCCTCAACAGCCCTATGTCTTTAACGGAACGATTTTGGAGAATCTTCTCCTTGGAGCTAAGGAAGGGACGACTCAGGAGGATATCTTACGGGCAATTGAATTGGCCGAGATTCGGAAGGATATCGAGCAGATGCCACTGAATTACCAGACAGAATTGACTTCGGATGGGGCTGGAATTTCTGGTGGGCAACGGCAGCGAATCGCTTTGGCGCGTGCTCTTTTAACGGATGCACCTGTTCTGATATTGGACGAGGCGACCAGCAGTCTGGATATTTTGACAGAGAAGCGGATTGTGGATAATCTCATGGCTTTAGACAAGACCTTGATTTTCATTGCTCACCGCTTGACCATTGCTGAGCGGACAGAGAAGGTTGTTGTCTTGGATCAGGGCAAGATTGTCGAAGAAGGCACCCATGCAGACTTGCTTGCGCGAGGTGGATTTTACGCCCATTTGGTCAATAGCTAGAAAGAGGAGAAGATGAAACCAGAATTTTTAGAAAGCGCGGAGTTTTACCATCGTCGTTACCATAATTTTTCCAGTCGCGTGATTTTACCCATGACGCTTTTGCTCGTGTTTTTACTTGGCTTTGCAGTCTTTGCAGAGAAGGAGATTAGTTTGTCTACCAGAGCGACTGTCGAACCTAGTCGGATCATTGCCAACATCCAGTCGACTAGTAATCAACGCATTGTGGCTAATTATCTAGAAGAGAATAAACTAGTCAAGCAGGGGGATCTACTCGTTGAGTACCAGCAAGGGGCGGAAGCTGTTCAAGCTGAAACATACGCCAATCAGTTGGAGATGTTAAAGGATCAAAAAAAGCAGTTAGGTTATTTGCAATCCAGTTTGAAAGAGGGGAGTGATCAATTTCCAGAGGCGGATAAGTTTGGTTATCAGGAGATGTTTCGAGACTATCTCAGCCAAGCTAGTAGTCTTAGAAGTAATGTTTCTCAGCAAAATGCCAGCATCTCCTCTCAAAATGCGGCAGCAAGTCAGAGTCAGGCCGAGATTGGCAATCTTATCAGCCAAACGCAGGATAAAATTCGAGATTACAAAACAGCTAAGTCGGCGATTGAAACAGGAGCTCAACTGGATAGTCAAAATGCGGCCTACTCTTTTTACCAGACCTATAAAAACCAAGGTGGAGAAGATCCGCAAACCAAATCGCAAGTTATTGCACAGGTGGATGCACAAATTGCTCAGCTAGAGTCTAGTTTAGCTACTTATCGTGTGCAGTATGCGGGTTCTGGAGCTCAACAAGCCTACGCAACGGGACTGGATAGTCAACTTGAATCCCTCAAGTCTCAGCAGCTAGTCAAAGTCGGCCAGGAATTAACTCTTTTGGATCAGAAAATTTTGGAGGCAGAGTTGGGTAAGAAAGTCCAAGGAAGTCTGCTGGACAAGGGGAAATTACAGCAAGTGAGGATGGGGTGCTTCACCTTAATCCTGAAACCAGTGATTCTACCATGGTTGCAGAAGGAACCCTGCTAGCCCAACTGTACCCAGCCTTGGAACGAGAAGGGAAAACCAAACTCACAGCCTATCTCAGTTCAAAAGATGTTGCAAGGCTAAAAGTAGGTGATTCTGTTCGTTTCACTACAACCAAGGATGGCAATAAAGAGCTCGTTCTTGTTTCTGCTATTACGAATATTGATGCGACAGCTACCAAGACTGAAAAGGGAAATTTCTTTAAGATAGAGGCGGAGACTGGTCTAACTTCTGAACAGGCAGAAAAACTTCGCTACGGTTCAGAAGGACGTCTGACGCTAATCACAGGGAAGAAAAGTTATCTGAGATACTACTTAGATCAATTTTTAAACAGAGAATAATGTTCGCTTTTAATGCAATATTCTGCTTTTTAAAAACTGTAAAATGTTTTGATTTTACAGTTTTTCTTAATATTAAAAGAAGGAGTTTTGCCATCGTTCGCAAATTTTTGCTATTTTTCTTATTTTGTAGTAGAATGAAGTAAAGAAATACGAAAGGCGAACTTTAACATGTCAAAAGAATTGATCTATTCGGGAAAAGCCAAGGATATCTATACAACTGAGGATGAAAATCTTATTATTTCAACTTACAAAGACCAGGCGACTGCTTTCAATGGTGTCAAGAAGGAGCAGATTGCGGGCAAGGGAGTGTTGAATAATCAGATTTCATCTTTTATTTTTGAGAAATTAAACGCTGCTGGTGTGGCGACTCACTTTGTTGAGAAACTTTCAGACACGGAACAACTCAATAAAAAGGTTGAGATTATTCCTTTGGAAGTTGTGCTTCGCAACTATACAGCTGGTTCATTTTCAAAACGTTTTGGTGTGGAAGAGGGCATCGCTTTGGAAACTCCGATTGTCGAATTTTACTATAAAAACGATGATTTGGATGATCCCTTTATCAATGACGAGCATGTGAAGTTCCTAAAGATTGCGGATGATCAGCAGATTGCTTACTTGAAGGAAGAAACGCGTCGTATCAATGAACTCTTGAAAGCCTGGTTTGCTAAGATTGGGCTTAAGTTGATTGACTTTAAGCTAGAGTTCGGTTTTGATAAGGATGGCAAGATTATCTTGGCAGACGAATTTTCACCAGACAACTGCCGTTTGTGGGATGCGGATGGCAACCACATGGACAAGGATGTTTTCCGTAGAGGATTGGGAGAACTAACAGACGTTTACGAAGTTGTCTGGGAAAAGTTACAAGGTTTAAAATAACAACCTAAAGGCTGTTTGAGAACATTGCAAGAGCTGAAATAGAGGAATAAGAATTGATGAATAAACGTATTTTTGTTGAAAAAAAGGCTGATTTTCAGGTCAAGTCAGAGAGTTTGGTGAGAGAACTCCAGCACAACTTGGGACTGTCAACTTTGAAAGTATTCGCATTGTGCAAGTTTATGATGTCTTTGATTTGTCAGAGGATTTGTTTGCGCCCGCAGAGAAACACATCTTCTCTGAGCAGGTGACCGACCATGTCTTGGATGAAGCGGCTGTGCAGGCTGATCTTGCCAATTATGCTTTCTTTGCTATCGAAAGCCTGCCAGGACAGTTTGACCAACGTGCAGCATCTTCACAGGAAGCCTTGCTCTTGCTTGGTAGTTCAAGTGATGTAACGGTCAACACAGCTCAACTTTACTTAGTTAATAAAGATATCGATGCGACTGAGCTAGAAGCGGTCAAGAACTACCTGCTCAATCCAGTGGATTCTCGTTTCAAGGATATCACGACAGGGATTGCCAAGCAGGAATTTTCAGAGTCAGACAAGACCATTCCAAAATTGACTTTCTTTGAAAGCTATAAAGCAGAAGACTTTGCCCGCTACAAGGCTGAGCAAGGGATGGCCATGGAAGTAGATGATTTGCTCTTTATCCAAGACTACTTTAAGTCAATCGGGCGCGTGCCAACTGAGACTGAACTCAAGGTTCTGGATACTTACTGGTCTGACCACTGCCGTCACACAACTTTTGAGACTGAGTTGAAGCAAATTGATTTCTCAGCTTCTAGATTCCAAAAGCAATTGCAGTCAACCTATGACAAGTATATTGCCATGCGTGAGGAGTTGGGGCGCTCTGAAAAACCGCAAACCTTGATGGATATGGCGACTATTTTCGGTCGTTATGAGCGTGCTAATGGACGTTTGGACGATATGGAAGTGTCTGACGAGATCAATGCTTGTTCAGTTGAAATTGAAGTAGATGTCAATGGTGTCAAAGAACCATGGCTCCTCATGTTCAAGAATGAAACCCACAACCACCCAACTGAAATCGAACCATTTGGTGGGGCTGCAACCTGTATCGGTGGTGCTATTCGTGACCCGTTGTCAGGTCGTTCCTACGTTTATCAAGCTATGCGTATCTCAGGTGCTGGAGATATTACAACGCCAATCGCTGAAACACGTGCTGGTAAATTGCCACAACAAGTTATTTCTAAAACCGCGGCTCATGGTTATTCTTCATATGGGAACCAAATTGGCCTTGCGACGACCTACGTTCGTGAATACTTCCACCCAGGTTTCGTTGCTAAACGTATGGAGCTTGGTGCCGTTGTCGGTGCTGCTCCCAAGGGCAATGTTGTCCGTGAAAAACCGGAAGCGGGAGATGTCATTATCCTGCTCGGTGGTAAGACTGGACGTGATGGTGTCGGTGGTGCGACTGGTTCTTCTAAGGTTCAAACAGTTGAGTCTGTAGAGACTGCTGGAGCTGAGGTTCAAAAGGGGAATGCTATCGAAGAACGCAAGATTCAGCGCCTCTTCCGTAATGGCGATGTCACTCGTCTTATCAAGAAATCCAACGACTTTGGTGCGGGTGGTGTCTGTGTGGCCATCGGTGAATTGGCAGACGGTCTTGAAATCGACCTCAATAAGGTTCCTCTTAAATACCAAGGCTTGAATGGTACCGAAATTGCCATCTCTGAATCTCAAGAACGGATGGCAGTTGTGGTTCGTCCTGAAGATGTAGATGCCTTCGTTGCGGAATGTAACAAAGAAAATATTGATGCTGTTGTAGTTGCGACAGTGACTGAAAAACCAAATCTAGTCATGCACTGGAATGGTGAAACGATTGTTGACTTGGAACGCTGTTTCCTTGATACCAACGGTGTGCGTGTCGTTGTCGATGCCAAGGTGGTGGACAAGGATGTCAAGCTCCCAGAAGAGCGCAAGACGAGTGTTGAAACACTGGAAACAGATACTCTTGCGGTTCTATCTGACCTCAACCATGCGAGTCAAAAAGGCTTGCAGACCATCTTTGACTGTTCGGTCGGTCGTTCTACGGTCAACCACCCACTTGGTGGTCGCTACCAACTCACACCAACTGAGGCTTCTGTGCAAAAATTGCCAGTTCAACACGGTGTGACAACAACAGCCTCTGTTATGGCACAAGGATTTAACCCTTATCTAGCAGAATGGTCTCCATACCATGGTGCTGCCTATGCAGTTATCGAAGCAACTGCTCGTTTGGTGGCTGCTGGTGCTAACTGGTCTAAGGCTCGTTTCTCTTACCAAGAGTACTTCGAGCGTATGGACAAGCAAGCGGAGCGTTTTGGTCAGCCAGTAGCAGCTCTTCTAGGCTCTATCGAAGCACAAATCCAACTTGGTTTGCCATCTATCGGTGGTAAGGACTCTATGTCTGGTACCTTTGAAGAATTGACGGTGCCACCAACCCTGGTTGCTTTTGGGGTGACAACAGCAGATAGCCGTAAGGTCCTTTCTCCAGAATTTAAGGATGCTGGTGAAAATATCTACTACATCCCAGGTCAAGCCCTTTCTGCTAATATTGACTTTGACTTAATTAAGAAAAACTTTGCTCAGTTTGAAGCCCTTCAAAAGGCTCACAAAGTGACATCTACTTCAGCTGTCAAATATGGTGGTGTCCTTGAAAGTTTAGCTCTTGCTACTTTTGGAAATCATATCGGTGCAGAGGTAATCTTGCCTGAACTTGAAAGTTCTTTGACAGCTCAATTAGGCGGATTTGTCTTCACATCTCCTGAAGAAATCGCTGGGGTGGAGAAGATCGGTCAAACGAAAGCAGACTTTACACTTCTTGTCAACGGTGTGAAGCTAGATGGACACAAGCTTGACAGTGCCTTCCAAGGGACATTGGAAGCAGTCTATCCTACTGAATTTGCCCAAGCGAAAGAACTGGAAGAAGTACCTGCTATGGCATCAGATGCTGTGATTAAAGCCAAAGAAAGAGTTGAAACACCTGTGGTTTACATCCCAGTATTCCCAGGAACCAACTCAGAATATGACTCAGCCAAGGCTTTTGAAAAAGAGGGTGCAGAGGTTAACTTGGTACCATTCGTGACACTCAATGAAGAAGCCATTGTCAAGTCAGTTGAAACCATGGTTGACAACATCGGCAAGGCTAACATCCTCTTCTTTGCAGGTGGATTCTCAGCTGCGGACGAGCCAGATGGTTCAGCTAAGTTTATCGTTAACATCCTGCTTAATGAAAAAGTGCGTGTAGCTATTGATAGCTTTATCGCTCGTGGTGGCTTGATTATTGGTATCTGTAATGGATTCCAAGCCCTCGTCAAATCAGGTCTTCTTCCATACGGGAACTTTGAAGATGCCAGCAGTACCAGCCCAACCCTCTTCTACAATGATGCCAACCAACACGTGGCCAAGATGGTGGAAACTCGCATTGCCAATACTAACTCACCATGGCTTGCTGGAGTGAAAGTTGGTGATATCCATGCCATCCCAGTATCGCACGGAGAAGGGAAGTTTGTCGTGACGGCTGAAGAATTTGCGGAACTCCGTGACAATGGCCAAATCTTAGCCAATACGTTGACTTTGACGGCAAACCAAGCATGGACTCTAAGTACAATCCAAATGGTTCAGTCAACGCTATCGAAGGAATTACCAACAAGAACGGCCAAATCATCGGTAAGATGGGTCACTCAGAACGTTATGAAGACGGTCTCTTTCAAAACATCCCAGGAAATAAAGACCAGCATCTGTTCGCGTCGGCTGTGCGTTATTTCACAGGGAAATAAAAGGTATAAAAAATGACATACGAAGTAAAATCTCTTAATGAAGAATGTGGCGTTTTTGGTATCTGGGGACATCCAGATGCTGCTAAATTGACCTATTTTGGGCTCCACAGTCTTCAGCACCGTGGTCAGGAGGGGGCAGGGATCCTCTCCAATGACCATGGACAATTGAAGCGCCATCGTGATATGGGGCTTTTATCAGAAGTCTTCAAAAATCCTGCTAATTTGGATAAATTGACAGGGACTGGAGCGATTGGGCACGTGCGTTATGCGACTGCGGGAGAAGCTTCTGTAGACAATATCCAGCCCTTCCTCTTCCGTTTTCATGATATGCAGTTTGGTTTGGCTCATAATGGGAATCTGACCAATGCAGAATCTCTCAAGCAAGAATTGGAACAAAGAGGAGCGATTTTCAGCTCAACTTCGGACTCGGAAATCTTGGCTCATCTCATTCGTCGTAGTCACAATCCAAGTCTAATGGGCAAAATCAAGGAAGCACTTAGTCTCGTTAAAGGTGGCTTTGCTTATATCTTGCTGTTTGAGGATAAATTGATTGCGGCGCTTGACCCAAATGGTTTCCGTCCGCTTTCTATTGGGAAAATGGCCAACGGAGCGGTGGTGGTTTCGTCTGAAACCTGTGCCTTTGAAGTCATCGGTGCTGAGTGGATTCGCGATGTAAAACCAGGAGAGATTGTAATTGTGGATGATAATGGTATCCAGTACGATAGTTATACGAATGATACCCAGTTGGCGATCTGCTCTATGGAGTATATCTACTTTGCCCGCCCTGACTCCAATATCCACGGTGTCAATGTTCATACGGCACGGAAACGTATGGGTGCCCAATTAGCGCGTGAATTTAAGCATGAGGCGGATATTGTGGTCGGTGTGCCCAACTCGTCACTCAGCGCAGCTATGGGCTTTGCGGAAGAATCAGGACTGCCAAATGAGATGGGTCTTATCAAGAACCAATACACCCAGCGCACCTTTATCCAACCGACTCAAGAATTGCGGGAGCAAGGGGTGCGGATGAAACTGTCTGCCGTTTCAGGTGTTGTCAAAGGCAAACGTGTGGTTATGGTCGATGATTCCATTGTTCGTGGGACAACCTCTCGCCGTATCGTTCAGCTTTTGAAAGAAGCAGGTGCGGCTGAGGTTCACGTTGCGATTGGTAGCCCTGCGCTAGCTTATCCATGTTTCTATGGGATTGATATCCAGACGCGTCAGGAGTTGATTGCTGCCAATCATACGGTTGAAGAAACCTGCCAAATCATTGGTGCGGATAGCTTGACCTATCTTTCAATTGATGGCTTGATTAACTCTATCGGGATTGAAACAGATGCGCCGAATGGTGGTCTCTGTGTCGCTTACTTTGACGGTGACTACCCAACTCCTCTCTACGACTATGAAGAAGAATACCGTAGAAGTTTGGCTGACAAGACCAGTTTTTACAAATAGATGGATAAAGACTCTCCATGAAAGGAAAGGAAGAGAAGATGACAAATAAAAATGCTTATGCGCAATCCGGTGTGGATGTTGAAGCGGGTTATGAAGTTGTTGAGCGAATCAAAAAGCATGTGGCTCGTACGGAGCGTACAGGTGTCATGGGAGCTCTTGGTGGCTTTGGTGGCATGTTTGACCTTTCAAATACTGGGGTTAAAGAACCTGTCTTGATCTCAGGGACTGATGGTGTCGGAACCAAACTCATGCTGGCTATCAAGTACGACAAGCATGACACGATTGGGCAGGACTGTGTGGCTATGTGTGTCAATGATATCATCGCTGCAGGTGCTGAGCCCCCCTCTATTTCCTAGATTATGTGGCGACAGGGAAGAATGAACCAGCTAAGCTAGAACAAGTCGTCGCTGGTGTAGCAGAAGGTTGTGTGCAGGCAGGCGCAGCCCTCATCGGTGGAGAAACAGCTGAAATGCCAGGTATGTATGGTGAAGATGACTATGACTTGGCTGGTTTTGCGGTCGGTGTGGCTGAAAAATCTCAAATCATTGACGGCTCAAAAGTGGCAGAAGGGGATGTGCTTCTTGGGTTGGCTTCCAGTGGGATTCACTCCAACGGTTACTCTCTTGTGCGTCGTGTCTTTGCTGACTATACAGGTGAGGAAGTTTTGCCAGAATTGGAAGGCAAGCAACTCAAGGAAGTTCTTCTTGAGCCGACTCGTATCTATGTCAAGGCTGTCTTGCCACTCATCAAGGAAGAGTTGGTCAACGGCATTGCTCACATCACTGGTGGTGGATTTATCGAGAATGTCCCTCGCATGTTTGCGGCTGACTTGGCTGCAGAGATTGAGGAAAGCAAGGTTCCAGTTCTTCCGATTTTCAAAGCCCTTGAAAAATACGGTCATATCAAACACGAAGAAATGTTTGAAATTTTCAATATGGGCGTAGGGCTCATGCTGGCAGTTAGCCCTAAAAATGTAGAACGTGTCAAAAAATTGTTGGATGAACCAGTCTATGAAATTGGTCGCATCGTCAAGAAAGAAAACGAAAGTGTCATCATCAAATGAAAAAAATAGCGGTTTTTGCCTCTGGTAATGGCTCAAATTTTCAGGTGATTGCTGAAGAATTTCCAGTGGAGTTTGTCTTTTCAGACCATCGTGACGCCTATGTGCTCGAGCGTGCTGCCAAGCTTGGCGTTCTGTCTTATACTTTTGAACTCAAGGAGTTTGAGAACAAAGCAGACTACGAAACGGCTCTTGTCGAACTCTTGGAAGAACACCAGATTGACTTGGTTTGTCTCGCGGGCTACATGAAATTGTTGGTCCGACTTTGCTCGCTGCTTATGAAGGTCGAATCATCAACATTCATCCTGCCTATTTGCCAGAATTTCCAGGAGCTCATGGCATTGAGGATGCTTGGAATGCTGGCGTTGCTGAGAGTGGCGTGACCATTCACTGGGTGGACTCAGGTGTGGATACAGGCAAGGTCATCAAACAAGTCCGTGTGCCACGGCTGGCTGATGATACCATCGAAAGCTTTGAAGCTCGGATTCATGAGGCGGAGTATAAGCTATATCCGGAAGTGTTGGATAGTTTGGGAGTGGAGAGGAAAGAAGATGGATAATAGTTTTAACAACTGGAATAACAATGCTGGTAGAGATGTTAATATTCAAATTAATCAAGATCAGCCAGAAAAAGTTGCTACTTATGAACCTGAACCAATTTGGAGAAGTCCGATTACAATGGCTGTCTTATCATGGCTGGGCTTCTTTAGTTCGTTAGGGAGCATATTTTCGCTCTTCAAAGTCTTCGAACCTGTACTGAAGTGGTTTAATAATTCTAAGCAAGAAGTGTCCACAGGAGTTAATCAAAGCTATACGTTTATCTTTATTGGAATTCTATTAATCACAATAATTATTTTTTCATTACGCAGGATTACTAGTAGACAGACTAGGCATCCTTTGCTATTTAATTATGCGCTTAGTGGAATTGGCAAAAGACTTACTCTTGAGAAAATAAATATTGATCACTGTCCAATATGTAATGGAAAGATGAAATATTACAATAGACCTATAGCGTGGGATATAGTAAGAGACTCAAATGGGAAAGAGAAACGTATTGTGACCGAGAGGGTTCCAGCGTTGGAGTGTAAAAGAAATAGTAAACACTGGGCTGAAGTTGACCCAGCAGAAGATAAAGTATAACATAAGGAGAACCAATGACAAAACGCGCCTTAATCAGCGTCTCAGACAAAGCGGGCATTGTTGAATTTGCCCAAGAACTTAAAAAACTCGGTTGGGACATCATCTCAACAGGTGGGACCAAGGTTGCCCTTGATAATGCTGGGGTGGAGACCATTGCGATTGATGATGTGACTGGTTTTCCAGAAATGATGGATGGTCGTGTGAAGACCCTCCACCCAAATATCCACGGTGGTCTTCTTGCTCGTCGTGACTTGGATAGTCACTTGGAAGCAGCTAAGGATAATAATATCGAATTGATCGACCTTGTTGTGGTCAACCTTTACCCATTCAAGGAAACCATTCTTAAACCAGACGTGACGTACGCTGATGCAGTCGAAACATCGATATCGGTGGTCCGTCTATGCTTCGTTCGGCAGCGAAGAATCACGCCAGCGTGACCGTTGTGGTAGATCCTTCTGACTATGCTGTTGTGCTTGACGAATTGGTAGCAAATGGTGAAACGACTTATGAAACTCGTCAACGTTTGGCAGCCAAGGTTTTCCGTCACACAGCAGCTTATGATGCCTTGATTGCAGAGTATTTCACAGCTCAAGTTGGAGAAAGCAAACCTGAAAAGCTCACTTTGACCTACGACCTCAAGCAACCAATGCGTTATGGGGAGAATCCTCAGCAGGATGCAGACTTTTACCAAAAAGCTTTGCCAACGGATTACTCGATTGCTTCAGCAAAACAGCTCAACGGTAAGGAATTGTCCTTCAACAATATCCGCGATGCGGATGCGGCCATTCGTATCATTCGTGATTTCAAAGAACGTCCAACCGTTGTGGCTCTCAAACACATGAACCCATGTGGTATCGGTCAGGCTGATGACATCGAGACTGCTTGGGACTATGCTTATGAGTCTGATCCAGTGTCTATCTTTGGTGGAATCGTCGTTCTCAACCGTGAGGTGGATGCTACGACAGCTGAGAAGATGCACGGTGTCTTCCTTGAAATCATCATCGCACCGAGCTATACAGATGAAGCGCTAGCCATTTTGACAAACAAAAAGAAAAACTTGCGCATCCTTGCCTTGCCATTTGATGCTCAAGATGCTAGTGAAGTGGAAGCAGAGTACACAGGTGTTGTCGGTGGACTTCTTGTTCAAACCAAGACGTGGTCAAGGGAAGTCCGGCTGACTGGCAAGTGGTGACTAAACGCCAGCCAACTGAGACAGAAGCAACTGCCCTTGAGTTCGCTTGGAAAGCTATCAAGTACGTCAAATCAAACGGAATCATCGTGACTAATGACCACATGACACTTGGTGTTGGTCCAGGTCAAACCAACCGTGTGGCTTCCGTCCGTATTGCCATTGACCAAGCCAACGACCGCCTTGACGGTGCAGTTCTGGCTTCTGATGCCTTCTTCCCATTTGCGGATAATGTGGAAGAAATCGCCAAAGCAGGTATCAAGGCCATCATCCAGCCCGGTGGCTCCGTCCGTGACCAAGAGTCCATCGAAGCAGCGGATAAATACGGCTTGACCATGGTCTTCACAGGAGTGAGACATTTTAGACATTAAGAAAATGAGCATTTCTAATTACGGAAATGCTCATTTTTTTGAATTTTGTTATGTGACTATTAGTCCGTCTCACTCTGTTAGGTGTGGTTCATTGACGGGTGGTTATGATTATATGAGAGGGAGAAGATTAATCATCTAGTAATGTTGGATTATATTCTGCTATAAATAATAGAAAAAGTATTTATGATCCATAGTTTATCAGTAGATGACATTTCATTTTGTAAGGTTAATAATTTTAGATAGTCAAATTCATTAGTTTGTTGTAAATTGTCACATTCTTGTTCAGATAAAATATGTGTTGAACAGGGATAAGTTATAATGCGGTTGTATTTTTAAAAATTTGTAATTTTACAATCCTCTTAAGTAATATTTTTATGTAGATATTATAAGAAATTTCATTATTGAAGTAGGTTTCAAAAATTTTTTTATCTAGATAATAGTTTAAATTTTTCCTTTTTCTTGTCATCTATATTTAATTCATTGCATATTTCTTTTAGAGACTCAGAACTGCAGCAGTTTAATATTTTTAGAAACTGTATCGTGTTGCAATATTGCAGAGCTACCTAGAATCCTTTCTAATCGTTTCGGAATGATGAAAGGAACTTGGAATACTTTTGTAAAGTTCCTTTTTTTTAACAATATCTTTATATTCCTTGCCGGTCATAATTTTTTTCTAAAGATTTGTTTAGAAATTCTAAGTCTTTATCAATTTCTAAATCAAAATAAGATTCAACCATTGGATAGTTTATGTAGAGTTGACCATTATTGGTTACATCGCTGAAATATTTTTGTAATTGCTGAATCTTGTCAATAGAAAAGTTGGGATCTTGTCCTTCATAATCAAAAATTAAAAAAATATTTTTATAATTTCTTTTTCTGCCAATAGATCCAAATCTTTCAGGATCAGATTGATTTAAAAACAAAAGGTAAATCCACATCATTATAGGGATAATCCCATTCTTCCCCATATACTTCGCGGATTTTATTGTATAATTGGTAGATGTTTGTGCCAAAAATATGTATATTCTCTTCAGTAATACTAAGTTCAGGGAAAACTTCGATAATAAGTTTAAAAAGTTCATTTTTTTCATGATGGCCTTCGACTATGAAAAGGGTTTGACCTCGTGTTACATTATTCATATTCAGCAAACTCTCCGCTAATGTACATCTTTTCTAAATTATGCCCCTCTCGTAATTCTCGCTTAGTTGCTTTGTTTAAAGGTGTTATAAATCCTTTTTGAGATAAAATGAACAAGCAGTCGGGTCTAAATAACTCATTAGACATAATATTTGTATCGTGGGTAGTCAAAATGATTTGGGTGTATGGAAATATTTTTTTTAAATGACGTATCAAATTTTCAGAAAGTTCGTAATGATAAAAAGCATCAAATTCATCGAAAAATAAAAATTTAGGAGGATTGTTGGCATTGAAGTGTTCAATGATATAGAGGATTCTAAAATAGAATTTGGTCAAAGCCAATGTTCCACTAGATGCTTCTCTAAAGAACGGAACATTTTTTTATTTTTTTATAAACAAAAACAAAGCATATCATCCCCATCTATTTGTTCTATTGAATCTAAGTGACAGTTTATCCCCATGCTATTAAGAAATGCTTCCAGTCCTTTTGCTGTCTCTTTGTGATCAAGTGTATGCTGGAACCAACGATTTATAAAATGTTTAGGGGCTTCATGATTAATAAGCACCATGTTTCGGATAAATGTTCGGAGATATGTGAGAATAGAAGCATCTGACTTAGAGGTGTTAGTTATCAGCCATGTTAAAAAAGATCTGTTTTCTCCGTCTAAATCTTGCTTGTCACTTGAAATCTGATCTCGATAATTATCTATTAGTATGTTGAAATCGTTGTTTATGATACCTAGTTTATTGGCTATGTCCTCCACAGCAGTAGGTGACATTGGGTCAGTAGACAAATCTATTTTCCAAACTAATTCGTTATTTATAGATAGTGATTCTGTTTGTATAATCTGATATTCATTTTTTTGTATAAATGTATTTGATTTCATTGTTATTATGTAAAAAAATATAACAAAAAAAGTAGCAATAGCGTTGTCAGAGTTGTTATTTAAAAAAGATGTTAAATTTTGATCATCAATTAAGGACCTACTGGAAAGATTTTTGGTAATATCAAATAATGCTAAACCTAAATTGGATTTTCCTGTAGCATTTCTACCATAGATTAGCACTTTACTCAAAAATATTATTTGATAAGCAGTCTTCATTAAATTTATAACCACCGACTTGTGAAAAATCAATTGAGATTTCATTTTCAAAGTTTTTGTAATTCTTTACAGAAAAGTATTTTAGCATTTGTCAGTCCTCCTATTACGATTATTATACCATAAAAAACACTTCCCGTAAAAAAATTACGGCTCTTGAGTTTGCTTGGAAAGCGATCAAGTACGTCAAATCAAATGGGATCATCATGACCAACGACCACATGACACTTGGTGTTGGCCCAGGTCAAACCAACCGTGTGGCTTCAGTTCGTATTGCTATTGACCAAGCTACCGTCTTGACGGCGCTGTTCTTGCTTCCGATGCCTTCTTCCCATTTGCGGATAACGTGGAAGAAATCGCCAAAGCAGGGTATCAAAGCGATCATCCAGCCGGGTGGATCAGTCCGTGACCAAGAATCCATCGAAGCCGCGGACAAATACGGCTTGACCATGGTCTTCACAGGAGTGAGACATTTTAGACATTAAGAAGACAAAAGGGAAGAAAACAGTTTCTTTCCTTTTTTTAGCTTAAAATACTGAGTGAAACAAGATTAAAACGAACGTTTGTGATATAATGTTAGTAAATAATTCGCAAAAGAGGTTGAGAAATGAAGTTGTTAGTTGTCGGTTCGGGTGGTCGTGAGCATGCGATTGCTAAGAAGTTACTTGAATCAAAAGACGTTGAAAAAGTCTTTGTAGCTCCTGGGAATGACGGAATGACTTTGGATGGTCTGGAATTGGTAAATATCTCTATTTCCGAACATTCTAAATTGATTGAGTTTGCAAAAGCCAACGATATTGCTTGGACCTTCATTGGGCCAGATGATGCCCTTGCTGCTGGGATTGTAGATGATTTTAACCAAGCTGGTCTCAAAGCCTTTGGTCCGACAAGATTAGCTGCGGAGCTGGAGTGGTCCAAGGATTTTGCCAAGGAAATCATGGTCAAATACGGCGTTCCGACAGCAGTCTATGGCACATTTTCTGACTTTGAGGAGGCCAAGGCTTATATCGAGGAGAAAGGCGCTCCTATCGTTGTCAAGGCAGATGGTTTGGCACTTGGGAAGGGTGTCGTCGTTGCGGAGACGGTTGAGCAAGCAGTCGAAGCTGCTCATGAGATGCTTTTGGACAATAAATTTGGTGACTCAGGTGCGCGTGTGGTTATCGAGGAATTCCTTGACGGAGAAGAGTTCTCTCTCTTTGCCTTTGTCAATGGGGACAAGTTCTACATCATGCCGACGGCTCAGGACCATAAACGTGCCTATGACGGCGACAAGGGTCCTAACACGGGCGGTATGGGAGCTTATGCGCCAGTTCCTCACTTGCCACAGAGCGTGGTTGACACAGCGGTTGACACTATTGTCAAGCCAGTTCTTGAAGGTATGATCAAAGAAGGTCGCCCGTATCTTGGTGTCCTTTACGCAGGGCTAATCTTGACAGCTGACGGACCGAAAGTCATCGAGTTTAACGCTCGGTTCGGAGATCCTGAAACGCAAATCATCTTGCCTCGTTTGACATCTGACTTTGCACAAAATATCACTGACATTTTGGAAGGCAAAGAGCCAGCTATCACTTGGACGGATAAGGGTGTGACTCTGGGTGTGGTTGTCGCATCAAACGGCTACCCGCTAGACTACGAAAAAGGCGTTGAATTGCCAGCTAAGACAGAAGGCGACATCATCACCTACTATGCCGGGGCTAAGTTTGCGGAAAATAGCAGAGCACTGCTCTCAAACGGCGGACGTGTCTATATGCTCGTCACCACAGCAGACACCGTCAAAGACGGACAAAATATTATTTATAGTGAACTCGACAAACAAAACACAGAAGGTCTCTTTTACCGAACCGATATCGGAAGCAAGGCTATTCGATAAAGATATAAGAAAAAGCGACGAATTCGCCAAGTACGATAATGTCGTTTGATCTGCGAGCATTAGCGAGCTAATATAGGATAATCGTCGCAGTAGTGGAACTCCTAGTGGCAGAGCTACTAGGAGCGGAAAACTGGAGACTTAGGCTCCAGTTTTAGTAATGGAACGCCTTAGGCGGTCGCTTACGTCCGCACTACAATAGACGATTATTAAAAAAGGAGAAGAAATGAAACCAATTATTTCCATCATCATGGGCTCCAAATCAGACTGGGCAACCATGCAAAAAACAGCAGAAGTCCTAGACCGCTTTGGTGTAGCCTACGAAAAGAAAGTCGTCTCTGCCCACCGCACACCAGACCTTATGTTCAGACATGCAGAAGAAGCCCGTAGTCGCGGTATCAAGGTCATTATCGCTGGTGCTGGAGGTGCAGCCCATTTGCCAGGAATGGTAGCTGCCAAAACAACCCTTCCAGTTATTGGTGTACCAGTCAAATCACGCGCGCTTAGTGGCGTGGACTCGCTCTACTCTATAGTACAGATGCCAGGTGGCGTACCTGTCGCGACAATGGCTATCGGTGAAGCGGGTGCGACCAATGCAGCCCTCTTTGCCCTCCGTCTCCTATCAGTAGAGGATCAGGCTATCGCGACAGCTTTGGCAGATTTTGCAGAAGAACAAGGAAAAATCGCAGAGGAGTCTACAAATGAGCTCATCTAAAACAATTGGAATTATCGGTGGCGGTCAGCTGGGGCAGATGATGGCCATCTCTGCTATCTACATGGGGCATAAGGTTATCGCTCTGGATCCTGCGGCGGATTGCCCTGCCTCTCGCGTGGCGGAAATCATCGTGGCTCCTTATAATGATGTGGATGCCCTCCGTCAGTTGGCGGAGCGTTGCGATGCCCTGACCTATGAGTTTGAGAATGTTGACGCTGATGGGCTGGATGCCGTTATCAAGGATGGCCAGCTCCCTCAAGGGACAGACCTGCTCCGCATTTCCCAAAATCGCATCTTTGAAAAGGACTTTTTGTCAAACAAGGCTCAAGTCACTGTGGCACCTTACAAGGTTGTGACCTCAAGCCAAGACTTGGCAGATATCGACCTTTCTAAAAACTATGCCCTCAAGACTGCGACCGGTGGTTACGATGGCCATGGTCAAAAGGTCATTCGCTCAGAAGCAGATTTGGAAGAAGCCTATGCGCTAGCAGATTCAGCAGACTGCGTCTTGGAAGAATTTGTCAATTTTGACCTTGAAATTTCTGTCATCGTATCAGGAAATGGCAAGGACGTGACGGTTTTCCCAGTTCAGGAAAATATCCACCGCAACAATATCCTGTCTAAGACCATTGTTCCAGCTCGCATTTCAGAAAGTCTAGCTGCCAAAGCTAAAACTATGGCAGTGCGAATCGCAGAACAACTGAGCCTCTCTGGAACTCTCTGCGTGGAAATGTTTGCGACAGCTGATGACATCATTGTCAACGAGATTGCTCCACGTCCACACAACTCTGGGCACTATTCGATTGAAGCTTGTGATTTCTCCCAGTTTGACACGCATATTTTGGGTGTTCTCGGAGCACCATTGCCAGATATCCACCTGCATGCACCAGCCGTCATGCTCAACGTACTCGGCCAACACGTTGAGGTCGCTGAAAAATATGTCACAGAAAATCCAAGCGCCCACCTTCACATGTATGGTAAAATAGAAGCGAAGCACAACCGTAAGATGGGACATGTGACTTTGTTTAGTGATGTTCCGGATGAGGTTGAGGAGTTTGGGAAAGGGATTGATTTTTAAAAAATCTGTGGAGGAAATGTTATAGATGAAACCGATTATTCCGAAAAGTCCAGAAGTTCCGAAAGAGTTCTCTAATAAAGAAATATCCTTTTTGACTAAGAGTGTTTTTGGGAAATAATCGAACCTCAGCCGTGTGATGTTTTATTTGTTTTCAGTGGGACTCACCCAGGCCACTGGGAAAAAGCTATTGAGGCATATCAAAAAGGTTATGTAAGACGAATCATTGTGACTGGCGGCCGAAGTTTGACAGGTACGCCTCATCCAGATTGGAATGGACATACAGAGGCAGAGGTTATTATTCAGCATCTGCTGGCTGCGGGCATTCCTGAAGAAGCGATTAAATCTGAAAGCTCCTCTAGCAATACTTTAGAAAACGTACTGTTTGCCAAAGAAATTTTTGATTTTAACACTGTTGAGACCGTTATGTTCATTTGCAAAAGCCACGCGACTGGTAGGCAATGGCGGACCTTGGCTCAGCACTTACCGAAGCATCTTCGTTACATCCCATATACCTTCAATGCCTTTTATAAGGATGTTGAGATTGGTCGGGATAGCTGGATGAATACAGACATTGGCAAGTCCAGAGTTTGGGGAGAATATCTGCGACTTCTCCATTATGGAGAGAAGGGGGATATTTTAAAGTTAGATGTTGAATTGTGATATAGGAGGTTTCTATGATTCAAATTATTGTCAACGCTTTTGTGGAGGAAGGAAAAGAAATCGCCGTTGTGGAAGTGCTCTTTGCCAGTGCCGACCATGAAAAAGTAAAAGCCAAATATCAGGAATTAGAGATTCAATATCCAAACAATTATCTGGCTATCTATGATTTGCCATTGGATACGGATCTAAGTAGCTTGCCACACTATCCGTCGGTAGCTATAAGCAAGGAGGAGTTTGATTAGTCTATGAAAACTATCGGTCTGATTGGCGGTATGAGTTGGGAAAGTACCACATCTTACTACCAAATCATCAACGAAACCATCAAAAAAGAGCTGGGTGGCCTGCATTCTGCTAAGATTCTACTTTATAGTGTTGATTTTGCAGAGGTTGAGCATTATCAAGCAGTCGGGGACTGGGAGAAAAGCGGTCAACTGTTGGCAGATATTGCTCAGCGCTTGGAGCAAGCTGGTGCAGATTTCATCGTTATTTGCACCAACACCATGCACAAGGTTGCTCCGCAGATACAAGAAAAGATTACGATTCCAATCTTGCATATTGCGCAGGCAACTGCTCAAGCCTTGATGGCTGACGGTATTCAAAAAGTCGGCCTCCTGGGGACCAAGTACACCATGACTCAAGATTTTTACAAGGAAAAATTAATAGAGTCTGGGTTAGAAGTGCTGATTCCAGACCAAGCTGGTATTACAGAGGTCAATCGGATCATTTATGACGAGCTCTGTCTAGGAGATATCAAAGACAGTTCAAAGCAGACTTATCTTGCTGTTATAGATGATTTGAAAAAAGCGGGCGCAGAAGCTGTTATCTTGGGTTGTACCGAGATAGGCCTTCTCATCAAACAATTCGATACTGACCTGCCTCTCTACGACACAACGGTGATCCATGCAGAGAAAGCAGCGGAGTGGGCGGTAAATAAGTGACCATAGAAGACAAGCACAACCGTAGATTAGGGCATGTAACTGTGTTTAGTGATGCGCCAAATAGTGTGGTTGAGTTTGGGGAAGGGATTGATTGGTAGGAGAAAATATGAGTGATTTTTTTGATGATATGGTTGAAATTTTAAACCCATATATTGATATTAATACGGGTGCAAGTAGAGATGAATGGAATTATGGAAATTATGTTGAGTTTCCTGACTCTAGATCTATTTCTGATGATCAAATAGAATCGTTATTGGATTATTTTAGACTTGAAATACCTTTTGGAGAAACTATTTCTTTTGAAGAAGCTCTAAGAGAATACTTAAAAGGTGTCTATGATGTTTCAGATGATATGTTAGATTCTTTGGATTATCCATCTGAAGAGTTTAATTTTCCGGGTATAAATGATAGTGAAATTAGAGAGTTAGCGATTGATCTCTTGATTGAAGTAGGAGCTCCAATAGGGGAAAACTCTATATGAAGATGCTGGGGAACTCCCAGAGAGTTATATGTATTGGAATGATTCAGGCGATTTATTCGATCAATATAGTATAGAAATTTTAAATTATAAACAAGAGATTGAACTTATTAAGAATAAAGTCGCAAGCAATAATGACGCTTTGGTTAAAAAGTCATTAATACTAGCTGCTTTTTGTATTTACAGAAAGTTTTGTGCGCTCAAAAATTATCAGTATCTTACCGGATTTAAATAGCTATGATGATGTTATTACTAGGAACATTTTAAAAAAATATTTTGATAACAAGTTAGAGAAAAACTGCAGGTAGAAAAAGAGCTATATAAACAATACTTTGGTAATTTTTCAAACTGTAGATGAGTTAAAGAAATTATCTGATATACCACATGTTAAATTACGAAATATTCTTGCTCACGATATTTCAACATCAGAAGTAATTGGCTCAAGGATTAGGTATTCATTTATTGATAACAGTAGCCAAGGAAGTATTACAGAAGAGGAAACTGAAATAAATGAATTATTAGAAGAGCTAATTACTTTTTCTGAGAATTTGGAAAAATACTATTGTTCAATAGATAATTAATATAGAAATTAAGAAGAACATGGGTATTTTATTTGTAAAAATTACAAAAAGCTCAGGATTTCCTTGAACTAAAAACTTTAAAGAAAAAGGATAAGAGTGTTTACTTCAATTTATATGGTAAATTAGAAATAAAACATAACCATAGGATGAGACGAGTGACTTTGTTTAGTGATAGACTAGATGAGATTGAGGAATTTTAGGAGATTATTATGGTAAAGTTTGAACGGGACGTGTCACATGAAAGAACTTCCTGGCCTTACAAAGCATTTTTAGATTACTTAACTGATATAAATAAAAAAATTATTGGTCTCTTGTTCCAGCGTTAAGTAAAGAAAAGTATTTGGCAAAGCAAAAGTTAGATAATGCTGAAGGAGATAGCATGTTATCTGTAGATTTTTTTCATGCAACCGGAGAACATGTTAGGCGAATTCCGCAAGAATTAGAGGAGTGGGTTGGGAGTATCAGAATGTTTGAAAATTGGAATAGGATAAATATATTAATTAGCATTATTTCGAATTTTGAAACATACTTATCTTCAGTAACAAGAGTTGCCATGGAGGCTAATCCTTCGTTGTTATTTAATTATATATATTTATCGCCTGAAGATTCTTTATCGTTTGAGGATTTTTGAAAAAAATTGATGGAGTTATCTTTTTAAAAAAAGGTCTGTTTGATAAGAAGGGTTATAAAGATTTAATTGATGATATTGAGTCAAAGCTTACTCATGGTGACTGGACGAATAGAACCAATGCGTTTTATAAGCTTTTTCCAAATGCTCCATCATTATTTAGAAACAAAATTAAAGAGTTAGAGGATGCCCTGAAAACTTAGAAATAATGCAGCGCATTCATTTGGTAGGGAAATTTCACAAGCAAGAGAAAATAGAAATTTTAATAAACTTAGCAACTATGACTCACTTTCCGAAGAAAGACTGATTAAATATTTTAAGTTGTTTAGTGATATATCTACAGCGATTGATAATTATTTATTGTTAAATCATATAGGTTCATATGAAATAGTTTATTATTATCATAAAAAAATTATGTTGAAAAATAATGACCTATTTGAATACGATGGAGAAACAATGATTAAATTGAAGAGACATCTTACTTCTGAGCAAGGTACTACTACTTGGGGGAAAGAGTATCTAAAGGGCATGATTAAATATTATCATGGTGTAAAATAACTTTTAATTATTTTATAATTATAAAGAATAGGATTAGAATTTTTAAGGAGAAACAACATGATCAACCGTTATTCTCGCCCTGAAATGGCGAATATTTGGAGTGAAGAAAACAAATACCGTGCTTGGCTTGAGGTGGAAATCTTGGCTGACGAGGCATGGGCTGAGTTGGGGGAAATCCCTAAGGAAGATGTGGCTTTGATTCGCGAGAAAGCGGACTTTGACATCGACCGTATTTTGGAGATTGAGCAAGAGACGCGTCACGATGTGGTGGCTTTCACGCGTGCGGTTTCTGAGACTCTTGGCGAAGAGCGCAAGTGGGTTCACTATGGTTTGACTTCTACCGACGTGGTGGATACGGCCTACGGTTACCTTTACAAGCAAGCCAACGACATCATCCGTCGTGATCTTGAAAACTTCACCAACATCATCGCTGATAAGGCTAAGGAGCACAAGTTCACCATCATGATGGGGCGTACCCACGGTGTGCACGCTGAGCCGACAACTTTCGGTCTTAAATTGGCGACTTGGTACAGCGAAATGAAACGAAACATCGAGCGTTTCGAGCATGCGGCTGCTGGTGTGGAAGCTGGTAAGATTTCTGGTGCGGTTGGTAACTTTGCCAATATCCCACCATTCGTAGAGCAGTATGTCTGCGACAAGCTTGGTATCCGTGCTCAAGAAATCTCTACACAGGTGCTTCCTCGTGACCTTCATGCTGAGTACTTTGCAGTTCTTGCTAGTATCGCGACTTCAATCGAGCGTATGGCGACGGAAATCCGTGGTCTGCAAAAATCTGAACAACGCGAAGTGGAAGAATTCTTTGCCAAGGGGCAAAAGGGTTCATCAGCAATGCCTCACAAACGCAACCCTATCGGTTCTGAAAATATGACGGGTCTTGCGCGTGTTATCCGTGGTCACATGGTGACAGCTTATGAAAATGTGGCTCTCTGGCACGAGCGTGATATTTCCCACTCATCAGCTGAGCGCATCATCACACCAGATACAACCATTTTGATTGACTACATGCTCAACCGTTTTGGAAATATCGTCAAGAACTTGACAGTCTTCCCAGAAAACATGATCCGCAACATGAACTCAACTTTCGGTCTTATCTTTAGCCAACGTGCTATGTTGACCTTGATTGAGAAAGGTATGACGCGTGAGCAAGCTTACGACCTTGTTCAACCGAAGACAGCTCAATCATGGGATAATCAAGTAGACTTCAAACCACTTCTCGAGGCAGATCCAGAGGTAACCTCACGTCTGACTCAAGAAGAAATCGATGAAATCTTTAACCCTGCATACTACACCAAACGAGTAGATGATATCTTCGAACGTATCGGACTGGGTGACTAATCACAACAAAAAAGCGAGATTCTGTACTGACCCCAAAAAGTTAGACAATTAATTTATCCGAAGGATTTAGTTCTGTATTGCACAGGACTGAGTCCTTTTAGTTTTATCTTAATTCGTTTATTGTTGTAGTAATCAATGTAGTCCACAATAGCTTGTTCCAATTGGTTAAGCGACTGAAATGACTTCTCATAACCATAAAACATCTCAGACTTAAGAATACCGAAGAAGGACTCCATCATGCCATTGTCTGGGCTGTTACCTTTACGGGACATAGATGCTTGAATTCCCTTACTCTCTAGGAACCGATGATAAGAATCGTGTTGGTATTGCCAGCCTTGGTCGCTGTGTAAAATGGTATTTTCATAGTGTTTCTCTGTAAATGCCTGTTCCAACATCATTTTTACTTGCTCTAAGTTGGGCGAAGTAGAAAGATGATAAGCAATAATTTCACTGTTAAAGCCGTCTAAAACAGGCGATAAATAGAGTTTCTGTGTGCTATTTGGAATGGCAAACTCTGTCACATCCGTATAGCACTTTTCCATTGGCCTTGATGCTTCAAACTGGCGTTGAATGAGATTCTCTGCTTTCTTGCCAATCTCTCCTTGGTAGGAAGAATACTTTCGTTTCCGACGAATCCGAGCTGTTAGACCAAGGACTTTCATCAGACGTTGGACCTTCTTATGATTCACTACAAAACCACGATTTCTTAGTTCAAGAGTAACTCTCCGATAGCCATAATTTCCTTTTATGCTCATTATAAATGTCTTGTATTTCCAATTTGATAGCTCGATCTTTATCTACTTGATTCAGCTGATTTAAGTGGTAATAATAGGTTGAACGAGCAAGCTTTATAATGTTTAGAAGGATATCTAAAGGAAACTCTGTTACTAATCCTTGAACAATTTCTGTTTTTCTTCTAGCTCTTTTTCCTCCTTCAATCGGAGTTCCCTCAACTTTTTTAGAATAGCATTCTCCGCTCTCAGGTACTCATTTTCTGCTTGAAGACGTTCTAACTCTGTCATCTCTTCGGGTTTCTTCTTTGGTTTACGTCCCATTTTAGCTGGTCTCCCTCTTGTTTTCTCAACAATAGTATACCCGTTTTTCTTGTATTGCGCCAGCCAATTTGGAAGCATACCACGATTTGGGAGAGCATATTCGAGAGAAACTCTATCTTGAGACCAGTTTTCATGTAGGACTTTATCAATCATTTCTTGTTTTAGTTCTGGAGAATAGTAACGATTCTTGCCTTTTTTGACGAACTCTATTCCGTAACGATCCATCAATTTAATCATGTACCTAAGATTAGAATTGTTTATCCCAAACTTATTTGAAAGTTGCTCTAAGCTATATCCTTGTTTTCTAAGTTCATAGATCTGAACTTTATCCTCATAACTCAATTTCATAATAAAACACCCCAAAAGTTAGATTTTTTCTGTCTAACTTTTGGGGTGCAGTTCATTCAATCTCGCTTTTTTGTATTCTTGTCGAAGTGGTTTAATCTTCTTTTCTCTTAGTGAGTCCGTAGGCTGCTAGTGTCGCCATGAGTCCTGCTGCGACCAAGCCTGCAGAGTCTTGACTTCCTGTTGCAGGGAGTTGTTTCTCATCTGCTTTGGCAGTAGTTGGTGCAGTTTGCTCAGTTTTCTCAACGGCAGTTCCGACTTCAACGACCTGAGCGACTGCTTCCTGTGATATCGCACTATTGACAAGCGTTCTTTCCTCCTTGCCGTCAGCAGTAGTGCTGACAGAGTAGAAGATCGTACGACGACCATTTACTCCAGCAAGGACGACTTGCGTTTGTCCGAGTGGTAATTGTGGATTTTCACGTGTCACTGTAGTAAACGGAATCTCTTCCTCTTGGATATCCAGTCTTGGTTTTGCTTCTGTGACTGGAGCAAGGCCGTTTTCATCCCCTTTGTGCGTAATAGGGGCACCGATTTCAACCACTTGGGTCACAGGTTCTTTGGTTACTTGGCTATCTAGAACGGTCTCTGTTTGTTTCCCATTTTCAGTAAGGACAGAGATGTAATGAGTGCGTTCGCCCTCTACACCTGGTGTGATGATCTTTTCCTGACCAGCTGGGAGGTTCGGATTTTCCTTCTTGATAACTTCAAAAGGAATCTTTTCTGCTCTTGTGATGAGTTCTGGCTTAGTTTCAATAGTGGCAGATGACTCATTTTCATCGAGGCTTCCTGAGTGTGTTGCCGCTGGCTTGAGGCTTAGGCGGGCTGCTTTGAGTTTGGCTACGAGAGCGTCTAACTCGGCTTGTTTACTACGGTTGAGGTTGTAGTTGAGAGCCTCTTTAGCTGCATTGAGGGCACCTAAGCTTTCCTTGCTGTATCCTTCTAGGTTTGCTGGAATTTTAGCAAGCTCTTCGCGGAGTGCATTGTAGTTAGCGCGGAAGTAGTCTTTGTTGTGATCTGCAAAGGCAGTCATGAGTTCAAAGATTTCTTCTTCCTTGTACTCAGCACTTGGTCTATCTGCCCAGATGGCAAGCATGCTTCCAACGGTTGGAAGGTCTACCTCTGGATACTTGGTAGAAGCAAGTTGATTGAATGGAGTTTTTTCAGTATTTTCAATAGCTTTTTTGAGGAAACCACCACCATCTTCTGGTTTTTGGCCGAGAATGTAGTACCAGTCACCGTTGGTATTCAAGAACTTATAACCCTTGCTTGCTAGGTATTGAGGTGATGCAAGGTTGTAGCCCCACCAGCCTTTAGACCAGTAAGAGATGATGACATCCTTGTCAAACTCAACATCGTCCTTGTCCTCGTAGTAGAAACCATCGTTGAAGGCCATTGGTTGAAGGCCTCTTTCTTTAGCCATGGCAGCAAGAGTGTTAGAGTATTCGGCAAACTTGCCATAGAGTCCGTACCATTTGAGGTAGTACCAGCCTTGAGCGTTGGTAGCGTCATTGGCGTATTCGTCTGTACCGTAGTTGAAGATCTTAGTCTTGCCTGCAAAGAAGTCCATGTACTTGCCGATGAGAGCTTTGACAAAGTTCATCGCTTCTTCGTTTTCGAGGTCCATGGTTGTTTTGGAGACCTTGTCAAAGTTGGCTTGAGGATTCTTGATTCCAAGTTTTTCCATAGCGACGAGCATGGCATCCATGTGCCCTGGGCTGTTAATCGCTGGGATGAGTCCAAGACCTTTGATTTTGCGTACTCGATTAATTCAGTGATTTCAGCTTGACTAAGAGTGGTTCCATTTGGATCATCGTAGTAAGCTTTTGTTCCTTCGATAATGGCCTTTTTGACATCGTCACTTGCATAAGTTTTGCCGTTAGCCGTGATAGTCATGTCATCAAGTAGGAAGCGAAGTCCGTCATTTCCTAGGAGGAGATGCACATCAGAGTAGCCGAGCTCACTCGCCTTATCTACGATGCGTTTGAGTTGGTCAAGCGTGAAGTACTTACGGCCGGCATCGATTGAGATCACCTTGTTCTTGGCAAGTTTTTCAACTTCGCGTTTCGCGTCTTCTTCTTTTTGAGCTTCTGGTGTGAAGGTTAGGTTGCTAACAGCTTCTTGGAGTTTCGCGATTGCTTGGTCAATGGTGTCTTGTTGGGCACGGCTGAGATTGCTGTCTAGTGAGCGAATGGCTTTTTCAGCTTCTTTGACAGCTGCGACGCTTTCTGCAGTATAGCGTTTAAGGTCTGTTGGCACTTCTTTAAGGGCTTGCTCAGCAGACTCATAGTCGGCAGCGAAGTATTCAGCGTTAGCATTTGCGAAGCTACGCATGAGTTTGAAGAGGCGTGATGGTGAATAGCGTGCAGATGGGGTATCTGCCCAAGCAGCTACCATACCGCCTATAAATGGGATATCTGCCCCATCAGATTTTGGTACCGAAGTGATTGGAGTGTTCTTGATACCATTGAGTCCTTGGTCGAGGTTGTACCAGCCTTGACCATCTGCATTCCGTCCTAGAACATAGTACCAAGCATCGTTGGTATTAAGGATTTGGTGGCCTTTTTCAACTAGAAGTTTAGAAGAAGCGACGTCGTATCCGCCCCATCCACCAGTCCACATAGAAACGATGATGTCTTTGTCAAAAGTTCCAAAGCTAGTGTCGCTATTGTAGTAGATACCGTCGTTAAAGGCCATTGGTTTGAGGCCGTGAGATTTGACGATGCGAGCAAGGTCATTGGCGTAGGCGATAAATTTGTCGTAACCCTTATCTGGGAAGCCATCTTCTGGATACCACTTGTAGGCCTGAAGAACGCTCCAACCTTTGGCATCTGTAGCATCGTTGGCGTATTCATCTAGTCCGATGTTAAAGATATCAGATTTGCCAGCAAAGTAAGCAGCATACTTGTCGATTAAAGCTTTTGTGAACTCAACAGCTTCTTTGTTATCAAGGTCAACGGTACGAGCAGATTCTTTCCCAAAGTAGTTGAAATTCGGTTTTTGGATGCCTAGTTCTTTCATGGCATGCAAAATCGCATCCATGTGGCCAGGGCTGTTTACGGTTGGGATAAGGCCAATACCTTTGTTTTTAGCGTAGTTAATCAAGTCCGTCATCTGACTCTCTGTCAAATGGTTGCCGTTTGGATCCTTGTAGTAGGCATCCGTTCCGTTTTCGAGAGCACGTTTGACATCATCACTTGCATAGGTTTTGCCATTGGCTTTGATCGTCATGTCGTCTAGCATGAAACGCATGCCATCATTTCCGACTAAGAGATGGAGGTCAGTATAGCCGTAGTGTTTAGCTTTGTCGATGATTTCTTTGAGTTGGTCTGGAGAGAAGTACTTGCGTCCAGCGTCGATTGAGATCATTTTTCTTTTCGCCAGTTTTTCGTTTACCTGAGTAGCCCGTTCGGCGCTAGGAGTGGCTACTGCAGGTGTGACAACTTCGTTTTTCTTTTCTTCGTCAATTTTTACTGGTTCTGATTGTTCTTTTGAAACAGGAGTAGTTTTTTCAGCGACTGGAGTCTCGTCAGTTTTCTCTGCAATTTCTGGGGATTCAGTTTTTTCGACTGTTGGAGCGAGTGTAGCTGAAGCATTCTTCTCCTCCGTGCTTTTTGCCTCAACTGTTTCTTCAATTTTGCTTTCAACCGATGTCTCAGCTGTCTGCGACTGTCCCTGAGCAGTTTGAGCTGCGCTTGGATTTTCTAGTGTTGGAGTGACGCTGTCGGCAGACACGACGTGGGTACCGAAGGCAAATCCTATGAGTACAGAAGCTGCCCCAATCGCGTATTTACGGATGGAGAAGCGCTGTTTCTTTTCTAGTTTCATGATAAAACCTCCTTGTTATTATGTTGTATGACAACGTTTACATAAAACTGTTTTTTTATTTTATTATCTAAACTATAAAAAAAGTCAAGCGGCTTTATGAAAGAACTATAATAAATGGAAAAAATCATAAGATTAGGAAGCTGTTTCCCCTAGCAAATCTGCTCTAGCAGAAAATTTTTCTGACTATTTTACTTGTTTTTAGTAAAAACGCTACTAATTATAGATTTACCTTTTATCGTATGTTCATACTAAATGGTGCATGCTATAATAGACATAGAAAAACCCGAGTCTAAACTCAGGTTTTTCTTATCGACCTCTATTACTTGAGATAAATTTAATCTTGTAGTAATCCGCTCGCTTATAAGTTTCGCTATAGGCCAGAACTTGACCAGTAGCTTCTAGCTTGGTTGTCTTGGTTTGGAAGACTGTTGGGAATTGTGTATCGATTCCTAATACAGAAGCAGCGTGCTCGGGGGTTGGGAATGCAATCTCATTGATTTCCTCAAAATGCTCATCACTCATGTGGATGTGGTAGTCCAGCTTGAAGCGTGTATAGATAGAACTATAGTAGTCAAGATTTGGATAGTTGGCATTGATATATTGTTCAGGAATATAAGAAGTGTGGTAGATATAAGTTACGTCATTACTTTGACGAATTCGTTCAATTTTATAGTAGAACTGATCACCACGTAGTCCAAGTTTCTCCAAATATTCAAGTGTGTTTCCACGTTCGATAGAAAGGACGGTTACCTTATCATCTTTTGTTTCAAAGATTTCGACATCTGAAAATTCAACGAGTTTGTGCTTACGAGCGCGTGATACGAATGTTCCTTTCCCTTGTTGGCGGACAATATAGCCATCTTTGGCAAGGTCGTTCAAAGCGCGTACGACGGTAATAGAACTTACATCATACATGGCGATCAATTCTGCTTCAGTATAGAACTTGTCTCCACTCGCAAATTGACCAGAGATGATTTTGTTTTTCAATTCATCTTTAATATATTGGTATTTTGGAATAGCCATAATTTCACCTCGATTCTCTTTCTCTATCCTTGATTTTACCATAAATATAAAGAAAATAGTAGTATTTAGATAAAAAAATAGAATAACAGACTAAAAAAATGTTATTCTATGTATGAAAGTAGCTCATTTTAACGACTTGCTAAAATTTACTAGAGGGTTCATTTTCATGTGGTATTTGCAGAAAGCTAGTAAAAGAGAAGTAAAAAAATAGAAAAAAATTTAAAAAAATTTTTCTAAAAACCTATTGACAAATGCAAAAGATTTGATTATATTTAATATTATAACAAATGAAAGCGCAAACTTAATTAGTCAGAGGTGGGAACATGCCAAGATTTAAAATTGAGAACGATTTCTACCTAGATGGAGAACCGTTCAAGATTTTGTCCGGTGCCATTCATTATTTTAGGATTCCAGCAGAGGATTGGTATCATTCTCTCTACAACTTAAAGGCGCTTGGCTTTAATACAGTCGAGACTTATGTGGCTTGGAATTTACACGAGCCTATTGAGGGAAAATTTAATTTTGAAGGTGCTCTAGATTTGGAGAAATTTCTCCAAATAGCACAGGAATTGGGACTTTATGCTATTGTACGTCCTTCGCCATTTATCTGTGCCGAGTGGGAGTTCGGTGGCTTACCAGCTTGGCTCTTGACCAAGCCCATGCGAATCCGCTCGTCCGACCCGGCCTACATCGAGGCAGTTGCTCGCTATTATGACCAATTATTGCCAAGGCTCGTGCCTCGCTTGTTGGACAATGGCGGAAACATTCTCATGATGCAAGTTGAAAACGAGTACGGCTCATATGGTGAGGATAAGTCTTATCTGAGAGCGATTCGAAAATTGATGGAAGATCGAGGGATTGATTGCCCACTCTTTACTTCAGACGGTCCTTGGAGGGCTACTCTGAAAGCCGGAACCTTGATTGAAGAAGATCTCTTTGTGACAGGAAACTTCGGTTCTAAGGCTCCTTACAACTTTTCACAGATGCAAGAATTCTTTGATGAGTATGGCAAAAAATGGCCCCTCATGTGTATGGAATTCTGGGATGGCTGGTTCAACCGTTGGAAAGAACCCATCATCACGCGTGATCCAAAAGAGTTGGCAGAAGCTGTTCGAGAGGTGTTAGAGCAAGGCTCCATCAACCTTTACATGTTCCATGGCGGAACAAACTTTGGTTTCATGAATGGTTGCTCGGCTCGAGGAACTCTGGATTTGCCACAAGTTACATCTTATGATTATGATGCCCTTCTCGATGAAGAAGGAATCCAACTGCTAAATACCTAGCAGTGAAAAAGATGATGGCAACCCACTTCCCAGAGTATCCACAGTTGGAACCACTTTACAAGGAAAGTATGGAAATGGAATCCATTCCACTAGTCGAAAAAGTTTCCTTGTTTGAAACTCTGGATAGCCTGGCAAGTCCAACTGAGAGCCTCTATCCAAAAGCGATGGAAGAACTTGGTCAAAGTTATGGCTACCTTCTCTATCGTACTGAAGCAAGTTGGGATGCAGAAGAGGAACGTCTCCGTATCATCGATGGACGTGATCGAGCTCAACTCTATGTAGATGGTCAATGGATTGCCACTCAATACCAGACAGAAATTGGTGAAGATATCTACTGTCAGGGTAACAGAGACGGTTTTTCAGAGATTGACATCTTAGTCGAAAATATGGGGCGTGTCAACTATGGACATAAGTTCTTGGCAGATACGCAACGTAAAGGGATTCGGACAGGTGTCTGCAAGGATCTACACTTCATGTTAAATTGGAAACAATATCCACTTCCATTGGATAATCCTGAGAAAATTGATTTTTCAAAAGGATGGACAGAAGGACAACCAGCCTTTTACGCTTTCGACTTCACCGTTGAAGAGCCTAAGGATACCTACTTAGATTTATCTGAGTTTGGTAAGGGGAGTTGCTTTTGTCAACGGGCGTCACCTAGGACGTTTCTGGAATGTCGGCCCGACCCTCTCACTTTATATCCCTCATAGCTATCTCAAGGAAGGTGCTAACCGCATCATCATCTTTGAAACTGAGTGCGAATATAAAGAAGAGATTCATTTAACTCGTAAACCTACACTAAAACATATAAAGGGGGAAAACTTATGACAATTGTAGGATGCCGTATCGATGGACGTTTGATCCACGGTCAAGTAGCCAATCTTTGGGCAGGGAAACTAAACGTTTCGCGCATTATGGTTGTAGACGATGAAGTCGTTAACAACGATATTGAAAAGAGTGGCTTGAAACTTGCGACACCACCAGGTGTGAAACTCAGTATCTTGCCAATTGAGAAAGCAGCAGCAAATATCCTTGCTGGTAAATACGATAGCCAACGTCTCTTTATCGTTGCACGTAAACCAGACCGTTTCCTTGGTTTGGTCGAAGCAGGTGTTCCGCTTGAAACACTCAACGTCGGCAATATGTCTCAAACACCAGAAACTCGCTCTATCACACGTTCTATCAACGTGGTAGACAAGGATGTGGAAGATTTCCACAAACTAGCAGAAAAAGGTGTGAAACTCACTGCTCAAATGGTTCCAAATGATCCAGTTTCAGACTTTTTGAGCTTATTAAAATAGGAAAAAATTTTTAGGAGGTCATTGTTATGATACAATGGTGGCAAATTTTACTTCTCACTTTGTACTCAGCTTATCAAATCTGTGATGAGTTGACAATCGTTTCATCTGCAGGTTCCCCTGTATTCGCTGGTTTCATTACTGGTTTGATCATGGGAGATGTGACAACTGGTTTGTTTATCGGTGGTAGCTTGCAGTTGTTCGTTCTCGGGGTTGGTACCTTCGGTGGTGCTTCTCGTATCGACGCAACTTCTGGTGCGGTTCTTGCAACAGCATTCTCTATCTCTCAAGGTATTGATACAGATCTTGCGATTACAACAATCGCTGTACCAGTAGCAGCACTTTTGACTTACTTCGACGTACTTGGTCGTATGACTACAACATTCTTCGCTCACCGTATTGACGCTGCGATTGAACGCTTTGACTACAAAGGAATCGAACGTAACTATCTTCTTGGTGCGCTTCCTTGGGCTCTATCTCGTGCCCTTCCAGTATTCTTCGCCCTAGCTTTCGGTGGAGAATTCGTACAAGGTGTTGTAAACCTTGTTAAAGAATACCAATGGGTTGCAGACGGTTTGACTCTTGCAGGTCGTATGCTTCCAGGTCTTGGATTCGCTATCTTGCTTCGTTACCTTCCAGTTAAACGTAACCTTCACTACCTTGCTATGGGATTTGGTTTGACAGCTATGTTGACTGTTCTTTACTCAAACGTACAAAGTCTTGGTGGAGCAGTTGCTGGTATCATTAGCACTCTTCCTGCTGAAGTTGCTGAAAAAATTGGCTTTGTTAACAACTTCAAAGGATTGTCTATGATCGGTATCTCTATCGTGGGTATCTTCCTTGCAGTTGTTCACTTCAAGAACAGCCAAAAAGTTGCTGTAGCAGCACCTTCTACACCATCAGAAAGTGGGGAAATTGAAGATGACGAATTCTAATTACAAATTAACAAAAGAAGATTTTAATCAAATTAACAAACGTAGCTTGTTCACTTTCCAATTGGGATGGAACTACGAACGTATGCAAGCATCAGGTTACCTTTACATGATCTTGCCACAATTGCGTAAAATGTATGGAGATGGAACTCCTGAGTTGAAAGAAATGATGAAAGTTCATACTCAATTCTTCAACACTTCACCATTCTTCCACACAATTATCGCTGGTTTTGACCTTGCCATGGAAGAAAAAGATGGCGTTGGCTCAAAAGATGCGGTTAACGGTATCAAGACAGGTTTGATGGGACCATTTGCTCCTCTTGGAGATACTATCTTTGGTTCACTTGTTCCTGCTATCATGGGATCTATCGCTGCAACAATGGCTATCGCTGGTCAACCTTGGGGTATCTTCCTTTGGATCGCAGTTGCAGTAGCGTATGACATCTTCCGTTGGAAACAGTTGGAATTTGCCTACAAAGAAGGGGTTAACCTTATCAACAACATGCAAAGTACTTTGACAGCTTTGATTGAAGCTGCATCTGTACTTGGTGTATTCATGATGGGTGCTCTTGTAGCAACAATGATCAACTTTGAAATTTCATACAAATTGCCAATCGGTGAAAAGATGATTGACTTCCAAGATATCTTGAACTCAATCTTCCCACGTTTGCTTCCAGCAATCTTCACTGCATTTATCTTCTGGTTGCTTGGTAAGAAAGGTATGAACTCTACAAAAGCTATCGGTATCATTATCGTGCTTGCCTTGGCTCTTTCTGCCTTTGGTAAATTTGCACTTGGAATGGGCGCATAATTTATGAGTAAATCATTAATTTTGGTGAGTCATGGTCGTTTCTGTGAAGAACTTAAGGTAGCACAGAAATGATCATGGGTCCACAGGACAACATTCATGCAGTGGCTCTTCTTCCAGAAGATGGTCCCGAAGAATTTACTGCAAAATTTGAAGCTGCTATCGAAGGATTGGATGATTTCCTAGTCTTTGCGGACCTTCTCGGTGGTACACCATGTAACGTGGTGAGTCGCTTGATCATGGAAGGTCGCGACATTGAACTCTACGCAGGGATGAATCTTCCAATGGTGATTGAATTTATCAATGCCAGCCTTACAGGTGCAGATGCGGACTACAAGAGCCGTGCTGCAGAAAGCATTGTGAAAGTCAATGATTTGTTAGCGGGCTTTGATGATGACGAAGATGAATAAGATGTGACTTAGGGCATCTTATATAGAATATACATGGGAATGGGAGTCAATCCCATTCCCATATTTTCAATAGGAATGAAACAACAATAGATTAGAGGAACTCTATGCTAAATTACACAAAAGAAGAATTACTTGAACTGGGTGCAGAAATCACGACTCGTGAGATCTACCAACAGCCTGATGTATGGAAAGAAGCTTTTGAAGCCTATCAAGCAAAACGTGAAGAAATTGCAGCCTTCCTACAAGGGATTGCGGATAAACATGACTATATCAAGGTCATCTTGACGGGTGCTGGTACTTCTGCTTATGTGGGAGATACCTTGGTACCATACTTTAAGGAAGTCTATGACGAACGCAAATGGAATTTCAATGCTATTGCGACAACTGATATTGTTGCCAATCCAGAAACTTATTTGAAAAAAGATGTGGCGACTGTCCTTGTTTCCTTTGCTCGTAGTGGGAATTCACCTGAAAGTGTGGCGACGGTTGATTTGGCTAAAGCCTTGGTTGATGACCTCTATCAAGTGACCATTACATGTGCTGCAGAAGGGAAATTGGCTCTTCAAGCTCATGGTGATGACCGCAATCTCTTGCTCTTGCAACCAGCGGCCTCTAATGACGCTGGCTTTGCCATGACTTCTAGTTTTACATCTATGATGTTGACAGCACTCTTGGTTTTTGACCCTACAGAATTTGCTGTTAAAGCTGAACGTTTTGAAGTTGTGATTAGCCTTGCCCGTAAGGTCCTAGATAACGCTGAAGATGTCAAAGAGTTGGTTGACCTCGACTTTAATCGTGTTATCTATTTGGGTGCAGGTCCTTTCTTCGGCCTTGCTCATGAAGCTCAGCTCAAGATTTTGGAATTAACAGCTGGTCAAGTTGCGACCATGTATGAAAGCCCAGTTGGCTTCCGTCACGGTCCAAAATCATTGATTAATGAAGATACAGTTGTTTTGGTATTTGGTACAACGACAGACTACACTCGCAAGTATGATTTGGACTTGGTTCGTGAAGTTGCTGGTGACCAGATTGCTCGTCGTGTCGTTCTTTTTGAGTGATCAAGCCTTTGGTCTTGAAAATGTCAAAGAAGTGGCTCTTGGCTGTGGTGGAGTCTTGAATGACATTTACCGTGTCTTCCCTTACATCATTTATGCCCAACTCTTTGCCCTATTGACTTCACTTAAGGTCGAAAATAAACCAGATACACCGTCTCCTACTGGTACAGTAAACCGTGTGGTACAAGGTGTTATCATTCATGACTATCAAAAATAAGGAAGTATCTATGAGTAAATTACAACTAAGTCCTAATAAAGTAGCCTGCTTTGCAAAAAAACTCTCTGACGAGAATGGTATCATCTCAGCTCTTGCATTTGACCAACGTGGTGCTTTGAAACGCCTCATGGCTCAATACCAAACAGAAGAACCAACTGTCGCTCAAATGGAAGAACTCAAAGTCTTGGTAGCTGATGAATTGACAAAATACGCCTCATCTATGCTCCTCGATCCTGAGTATGGACTTCCAGCTACAAAGACGCTTGATGCCAATGCAGGTCTTCTCCTTGCCTATGAAAAAACTGGTTACGATACAACTAGCACTAAACGCTTGCCTGATTGCTTGGACGTTTGGTCTGCAAAAACGCATCAAAGAACAAGGTGCTGATGCTGTTAAGTTCTTGCTTTACTACGATGTAGACAGCGCTGACGAGCTCAATCAAGAAAAGCAAGCTTACATCGAACGCATAGGTTCTGAGTGTGTGGCGGAAGACATCCCCTTCTTCCTTGAAATCTTGGCTTACGATGAAAAGATTGCGGACGCAGGCTCTGCAGAGTACGCTAAAGTGAAACCACACAAGGTTATCGGTGCCATGAAAGTCTTTTCAAATCCACGCTTCAACATCGATGTCTTGAAAGTGGAAGTTCCAGTCAACGTCAAATACGTTGAAGGTTTTGGCGATGGTGAAATCGTCCATACTCGTGAAGAAGCAGCAGCCTTCTTTAAAGCACAAGACGAAGCAACGAACTTACCATACATTTACTTGAGTGCTGGTGTATCAGCTAAACTCTTCCAAGAAACCCTTGTCTTTGCCCACGAATCAGGCGCAAACTTCAACGGCGTTCTTTGTGGACGTGCGACATGGGCTGGATCAGTCGAAGCCTACATCAAAGACGGTGAGGCAGCAGCTCGTGAATGGTTACGTACAACTGGATTTGAGAACATTGACGAACTCAACAAGGTTCTTCAAACAACAGCGACTTCATGGACTGAACGTGTAGAAGCATAAATCAAGAATAGAAGAATTCCCTTTTGTTAAGAAGATTCTTAAGATTTTCTGACAAAGGATTCTGAAAATAGAAACTACAACCATAGATGGTGAATATGCTCTCTATGGTTTGTTTACTTAAGAGAAATGGATCAAAGGAGAACAGAATGAAAGCATACACAGAGCGTGTATTTGGAAATCATGAGGGCAAGGATGTCTTGGCCTATCGCTTTGAGACTGACGGTGGCTACCAGCTAGAGATTATGACTTATGGTGCGACCATTTTGCGCTATGTAACGCCTGACAAGGCTGGAAATTTTGCCAATGTTATCTTGGGCTTTGATGATTTTGCTAGCTATGTAGGCAATAGTCCCAAGCATGGAGCAAGTGTGGGTCCTGTGGCAGGTCGTATCGCAGGTGCGACATTTGAGCTTAATGGCAAGATCTATGACCTTGAAGTTAATAATGCTAGCAACTGTAACCACAGTGGTTCAACAGGCTGGGATTCGAACTTGTTTGAATTGGTCGAGGTGAGCGACCATGGCTTGACTCTCTACACAGAACGTACAGACGGGACAGGAGGATTTCCTGGTAATCTCAAGATTTGGATCAGCTACCACTTGGAAGAAACTGGTGCCTACGAAGTCAGCTACAAGGTAACGACAGATCAGGATACGCTGGTCAATCCAACTAATCACAGCTACTTCAACTTGTCTGGTGATTTCACGCAGACGATTGACCGCCATGTCTTCCAATTAAACACAGAGGGCATTTACCCAATCGCTCCGGACGGTGTGCCAGCCAAAACTCCAGATGCTGATCGTGATGTGGTGAAACACATCTACAATGGTGCCTTGTTGAAAGATATCTTTGCAGAGGACGATGAGCAAATCCAGTTGGTATCTGGTTTGGATCACCCATTTGCTCTTCCTGCAGGTCATGACAATGCTGGTTTCCTTTATGACCAAAACTCAGGTCGTTTCCTGCTTTTCAAAACAGAGGCCCCTTGCTTTGTGGTCTACACAGCAAACTTTGTGGATGAGACTGTCATCATAGCTGGTCAGCCAATGGTACAGCACAATGGAATTGCCCTTGAAGCGCAAGCTTTACCAGATGCTATTCACAGTGACTTTAAAGACCAAGTCATTCTCAAAGCAGGGCAAACCTTCACCAGCAAAACTCGCTATGAGCTTGTTGTTAAATAAAAAGAAGAGCTGGAATCCAGCTCTCAGAAAGTAGACAAACATCATTTTTGGTGTTTGTTTTTTTGTTCAAGATGTAGTGTATGGTGTGCATAAATAGTACAAGTTGGTAGGTGGATGATTACGGCTTCCTATAACTCAATAATATGGGACTCGTAGCCAATCACTTCTAGAAAACGAAGCAAATCTATCGTAGCCCAAAAGAGGTTTTTCTCGTTGGTATTGGGGTGGAAATTCATCCGTTATTCCGACATGATTTCTTTGTCGAAATAAACTTGAATATCCTTGTCGGTATTGTTGAGCAAGCCAAAAGGTGAAACAACACCTGCGGGCAAGCTCATTTTTTCAAACAAGCTCTTAGACGAAGCCATCCGAATCCTGCTAGCTCCTATTAGTTCTTTCAAGAGGGCCATATCCAGACGCTTTTGATCATCCATGATTACCAGATAATAGGTTGTTTTTCTTTTTTGTTTGTGAGAAACATGGTCTTGGTACGGATACCTTCGATTTCCTCGATAAAACTATCTGCCTTCTCCGTGGTTAAGGCTGGCTCGTGCTCCACGATATCAAAGGGAATATCTAGCCCATTTAGCATTTCTACAACTTTTTCGTATGCTTCCATCTTCTAACCTTCTTTATCAACTTGATAGCCCCAAAAAGAGGGTTATTTTCGTTTGATAAGGTACTGAACAGCCTTTTTCCAAGCGTTCCTTTTTGAGCCTCGGGGTCATCTAGTGGCTGATTGATGCAGGCGGTGAGATTTTCGGTAATCATCATCTCAATCACGCGCTCAACACTGGAGCGTACTGCGGTCAACTGGGTAATGATATCTGCGCAGTCACGATCTTCATCGATCATCTTTTGAATCCCACGCAACTGGCCTTCTGAACGTTTCAGGCGTGTTATATACTTTGAGTTTGTCATTGATTCATCCTTGGTCACTTTCTCTTCATTATATCTCGAATAAGGTTCTTTGTCAAAATTCTCATCCTATCTGTCTTTGTAGGAGGCAACCTTTTCTCTGTATCGGATAGAAAAGATTGCTGAACAGGAAAAAAAGGAGAACAAAAGGCTGTCCTCCTTGAAGCACGGTTGAGTAAATAAGTTTCCGATTAGTTATGCCTTATATCTTAGACAAAAAGGCTAGGATTACTATCCCATAGACTAGGACTAGGGCCATTCCAAATCCGATACCGAACCACTTGTAAAACTTGTCCATCCCGCTGTAACGTTCGACATAGGCCCTGGTCGGCTTGTCTGGATCATACCAGACTGTCAGCTCCGAATGAAGGGGGAAATGGGTCTGCATCAAGCGTTTGAAGGAAACAAAGGAGTTGCTGTAGCGAGTGATGGAAGCTGCTAGCATTTCTTCTCTTGTATAATCGTTTGAAACCTTAGTAGGCCCCCACGGAGTCGTGACCGTTTTGATCATAAAATACTGCAAGGTTTTCTTATAAGTAAGCCCATCTACAGTATATTCAACAATAGGTGGATACCCCTCTCGAAAACGACTATAGCCGACAACCGTTCCCTCTACAGATGACTGGGCAAGACGGACCAACTTCTGATCTCGAAGATAGAGGTAGAGAAAGGTCCCACATACAAACATAAAAGATAGGAGAGTGACAGTTGTTCCAACTATCAAACCAATCACTTCTTTAGTCATATGAACTCCTCCAGTTATTCTATAGAGTAAATTTCCAATACTAACTCGTCCAAAAACAACATTGAAGCCCTCGAGTCTACTCTTCGGATCTTTCTTTTGACTGCTGTTCTTTCAAATCTTTCACAGATTTTGATATGATATCTCTCACCTGTTCGTCGGTAAGCCCTGGAATCTGGTAATAAGGATTATTGGACTCGCTTTTTGACGGCTTTGTTTCTGAACTTTCTGTTTTAGAACTTTGTTCAGTCGAAGACGAGGTTTTCGACTCTGAGAAACTGGATTCTTTTGCCTTAGAGGAACTAGACGGCTCAGACTCCGAAGACTTGGACTTCTCAGCCGCTTTAGAATCAACCCTAGGTAGCTTATCTACTTGGTCGCTCGGCTGTTTTACAAGTTTATAGGATAACCCAAAGGACAATAGTAAGGCAATCAAGGTCCCAATGCCAGCCAAAGTTCTTTTATTGGCTTCAGCCGAGGGAACCTTCACGCCCTTTGTACTGAGTGTTTTCCATTCTGGGTGCTCTTTTTCTATGGCTTTTTTCTGTATCCCAAGAGGACCCAGTAGAAAATAATTAAAAGGCACAAGCGTTGCCATAGCCACCGTTATAAGCGGAACATAACTGGAATGACTCGATACCAGTAGAATATCGAGTATGGCGAGAACAATGAATAGCCAAAGCCCCACAAACTTTCGAACTTGATGCTCTTTTTTTATCTGCAAGTATCTTTCTTGTGACATTATCGTCCTCTCTTTTTTATTTCTTCCTTAAATATCACTTTCCCTTGTTCATACTTTCGCACAGCTAAGAACCAGCGGATGGGGTTGTTTTGGAATAATAACAAATAAGAAACAGCTGGAAAGAGACCTGCTAAAGCGAGAAAAAGATTTGTATATCAAATGTCTCTTGCTTATTGAATGAGTCAATAATACTTGGGATAGTAGCAACAAATATTACTATAGTAGTCATAAAAACTAATAGCATAACAATCATAAAAGCCAACATTTTCCCAAACGTCGCTTTTTTATCGCTGAAATTGTCCCAGAACAGATTTGAATCAACAGCTTTCGCGAACTGTTGAGAACTTGCCCCTTGAACCTGTTTCACCTCTTTATACAAGGCCTCTTCCATCATCCATATAAAGCCAAAGCAGACAAAGAATTGGGCAACGATATAAGGCGGAACCATCCAGCTGCTATATCGAAAACCTGAAAATGCAGGTATAGCTACTAATCCTCCGATAATACCCAAAAAAACAAAAGCAAACATCAAAGGAATAATGGCCCTATTAGACTTCCTTGCACCTTCTGTATTTAAGAGGACACTCTTATCGGCTACCAGAGCCTCTTTTGTTCGCGTGTTATAGTAAACGGCCTTATCACCGCTCTGTCCAATAAAAATTATTTTTCTCATATAAAATCACCACAGTTCCCACTAATCACTATAATCAGAAACTTCAATTTTATCATAGGTTGTTGATAAAACATCATCAACCACTGGTAATGGCAATAGTGTTTCACTCGTGTTTCTAGTTCTTCTCTTCCCTAAATATCACTCTCCCCTGTTCATATTTTCGCACAGCTAAGAGCCAGCGGATTGGATTGTTTTGGAATAAGAGCAGTACGACACTAATTGGGATGATCGTTGCCCCGATTGGTACCATGACCATCGACGACTCAAACCACTCATGTTCATAATAGGGAATGAAGGTCCCAGGTATGGCAAAAAGCACAACAATAACCAAAGCGAATAGAAGAACGAGGATAACAAATAGATACAAGATGATTTTATCGGCTGTTGGTTCCTTATCTGGTGACTTCCTCCAAAAAGTACTACTTTCAATCGCTTCTTTAAACTGCTCTTCACTTGCTGGGACAAGCGACTTAGCCCTACTGTAGAACAGTTTTTCAAATCCATAAATACTTCCGATAAAAACAAAAAGGATCGCGGCTAGATGGATCGGAATCATCCACTCACTCAATTTAAAAGGCGCTATCAAGGAACGAATCCAAATACTGATGATAGCAACTAGCAAGAAAACAAAGAAGAGAAGCCAAGGCCACTTGGATTTCTTTGAACTGATAGCACCATCAGTGTCTGAAACGGTGCTAGATTCTGTCGTTAAAGCCTCTCTCGTCCTTGTGTTATAGTAGACGGATTGCTGGTTTCCTTGGCCTATATAAATGATTTTTCTCATCTTACATTTCTCCCTCTTTTCCTCGACTATCGTCCTGTAATGTCTCTATCAGCTCTTTGAACAGTCGTTTGCGCGTTTTCATCTGAAATTCATAGACAATATAAACAAGGGAAAAAATCCCTAACATATACATAATCAAGAACTGAAAATCAGAGTAGATAAAATAGCGATAGATGGAAAACAGAATCATGAGAAAACAAAAAATCTCAACTAGGACTGTCCATCTAGATTTTCTCCTAAGTGTTTTGATATTGGCTTTTGTCAGCCGGACTTTTCTAAATCTATCTGTCTTCATGTTACGTCGGGTTGATTTAGCAAGGAGAATTGTCCCGAAAATCAAAAACAGAGATATCAAGATAAAGAAGATCAGATTGAAAGGTGATGAGACATCTCCAAAGGTTTGGTTGAGCAACTTCGACAGCCGTTGCAAGGAATAGATTGCAATAGGAGCTGCAATGGCTGAATAATTTATGCCTTGTTTTACTCCATAGAATACTTGATTCTTTAGATCATAATAAATAAAATAGTCCTCCAGAGGGCCCATACTGATTAATTTTTTTACACTTGTATCCATCTATTTCCTGTCTCCTAAACTCAATACGGATACTCAAACAGAGTTCTACTTTCTCTTAAAAGCATCGTGACGACGATTGCGAGCAGTCTAGCCGATTTTTCGGCCTTTGCCTTCCTAGAGAAAGAAAAGTTTATTAGTATTATAGCATGAACCCCCAGAAAAGGTAAAATATCCCCGATAGATACCTTGGCTAGAGTCAAGAAAAGCTTCGTCATTTCATACAAAAGCGAACAAGTCTGCATTCTAAAAACAGAATGCGAGCCTGTTCGCCTTTTTCTATGTATATGATGTGTTTTCCTCGTCTCATTGTGCCAAGCGAATGCGGGTCACAATCCCGTCTGGGTCTATAAGATCCAACTCACTCGAATTCACCCACTTGATCGGAGCTTCTACCTCTTGTGCTTGCTGAACGATGGCTAAGAGCTCTTCCTTGCTTTCGACCTCAAGGACGTAGTAGACCAAGCCAGGCAAGCCCGATTTACGCGGAGCCAGACCTTTTCCAGCCCATTCGTTGACAGCCAGATGGTGATGGTACTGACCAGCCGCTATCCAACTAGCACTTGGAATACTAAACTTATCCTCTAGCCCTAACACTTTTTGATAAACTGACTCGCCGCATGGCTATCCTTAACCGATAGATGGATATGCCCCATTCTCGTCCCCTCAGCTAGGATAAAGGGATCTACCTTTTCCCCTAACTCATAGATATCCTGTGCCGCAAGGGCCTCGGTCACACCGATAATACGGCCATCTTCGCGAATATCCCATGAAGACACTGGCTTATCACGGTAGAGTTCAATGCCATTTCCTTCCAAATCCTCCAGATAAAGGGCCTCACTGTATCCATGATCCGCTCCTCCAACCAGAGGAATGCGCAAATCACTTAGGTGTTTCAAGACATCTGCCAAAGCTTTTCGTGTCGACAACAAAATCGCCAGATGGTAGAGCCCATAATGTTCCCTTACTTCCCCAGCTTTTTCTGCCTGAATCAAATGGACCAAGGCTTTTCTACCAAGTCCCAAAATCGCTTCTGTCTCTGTTTGGGATAAAATCTCCAAGCCAATAATCTGGTGATAAAAAGCCGTTTGACTCGTCAAATCCTTGACATTTAAAACCGCCTCCGCTAGGTAAATGTGGCTTTGGTATGCATAAGTCATAGGGTGTCTCCTTTTTGTTGTAACTTTATATATTACATCGATTATACACTATTGAGATAAAATGTCAACGAAGACAACTCAAAAGAGCTGGAAACGATCTCTTTATAACCCGAAGATTTTTAAAGAATTTTTATGTTTTTGATTACAAAAGAAAAAGATAGAAGAAAATGCTCTCAAAAAGGACTTTTTCTTCTATCTAACTAACGCTTGAAATCAGCGTTTCTTATGTATTGATTCGTATTGAATGCTTACTTAACTTCTATAAAAAGATTAAATAATTTCTATTTTAGCTGTTAGAAACGTTGGTACATCAATGTTTTTAGAATGCTACATAATAAAAGGTAGAGTGAATGGTAGAGTAGTAAAAAAATAGTTGTTATCCTAGTTGATTAAAAAAATCTCTGATTTCCTCATCTTTTATAAAAATAATATATAATTTTCCCCTCTCTTCTAGTGTCCAAGATGTTTTGATTGGCTAGTTTACGAAGATGGTGGGAGGCAGATGCCATACTGAGATTTAATAAACAGGCTATATCGCAGACACAGAGTTCTTCGACGGCAAGGAGATAAAAGATGATATTTATCTGTTTATTATCGGTAAACTTTGATAAAATACGAAGTGATTTTTTTGGACTTTTTCCTTTTCAAGGTAGTTCGTTGCGGTTGTAACATTTTGTTGATTTATAATATTAACTTGGCATATACTATCTTTTTTCATAATTTTTTCTCCTAGCCGAACACAGTCCTTAGCATGTCAAAGCTGTTGTTTTCAATCAGGATATACATCCCCAATCCTAAATAAACAACGGCAATAAACCATCTACTATATTTTTCCAAAGTTTCTCCAACAGAAGGGACTTGTGCCAATTTTTGGGCAGAAAAAACCAAGAGATAAATCATGACTAGAAAGGTAAGTAAAGCCACTATCAAATTCGCTAAATTTAAGGTAATAAAATATGGGACAAAAACACCAATATTGTCAGCACCACAACTTGCAAAAAGTAATCATAGCGACTAGAAAAATCAGGTTTTTATCATCTTTGCGCAAACCATCTTTTGCAATAGCTTCTCCATCAGAATCTCCTAAAAGCAAAACTTTGAGTCCTAGGAAAATTGGAATCAAACCGAGCAAACCTAAAATCTCTTTACTAGGAATATAATTTAAGACAAATGCAAAAAGTAAACTTAGCAATATTAGACTAACAGAGCCTAGAAATTGCCCTAAATAGATGTTAATGATGTCTTTTTCTGCTTTTTTTCTTTTGGCAAAAAAATAACATTAGGATAATAAGTAAGTCTACGGCTGTCCCAGAATACAGTATTATTGAAGTAACAACATTTTTGAACCATAAAACACCTCATTCAAATATTTTTTTGAATGTATTTTTAACATTAAACTTTGTAGATGTCAACTTCAGCTCCATCAAAAATATAGTTAAGAAGGTAGTGTACCAAACATTAAAAAAAGCCCTGCCATCGAAATGATAGCAGGGCTTAACTTCAATATCCAGATGATATATTTATCTAAAAAAGGTAGAGTTTGGACTGAAATATAGTGAAATGTATTGAAATTGAAAAAAGAAAAAACGCTTGAAATGTACTGACCCCAAAAAGTTAGACAATTAATTTATCCGAAGGATTTAGTTCTGTATTGCACAGGACTGAGTCCTTTTAGTTTTATCTTAATTCGTTTATTGTTGTAGTAATCAATGTAGTCCACAATAGCTTGTTCCAATTGGTTAAGCGACTGAAATGACTTCTCATAACCATAAAACATCTCAGACTTAAGAATACCAAAGAAGGACTCCATCATACCATTGTCTGGGCTGTTGCCCTTGTGTGACATGGATGCTTGAATTCCCCTACTCTCTAGGAACCGATGATAAGAATCGTGTTGGTATTGCCAGCCTTGGTCGCTGTGTAAAATAGTATTCTCATAGTGTTTCTCTGTGAAGGCCTGTTCCAACATGACTTTCACTTGTTCTAAGTTGGGCGAAGTAGAAAGATGATAAGCAATAATTTCACTGTTAAATCCATCTAAAACAGGCGATAAATAGAGTTTCTGTGTGCTATTTGGAATGGCAAATTCTGTCACATCCGTATAGCACTTTTCCATTGGTCTTGATGCTTCAAACTGGCGTTGAATGAGATTCTCTGCTTTCTTGCCAATCTCTCCTTGGTAGGAAGAATACTTTCGTTTCCGACGAATCCGAGCTGTTAGACCAAGGACTTTCATCAGACGTTGGACCTTCTTATGATTCACTACAAAACCACGATTTCTTAGTTCAAGAGTAACTCTCCGATAGCCATAATTTCCTTTATGCTCATTATAAATGTCTTGTATTTCCAATTTGATAGCTTGATCTTTATCTACTTGATTCAGCTGATTTAAGTGGTAATAATAGGTTGAACGAGCAAGCTTTATAATGTTTAGAAGGATATCTAAAGGAAACTCTGTTACTAATCCTTGAACAATTTCTGTTTTTCTTCTAGCTCTTTTTCCTCCTTCAATCGGAGTTCCCTCAACTTTTTTAGAATAGCATTCTCCGCTCTCAGGTACTCATTTTCTGCTTGAAGACGTTCTAACTCTGTCATCTCTTCGGGTTTCTTCTTTGGTTTACGTCCCATTTTAGCTGGTCTCCCTCTTGTTTTCTCAACAATAGTATACCCGTTTTTCTTGTATTGCGCCAGCCAATTTGGAAGCATACCACGATTTGGGAGAGCATATTCGAGAGAAACTCTATCTTGAGACCAGTTTTCATGTAGGACTTTATCAATCATTTCTTGTTTTAGTTCTGGAGAATAGTAACGATTCTTGCCTTTTTTGACGAACTCTATTCCGTAACGATCCATCAATTTAATCATGTACCTAAGATTAGAATTGTTTATCCCAAATTTATTTGAAAGTTGCTCTAAGCTATATCCTTGTTTTCTAAGTTCATAGATCTGAACTTTATCCTCATAACTCAATTTCATAATAAAACACCTCAAAAGTTAGATTTTTTCTGTCTAACTTTTGGGGTGCAGTTCAAAATCAGCGTTTTTATTATGTATTGATTCGTATTGAATGCTTACTTCACTTCTGTAAAGGTTGTTAATGTTATTTTAGCACCCTTTAAACGCCGTCATATCAACGTCTTAAGATTGTTCTATAGAAAATGTAGTCATAAATGTAGTCATTTTGCTATGCCGTCAATTTTGCAATTTCTTTGAGGTAGATTTCAACTGCTTCTGCCTTCTTTCGGTGCCAATTCAGCATAAGTATCCATTGTCGTTTTAATCGATTTATGGCCCATTCTTATCTGTAGTTCTTTCCAATTTGCACCAGCATTCAGCATCAAAGAAGCGTGTGTATGACGGAAAAGGTGGAAACCATAGTTTGGCAGTCCCAACTCAGTCAAACGCTTTTTAAGCGTTGCACGTTCATTTCTATCACACATATAGTTCCCGTAAATTGTTGGGAAAATTAGGTCCACAGTTGGTAAATCATGACTCACAAAGTAATCACTCATCTCAGCATGAAAAGCTTTCAAGTCATCCAAAACTTGTCTCGGAACTGCAACTCTTCTGTTACCAGCATCAGTTTTGGCACTGGTCTTGCAAATCACCTCACCCTTGATCCCAAGTTTCTTATCTCCAGCTTTCCACATCAGCGTCTTATTAACTATGATTTCATTGGAATCAGAATCGAGATCATGAATCGATAAAGCAAGAAGCTCATTGATTCGAAGCGCAGAAGCTAGAAGTGTGTCGCAGATGACTTTGAATCTTCGATTTGCTCGAGTATCAGGGAGATTATCAAGGTAGTTCAGCCAAGTAGCCAAGTCCTCTCCATGCAATACCATGATTCTCTCCTTTACCAACTTCGGTTTTGGAGGGATTTTTACTGTCCGAGCTGGATTATGAGAAAGTTCGAAATTCGTAATCCCATAATCAAAAATATCACTGAGTTTATAGATAACTGCACCGAAATCTTTTGCGTGCCCCTTTTTGGATTTTTTAACACCCGATTCAACAGACTTTTTAGATTGTTGAGCTAATTTATTAACCCAAATCTGAATATCTGCAGATTTTATTTCTTCAGGCCTATATTCTCCAAACTTAGGGATGATATAGGTATCAAGATAACTTCGAACTCGGTTGATCGTATTTTGAGAAGTCACCCAAGTTACAAAACTGATAAACCAGGCTTCTGCTAACTCCTCGAAGTTATTAATCAACAAGGTCTCTTTTAGAGTTGAACCCTTCTCTTCAAAATCAATTCGAGCTTGAATGATTTTCCTATCAAGACTTTTTAGAGTTTTAGCAGTTATAGATGAAGTAACTTTTTTACCAGTTTTAACATCTACACCAATATATACACCACGTTGCGTATAGCTAATAGTTCCGTTACTCTTGATAGTTTTAATGACTTTTCGATTGTTGTGAATGATAGTTTCTTTCTGCATAGTAGCCTTTCACGTTCGGATATATAAAAGGCTAAAATAACAACCTCACATTATTCTATGTGATAGTACTATTTTAGCACATTTCTTAGAATTAAGGAGTTAAATAGGTCAGCACATCCTCCATTCTATAGTAGACAGTTCTAGTCCCCTCAATCGGTGGTTCTAGACGCCTTAGTCCAGTTTTCTCCCAAGACTTCAACGTGTTAGGAGAAATCTTAAGTATCGAAAGCAGTTCCTTCTGTGTAAGTATACTTACATGCTTTTGAGTAGCTTCTTGCTTCTGCATCAAAGCTAGCAAACAATTCAAAATCTGTTCAATTTGATTCAATTTAATGAGTTCATTATTCGTCATTTTCCACTCTCCTTTCCATGGCTGGAGTGCCTACGAGAATCTAGATATTTTGCGAAAAAGTACGTCTTATCAATAATTAGATTCAATAACGAAGGATTCTCAACTCGTGCATATCTAACAAGATTGTTAAACTCAGTAAAGTTGTGTTCCTCGATAATATCAATCACAGTTGAAAGAAATTGTTCGTTATTGTTAGTGATTAGAAATTGTTCCAATTCAAAACCACAACCTGATTCAATCTCATCCATATCGTAAAGTGTTTTGTCAGGATTCTCTGCGTGTATGAAATAATCATACATCCCCTTTGGTGACATAACTACCTCTACATGAGAAGGTGTATGTAGTTTTTCAGTTAGTAACTCTGAAATCTGCGTATAGCTTTTAAGTGATTCGAAAAATAGGACCCCGTGCTTATGCGCTTTTTTAAATTCTCCAGTTTCTTTATTAACATCCTTATCATGCCAAGGACTCAAGACAAATGGAATATGCATCCCCTCTAGAATATCAAGATAGTTTTCCGGCGCGCTTTCTTGATAAAGCAGGAAGGCCCATTTATTGGAACGTTTATCTTTGACCATGAATACCTCCCTTCAATTAACATTTTCAAATTGTTTGCAATTTGAGTGATTATTGATTGTTGATGTAATGGGGGTCGTAGTAACCCCATTACACACAAACAGAATAATATTGAAAATATGGGCTCTTTGGCCTTCACTTTGTGGGCCAAGCCCATATTTCCCTTTATCTTTTAGTTCCTATAAACCAAAGTTTATTGCCTTTTCGATATGATGAAGAAAAATAATAGTTTGGATTCCTACTTGAAATTTCTTCCTTTATATCATCTTCCATTTCTTTTAGAAGCCTTTGGGCTTGTTGAGTACGAGGAACAAGAAGTAAGATAGTAACGGTTTCTTTTCTTACATCTACTGTACATCCTAATATAGATTGATTGAAATTTTTTAATATGGGATTGATTCGAGTAACAGTCTGGTTCTCAATCGTACTCATTGATTCAGATTTTTCATCTTGCTTTAGAAATTGCCTCATAAGAGAAGTTTGATAGATAGACTTGAAATAATTCCACAATGAGTCTTTTGATAGTCGTTGAACAATCTCAATGATTATCAAAAGGAAAGTAATGAAAATGAGACAGAATGATAACAGTTGAATGTAGTATTCAAGAGTAGTTAACTTATCTAGTATTGTTGTAAGAAAGCCTTGCATTCCAGAGAGTTTAGTGGTTTCTATCATTTGAATAAGTAAGTTAATTCCAATCTTAAAGAAAAAACTAAGCAACGCAAGCACTATCAAGTTCGCATTTAGGTTGTAGGTCGTTTGAAAGAAAGTTTTTTTCATATGTTACAGAATGCCTTTCTTTGTATAGTAAGTAGGGCAAAGGAGAGGTAAAACTTGATAAGGATGTTCATTATCAATAATCTGAATAAGTCCGGTTCCTTTTCCTATAGGGATAACAATACCTTCAGGATCTAGGTCAGGGAATAGAAATTGTGTTGTCTTCTTGTTGATATTACCAATTTGAATTAAAACATTTAATTGCTCCCTAACAGATATAGGTATAGTATTATAGTCATAGCGCTGGCTAACCAGCAACAAATGGATAGATGTGGCACGCCCCAAAAGAGAAACTTGAGCTAAGAGAGAGAAGAATGAATCTTTAATAGTTTTATTGACTCCCTCGGACAACGCCAACACTTCATCAATGACAATCGTCAAATGTTCAAATTTATGATCTGGATTATCATAGAGAATCTCCTGTCTCTGTTGGATAAGATTCAAGCAGTTACTCAAATTCTCGTTGATTTCTGAAACAAAGTCAGACTTAGAACGATTCTTTTGAGGATGTAGAACCGGAATGCCATGTTCGCGAGCCCATCGACTGGGTGTGTCAAATTTGGGATCTACAATTATTAAATCTGAAATGTTTTTTAGTAGACTAAGAAAATAGGTCAGAGCGTAAGACTTACCAGAACCGCTATTCCCTGCTATAGCTATCGAAGTTACTTTATTGTAGTCAAGAGTAAGGTTTTTCATTATAGGAATCAAATACCCTTTTTGATTATCTGAGAATTCTTCCAAATCAGAAATAACTAATCGCTCAGATATACCTACTCTCCAAGGAAAGAAGAGTCCACGTTGAACATGGATATCATCTGTTTCTAGTGCCATAAAATAAGCCGAATTTTGTTTGAGAAGAGTGAAGCGAGGGTACAGAGAAGCATTTGCAATCAGAAAAATTTTTTGATAGAGATCATCATCAATGATATAGCTAGCTGGCAAACGAGGAAGAAAGAGAAATCCTTCTTCCATAACCTTACAGTCAAAACTATTAGTATAGCTGGTTTCTCCTTGCATAATACTTCCCAGCCCCATGTTTAAACTTTGAAGCAGATACTGCTCTAGTTCCTTTCTAGTCATTATTTAATCCCCTTAACATTATCAGCTTTGAAGTAGACATTAAAGCCGACCTCGCAAGCTTGTAAATTTTCAAACTGTACCAAGGCCATATAGGAGGGAAGTTCTATTTCGTTTTCAAATTTGACACGAAAGGTGGAAGTCCCTTCTGAGAGAACCAGGCTTTATAAGCAACAATTTCCCCTGTCGGTTGATTATCTTCAAATTTAATTTGTGGTTCTAACTCTATGCTTAAGCAATAAACACCTTGCTTGCTATCTATATACTCATTTGCTGTATTAGTTGAATAACCACTTTTACGATTTCTTGTTTTCATAAGTTTCACCTCGTATTTAATTATTTGTCTTGGCCAAGACATTTTTAGTTTAACGTAGATTCTGAAAGCAAACTGTCAGTTTTCTTGACAGTTTACTATTAAATTTGTGATATTAAACAAGCTAATTCAGATAACCAATCAGTTAATTTTTCAGCTATTTGATGAGAAGTTTCTTCCTCGGGGAAATCTGAAATAAAGTTTGACAAAGAACATAGGAAAACTTCTTTGTTTTTTTCAATGAATTGAGATACATCTTTCTGAGAAATATTTAAAAATTTTTTTTTCTAATAACTGCTTTAGAAGCGTGTCTTCAAATACAGGATCAGTTAAAAATCGTAGTTATTATATTTTTTTAATCAGCAATAATTCAAATTTCTTATTCGGAAAGAATAAATCTCTGGGATGTTTATAATCTAAACTAGTTTGAAAAGCTAGCGAAGCGTTGAAACTAATATTTCTTTTTCCTTTCAGAATTTGCCCAACCGTTGTTTCAGATAATAGATCAACTTCTTTTTCGTATGATTCATATCCAATTTGGTTTTGTAATATTTGTTTCTCCTTGAACCTTATCTTGAATTCTTCACCTAACAATTTGCAATACAATTTTGTTATCACTTTTCTATATGATGTCATTTTACTTCCTTTGCGTCCGAAGACGGAAAGAAACTAAATAAATCCCAACCGCTAGATGTTAAAAAAGCACACTAAATCAACGGCGAAACCCTACAAGGTATAGACAACTAACAGATATGTCGATACTTTTAGTTTCTATCCGTCCATTCGATGCGCATCATATAGGACTTATTATTTATGTTTGAAAGCAGTAAATTACACTTGACTTTATCTTATGCATCTTTTATTACTTTCATATATAATTAAAACAAAAGTAATAATTTTTATGAACCTGGGATTGAGGGATTTTTATGACTGGCAAAATTTATTCAGAATCGTTTTTTTATCGACTATGTATATAATGATAGACAATTATCCATTGCATATAACCTATTGAGACATGTCTTCTTAATGAATACTTTAGATCGTGGGACATATAAACTCTTGGGGCATGAATTTAATCAATGGGATGAAGATACTTTCAATTTATTAATTAACAAACTACAAAAAGCTATATCACGAAAAAAATTTACAGTAGATAGTATTACCAATTTATGGAATAGTGGTGACTCAACAATACATTATGATAAGGAAACTATTCGCAAAAAAATTAAGGATTTTTGAAAAAGAGAAGATATTTTGAATCAATATCTTTTCTCCCTAAATGATAAATTAGAGATTTTTAAAGTATGTTTATTGTTCTTTATTCGGTAAAGATACCGAAATTATAGGGAAAGTTTTGTGTACAATCCACGAAGAAATTCCTCAAAAAAATATTCTAGTAATTCTAAGGGGAAAAACTTCTAATGAGTTTGAAAGAAAAACTATATCTTTGTTATCTAAAAAGATATTGAAAAATTGGGTTTGACATTAGATATTTCAAACATTTCCTCTAAAAAAATGAAGAATTTATCATTTTTAAATCAATAGAGGATAAAAAAAGCTCTTCTAAATATTGAAGAGCAAATTGAAAGGAAATATCATATAAAAATTTAAAAAAACAAGTTCGAAATACTGCACTGCATCTATTGGTGGTCTAAAATACCCTCTAACAAATATACCGATAGACTTCCTGAAATATAACGACAACATCATCATTAATGAACAGGACTGTTTTTTTAACAATCGAGGATAGATTTTTTTATTTTGACATTCCTTACTTTACAACTGAAATTAAATCTGAAAAATACGAAAACAAAAATTCAAAGAGGGAAACCTTCAAAAAAAGTATATAATGCACCTTTTGTCAGTGAGTTTATAAAATTCTTGAGGGAAGATTTAGAAAATAGTAATCGTACATTTAAAAAAAGTACACTATTATGATTTTCCAACACGTAATGAAATATACAATTCTTTACTAACTTTAAAAAGATAATAAGGAATTATTGATAGATCAAGTGGGATTTATTAATAATCAAATAATAATTATTATTTTATCGAGATTGATTGATAGTTTTTTTGCAAAAAAATAAACTTGATGAACAACTTGTATTCAATATTAGTAATCTTCTGTGGAATTCATTACAAAGCTACTTTCAACAGATACTACAATCTTTCAGATAAATTAATTAGCAGCATATTAAACACAATTCTATACTTATCTTCAAAAATTCTTTTGTTATACTTTACAGAATATACTATTTGAAAAATGATGAAACTTACTGTTCTAAATTTAATTTATATTTTGAGAACCAATATATCGATAATCAAATTGATTTATTTGAATTATACCTTAAATACTGTTATCAGTACATTAACGTTCTGTATAGAGATACGCTCTTACCTCTTGTAAAGGATATAAACTATTATTGTAACATTAAGAGTTTACTCTTAAATTTTAATGAAACAATGGAAGTAGAAGGACTAAACAGAGAAATTAATTCTGAATATTCTTGTTTAATGAGAGAAATAACTTCAATTGAAAAGTCATACCAGAAAAATAATAAATCGCCTAGAAGAAGAATATGAATTGTACGATAGTGAAAAATCATCAAATGTTAGAAAAAAATATTATATGAATATCTCAGATAAATTAGTTAAAGATGTAGAAAAGAGATTTAATTCTTTTTATGCTTGGTGATCTAAACTTAGATTGGGATGTTTATTTTTCAAAAGGGAAATTTCTATGAAAAAAATTTGAATTAGAATACCAAAACTTTATCTCTCAGTTAAGAACGATTATACCTATTTTTTTATGGTTGAAAAGAATTTTTTTCTGATAATGATAAAAAGCTAATGAAAAGTTATTTGGATACGATTGGCATTGTAATATAAAAAAATCAGGAGATTAAACTTAATTTATAGTTGGATTACTTTTTAATAGCTTAGAATGAATTATTTTCCCATTAAAATACGATAATTTTTTTCGATTTCAGAGATAAAAGCTATTCTAGTAGGAACAGATTTTTCCTTAGAATTATTTACATCGAAATCTTGCTCGCAAGGAATAAAGTTTAATTCATCCGATAAATGATTGAAAACAACTTTTTGGAATTTTTTTAAACTACATAGATAATACCTAGTTTCATCATTTCGAAAAAAATTCTTAGGTAGAAGTTGTTCCACTTATCTTGCACTAGAAACAATCTGCATTCTCCATAATACATTACAAGATGGTCAGATTCTTCCATTTTTCTTAACTGTAATGATCTTCGAGGCAAGTATTTTCTAATACCATTTTCATTTGTCAATTCGTAATTTTCATCATCACCTTTATCAACATCAACATTATGATTTTGATTTTGAGGTATATTTACCACAATTATTCTATCATCTAAAATACGTTCTAACATTTGTTCAGCTCTGTCAGGAGCGATTTGATCATAGAATACTCTTAATTCTCTTCTAGCAGCAGGTTTAAGTAAGTACTCACAATTTTCTGTATGAACAGAGTTGGGGTAAGCAGCAAGGTAAATTCCATTACTATTCTCTTTTATAGATAATCGTACTTGTTTACACCCAGGACATAGTAGTTGACCTCTGTATCTGTCTCTTGTTGCTTGTTTGTTTCTATAGAATTCCTCTTCTAGTACGTGAAGTTCAAGTATTTCATTGTTGCTTATACAGTACTGATATTTATTTGTTTCAGGCATAATTATTCCTTTTTTTAATTATATAAATGAAAGGTAAAGATGTTTGTATTTTATTATACCATAATAGTACAAAAATACTCTAATACATAAGGTATCCATAGTTGTTACTAAAAGGGTAGGTGGTAGCATAAGCTAGTGAACAAAGAAATTATTTGTTGTAAGTGTATTAAGTGTAAAAAAATTTTTAAGATGTTAATGTTATAATAAACTGGAGGAATTTTTTTATGGAAGAAAATTTAAACCCTAATATTGACCCACGTATAAAAATTCAAATTGTTACCACCAGCTACTATTATTAAAAAAATTTTGTTGATGGAGAGCCCGATTGTAATTATGAGAACTATTTACTAGAGCTACTTAATAAGTCATCTCATTTTAAAGATAAAGGGCAATCTCCTTTCTCTAAACCGTTAAATGAAAATAATGGTCAATGTGATGCAATATCGAAAAAAATTATGAAATAGACTTTAAATTATTATCATCTAGCACTAGATTACAAGCTAGTCATTTGTTTTCTCTGGGCATTAGCAATTATGGCGATGGTATAATTGGTATTCATGAAAGTAAAAAGAAATTCGGTGAAGTAAAAGCTACTCAGATTCATGTTGCATTCCGAACAAGAGATATATCAGAGCTCACTCGATTAGGGGAAAAACTTTTTAAATATTAGAAAGTATGGTATTGAAAGAGATATCATAAAAGTGTTGAAAATGCTTGAAAAAAACAGAAAAAAACCTTTTATTATTTTTTTCCATATTCGTTTGAGCTGATTGATATACTCGAGACAGATAATTCGGATGATATTATTGTAAGCGCGTTAAATTATGATTTCCACTCACTATTTGAATACAGAAGTTTAAAAGCGAAGGGATTTGATACCTATTTTGTAACTATATTTCAAGATAGATTTTATATTTTTTCTATTCTTGACGACACCCTCTGTTTAATTGAGAAAGTAGATTGTATGTTACTGCCTACATTTATTAAATTAAAGAATTACCATCTATAAGGAGGACGAGTTATCGATCAATCCAGATTTTTACAAAAGACTAGCAAAGATATTCTGTGGAGATGAGACAGAGCTGTTTACTTATAAATCAGGGCCTCAGCTAGTTTCTTTTTTTCAATACCCATTTCCATACTCAAGATAGTTATGGTCAGGGCTTTCCTACAAGATGGATATATGTGAATGACAAGCTGTTGGACTTTTCATCTAGAGGCATTATCAATTCATTTTTCAACCTTATACTCAGCAAACAATATCTTTTAACAGAGCGTCAGATAAGTGAAGTGGATGCTATAGAGCATCAGCAGAAAATAATAAATGAATTAGATAAAATTTGTTCTGTTTATTCTTTAAAACTCTCAAGAAAAGGAACTGAATTTTATTTAGTAGAAATTGATTTAGATTTAGTTGAGATTGGAAAGGGTGGCTTTGCTGATATTTATTTCCAAAAATCCACAGGATTAGTGGTAAAAAAACTAAATGAGGAATCTGTGAGACGACAATCGTTGAGAAGTAGGTTAAAAAGAGAGTATGAAATAACTAAGTCTTGTTCGGATATTGAGAGTATTATTCGAGTATTTGATTTCGATAGTAGTAATTGTTCATACACAATGGAAAAAGCCGATGATACATTGGGAAATTATATTGAAGCAAGTGAGCTGACAGAGGATTCTAAACTCAATATATTGCGTCAAATACTTTATACTATGTCTCTTGTCCACCAAAGAGATGTTCTACATAGAGACTTAAGTCCGACCAATGTTTTTTTCGTGAATGGGATAATTAAGATTGCTGATTTTGGTTTAGGAAAAAACCTAAACACTCTGACATCTCATCAAACAATGGACACAACTTCCTTTGGTCAACTCTTTTATTGCGCACCAGAGCAATTAATGCTTTTAAAAGATGCCGATAAACGAAGCGATGTGTATTCGCTGGGACGTATTATTAATTTTGTTATGACTAAGTATCCTAATATTTCTTCTCATTCACTTCGTTCTGTTAGTGAAAAAGCTACGAATTTAGAACCTGATTATAGGTATCAAGATGCTACTGAAATGTTGAGTGCATTAAATGCATGGTTGAGAATTAGAAGCGACGATGCTTTTAAGAAGACAATATGGGAAAAAATTAGCAACGGTGTTTTTGATGACGACATAGAAAACTATATCTATGAAATGCCAGCAAGAGAGTTATGTCAAGAATGTATAAAAAAAGGTAATGTTTTTATTGAAAGCTTAATGATCTTTATGAAGTTAGATGATACACATGCGATTTATATCATTCAGACGATTCATTCTAACTATGAGCAATATTTGAAACGATTTGAAGATGCAGACTCTTTTGCTACTCTTTCTTATAGAGTTCTAAAGGAACAATTTTCATTCAATGTTAAAGAAGTGGCTGCTCAGATTTTACACTATGTAGCTTATGAAGTTGGGCGCTTTTCTGCTCAGCGTAAGATAGATAACTTGATTGAAAATGGGATTGAACCAATGATTGAATCCATATTAGAAAGATAGATTAGGAGGAGATGTAATGACAAACGATGAGTATTTTAATGAAATAGAGACATATTTCATTAAATTAAGAGAATATCGTGAGGAATCAAAGTCGATAGCTGCTGGTATTATTGGTGAAAATCTTACTGAAGATGATTTATTTTTTATTTCTGCACTTAACAGACGAGTTCAATTTATTGATGGAATAATGAACTTATTAAGAACGAGAAATCTGACTTGTACAGGAATTATAGTACGAACACAACTTGATAACCTTATGAGAGTCTTTGCAGCTTTTATATCAGAGGACAGAAGATCATTTATTAAAGAGACATTAAGTGGTACACCTATTAGGAATATGAAAGATAATCAAAAATGAAAAAGATGACTGATGCCAATCTTAAGAAAAAGGATGTCGAAGTATTATCCTGAGATTGAAGAAATTTACAATAAATCATCTGGTTATGTTCATTTGTCTGAAGTCGCATTTCATGAAGCCTTTTGGACCGAACGTTTTGAAAAAAAGGAGACAAAAATTAAATTTTCAGTTGGATTACCCCCAAGAGAAAAAAACTAAATCCTATTTTTAATTGAGTGTGCTGAAGTATTCTGTCACTTTACAGAGATTGAATATGATTTTTACCAAAAAAATCATTGATTCAAAAAAAGTTTTTGATAATAAACAAAAAGAGATTTAAAAATCGATATGAACTATGTTGAAATTGAAATATCAATCTTGATAAAAAAATAGAAGATTTAATAATAAGATAAAATGAATTATGAAGATAGAGAGTATTGCTTCAAAAAAATCACATTAATCTCAATTGCTTATGATTTATATGATGATTCGTTGAACATTGATGATTGGAAAGCAAAGATTGAATAGATTATAAAATACAAAAACGCTCTAGACAATATGACTAGAGCGTTTTCTATATATCCGAACATCTAATTTATTTCACAAAAAATGTAGTCAAAAATGTAGTCATTCGGTTGATTTTTATTGCAATACATTGAAATTTGAAAATTCAAGAATCGCGTTAAATCAAGGTTTTTTCGTTTCTACTGAAACGTAATGACCTACTATTTAACCTCTGTAAACACAACGTGTTTGCGAAGTTTTGGTGAGTATTTCTTCAATTGAAGACGGTCTGGGGTGTTACGTTTGTTTTTAGAAGTAAGGTACAAGCGTTCACCAGATTCTTTGTGTTCAAGTGTAATATTTACGCGCATGGTATCTCCCTTCTATTATTCAGCTGATGCAGCTTTAGCGATCTTACGTCCTTTGTAGTATCCTTTAAGTGATACACGGTGAGAACGTGAGTAATCTCCAGTAGTTTCGTCAAAGTTTACAGATGGAGCTGTTACTTTGTAGTGTGTACGACGTTTGTTTTTCTTCGCTTTTGAAGTGCGACGTGCAGGTACTGCCATTTTGATTTCTCCTTTAGGTATTTAAATTCGATTCAATCTAGTGATTTTCATCAGCCATACTAGGATAACACATTTTTTTTGTAAAGTAAAGTTACTTGACAAAAAAAGATGAAAAAATTAGAAGTCATTCAATCAAATTAATCGAAATTTTCTGAAAATTCAAGAATTTTCTTCTGTTCATTGCTTTTAAAATGTGCTATAATAGTAAAAACTGAGACGGGAGGGAACAAATGACTGAATTAGATAAACGTCACCGCAGTAGCATTTATGACAGTATGGTAAAATCACCAAACCGTGCTATGCTTCGTGCGACTGGTATGACAGATAAGGACTTTGAGACACCGATTGTGGGAGTGATTTCAACTTGGGCAGAAAATACGCCATGTAACATTCACTTGCATGATTTCGGGAAATTGGCCAAAGAAGGTGTCAAATCTGCAGGTGCTTGGCCTGTGCAGTTTGGGACCATCACGGTAGCAGACGGGATTGCCATGGGAACGCCTGGTATGCGTTTCTCTTTGACATCTCGTGATATCATTGCGGACTCAATCGAGGCAGCTATGGGTGGTCACAACGTGGATGCCTTTGTCGCTATCGGTGGCTGTGACAAGAACATGCCTGGTTCCATGATTGCCATTGCTAACATGGATATCCCAGCTATTTTTGCCTATGGTGGAACCATTGCACCGGGAAATCTTGATGGCAAAGACATTGACTTGGTTTCTGTCTTTGAAGGTATCGGGAAATGGAACCACGGTGATATGACAGCTGAGGACGTGAAACGTCTTGAATGTAATGCCTGTCCTGGCCCTGGTGGCTGTGGTGGTATGTATACAGCTAACACCATGGCGACTGCTATCGAAGTTCTAGGGATGAGTTTGCCAGGATCATCCTCTCACCCAGCTGAATCAGCTGACAAAAAGAAGACATCGAAGCAGCAGGACGTGCTGTTGTTAAGATGTTGGAGCTTGGTCTCAAACCATCAGATATCTTGACTCGTGAAGCCTTTGAAGATGCTATCACTGTGACTATGGCTCTAGGTGGTTCTACAAATGCTACTCTTCACTTGCTTGCTATTGCCCATGCTGCCAATGTTGACTTGTCACTTGAGGACTTCAATACGATCCAAGAGCGTGTGCCCCACTTGGCCGACTTGAAACCTTCGGGTCAGTATGTCTTCCAAGACCTCTACGAAGTCGGTGGTGTCCCAGCGGTTATGAAGTACTTGCTAGCGAATGGCTTCCTTCACGGAGACCGTATCACATGTACTGGTAAGACTGTTGCTGAAAACTTGGCTGATTTTGCAGATCTTACTCCAGGTCAAAAAGTCATCATGCCACTGGAAAATCCAAAACGTGCAGACGGACCATTGATTATCTTGAACGGGAATCTTGCCCCTGATGGTGCGGTTGCCAAGGTATCTGGTGTTAAAGTGCGTCGCCACGTTGGTCCAGCTAAGGTCTTTGACTCAGAAGAAGATGCTATTCAGGCTGTCTTGACAGACGAAATCGTTGATGGCGACGTTGTCGTTGTGCGTTTCGTTGGACCTAAGGGAGGTCCTGGTATGCCTGAGATGCTGTCACTTTCATCCATGATCGTTGGTAAAGGTCAAGGAGACAAGGTTGCCCTCTTGACAGACGGACGCTTCTCTGGTGGTACTTATGGTCTGGTTGTTGGACATATCGCTCCTGAAGCTCAGGATGGTGGACCAATTGCCTACCTTCGTACAGGTGATATCGTTACGGTTGACCAAGATACCAAAGAAATTTCTATGGCCGTATCCGAAGAAGAACTTGAAAAACGCAAGGCAGAAACAACCTTGCCACCACTATACAGCCGTGGTGTCCTTGGTAAATATGCCCACATCGTATCATCTGCTTCACGCGGAGCCGTGACAGACTTCTGGAATATGGACAAGTCAGGTAAAAAATAAACTCAAAAAGCAAGCCACCTTCGGCTTGCTTCTTTTCATCTTCAAAGTGATTTGCCTGCTTAACGAGGTGGTAGTCCAAGGGCAATACGGCCGTAGCGACTGATTCGTGTAATCTTCCAAGCGGGTGACCAAGTAACTTCAACCTTGACATCTTCGATGCCCTCGATTTGTTTGAGACCTGCCACGATTTCGATAGGCAGGCTTTCGGCGCAATCACAGGCAGTATCAGTGAAAGTCATGACAATCTTGCAGAGACCTGTTTCGTCCAGATTGATTTCATAAATCAGCCCTAGATTGTAAACATCCAATTCCACATCTGTATCAAAAACCTTCTCTAGTTTTTCGATAATTTGGTCTTGTAAGGCTAAAGCGCGGTCATTGATTTTGATATCGTCTCTCATTACGTCCCTCCACCTGATAAATATCCTCTATTTTCTCATAATTCTGACAATTTGGCAAGTTTTTGATGAATTTTCTGAAAAGACTCTTTTGAGATTTTCTTTTCTCACTGTTTTAATCCCTCTATTTATGGTAAAAATAGGACTATTAAGTTTAAAGAGGATTCCCTATGAAATTACAAAAACCAAAAGGAACGCAGGATATTTTACCTGCTGAGTCTGCCAAGTGGCAGTACGTTGAAGGATTTGCACGTGAAATTTTCAAGCGCTATAACTATGCAGAAGTGCGCACGCCTATTTTTGAGCATTACGAGGTTATCAGTCGCTCTGTCGGGGATACGACTGATATCGTAACCAAGGAAATGTATGATTTTTATGACAAGGGTGACCGCCACATCACTCTCCGTCCAGAAGGAACAGCGCCCGTTGTCCGTTCCTATGTGGAAAATAAACTCTTCGCCCCAGAAGTGCAAAAGCCAAGTAAATTCTACTACATGGGTCCAATGTTCCGTTATGAGCGTCCGCAAGCAGGTCGTTTACGCCAGTTCCACCAAATCGGTGTTGAGTGCTTTGGCTCTAGCAATCCAGCTACAGATGTGGAAACCATCGCGATGGCAGCCCATTTCTTGAAAGAAATCGGTATCCAAGGTGTCAAACTGCACCTCAACACTCTTGGCAATCCTGAGAGTCGTGCGGCCTACCGCCAAGCCTTGATTGACTATTTGACACCGCTCAAGGAGACCTTGTCTAAGGATAGCCAACGTCGTTTAGAGGAAAACCCTCTCCGTGTCTTGGACTCTAAGGAAAAAGAAGACAAGGTAGCGGTAGAGAATGCGCCTTCTATCTTGGACTTCCTTGATGAAGAAAGCCAGGCTCATTTTGATGCTGTGCGTCAGATGTTGGAAACTCTTGGAGTAGACTATATCATCGATACCAATATGGTACGTGGTCTGGACTACTACAACCACACGATTTTTGAATTTATCACAGAGATTGAGGGTAATGACTTGACGGTCTGTGCAGGTGGTCGCTACGATGGCTTGGTTGCTTACTTTGGAGGCCCAGAAACTGCTGGCTTTGGTTTTGGACTTGGTGTAGAACGCCTGCTGCTCATTCTTGAAAAGCAAGGGGTGGCCCTCCCTATCGAAACGCTCTAGATGTTTATATTGCAGTCTTGGGTGAAGGAGCAAATATCAAGGCCTTGGAGTTGGTGCAAGCCCTTCGCCAACAAGGTTTCAAAGCAGAGCGTGATTACCTCAACCGTAAACTCAAAGCTCAGTTCAAGTCAGCCGATGTCTTTGCGGCTAAGACCCTTATCACCCTAGGAGAGAGTGAAGTCGAAAGCGGACAAGTGACAGTCAAGAACAACCAAACTCGAGAAGAGGTGGAAGTTACGCTTGATACAATCAGCCAAAACTTCTCAGAAGTCTTTGAAAAACTAGGGTTTTAATAACAGATAAACCGGTCAGGAACCTACTCCTGACCTTTTTCTTTTGCAAAATGACAAAAATCATAAACTTTTTGACAAATATTGTTGTCAAAAAGAAAAAGATGTGTTACAATAAATTCAAGTTAAGAAATAGAAACCAGAAAGGAACGATTATGTGGGCATTAGGATTTGTACCTCTTGTGATTATGTTTTATCTCTATCATACCCAAAGGGTCAAGAAACTAGAGAATAAAATCAAAAGAATTGAGCAAAAACAGAAAGGAAATAAAGAAATGTCAAGAATTTTAAAAGAACTGATTGGGAAAAAACCGGTCATCGTTGGACAATTGTTTGGGACAGACAACTGGGAAGTTGTAGATGTTGATGAGGAGTGGGTCAAGCTACGACGTGTAGATAAAAAAGGAAAAGAAAAATTCAAGTTGCAACGTATTGAGGATATCCAAACCGTTGAATTTGACGGAGAGTAGGTGTGTAACATGCAACTAAAAATCGTCTAAAAGAGCTTCGAGCTCGCGATGGTCTCAACCAAACCGAACTAGCCAAGCTAGCAGGGGTCTCTCGACAGACTATCAGTCTGCTTGAGAGGGATGAATATACCCCGTCGGTTGTGATCGCCCTGAAGATTTCACAGATATTCAATGAACCAGTCGAGTCGGTATTTCGTATAGAGGAGGATGAATAATGAATAAGTATAAAGTGATTTATTATATAGTTGCTATAGCTCTAGTAGTCAGCGTGTTTCTATTGATTGGGATAGACTTAGGCTGGTTTAATCCCTATCAAAGTGACCAATTTATTTGGGCCTATTTTACTCTCATACCAGTAATTGAATGGATTGAAAAGAAATCAAAAAATCTAGCAAGTGAAAAAGGAGAAGGAATATGAAAGAATTTTTAGCAGGTTTTCAAGTAGATACTGAGAACAAAGAACTTGCAGGTGTCTGTGCAGATTTAGGAAATTATTTTAATATCAAGACTAACGTTATCCGTTTAGTAGCAATTTTGTTGTTTCTTTCGTCAACAGAGTTTGGGATTTTAACAGTCATCCTATATGCTTATCTAGCAGGCTGGCTTGGGAGAGATCCTTTAAGAGAAGGGGCGAAAAAAGCAAGAAACCAAGCTATTCTCTTGTTTGCTGTTTGTTTGATTTTAGTATCACTTGGAACAGAGGGTTTGACAGCAATTTATGAATCAGGAAAAGCTTTTGGTCAGTGGTTAGTTGGATTGGTGTAGTTTAGAAAGAAGATGAATATGAAAAAGAAACATTTATTAATTTTGTTGGGGAGTGTACTGTTAGGTGTTTTATTGGGAATGATTGGTACTGGCTTTGCTAGTCTTCGTTCAGAAATTTCTAAATCAAGTACTGTTTGTTCTAGATGCCTTCTTTTTCTGGTTTGGGATTATTTCAACAATTTTAGCTCTTTATTTTACCAGAATGAGTCGTAAAGCCTACAATAACTACCAAAGAGAAGAAGACGACGAACAAAGTGAACAAGACTATATTAGGATGTATCGTTTCTTAGATTATGGTACAGTGGCTAATAGTACTTTGCTAATTAGTATGTTATTTAGCTTAGTTACCATGTTTCCTGGGTTTAGATTATCTTTATCTCCTTTTCTCTTAGCTATACTTGTAATTTTTGTGGGTAGCTACTGTCTCAATACGACTAGCTTGATCCGTAATTATAAACTTTCTATCATGGCAACTCCTAAGGAAATGTTAGAATTCCTAGATACTTATGATGAGGGAGAAAAGCAAGCAGAAATGGAGAATACCTATTTGACCCTGTTTAGATTAAACCAAATTTTACTCCCAGAACTTTATATTTTATTATTGGTGCTATCAATCATTTTACAAGAAATACAACTTGTTGCTTTAGTTCTTTTGGTTGTAATTCATCTTTACATCAATTTTGCGCAGTTACGCAAAACAAAACGTTATTTCAAATAGGAGATCTTTATGAAAATACTTAAAAATCTTGGCTGGTTTCTTCTAACTGTTCTATCCTTTTTCTTTGGTTATGGTCTGGTTCAGAGTATGGCACTGTCAGCTCTTGGACTAGGGGCTTCAATCTATGGAGTCTTGCCACTTTATATCGCCCTGTCAGGAGCCTATGTTTATGGAGTTTACAAGTGGTATCAGACAGAAAAGGTTAGCATCCAGACAACTGCTTTTAATCGTTATATCTGGTTGCCTACTCTGGTTTTACTAGTGGCTATTACAGCCCAGTTCTTTTTACCAGACGATCCGTCGACCAATCAACAAATCGTATCACAACTGACAGTTGCTCAGCCTGTCTTTGGTTTCTTTATGGTGGTAGTCTTTGCTCCTCTGACGGAAGAACTCATCTTTAGAGGGATGCTGGCGCGTTATCTCTTTCCTAAGCAAAACAACAGTAAACAGACAGCTCTGTTTCTCCTCGTATCAAGTGCGCTTTTTGCCTTGATTCATTTTCCAGGGACTTTGCAACAGTTTTTAGTTTATGCTAGTCTGGGATTGAGTTTGGGACTGGCTTATGTAAGCCGAAAAGGTCTTCTTTACAGTATTTCTCTCCACGCTTTGAATAATTTAGTCGGCTTTTTGATGATACTCATGCTATAATAGAGTCAGGAGGTCACATGAAACGAGTAATTTTATTAGCAGTGATACAGGCAGTCGTTCTCTTCTTTATTATCGGAGGCCTTGCCTATGCCTTTAAAGGCGATTTCTTTTACAACAATCTAGCAGTGATTTTTGCACCTATTGCAGGTGTCTTGCGTTTTGCTTCGGCTTATGCGACGGAGATTGTTCTACCTAAAAAGGCAGCTGAGATTGCTGAAAAGCGTAAAAAAGGTTAAGAATCATAATCAGAGAATCCGATGACGTTTTCATCGGATTTTTTGTCTGTTTGTTTTGATTACTAAAGACAATCAAACTTTTCTGCTGATTTTCATGAAGTGCCTGCGCTTTTATGGTAAAATAGTAACAGAATAAAAGAGGAGAGAAAACATGAAACGTAGTATGTATGCTGGTCGTGTTCGTGAGGAACACATCGGACAAGAAATGACCTTGAAAGGATGGGTTGGCCGTCGTCGTGACTTGGGTGGTTTGATCTTTATCGACCTTCGTGACCGTGAAGGGATCATGCAGTTGGTTATCAACCCTGAAAAAGTATCTGCAGAGGTCATGGCAACGGCTGAAAGTCTTCGTAGCGAATTTGTCATTGAGGTGACTGGACAAGTCGCTGCGCGTGAACAGGCAAATGATAAATTGCCGACTGGTGCAGTTGAGTTGAACGTGACAGCTCTTACAATGCTGAATACAGCCAAAACAACACCTTTTGAGATTAAAGATGGGATTGAGGCCAATGACGATACACGTTTGCGTTACCGTTACCTTGACCTTCGTCGTCCAGAAATGCTAGAAAACCTTAAGCTTCGTGCTAAGGTGACTCACTCTATCCGTAACTACTTGGATGAGTTGGAATTTATCGATGTGGAGACGCCATTCCTTTCGAAATCAACGCCAGAAGGGGCGCGTGACTATTTGGTGCCATCTCGTGTCAATAAAGGGCATTTCTACGCTCTTCCTCAAAGTCCACAGATTACCAAGCAACTTTTGATGAATGCTGGTTTTGATCGTTACTACCAAATCGTCAAATGTTTCCGTGATGAGGACTTGCGTGGTGACCGTCAGCCTGAGTTTACCCAGGTCGACTTGGAAACATCCTTCCTTACGGAGCAAGAGATCCAAGATATCACAGAAGGCTTGATTGCGCGCGTGATGAAAGAAACCAAAGGCATCGAAGTAACGCTTCCATTCCCTCGTATGAAGTATGATGACGCGATGTCTCTCTATGGTTCTGATAAACCTGATACTCGTTTTGACATGTTGCTTCAGGACTTGACAGAAGTTGTCAAGGGTGTTGATTTCAAAGTCTTTTCAGAAGCACCTGCCGTTAAAGCAATCGTCGTTAAAGGGGCTGCAGACAACTATTCACGTAAAGACATTGACAAGATGACAGAAGTAGCCAAACAGTACGGTGCCAAAGGTCTTGCTTGGGTCAAGGTTGTGGATGGAGAATTAAACGGACCAGTTGCCAAGTTCTTGACTGGGATCCAAGCAGACTTGACTGCAGCACTTGGTCTTGAAGATAAGGATTTGGTTCTCTTTGTGGCGGATACGCTTGAAGTGGCCAATGCAACACTAGGCGCCCTTCGTGGACGTATTGCCAAAGAGCTGGGCTTGATTGATAATGATAAGTTCAACTTCCTTTGGGTGGTTGATTGGCCAATGTTTGAATGGTCTGAAGAAGAAGGTCGCTACATGAGCGCCCACCATCCATTTACTCTTCCACAGGAAGAAACAGCCCACGAATTAGAAGGTGATTTGGCTAAGGTTCGTGCCATTGCTTACGATATCGTCTTGAACGGTTATGAGCTTGGTGGTGGTAGTCTTCGTATCAACCAAAAAGACCTTCAAGAACGCATGTTCAAAGCACTTGGTTTTTCAACTGAAGAAGCAAATGACCAGTTTGGTTTCCTTCTTGAAGCCATGGACTATGGTTTCCCACCACACGGTGGTTTAGCTATCGGTCTTGACCGTTTTGTGATGCTCTTAGCAGGAGAAGAGAATATCCGTGAAGTCATTGCCTTTCCTAAGAACAATAAGGCAACCGACCCAATGACACAAGCTCCATCAACAGTCGCTCTCAAACAACTAGAGGAACTCAGCTTACAAGTAGAAGAAGATGAAACAAGCAAAACGAATTAAGCGGTGGCGCTATTATCTGCGCCGCTTTGCTTATCAGATAAAAATCTTACGAGTTTTACAAAGTATCTCTCGGGAAAAATACGATGAGAAAGTATCGGCTTCTCTGGTTTATGGCTTTTTGTCAGCAGTAGCAGTCAATTTCTTTTTTCAACCAGGGCACGTTTACTCCAGTGGCGCGACAGGTCTGGCACAGATTATCTCTGCCTTGAGTAATCACTGGTTTGGTTTTTACATACCGATATCGCTAACCTTTTATGCTATCAATTTTCCGTTGATGATTTTGGCTTGGTATCAGATTGGGCATAAGTTTACAATCTTACCTTTATCACAGTATCCATGAGTTCCCTCTTTATCCAGCTTGTACCAGTTGTGACCTTGACAGAGGATCCCATCATCAATGCCCTTTTTGGGGGTGTTGTCATGGGCTTGGGGATTGGTTTTGCGCTCCGTAACAATATTTCTAGCGGAGGTACAGATATCGTCAGTCTGACCATTCGAAAGAAAACAGGGAGAAATGTCGGTAGTATTTCTTTCTTAGTGAATGGGACGATTATGCTGATAGCAGGATTGACCTTTGGTTGGAAATATGCCCTCTACTCCATGATTACCATCTTTGTCTCCAGTCGTGTGACAGACGCGGTCTTTACCAAGCAAAAACGCATGCAGGCCATGATTGTGACCAATAATCCTGACAAGGTAATCGCAAAAATCCATAAAAAATTGCACCGCGGAGCAACTATGATCAACGATGCAGAAGGAACCTATAATCATGAGAGAAAAGCAGTCTTGATTACGGTTATCACACGAGCAGAGTTTAATGATTTTAAACACATCATGAAACAGGTCGATCCGACAGCCTTTGTCTCTGTATCTGATAATGTCCACATCCTCGGACGATTCGTAGAAACAGACAATTAATCATACTCAAAAGACCAGCCTTGGGGCTGGTCTTTATTTTTCGATAATTTTGTGTCCAATCAACTGGCGATAACAAATCTGTTTATTGTTTTTAGCATCGTTGATGATCTGGAGAATGGTTTCAAAGGAAACGCGCCCAAGTTCCAGACTATTGATATCGACATAAGCTACGAGGTCAAGTCGAGGATTGACAGAGTCGAAGCTGAGGACAGGAACAGTTAACTGATGCTTACTGATGTAGTCACAAACCCCTTCTGCTAGGAGACTATCGATTGTGATGATAGCATCAATCTGCGGATCGTGATTGAATAGGAGTTCACTGAACTGATACCCTTTTTCTTCTAGAAATTCGGTTGCAAAGTAGGTTAAGTTGGTATCAATCGGAAGTTGGTGTTGTTTGAGTGCGGACTCATAGCCAGTTAGACGATCTTGCGTTACGAAGAGTCGCTTTGTCCCCCCGATGAAGGCAATTCGTTTGCATCCTTTTTTGATGAAATACTCTGTCGCATCAAAGCCCGCCTGTACATTGTCATTATCAACAAGAGGGATAAAGGGTGAAGTAGATTTTCCGAGAATGAGGAAAGGGAACTGCTCATCGGCTACTAGCTTGACCAGAGGATCTTCTTCTTCAGCATAGAGGAAAATCAAACCATCTACACGCTTACCATAGACCATCTGAGAAATAGCTTTGAGCCGCTCTTTTGCATCTTTCCCCGTTGCAATCTGGATAGCGTAGTGGTTTTCAGACGCGACTTGGGCAATCCCTCGTAGGACAGATGGGAAGAAAGGATTTTGGTAAAAGGCATCCGAGTCATCAGGAAGCACCAGACCGATAACCTGAGTATAGCTACTTACCAAGCTACGAGCATTGAGGTTGGGATGGTAGTTGAGCTCCTTCATCGCCTTGCGAACTCGTTTTTTGGTTTCATCACTAATCGTTGATTTATTTTGGATGACGCGGGTAACAGTTGAAGGTGAGACACCTGCTGCTTTAGCCACATCTTTAATCGTCACGGGCATAAAAATCTCCTATTTATGATAATCTGGATCACGGAAATGTGTCTTGTAAAAAATAGTGACCAGATAAAGAACAAAAAGAATGTTTTGTACAGTGATAAGCGTTGTCATATTTTGGCCAAAAAGTCCCAAAATAAGCGTAATCAGAGTGGGTAATCCTAAACAGTTTAAGATAAAGTGGTAGCACTCTTTAAAGGTCCTAAATGAAAAGAGGCGTGATTTTTTGGTGATATAAAGGAGGAGACTAGCTCCAAGAGAGACAATGAAGAAATTCAATCCAAAGAGGAAGCTTGCACCAAGAACGAGAAAGAGACTGATATAGACCCGATTTTGTTGGTACCAATCTTTAGAAATGGCTTGGGTTAGATCTTCCTTACTCTGGAAACTCTCCGTTTGAATCGCGTGGTAGCGAATGCGAGTTAGTTCCTTACTTTCCTTACTGATGACGAGTTCTTCCGTATCAAATGAAGTTGCAAGTCCTTTGGCAATTCTTTGTTTTGGCTTGGGCCAATTAAAAGAGAAGGCTGCTGATTCTTCGTACCTGAGTAGTTCAGCTTTCCATCAACGATTTGTGCATTCTCTGACAAGTCCATGATGGCTTCATCTGTCAGTGGAGTATAGACATTATCGATAAAGGTATCCAGTGGATACGTTTCCTGTGAGCTGTTTTGAATGGCAATCGGAACCATAGACAAACTGATGAGGAAAATGCTCGTAAAGAGAAGCTGAAACCAGTTGAGGCCGAAACGTTTTGATAGGGGCTTACGAAATCCCCAGATACTAGAGAAATACGAGAATGGATATGGAAGCATAGGCATCTTTCTAAAAGTGTTTTCTATATGAGTATTATTATATAGAGAAATGTGCTTTATTTCAAGTCTAGGAAATCAATTATATATTGAAATAGGGTTTCAATAAGATTTGTAGAAGGGTGTCCAATCTTGTAGCTTTAGCAACAAGCTCCAAAATGAAAAAGGGTGGCGGGGATAAATTATCCCTTGTCGCCACCACTTGTAAGTCCTGAAACAAAGTTCTTTGTAAGAAGAAGAAGAGAATACAGATTGGAAGGGCGATGAGGATAGCACCTGCTGAGAAGTAGGCAATCTTCAAGTTTTTCACATTGCTGACAAAGGTCTGTAGACCAACGGCAACTGTAAAGTATTCTTTCTCACGAAGCAAGAAACTAGAGAGGATATAGTCTCCGAAAGGTCCCATGAAGGCCCAGAGCGCTTGTACTGCAACCATTGGACGAACGAGTGGGAGAACAATTTGCCAGAAGCGACGGAAGTGTCCTGCACCATCTAGTTTTGCTGATTCATCAAGAGACATCGGTACTGTGTCGAAGTAGCCTTTCATCAACCAAGCATTCATCGGGATACCTCCACCAACATAAAGGAAGATGAGGAACCAGCTTTGGTTAAGGGCATTCAACATAAGGGCCATAACGAAGAAGGCTGTCAAAGCGGCCATAGTTGGCACCATTTGGATGATCAAGAAGAAGACCAAACTTTGTTTACGAGCCAAGAAGTTGTAACGGCTGTAGGCATAACCAGCAAGTACGATGATACTTGTTTGAACAGCCATTGTAATCAAGGCGATAATCAAAGTGTTGAGGTACCAAGTGCCGTACAAGGTTTCAGTGAAGAGCCCTTGGAAGTTGGCAAAGCTAAAGTCGACGTTAGCATCTAGTTTAAGGCTACCACGTTACCAGACTTGAAGGCTGACATAATGGTGATCAAAAGTGGATAAATAATGACGATTGATAAGCCAATCAAGTAGAGGTAAGTGAGGGTTTGAGTCAGTCTACGTTTGAGTTTGATTGAGTTATTCATCTTAGACGTCCTCCATATCAAATGCGTGTAGTTTCTTGAATGCGATCATAGAGATAGAGATGACAATGATAGAGATGATCAAGGTAACAGCTGCCGCCATAGAGTATTGAGGAGATGTACCTGTTGTCAAACGATAAATCCATGAGATCAAGATATCAGTTGAACCGGCTCCACCACCAACGCTACCAGGACCTCCGCCGTTGAAGAGGTACATGATAGAGAAGTTGTTAAAGTTGAAGGTGTATTGGCTGATCAATGTTGGAGCTGCAACAGCCAAAATCATAGGGAAAGTGATGTTGCGGAATTTTTGCCAAGCATTGGCACCATCGATGTAAGCCGCTTCGTAGAGGTCGTTAGGAATCGACTGCAAGATACCCAAAGTCAAAACGTAGATGTATGGGAATCCTAGCCAACCTTGCATCATAATCAAGGCAATCTTAGTCCAAGTTGGGTCTGTTTTCCAAGGGATAAGCGCTCCGTCAAGGAAAGGAAGGACCTTAGCCAAGATAGGCAATACTTGAGTGTTGATCGCTCCGACACTATCGTTAAACATGTTTGAGAATGTCAAGATAGTGATGAAGGCTGGAACAGCCCAAGGAAGAAGGAAATAACACCAAAGATACGTTTTCCTTTGATAAATGGTTGGTTAGCAATGATCGCTGTGAAGATACCAATCACAATCTGCAAAGTAGAAGCAGACAAGGCCCAGATGATGGTCCAAGAAAGAACCGCACCGAAGGCTGAACGGAAGGTACTTAAGCTCCAGATATTTGTAAAGTTAGTCAAACCAACCCAGTCCAACAATTTGTTTGGTGGCAAGTGTTGGAAGTCATAGTTGGTAAAGGCAATCATCAAGGTTACGATAACTGGGAAGATAATTGCAAATGTCATTGCTACATACGATGGGATAATCAAAAGGTATGGGAATCCATTCTCATAAATACCTTTGATCATATCTTTAAAAGTACGTGGGACAGGAATTCCATTGTTAATACGTTTTGCGATTGTATATGCATCTTTAATATTTGAGAAATAAAAGAGCACATAAACGACTACAAAGATTAAATGGAAGGCACCACGAATCAGCATAAAGAGGGAATTATCACGACCTGGCTTGTCACCAAGAGTGATCAAATTGTGCAATTCCGGCGCAGCAAGTGCTAGGAAATAAAGAACAAATACGATAGTTACACCAAGGAATATAAAACCTTTGGCTTTTTGTTTATTGTAAATCTGTCCTAACCCAGGAATGATAGACAGCAGGGCTGCTTTACTAGGTTGTTGCTTTTCCATAATAACTCCTTTCATAGGATACTGGTTTTTAATCAAAAACTAAACTATATATGTTTTTTTATTGATAAATTCAAAGGGGGATTTGTATTCTCCCCCCTTGTAACGAATTCAATTATTCACCAAATTTTTGTTTGATTGTTTCTTTGATCAATGTTACAGCATCGTTAGCAGCTGTCTTAGCATCTTTTTTACCACTTACAGCATCAAAGAGCATTGTTTTAGCTGGATCCCAAACAGCTGACATTTGAGAAATGTTTGGCATTGGTTGAGCGTTCTTGAACTGTTTGATAACAGCTGTTGTCAACTCATCGTTTTTACCTTCAGCGTATGAACGAGCTTCAGTGTTAGCTGGGATTTCGTTAGTTGCATCGTAGAATGCTTTTTGTTGTTCAGTTGAAACAAGGAAGTCTACAAATTTTTGTGCAGCTTCAAGGTTCTTAGTGCTTGATGGGATGATCCAAGCTTTACCACCACCGAATGGTGTGTATTCTTTACCATTTGGAAGAGTTGGAATAGTAGCAACACCGTAGTTTACTTTAGCATCTTTGAATGCTTGAGCTTTCCAAGGACCGTCGATGATAGCAGCTGTTTTACCTTCTTGGAATTGAGTTTGGATCAAGTTTGCAGCACCTTCAGTATCTTGCATACCTTTAGGCCATTTTTCATACCAAGATTTAGCGTAGTTGACACCAGTGATAGAACCGTCGTTTGCAAGACCGATGTCTTTAGCGTCTTTACCGTTTTGTCCGAATACGTAACCACCGTTACCAGCAAGAAGTCCGTAAGCGTAGTAGAAGTTTGTCCAGTCAGCTAGGAATGCAGTAGTTTTGCCATCTTCACCAGCGAAAGCGTATTTGCTGTCTTTAGCAAGTTCTTCCAATTCAGCAAAAGTTTTTGGAGCTTCTTTGATCAAGTCTTTGTTGTAGTACATAACAAGAGACTCAATAACGGCAGGAGCACCGTAAACTTTACCGTCAGCAGCTGTTACAAGAGATTTAGTTTTATCATCTGTTTTAGCGCCGTCGCTCAAAGTAACTTCTGAAAGTTGTCCGTCAGTACCAAGGCTACCTACGCGGTCGTATGGTGCCATCATAACGTCAGCAGCTTGACCTGATTGGTTGTCAAGTGAAAGTTTGTCAAGTCCACCAAGTTGGTCACCTGATTTGATGTTAACTTTTGTACCTGATTCTTTTTCATAAGCTGCAGCAACTTTTTCAGCGTAGGCTTTGTATTGGTCTTCAACGTAGAAAGTGATTTCTTTTGCTTCAGATGAGCTAGTATCAGCTGCTTTATCAGCAGTTTTGCTTCCGCAAGCTACCAAAAGTAAGCTAGCAAGAGTAGCAGTTCCGAGCACAGCAGCGCTCTTCATGAATTTAGATGACATAGTGTATTCCTCCTAAAGAATAACAAAAATAATTTAATGAGAAAACGCAAACGTTTTCTTTTACGAACTTAGTATAGCACAAATAGAAAAACGGTTGCAAGCGTTTTTTTAGGAAATTTTTAAAAAAATTTTTAAGGTTTCAAACATTTGTTAAAAGCCCATATATAGGAAAAGAACTTAAAATGTTTGTTTTTTTGAATTGAAAAATATATTAGGAAAAACGATTGCGTAAATTCGGCTCGGTTTTTTTCAGAAAAATAGAGCAGATATTGGGAATGAATTATCTTAAATCAGAAAAATCTTTAAAATTTTTTTCGCTTATTTCATAAAAAATATCAGTGGCAACAAGTTTTGTTTGATTAAAATAATTCAAAAAAATTTTTTAAAAACGCTTGCATTTGTTTTTGAAATGCGTTATACTTAAATTAACGCAAACGTTTGCGCCTTAATTGCGCAACGTTTTATAACAAACACATGAGGTGCTATTATGAAAAAACGTCAAAGTGGTGTGTTGATGCACATCTCTTCTCTGCCAGGAGCATACGGGATTGGATCATTTGGCCAGACTGCTTATGATTTCGTTGATTTCTTGGTTCGTACGAAGCAACGTTACTGGCAAATCCTCCCTCTTGGGACAACAAGCTATGGAGATTCTCCATACCAATCATTCTCAGCCTTTGCTGGGAATACGCATTTTATCGACCTTGATATCTTGGTAGAGCAAGGCTTGCTCGAAGCCAGTGATCTTAAAGGTGTTGACTTTGGTAACGATGCATCTGAAGTTGACTATGCGAAGATTTATTACGCACGTCGTCCACTTTTAGAAAAAGCAGTCAAACGCTTCTTGGAAGTGGGTGATGTCAAAGATTTTGAGAAGTTTGCTCAAGACAACCAATCATGGCTCGAACTCTTCGCAGAATATATGGCTATCAAAGAGCATTTTGACAATCTTGCTTGGACAGAATGGCCAGATGCAGATGCTCGTGCTCGTAAAGCTTCAGCACTTGAAAGCTACCGTGAGAAATTGGCAGACAAGTTGGTTTACCACCGTGTGACTCAATACTTCTTCTTCCAACAATGGTTAAAATTGAAAGCCTATGCTAACGATAACCACATCGAAATTGTTGGAGATATGCCAATCTATGTTGCGGAAGATTCAAGCGACATGTGGGCAAATCCACATCTCTTTAAGACAGATGCTAGTGGCAAGGCGACTTGCATCGCTGGATGTCCACCAGATGAGTTTTCTGCTACTGGTCAGCTTTGGGGTAACCCAATCTATGACTGGGAAGCAATGGACAAAGACGGTTACAAATGGTGGGTTGAACGCTTGCGTGAAAGCTTCAAAATCTACAACATTGTTCGTATCGACCACTTCCGTGGCTTTGAATCTTACTGGGAAATCCCTGCTGGTTCCGATACAGCGGCCCCAGGTAAATGGGTGAAAGGTCCAGGGTACAAACTCTTCGCAGCCGTTAAGGAAGAGCTTGGTGAGCTAAACATCATCGCAGAAGACCTTGGTTTCATGACAGATGAAGTCATCGAGTTACGTGAACGCACTGGCTTCCCAGGAATGAAGATTCTTCAATTTGCCTTCAACCCAGAAGATGAAAGTATCGATAGCCCACACTTGGCGCCTGCCAACTCTGTTATGTACACAGGAACACACGATAATAATACGGTCCTTGGTTGGTACCGTAACGAGATCGATGATGCGACACGTGAGTACATGGCTCGCTACACTAACCGTAAAGAATACGAAACAGTGCCACACGCTATGCTTCGTACAGTCTTTCATCAGTTAGCTTCATGGCTATTGCAACCATGCAAGACTTGCTAGAACTAGATGAGTCAGCTCGTATGAACTTCCCATCTACCCTTGGTGGAAACTGGTCTTGGCGTATGACTGAAGATCAATTGACACCAGCTGTTGAAGAAACTTTGCTTGACTTGACTACAATTTATCGCCGAATCAATGAAAATTTGGTAGAATTAAAGAAATAAGACATTATCAGGAGACACATAAACATGTTACCATTAAACGAATTTGTACAAAAGCGTTACAATAAATCTATCGCAGAATGTAGCAATGAAGAGCTTTACCTTGCTCTTCTCAACTACAGCAAGCTTGCTAGCAGTCAAAAACCAGTCAACACTGGTAAGAAAAAAGTTTACTACATTTCAGCTGAGTTCTTGATTGGTAAACTCTTGTCAAACAACTTGATCAACCTTGGTCTTTATGACGATGTGAAGAAAGAACTTGCAGCTGCAGGTAAAGAGTTAATCGAAATCGAAGAAGTGGAATTGGAACCATCACTTGGTAACGGTGGTTTGGGACGTTTGGCAGCCTGCTTTATCGACTCAATCGCTACACTTGGCTTGAACGGTGACGGTGTTGGTTTGAACTATCACTTCGGTCTTTCCAACAAGTTCTTAAAAACAACCAACAAGAAACTATTCCTAACGCTTGGTTGACTGAGCAAAACTGGTTGGTTCGCTCAAGCCGTAGCTACCAAGTGCCATTTGCACACTTCACATTGACATCTACTCTTTACGATATCGATGTACCTGGTTACAAGACAGAAACTAAGAACCGCTTGCGTTTGTTTGACTTGGATTCAGTTGATTCTTCTATCATCAAAGATGGTATCGACTTTGACAAGACAGATATCGTTCGCAACTTGACACTCTTCCTTTATCCAGACGACAGCGACAAGCAAGGTGAATTGCTCCGTATCTTCCAACAATACTTCATGGTTTCAAACGGTGCGCAATTGATCATCGACGAAGCAATCGAAAAAGGAAGCAACTTGCATGACCTTGCGGACTACGCAGTTGTACAAATCAACGATACTCACCCATCAATGGTTATCCCTGAATTGATTCGTCTTTTGACTGCGCGTGGTATCGAGCTTGACGAAGCAATCTCTATCGTTCGTAGCATGACTGCCTACACTAACCACACCATCCTTGCTGAAGCCCTTGAAAAATGGCCTCTTGAATTCTTGGAAGAAGTGGTTCCTCACTTGGTACCAATCATCAAAGAATTGGACCGTCGTGTGAAAGCAGAATACAAAGACCCAGCTGTTCAAATCATTGATGAAAACGACCGTGTACACATGGCTCACATGGATATCCACTACGGATACAGTGTTAACGGGGTAGCAGCACTCCACACTGAAATCTTGAAGAACTCAGAGTTGAAGGCATTCTACGACATCTACCCAGAAAAATTCAACAACAAAACAAACGGTATCACATTCCGTCGTTGGCTCATGCATGCCAACCCAAGACTATCTCACTACTTGGATGAGATTATTGGAGAGGGATGGCACCATGAAGCGGATGAGCTTGAAAAACTCTTGTCTTACGAAGACAAAGCTGCTGTCAAAGAAAAATTGGAAAGCATCAAAGCTCACAACAAACGTAAATTGGCTCGTCACTTGAAAGAACACCAAGGTGTGGAAATCAATACAAACTCTATCTTTGATATCCAAATCAAACGTCTCCACGAGTACAAACGCCAACAAATGAACGCTTTGTATGTGATTCACAAATACCTTGACATCAAGGCTGGTAACATCCCTGCTCGTCCAATTACAGTATTCTTTGGTGGTAAAGCAGCTCCTGCCTACACAATTGCCCAAGATATCATCCACTTGATCCTTTGCTTGTCAGAAGTGATTGCAAATGATCCAGCAGTAGCTCCACACTTGCAAGTGGTTATGGTTGAAACTACAACGTTACTGCAGCAAGCTTCCTTATCCCAGCATGTGATATCTCAGAACAAATCTCACTTGCTTCCAAAGAAGCTTCAGGTACTGGTAACATGAAATTCATGTTGAACGGAGCTTTGACTCTCGGTACTATGGACGGTGCTAACGTGGAAATCGCTGAATTGGTTGGCGACGAAAACATCTACATCTTCGGTGAAGATTCTGAAACTGTTATCGACCTTTACGCAAAAGCAGCTTACAAATCAAGCGAATTCTACGCTCGTGAAGCCATCAAACCATTGGTTGACTTCATCGTCAGCGACGCTGTTCTTGCAGTAGGTAAGAAAGAACGCTTGGAGCGTCTTTACAACGAATTAATCAACAAAGACTGGTTCATGACTCTCCTTGACTTGGAAGACTACATAAAGGTGAAAGAGCAAATGTTGGCTGACTACGAAGACCGTGACGCATGGTTGGATAAAGTCATCGTTAACATTGCCAAAGCAGGATTCTTCTCATCTGACCGTACAATCGCTCAGTACAACGAAGACATCTGGCACTTGAACTAAGATTCTTTGCACGAGACTATAAAACAACGCATCTTAAAAAGGTGCGTTTTTTTGATAGAAAAAAGTAGGGACTTTAATAGAAGAGCCTCCATACCGGTAAAACGCTAGCACAACAGAGGAAAAACAGGTATACTATTGTTAATTAGACTGAATCGGATAAAGAAGAGAGGAATTTATGATGAAAAAACGAGCGCTGACAGCAGTACTTTTAGGAGTGGCAGTATTGTCACTAACTGGTTGCTTTACAAAAAGTAGTCGAAGATTTATTGAAGGGAAAGCCGCTGAGCTCAGCAAGGTCTATCCAACAGAGAATCTAGAAGACCTGTTTGAAAAGTTTCCGGGAGGGTTTAGTATTTGGAGTGAAGACCTTTACGATTATAAAGAGGAGGGTTATATGTTCCAATCTGTAAAATTGAGAGGAGATGGAGAAACTAAACAGATAATAGGAACTATTGTTAGTGAGAAGGTAACATCGAATGGAACAAAGGCTCCGACTGAAGAAAAAATCTATGAAGGTGGAGTAGTTTATAAAGATGGAAGGATTCAATTGATGGATCCTCAGGCAAATGCAACGATAAAAAATCCTAAACTATTGCTCCAAGAATTTACAATCAATAGAAAGACTCTGTCGAAACTAAAAATGGGGAGAAAAAGCTATAGTTTTGAAACTGGGAGCGCAGATATTGATTACATTTTAACGGATCCAATTTTAAACAACTACATGAGAGTTGAGCAGGATAAAGAATTAAAAATGATTTTTTATATCATGTCTGGGACTGTTGAAAATAAGGCTTATAGCTATACTTTAGATATCAAAGATGGGCATAATTCTCATTCGGAATTATTTAGTGGTTACAAGGAAAAGAAATATAAACTTTATAATGATTGATGGAGGAATTTATGAGGAAAAAATTAGTGCTGATAGCAGTACTTTTGGGAGTAGCATTGTTGACTCTAGCTGGCTGTAGTCTAAAGAGTAGTCGACAATTTATTGAAGGGAAAGCCTCAGAGCTCAGCAAGGTCTATCCAACGGAGAATCTGGAAAACTTGTTTGAAAAGTTTCCGGATGGATTTCAGATTCGTATAACAGATATTAGTGAGGATAGTGAAGACTCTCCTTCAATTAGTTATCAGCTAGTTTTAAATGGCATTTCTGAGACTAAAGAAATAAAAGGAGAAATTACCAAAGAAAGCTCATTTGAAAATTCAGATGGGAAAATTGAAGAAGAAATTTTATATCAAGGACATGTCTACTACAAAGATGGAAGTCTACATTTATCAGAGGGAAATTCTTCAAAAAATAAAGAGAAAGGTGACTTAAAACATTCCCGTCTTTTAATGCAAGATTTTCTTATTTCAAGGTCGAGTTTAAAAAGTCTAGAAGTAGTTCGGAAAGGCTATAGTTTTGAGACGGGTTCTGCCAGCATCACCTATAAGCTTAAAAATGAACAAGTCAATACTTATTTGGGCTTAGAGAATGATGCTCAAATTAATATGGGTATCAATATTTTTGAACCAACAATATCAGGTAAAAGTTATGGATATTCCATCATTTTTAGAAATGATAATCTTTATCATGCAGAAGGCATTGTTGGAAAACTAGAAAAGGATTAGTAATGAGCGATTATAAAGAATATACTGTTTTGGATGGGACGAATCCGACACTGGATGCTTCAGATTTGTCTTATGAATTTGAAAAAGCAAGAATTAAAGGGGCAACTGATGAAGACGTTGACAGTCGATACTTTAAAGAAGAAAATAAAATCAAACCCCTAAATTTCACATATTTATCCAGCTTTCGTGATTCTGCGACAGGGACTAGTGGGGTTGCCTTTAGAGATGAAACAAGTGGAAAAACCATTATTTGAATCATTTGATTGGCGCTTAGATTGAATCAAAACCTTAAAATTGGTATAATGAAGTGCCTATCTTGGATTCTGAGAGGAGGGCAATCCATGTTTAAAAAAATTGCAATGATGATGTTAGTAGGAGGGGTTGGAATGATGGTGCTAGCTGGATGTAGTCTAAAGAGTAGTCGACAATTTATCGAAGGGAAAGCCGCTGAGCTCAGTAAGGTCTACCCGACGGAGAATTTGGAGGACTTGTTTGACAAGTTTCCGGATGGGTTTGGTATTTTTAGCGACGATATTTATGATTATAAAGAAGGGGAAGGTTATTTTTATCAATCTATTGAACTAAAGGGTGATGCTGAGAATAAAGTGGTTAGAGGAATTTTTAAGGAGAAAAAAGTCAGCATAGATAAGAATAAAAAACGAAAGGAAGATGTACTCTATGAAGGTGGAGTGGTTTATAAAGATGGAATGATTCAATTGATGGATCCTCAGGCAAATGTAACGATAAAGAATCCTAAACTATTGCTCCAAGAATTTACAATCAATAGAAATACTCTGTCGAAATTAAAAATGGGAGGAAAAGGTTATAGTGTTGAAACTGGGAGCGCAGATATTGACTACATTTTAACAGATCCAATTTTAAATACCTACATGGGAGTAGAGCAGGATAAAGAATTAAAAATGGTAATTTATATCATGTCTGGTACTGTTGAAAATAAGACCTATAGCTATACTTTAGAAATTCAAGATGGGCAAAATACACATGCGGAGATTATCAGTGGGGGGTAAAGTAAATGGCTAATGAACTTTATACAGTGTTAGACGGGACTAATCCAACACTTGATGCTTCGGATTTGTCCTACGAATTCGAAAAGGCCAGAATTAATGGTGCGACTAATGAAGATGTTGATAGTCTATATTTCGAAGAAGAATATAAAATTAAGCCCCTGAATTTCACATATCTATCCAGTTTTCGTGATCCTGAGACAGGGACGAGTGGGGTTGCCTTTAAAGATGAGACAAGTGGAAAAACCATCATTTGAATCATTTGATTGGCGCTTAGATTGAATCAGAACCTTAAAACTGGTATAATAAAGTTACTATCTTGGATTCTGAGAAGGGGGAGCAATCCATGTTTAAAAAAATTGCAATGATGATGTTATTAGGAGGGCTTGGAATGATGATGTTAGCTGGATGTAGTGGGAAGAGTAGTCGACAATTTATTGAAGGGAAGGCCGCTGAGCTCAGCAAGGTCTATCCGACAGAGAACCTGGAAGACTTATTTGAAAAGTTTCCGGAGGGGTTTCAGATTACCTCAAAGGATTTATACGAATATGAAGAAAGTGGGTATAAACTCCAATCAATCAGTTTAAATGGAAATTCTCAAACTAGACAGATTTCAGGTACAATATCAGAGAAACAAGTTAGTTTTGATCAAGATGAGAAGCGTAGTGAAAGGTTTGTATATAAGGGTGAAGTCATTTATCAAGATGGTAAAATTCAATTAAAAGATCCAACAGCGAATATCAAAATAAAAAGCCCAACATTACTGCTCCAAGAATTTACGATTAATAAAGACAGTCTATCCAAATTAAAAATGGGAGGAAAAGGTTATAGCTATGAAACTGGGAGTGCAGACATTGACTATACTCTATCGGATCCTATTTTAAACACCTACATGGGAGTGGAGCAGGATAAAGAATTAAAAATGATTATTTATATTATGCATGAGACGGTTGAAAACAAGGCTTATAGCTATACTTTAGATATTAAAGATGGTCATAACTATCATACAGAATTAATTGAAGGTTACTAAAGTTATATTACGGAAAGAGTAATAAATTTGTGTAAAAAGCACTGCGAGGTAAAAATATGAGTGAAAAAACTTCATCAGTTATTCTAGATGGAACTAATCCAACACTAGATGCTTCGGATTTGTCTTATGAATTTGAAAAGGCTAGGATTAAGGGAGCAACAGATAGAGAGCTATTGGATAAGTATTCTGATACCGAAAATAAAATTATGCCCGAGAATTTTCAGTATCTATCCAGTTTCCGTGATCCTGAGACAGGGACGAGTGGGGTTGCCTTTAGAGATAAGCCAAGTGGAAAAACCATCATTGCTTTTACAGGAACCAACCCTAATAGTGACTTAGTAAACGACGCAATCATGACCGATGGAGTTAGTATCGCCTTTGGTACGGGGCATCACTATGATTCGGCTTATCAGTTTTATGAGGATGTTCTAAAAAGAACGGCTTAAATCCAGAAGATGTTATCTTGACAGGGCACTCGCTAGGTGGGAATGTCGCTCAGCGTGTCGCTCTCAAATACAACGCTCCGGAAACCATTGTCTATAATGCAGCACCTCTCTATGTTCCTCTAGGTGCGGATGTTATGAATGCACTTATCAGTAATCCTCATTTAGTACTCCCTTCCGCAAGTAACATAGCTAAGATAAAGAATGATATAGCTCAGTTTACGGGAAACATCACACGTATTACGACAAAACAAGATCCTCTGAATAATATATCTGATCTAGTTGGTGGAGTTTATGTAGGGAAAGAGTATATCATCCCTGATTCAGGCGGTCACATGATGGAGGATTTGCGGGCAGTCGCTGGTGATATCAAGTATACGATTGCGATGGACAACATGAAAAGAAATATGGATCAAGGCCTAAAACGTGTACAGAGCAAGAAAGATCGCTTTAAAGTCAATGACATCGGTACGGCTTCTCCAAATGGCTTGTCCAAGGCAGAACTCATCGCGCTGGACTCAGAGCAGGCGCTGGTTGTTGCTAGCGGATTGTCGACTACTTCTAATGCAACGGTTGATTTGATAGGTGCAAAAGGGACAAGTGCAGTCGATAAGGCTCTGACCGTGTATAAAAGCCTCGGAGATGTACCATTCGGTTTTCTCCTATTCTCAGATGAAGTTCGAGAAACTTACAATGAAAGCAATATCAACTATGGAACTATTGTTGAAGCGGTAGATAGTCATTGTCGAACTGTTAAAAAGACCGCGAAGACGGTAGCTACTTCATTTACAAATTTGGAGACAAAAATAAAGGCAGGAATTGAACAAACCGTTCAGAAAGATACAGAATTACAAGGATTAATTGCCCATGGATAAGTGGAGTAAGATTAGATCTAAATTAGTGGACGCTCAAGAAGAACTTTACAAGATAGACGATGAATATCGGCAATCAAAGAATGAGTTGGATACTAAGTGGAATTTTTTGGGAGATTTTTATAGAGGTTTAAACCAAAGATTTGATGAAAAGCATTCTATTATTTTATCAGCTTATTCAAAAATGCCGGATGCGACTGAGGATATGCTGGATGCTGCAGTGGAGACTATTCGCCGATATAGGATGGTGAATGAAGAGGAGTTTAAAACTCGGCAACGCGAACTAGAAAGAAAATATGACGACTTAGAAGATAGCTATAAGAAAAAGTCTAGAAAGCAAGAGGCAGTTATTGAGCAACTTTCTAGTGAACTAAGAGCATGTCAGACGGATGAAAAATAGGAGGAAGAAGGATGGGGTTATTTGAAGATGTCGGTACTGGAATTTATGACTTTGCTTCAGACACAATGGACAACATCGGTAATGGAATTTCTGGTATCAATGATTTTGCTAGGGAGCATATTCCAGGCGTGAGAGAAGTAGAGGGTGCTATACACGGGGCTTATGACTGGGGGATGGATCAGTTACGCTCTTTTGAAGCCTATAGTGAAATTGAGAAGAAATTAGAAAAAGACATCATAAAAACCTTGTATGTTCCGGCTAAAAAACGGGCTATAGCTCGGATTATTGAGAAATTTGACAAAGAAGCGAAGGAAATAGGTACAAAGACGAAGGAAGAGATTGATTTCGTTAATAATCAAATCGACGCGGAAATCAAAGGGGAGTTTTCAAACGCCATTCAAGATGCAGTTAGTAAAGAAAATCTCAAGTGGGAGAAATTGGTTTAAAACAAAAATGGAAATAGTTGACTCACTATTTTTTTCAAAAATCAAATCCGCACCTTTTATTGAGGTGCGGATTTTGTCTTATCTGAAAGATTGGTTTACCGTACTTTCCCAACTAGAATCTCTGCTTCAATGGTAATCTCAGTCAGTTGGCTCCAGTCAATCTTGGTCAGGTCAACATGAAAGAGTAGCGGAGTCATACTGAGCAGTGCTTGGCGTTGCTCAGCTGTGATGGGTTTGGTCAGGGAGGCTATTTGATGAGCTTGGATACTGAAGTGTTCCTGGAAATGTTCCTTGATATCTTGGTTGGAATAATCCTTCTTTGTCAGTTGGTCTTGCACCATTTGGCGGATTTCTTTGAGGTGATTTTCGGTTGGGATGACCTTGATTAAGATACCGTTTTGGGATAGAACGCGGCGAAATTCTCCATAATTGGCAGGCGAGAAGATATCGAGCAGGATATCCATACTAGCGTCTTTTATAGGAAGACGAGCTAGATCACCAACAAACCAATTGACTGCCCAGTTGGGTTCGCTCTTAGCAGCGATTTGGACGGAATCTTTGGAAATATCAAAAGCATAGAAGGTTTTATCAGAGTGACTTTCTTGTAGTTTGCGAGAGTAAAACCCTTCGCCACAACCGATGTCTAAAATTGTTTTGGCGCTTTCTGAGTTTGCTAGCAAGTCAGATATTGCCTCGAAAAATAGTTTGATAAAAACCAGCTTCTAGGATTTGTTGACGGTTTTGAAAATTTTCCTTGTCGTAGTTGGTGGATTGTTTGATTTGCGGTGCCAGATTGACATAGCCGAATTTTGCCAAATCAAAAGAATGGCGGTTGCTACACTTGAGGCTAGACTCTACCAAGGTGAGATCTTCTTGGCAGATGGGGCAGGAAAAGGAACTAGCAGAAGCAAAGCGTTGAAGTTTTGGTTTGAGGTTTGTATTCATAGTTTAAGTGTATCAAAAGAGGCAAATGAAAGCAACCTTAGGAATAAGTAGATGGGAGATTCAGTAGAAATAAAATTAATTCTCCAATTTATAGAATGAAATTGCTTTTATATCTAAATTGCTATATAATAATGATAAGGAGGAAATAAGTATGTTAAAAGAAGTATTGACTGTCGCAAAAGTTGCGAAAAAATCATCACTCTTTTTAGGTGGTGTTGCATTTGGAACCCTTGGTTTGAAAATCTTAGCAAGTAAGGAAGCTAAAAAAGGTTATTCTAAAGCTTTGGCTAAGGCTTACAAGTTGAAAGATGAGCTAGATGCATCTGTTTCTGTTGTGAAGCAACATGGAGACGATGTCTTGCAAGATGCTAAATATTTGTACGAGCAAGAGAAAAAAGAAGAACAATTAGATAGCCTGATAGGAGAATAATATGTCTTTTAAAGTGCTATATAGAGGATATCAACATATCCGACTATCATCTTCTTTTTCACTTACCTTGGATATTCAAGACTATCTTCGTTCCTTGGCGAGAGATGAAAAGGGAATTGAGTCTATCCAGTTTTACATGGATCAACAGCACTTTACTCTACGTATAAAAGAAGGCTTCTCCGTATTAGACAATGCAGAAGCCTTTTTAAAAAGAATTGATAAAGGGAAAGTTTCTGAGTTGATGACTCTTCCCATTCGTAGAGAAGATAGTGCCTATTCTATTGTTTCAGGTGCAGCGATTAAGCGTGTGCTTTTTCGTAGTCTTGTACCGTCTCCTATTCGCTATATATGGACTTGTTATCAGGCTCTGGGGTATGTCAAAGAAGCTTATCAGACCCTAGCGCGTAAGGAACTAACGATGGAGGTTTTGGACTGTTCGGCTATTTTATTATCCTTGTTCATGAATCAATCCAAGACAGCGAGCAACATCATGTTTATGCTTGATTTGGGGAATCATTTAGATCAGTGGTCCTTGAAAAAAACTGCAACAGATTTAGAACAGAGTCTTCTTGCAAAAGAGAGCGATGTATTCCTAGTACAGGGCGATACGGTTGTTAGTATCAAGAGTTCCGATGTTCAAATAGGAGATGTTTTGGTCTTATCTCAAGGAAATGAAATTCTGTTTGATGGACAAGTAGTTTCAGGTTTAGGTATGGTCAACGAAAGTTCCTTGACGGGAGAGAGTTTTCCAGTTGAAAAAAGAGAGTCTGATTTGGTTTGTGCAAATACAGTATTAGAAACTGGAGAGTTACGCATTCGTGTAACCGATAATCAGATGAACAGCCGGGTTTTACAACTGATTGAGTTGATGAAGAAATCTGAAGAAAACAAGAAAACGAAACAACGCTATTTCATCAAAATGGCGGACAAGGTCGTCAAATATAATTTCTTGGGGGCTGGGCTGACTTACCTATTGACAGGTTCTTTTTCTAAGGCTATTTCTTTCCTATTGGTCGATTTCTCCTGCGCTTTGAAAATCTCTACTCCTGTAGCTTATTTAACAGCTATCAAGGAGGGGTTGAACCGTGAAATGGTGATTAAGGATGGAGATGTTTTGGAGAAATATCTGGAAGTTGATACTTTCTTGTTTGATAAGACGGGAACAATCACAACTAGTTATCCTATAGTTGAAAAGGTGTTACCTTTTGGGGACTATAGTGAGGAAGATATTCTCAGAATCAGTGCCTGTCTTGAGGAACACATTTATCATCCTATTGCTAATGCCATCGTCAAGCAAGCTGAGATAGAGGGAATTGAACATGAGGAAATGCATGGGAAACTCCAATATATTGCAAGCAAGGGGATCAAATCTCATATAGATGGCCAACCAGTTCTTATTGGGAATTATGTCTTGATGCAGGATGAGCAGATTCATATCAGTTCAGAACAAAATGCTTTAATTGAAGAGTACAAGAGTCACTACAATCTCTTATTCTTGGCTTATCAGAATGAATTGATTGGAATGTTCTGCATTCATACTCCTTTGAGAAAAGAAGCAAAAACAGCCTTGGATAAACTTAAGGCACAGGGGAAAAAATTGATTCTGGCAACAGGGGACACCTTGGTTAGGACAGAGGAATTAGTCAAAGATTTGCCCTTTGATCAGGTCTATACAGACTTGAAACCTGATGGGAAATTTGAGTTAGTAGAGGAACTGCAGAAAGCAGGTCACACTATTTTGATGGTTGGAGATGGATTGAATGACTCAGCGGCTCTAACCCTATCAGATATCGGTGTGGTGATGAATGAGAGTGCAGATATTTCTAAGCAGATGAGTGATATCTTATTGTTAGATAATCGTTTGGATTTCTTCCAAGAATTGGATTCGCTATCATCATCTTTGCAAACACTCATTAAGAAGAATATTCAAGATACCGTTGTCGTAAATAGTAGTTTGATTGGCTTTGGCTTGTTTAACTGGCTCAGTCCTTCAAATCTCTCTATCTTACATAATCTAACAACCTTACGCATTGTACTGCGTAGCCTGTCTATTAAGGGATAGGTGGGGACTATTCACAGCAAAAAGGAGTTACCTTTCTCGAGGTTAACTCCTTTGTTTATAGGTAAATATTGAACAATTTAGTAAGTCAATACAAAGTATTTTTTCTTCCCACGACGGATAACAGTCAGTTCGTTTTCGAGCTTGTCTGCGTCGCTTAAGACATAGTCAAGGTCTTGGATGCGGTCGCCGTTGACGTAGATGGCTCCATTTTGAACATCTTCACGGGCTTGGCGTTTTGAGTTGACTACACCAGAAGATACGAGGATTTCTACGATATTGTGGTTTTCATCTGCTTGGACTTGGTAGTTTGGCACTCCACGAAGTCCTTGTTTGAGTTCTTTGACAGAAAGGTTTTTGATATTTCCTGCAAAGAGTTGCTCGGTGATGTTAAGAGCCTCTTTGTAGGCTTCTTCTCCGTGGACAAGTGTCACGACTTCACGAGCGAGGACTTTTTGTGCCAAGCGTTCGTGTGGAGCTGCTTCAAACTGTTTGCGGATGTCTTCAATCTCATCGAGTGACAAGAAGGTAAAGATTTTTAAGAAGCGAACAGCGTCAGCGTCCATGACGTTCATCCAGAATTGATACATTTCGTATGGAGAAGTCTTTTTCAGGGTTGAGCCAGACTGCGTTTCCTTCTGACTTACCAAATTTCTTACCAGTCGCATCTGTGATAAGAGGGACTGTGATAACATGACCTGTCTTGTCGGCCTTACGACGAAGCAATTCGGTACCAGCTGTCATATTTCCCCATTGGTCAGAACCACCGATTTGTAGGGTTACGTTGTGCTCTTGGTTAAGGACAAAGAAGTCGTAACCTTGCATGATTTGGTAAGCAAACTCAGTGTAAGAAATCCCTGTCTCGATCCGTTTTTTTCACAGATTCCTTACTCATCATGTAGTTGACAGTGAAGTATTTACCGACATCACGGAGGAAGTCAATGAAGCTGATGCTGCCAAACCAGTCGTAGTTGTTGACCATGACAGCTTTATTTTCACCATTTTCAAAGTCAAGAAAACGAGAAAGTTGTCCTTGGATAGACTTGACCCAGCCATCTACTGTGTCTTTTGTTTGGAGACTACGCTCAGCATCTTTGAAGGACGGATCTCCGATGAGACCTGTAGCACCGCCAACGAGCGCATAAGGTTTGTGACCTGCTAGTTGCAAGCGACGACTGGTCAAGATTGCGACAAGGTGACCGAGGTGAAGGCTGTCAGCAGTTGGATCGTAGCCAGTATAATAAGAAACTTGACCTTCTTCTAGGGCTTTACGCAAAGCTTCTTCATCAGTCGTTTGAAAAATCAAACCACGCTCTTTTAGCTCATCAAAAATGTGCATGTGTCTTTTCTCCTTTTTAAAATATTGTTTCTACCTATTGTATCACAAACTTGGGCAATAGCCTAGTGGAATAGGGAAGAAAGTGGCTATTTTATTGAAAATTTACCTTTTATGGTATAATAAAGAAAGTGAGGACATTCATGGAAAAAAGAAACAATGAAGTAAAAACGGTAATAAACCAAAATAGATCAAGTAAAAGGGCCTCAGGTTCAAGTGCCTTAAGTAAATCTAGAATAATATCTACCCTTTCCAAGATTTTGAATGGCTTTAAAGTGACCTTTAATACGCTTTTCGTCTTGACTGTCATAGGTGGATTTTTTGGGGCTGGAATAGCTATAGGTTACGGTGTCGCCTTATTTGATAAAGTCTCCATCCCCCAATCAGCAGAGCTGGTTAATCGGGTCAAGGATATTACCTCCATTTCGGAGATTTATTATGCTGATGGAAGCACCATTGCTTCGATTGAGGGCGATTTGTTACGAACTTCAGTAGCGTCGGATGCTATATCTGATAATCTTAAAAAAGCCATCATTGCGACGGAGGATGAGCATTTTGCTGAGCATAAGGGGGTAGTTCCAAAGGCTGTTATTCGTGCAACTTTAGGAACGCTTGTGGGGTTGGGTTCATCCAGTGGTGGCTCAACTTTGACACAACAGATCATCAAACAGCAGGTAGTTGGAGATGCTCCAACTTTGACTCGTAAGGCGACAGAAATCATAGATGCTCTTGCCTTGGAGCGTGTCATGAGCAAGGACGAAATTCTGACAACCTATCTGAATATTGCTCCTTTCGGTCGCAATCATAAGGGTCAAAACATTGCAGGTGCCCAGCAAGCTGCAGAAGGAATCTTTGGTGTTAATGCTTCGGACTTGACGGTACCTCAAGCGGCTTTTATCGCAGGCTTGCCGCAAAGCCCGATTAGTTATTCCCCTTATGAATCTGACGGAAGTTTGAAGAGTGATGAGGATATGGCCCTCGGTTTAAAGCGTGGGAAAGATGTCCTCTACAATATGTATCGAACAGGCGCCTTGAGTCAGAAAGACTATGAGCAGTATAAGTCTTATGATGTACGAAAAGATTTCTTACCATCAGGTAGTGTGAGTACTGCTTCACGTGATTATCTTTATTTTGCAGCTCTATCAGAAGCCACAGATCGGATGTATGATTATCTAGTTGAGAGAGATCATGTCTCTGCTCAGGAGTTAAAGAATGAATCCATCCAAAAAGCATATCGTGAGTTGGCAGCTAAGGAAATCGAAAATGGTGGTTATAAAATTACTACTACCATCAATAAAAAGTTCACACAGCTATGCAAAATGCAGTGGCAAATTATGGCCGATTGCTAGATGATTCGACAGGCCAGCCTGAGGTAGGAAATGTCCTTATGGACAACCAAACGGGAGCTATTCTTGGCTTTGTCGGTGGCCGTAATTATCAGGAAAATCAGAACAATCACGCTATTGATACCAAGCGTTCTCCAGCTTCAACCACTAAGCCTATACTGGCCTATGGTATCGCGATTGACCAAGGTTTGATGGGAAGCGCAAGTATCTTATCAAACTATCCGACAAACTTTTCAAACGGCAATCCCATCATGTATGTCAATAGTCCTGGCACAGGGATGATGACCTTGGGAGAGGCCCTCAATTATTCATGGAATATCCCAGCCTACTGGACTTATCGCACACTTCGAGAGAAGGGTGTTGATGTCAAGGGTTATATGGAAAAAATGGGTTATGAAATCCCAGAATATGGTATTGAAAGTCTGCCGATGGGTGGGGGGATTGAGGTTACAGTTGCCCAGCATACCAACGGATATCAGACCTTGGCTAATAATGGAGTCTATCATAAGAAACATATGATTTCCAAGATTGAATCGACGACGGGTCAAGTGATTTATGAATATAAAAGTCAACCTGTTCAAGTTTATTCAAAAGCGACAGCGACCATCATGCAAAGTCTACTTCGTGATGTCATTTCATCTCGAGTTACGTCAAGCTTTCAGACTGATTTAGCCTCTATCAACCCAAGTCTGGCTCGTGCTGACTGGATTGGAAAGACTGGTACGACCAATGAAGATGAAAATATGTGGCTCATGCTTTCTACACCTCGGTTGACTCTAGGTGGTTGGATAGGACACGACGACAACCGACCGCTAGCTAAGGGGGCTGGTCATTATCGAAACGCCAATTATATGGCTCACTTGGTTAATGCTATCCAGCAAGCCGAACCTGGAATATGGGGAAATGAGCGCTTCAATCTCGATCCAAGTGTGACAAAATCTCAAGTACTCAAATCGACAGGGGAGAAAGCAGGCAAGGTCACAATCAATGGCAAAGAAGTCACCGTTTCAGGTTCTACAGTAACGAGCTATTGGGCTACTAAAGAAGGGGCGCCAGTAACCACTTATCGCTTTGCCATCGGAGGGAGCGATGCCGATTATCAAAATGCTTGGAAGAGCATTCTAGGAAGTTTACCGAGTCTTCCTAGCCCAACTCTTCCAGGTTCAAGTGGCCGTTCTGGAACAAGTTCATCAACTCGCTCAAATCAATCAAATAGATAGAATAAAAAGTAGCAGGTTTCATTTAATATTATGTTTCGTGCTACTTTTTTCTTTGTCGGTTTCGTGTTACAATAAGAATATGAATCATTATCAGAAAAAGATTGTTAAGGGGACAGTATACTCGCTACTCACAGGCTTAATCTGGGGAATTTGTGGGATTTTAGGGGAGTATTTTTTCACTCATTATCCAGTGTCTTCTGGATGGATTACTTCTATGCGTTTACTAGTGGCGGGGAGTTTGGTTTTAGGCCTATCTGCCTTTCAGTTGCGCACCCGATTATTGGACATTTGGCGTGATAAGAGAAATTATCTACCTTTTTTAGCCTATGCTATTCTAGGTATTTTTTCTGTGCAGTTTTTCTTCTATCTCTGCGTTGAGTATTCAAATGCGACGACGGCGACCATTTTGCAATTTATCAGCCCTGTTTTTATTTTGTTTTACAATCGCATTGTCTATCAGAAAAAGGCTTCGATTACAGCGATTCTCTATGTTTTGATTGCCATGCTAGGTGTTTTTTTGATGGCCACAAAAGGGGACTTGTCCCAGTTATCCATGACGCCCTTGGCTCTAGTGACTGGTTTGCTCAGTGCGGTAGGGGTCATGTTTAATGTCATCCTTCCCCAACGATTTGCCCGCCACTATGGCTTTGTCCCTACTGTTGGTTGGGGGATGATTCTAGCAGGGCTCTTTAGTAATCTGCTCTATCCAGTTCATCATGTCACCTTCCAGTTGGATGCTACCAGTCTGTTGATTTGTTTGATTATTGCCGTGTTTGGCACCGCTTTTGCCTTCTTCCTTTCTATGAAGGCTGTCTCTCTCGTTTCCCCTCTCGTTGTCTCTGTAGTAAGCGCTAGCGAGCCTCTCTCTTCAGCTCTATTAAGTGTTCTTTTTCTGGGATTGGTCATGGATGGTTTTTTGGCTTTAGCTATGGTGTTGATTATCGTTCCGATGATTTTCTTATCTGTAGAAGAAGCAAAACAAGCCAAGTAAAGATGCTTATTTGATAGTTGAGGCTTCAAATTTGAAGCCTTTTTTGGTAGAATAGGTATCATTATAATGAACCAGGAGGCGCTTATGACTGCTACAAAAATGAACGCTCAAGAAATTATCCAATTTATCGCCAATGCTGAAAAGAAAACCAGTGTCAAAGTAACCTTTGAAGGAGAACTCGCAACTGCCGTGCCAAGCTCTGTTGTCAAACTAGGAAATGTCCTATTCGGAGACTGGAAGGATGTGGCTCCGCTTCTCGAAGGCTTGGTTGAAAATCAAGACTATGTTGTTGAGCAAGATGCTCGTAATTCGGCAGTTCCCTTGCTAGATAAACGTACTATCAACGCTCGTATCGAGCCAGGTGCTATCATCCGCGACCAAGTGGAAATTGGTGACAATGCTGTTATCATGATGGGAGCTGTCATCAATATCGGAGCAGAAATCGGTGCTGGTACCATGATTGATATGGGTGCCATCCTTGGTGGCCGTGCCATCGTTGGGAAAAACAGCCACGTTGGTGCAGGTGCAGTTTTGGCAGGTGTGATTGAGCCAGCCAGTGCCAATCCAGTTCGTGTCGGAGACAATGTTCTCATCGGAGCTAATGCAGTGGTTATCGAGGGTGTCCAAATTGGTAGTGGTTCAGTCGTTGCCGCAGGAGCTATCGTTACCCAAGACGTACCAGAAAACGTAGTAGTAGCAGGCGTTCCGGCTCGCATTATCAAAGAAATCGACAGCCAAACCCAACAAAAAACAGCGCTAGAAGATGCGCTTCGTACCTTGTAATTATAAAAGTAAAAAAAGAGGCGGAACCCTTTTTCCAGCCTCTTTCTGCTATATCGGAGGATAGATAGATGTTAGATTTGATTCAGACTCGACGAGATTTACACCAGATTCCAGAGATTGGTTTGGAGGAATTCAAGACTCAGGCATATTTGCTGGATGTGATTGAGAAATTGACTGCGGGTAGGGACTTTGTTCAGGTTCGTACCTGGCGGACAGGTATTTTGGTTTACCTACAGGGATATCAACCTGAGCGTACTATTGGTTGGCGGACAGACATTGATGGTCTCCCTATCCTTGAACAAACGGGACTACCTTTTTCTTCCCAACACCAAGGTCGTATGCATGCTTGCGGACATGATTTTCATATGACCATTGCCTTGGGCTGTCTTGAGCGTGCCCTTGAGGAGCAACCCAAGAATAATTTGCTCTTCCTATTTCAGCCTGCTGAAGAAAATGAAGCTGGTGGTATGCTCATGTATGAGGATGGTGCTTTTGGGGACTGGTTGCCAGACCAGTTTTATGGTCTCCATGTTCGTCCGGATCTGAAAGTCGGCCAGATTGCGGCCAATACCCACACGCTTTTTGCTGGGACTTGCGAAGTTAAGATTCGTTTCAAAGGAAAAGGCGGGCACGCAGCCTTTCCGCATGAGGCCAATGATGCCTTGGTGGCTGCTAGCTACTTTGTGACCCAGGTACAGTCAGTTGTCAGCCGTAATGTCAATCCAATCGAGGGAGCAGTGGTGACCTTTGGTGTTTTCAAGCTGGAACAACCAACAATGTCATTACAGACACAGCCTTTTTGCATGGAACTATTCGGGCCTTGACCCAGGACATGAGCCTCTTGGTGCAAAAAAGAGTCAAGACAGTTGCAGAAGGAGTTGTAGCAGCCTTTGATATGGAAGTCGAAGTGGAACTCAAGCAAGGAGGCTACCTACCTGTTGAGAACAATCCAGCCTTAGCGCGTGAACTGATGAACTTCTTTGAAGAAAAAGAGGGGATCGAGTTGATTGATATCGAGCCTGCTATGACTGGTGAGGACTTTGGTTATCTTCTTTCAAAGGTAGACGGCGTTATGTTCTGGTTAGGTATCGATAGCCCTTATGCTCTTCATCATCCTCAGATGAGTCCTAAGGAAGAAGCCCTAGCCATTGGGGTGGATGCGGTCTATAGTTTCCTGAAAAACAAGGCAGCAGAGTAGAGGAATTGTCTATGAAAGCAGCACTACGCAAGCAAGTCTTGCAAGAAATGAAGGCTCTATCTCAGGAACAAAAACAGGCTATGGATCGAGCTTTAACAAAACGATTTTTGAATCACTCCTTTTATCAAGAAGCCAAGGTCATCGCAACCTATCTCTCTTTTCCGCACGAATTTCAAACGCAGGAACTAATCGAACAGGCGCTAAGAGATGGCAAGAAGGTTCTGATACCCAAAACTTATCCCAAGGGGCGCATGGAGTTTGTGGTTTACGATCCGCAGCAGTTGGTAAAAACTTCCTTTGGTCTACTGGAGCCCCAAGGGAACTTGGAAGTGGTGGATACCTCTCAGATTGATTTGATTCATGTTCCGGGCTTGGCTTTTACAACGGAGGGTTATCGGGTCGGATATGGTGGGGGCTACTATGACCGTTATTTGGAGAATTTTGCTGGGCATAGCCTGAGCACAATCTATCCTTGTCAAGTTCAAGAATTTAACTCGGAAGACCACGATATTCCCGTCCAGGAGGTACTAATCTATGAAGGAAATCTTTGATAAACGTTACCCTGTTACTAGTCTTTTTCTCCTAATGACAGCTTTGGTATTTCTCTTGATGTTGATTACTACGGGTATCAACTTTGATCAGACAAAAACTCTGTTTCAGTTTGGAGCTATGTATGGACCGATCATTCGCCTGTTCCCAGAGCAGATATGGCGCCTTTTTTCAGCTATATTTGTGCATATAGGTTGGGAACATTTCATTGTTAATATGATTTCACTTTACTTTCTTGGACGACAGGTGGAGGAGATTTTTGGTTCTAAGCAGTTCTTCTTTCTCTATCTCTTATCAGGAATGATGGGGAATCTCTTTGTGTTTGCTTTTACACCGAAAGTTGTAGCAGCAGGAGCATCCACCTCCCTCTATGGGCTCTTTGCTGCGATTATCGTCTTGCGCTACGCAACTCGCAACCTCTATATCCAGCAGTTGGGGCAATCCTATCTGACGCTTTTCGTGATAAATATCATTGGCAGTGTTATGATTCCAGGAATCAGCCTAGCAGGGCATATCGGTGGCGCAGTAGGCGGGGCTTTGCTAGCAGTCATCTTTCCAGTTAAATGGGAGAGAAGAATGTACAGCACCAGCCAGCGAATCGGAGCAATCCTACTTTTTGTCGCACTAGCCGTTTTCCTTTTCTATAAAGGAATGAGCTATGTGTAGGGTTGGAATAGCTAAAAAGCTACTCAAAAAATGAGTAGCTTTTTATGTAGATTGGAACCATTCGAAACAACACAGCAAAGTTAAAATAAGGCTTTGTCCGTACACAACTTAAAAAAGTGAGCACCGATTCGGTGCTTTTTATTTTATTATACTAATTTATTGTACTCCTATTTTTATAAAAAACAAATATTTGTGTAGCGCTTTCAAGTATGATTGGGAAAGGCTATGATTGTGTGTCTGTTTTGATTAAATGATTATGCAGAAAAAGTCACTTTTTAAGTGCCCCAGTTAGTATAGAGTAAGCAAACGAGCCTCAAAAATTTCATTTTGAGGCTCGTAATGATTTATTGTGAAGGATATGGTTTCATTCATCGTCTATTACTTTTTATGGGCCAAAAGTTGATTGATGTGGTCTACTTTTTTAGCTTCTCTTTATAGAGAATAGCCCAGATGATGAGGTAGACAATCGCAAACTCTGGAATGAGCTGGAGATAGAAGGTCCAGTGGAAGGGGAACCAACCAGCCAGAGTTGCTAGTGGAACAAAGCCAGCCAGCATAAGGAAGAAATGAGTAAGAGTCGCACGAAGCATGCTCCAATCACGGCTGAATAAGCGGCTGCCAAAGCTAAAGAGAACGCCGATAGCTGACCAGATAATCGTGCAGTAGAGCAAGACTAGGGCACCGTGAACCTGATGTTGAGCCATCGCTTGGCCGATGAGAGAGTCGGGACTCAGTGGGGCGTAGGTACTTGGTGCATAAATGAGTGAAAAGATGATAGAGAGGATGAGGCCGATGAGGACGCCAGCAGCTGCGTCGTGAAAGATTTGTTTTTTCATAGTTCTAATTTCTCCTTGATGGTTTTTAGGTAACGGCGTGAAGAGTAGGTGAAGCTTTCGTTTTTTAAGAAAATTTCAACCAGACCGTTGGGCGTGAGCTTGAGATGAGAGATGGAATCGATATTGACGATTTCTGATTGGGAAATTTGGATAAAAGTGGTCGGCAGAATTTCAAGAACCTGATAGAGTCGTAAATCAATGCTGTAGGTCTGACTGGCAGTTTCTGCTAGAACCTTTCGATTCTCTATATAGAAGCGCTGAATCTTGCCAATTTCAACTAGATAGACCTGATCATCAATCTTTCCTTTGATTGTTTCTTTTTGGTCAAGATTTTCTGCGAACTCGATGACTTTCTGGACTTTTTCGGTCGGCTGAGGAGTTTGGACAATCAGCTTTCCTCCTCGTAAGTCTCCTTAATCTGTAGTTCTACTTTCATAAATTTCCCTCCTTTTCAGTTATACAAGGTTGTGATCACTTCCTGTACACCTTTATTAAACACTATTTTACGACCCATGGCAAGAGCTTTTGCCTATGTGGAGAGATTTGGAGTCTATGTGGTATTTGCTTTTTCTGGTAGCATCTGAAATATGGTATAATATAATCAATTTCTAGGAAAATAGATACAGAAAGGGGCTGAAAGATGTCTCATATTATTGAATTGCCAGAGGTGCTAGCAAACCAGATCGCGGCTGGAGAGGTTATTGAACGTCCTGCCAGTGTGGTGAAAGAGTTGGTAGAAAACGCCATTGACGCTGGTTCTAGCCAGATTATCATCGAGATTGAGGAAGCAGGTCTTAAGAAGATCCAAATCACAGATAATGGTCATGGAATTGCCCACGATGAGGTGGAGTTGGCCCTGCGTCGCCATGCGACCAGTAAGATAAAAAATCAAGCAGATCTCTTTCGGATTCGGACGCTTGGTTTTCGTGGTGAAGCCCTGCCCTCTATTGCTTCTGTCAGTGTCTTAACTCTGTTGACGGCGGTGGATGGTGCGAGTCATGGGACCAAGTTAGTCGCGCGTGGAGGTCAAGTTGAGGAAATCATCCCAGCGACTAGTCCCGTGGGGACCAAGGTTTGTGTAGAGGACCTCTTTTTCAATACGCCTGCTCGCCTCAAGTATATGAAGAGCCAGCAGGCGGAGTTGTCCCATATCATTGATATTGTCAACCGTCTGGGCTTGGCCCATCCTGAGATTTCTTTTAGTTTAATCAGTGATGGCAAGGAAATGACACGGACAGCAGGAACTGGTCAGCTGCGCCAAGCTATTGCTGGGATCTATGGTTTGGCGAGTGCCAAGAAGATGATAGCCATTGAGAACTCGGATCTGGACTTTGAAATTTCAGGTTTTGTGTCTTTGCCTGAGTTAACTCGTGCCAACCGCAACTACATCAGTATCTTTATCAATGGCCGTTATATCAAAAACTTCCTGCTCAACCGTGCAATTCTTGACGGCTATGGCAGTAAGCTCATGGTAGGACGTTTTCCACTGGCTGTCATTCACATCCATATCGATCCTTATCTGGCGGATGTCAATGTGCATCCAACCAAGCAAGAGGTGCGGATTTCCAAGGAAAAAGAACTGATGGCACTTGTATCAGAAGCTATCGCAAAGAGTCTTAAGGAACAGACTTTGATACCTGATGCCTTGGAAAATCTTGCCAAATCGACCGTGCGTAATCGTCAAAAGGTAGAGCAGACCATTCTTCCACTCAAAGAAAGTACGCTTTACTATGAAAAAACAGAGGTAACAAGACCCAGTCAAGCTGAGGTAGCTGATCATCAGGTTGAATTAACTGAGGATGGGCAGGATTTAACCCTGTTTGCCAAGGAAACCTTGGAGCAACTGACAAAAGCCGGGCAAACTCCATTTTGCAGAGAGAAAGCCAGCTAACTATGATCAACTAGACCATCCAGAGCTAGACCTTGCCAGTCTCGATAAGGCTTATGACAAGCTGGAGCGAGAAGAATCGTCAAGCTTTCCAGAGTTGGAATTTTTTTCGGACAAATGCACGGGACCTATCTCTTTTGCCCAAGGTAGAGATGGGCTCTACATCATAGACCAGCATGCGGCTCAGGAAAGGGTCAAGTACGAGGAATACCGTGAAAGCATTGGCAATGTTGACCAAAGTCAACAACAACTCCTAGTGCCCTACATCTTTGAATTTCCTGCGGATGATGCCCTTCGCCTTAGAGAAAGAATGCCTCTTTTTGGAGGAAGTGGGCGTCTTTTTAGCAGAGTACAGGGGAACACCAATTTATCCTGCGTGAACATCCTATTTGGATGGCAGAGGAAGAAATCGAGTCTGGCATCTATGAAATGTGTGACATGCTGCTCTTGACCAAGGAAGTTTCTATCAAGAAATACCGAGCGGAGCTGGCTATCATGATGTCCTGCAAGCGGTCTATCAAGGCCAATCACCGTATCGATGACCACTCAGCCAGACAGCTCCTTTATCAGCTTTCTCAATGTGACAATCCTTATAACTGCCCCCACGGACGTCCTGTTTTGGTGCATTTCACCAAGTCGGATATGGAAAAGATGTTCCGACGCATTCAGGAAAATCATACTAGCCTCCGTGAGTTGGGGAAATATTAAGAGTGGGGCTATTTTGCAGAATCATCTTGTATAAATAAAAATAAGATTCCTGTTTCTAGTAAAGGTGAGACAGGAATCTTTTAATATGCTTAAAAAATCATGTAGTTCGAAAACTGCTGGTACTTAGTGAAGTGAATCTGATTCTGAACATCGTAACGATTTATCAGGAAGATTCCATTTGAAGTAGTCTGTTTCAGGTGCTCTAAAGAAGGGGAATGTGCTAAAAGAAGGAGAATTTTTCTAGAAAGAGAAGCGCTTGCAAAAGGTAGTTGTAAAAGTAGTATACTAGGATTAAGCTATGGAATCGTTTGCATAGAATTGAAATGATAAGAGACAATTTAGGAGACAAAACAATGGAATTAACAGCCATTTACCACAGACCAGAGTCGGAGTATGCATATCTTTATAAAGACAATACAATGCACATTCGTATCCGAACCAAGAAAGATGATATTGAAAGCATCAACTTACATTATGGAGATCCTTTTATCTTTATAGAGGATCATTATGAAGCAATCAAGGAAATGGTCAAAGTCACCTCCGATGCTTTGTTTGATTACTGGCAAGTGGAGATTACGGTCGGCTATGCACGACTCCAGTATCTTTTTGAACTCAAGGATAAGCAAGGTCAGACAATCTTATATGGCGATAAGGGATGTGTTGAAAATACGCTAGAAAACCTTCATTACGAAGGAAACGGCTTTAAAGTTCCTTATATCCATGAGATTGATGCTTGCCATGTTCCTGACTGGGTAGCTGAGACGGTATGGTATCAGATTTTCCCAGAACGTTTTGCCAATGGCAATCCTGAGATTTCTCCCAAAGGGGCGCTAGCTTGGGATTCGTCTATTAAACCAAAAACTAGCGATTTCTTTGGTGGTGATTTACAAGGTATTATTGACCATCTGGATTACTTGCAAGACTTAGGGATTACAGGTCTTTATCTCTGTCCGATTTTTGAATCTCCAAGCAATCACAAGTACAATACAACAGATTATTTCGAAATTGACCGTCATTTTGGAGACAAGGAGACCTTCCGTCAACTGGTGACAGAAGCTCATCAGAGAGGGATGAAAATCATGCTGGACGCTGTTTTTAACCATATAGGAGACCAGTCTCCACAGTGGCAGGATGTTCTCAAACATGGTGAAAATTCTGTTTATAAAGACTGGTTCCATGTTCAAGAGTTCCCGGTGACAAAGGATAAGCTTACAAATCCAAGAAAGTTCCCTTACCATACCTTTGCCTTTGAGAGCTATATGCCCAAGCTAAATACAGCCAATCCTCAAGTGAGGGACTATTTGTTGAGCGTTGCGACCTACTGGATTGAAGAATTTGATATCGATGCTTGGCGCTTGGATGTGGCAAATGAGGTGGACCACCAATTTTGGAGAGATTTCCGCAAGGCTGTCTTGGCTAAAAAGCCTGACCTTTATATTCTTGGAGAAGTCTGGCACACGTCTCAGCCTTGGCTAAATGGTGATGAGTTCCACGCGGTCATGAACTATCCTCTCTCTGACAGTATCAAGGATTATTTCTTACGTGGGGTCAAGAAGACCAGTCAATTTATCGATGAGATCAATGGTCAGTCTATGTATTATAGACAGCAGATTTCGGAAGTGATGTTCAATCTTCTGGATTCGCACGATACGGAGCGCATTTTGACAACAGCAAAAGGAAACATCCAATTGGTCAAATCTGCCCTAGCCTGCCTCTTTTTACAAAGGGGAACACCGTGTTTCTACTATGGAACCGAGTTAGAATTAGACGGAGGGCCGGATCCAGATTGTCGTCGTGTGATGCCTTGGGAACGCGTTTCCGACAGCAATGAGATGCTCGATTTTATGAAGAAATTGATTCAGCTTCGCAAGGATGTTTCAGATATTATCCAGCATGGAAAATATATTCTAGAAGAAATCAAGCCGGATGTGCTAGTTCTAGAATGGAATTATGATGGTCAAAAGGTCCAAGCCATTTTTAACCAATCAACTGAAACTATCTTGTAGGTCGTGATTCTGTAGTGCTAGCCAGTCATTGTCAAGAAACAGACGAGGGTCTTTCTATTTTACCGAACGGTCTTGCGGTCTGTTATCAAGCTCCTGAAATTTCGTCTAGTATCTGATTTGGAAATAGAGAGAAGTATTGTCTGCTAAATCAACTACAATATAGGCAGATGATTTTCACGACAATCTAAAAACTGTAGGAAAACTGAAAAGATTTAGTTTTGACTTGCTCAGAACTAGGTCTTTTTCATTTTACCTTACTTTGTTTGCAGAGGTGATAGACGGACAGTCTGTTCCGTCTTTTCTAGACTACCAAGCAAATAAAAAATTGTCCTGCCCTTAGAAGCAAATGCAGCTTTTAGGGGGCAGGACAATGTGATTTCTTCTTATCTTTAGGTGATTTGGATGATGTTTATTTTACTCCTTTTTAGTTTTTACTAAGAAAGTAGCTGTTAAGACCAAACTGAGACCAGCTAAGAAGAGGAGTGGATTTCTTTCTTCCCCAGTTGCAGGGAGTTTTTCTTGATGACCACTATCAGTTGTGTGTACCAGTGCCTCTGCCTCTGTCTCTGTTGTAGTTGGTTTTTCATGTGGGTTTACAACCTCAACAGTTGGTGAGCTTGTAGTGTTGTAGACAACTGCATAAGTACTAACGTTATTGGTCAAAAATTCAAGCATGCCATCTCGGATAGTAAAGTCCTGTGGTTCTAACTCTCTAGTCGGAGTGAGGTAGTAGACTCCTTGCACTTCTCCTGAAACTGGTAAGCGAACTAAGACTTGGTTCTGTAGTTGGACATTGTGATTTTCCTTATTTTTGAGCTGGAAATCATATGCATCGTATGTCTTACCAAAGAGTTCTTGGGCTAGCACTCGTCGGCTTGCTAAGTGGGCAACGTCTTCCAAGTCAGTAGCTCCACCGATGATTTCGACCCCCGTCTTTTTATCTTTCAAGGTGCGCAACTGATACTCAGGTCGAGTGAGGGTTGGAGCAGCCTGATCTCCACTAGTTCCGATAGGGTTGGTGTATTCAGGTTTTTCTACTATTGGAGCTTCCTCTTGCCCTGCGGTTCCGATAGGGTTGGTGTATTCAGGTTTCTCAACAGTAGGAGCTTCCTCTTGACCCGCCGTTCCGATAGGGTTGGTGTATTCAGGTTTTTCTACTATTGGAGCTTCCTCTTGCCCTGCGGTTCCGATAGGATTGGTGTATTCAGGAATTTCTACAGTAGGAGCTGGTTCGTCCCCCTTACTTGTAGTTGGTTGTTTCTCGTCAACCTTTTTCTCATCCTTTTTAGTAAAGACGGCTACGACAGGACTGCTTGTGGTAGTTCCTTGAATGGCATAAGCTGCAATCGCTTTTCCGGTTTGTCGATCAGTACCGTCAGGGATTGGGATTTGAACTTGATTGTCCTGGATTGATAGCACGGTCTGATCCCCACTTGTAACCAGATGCGTTTCGTCCACTTTGCGCAAGACTAGAGGATCTTTGACACCTGGGAAGGTCACAGCGATGGCTTCCCAATCTCCAGATGGTAGGGTTAAGGAAATTTCTTTGTCATTTTCTTTAAGAGGAGCGATACTAGGGCTATCTATACCAACAGCAGGGGCTTTGATGATATCAAAGGAGTCTAGAGAAATTTTCTTGCGACCTTCTGGTGAATCTGGGTCAACACGTAATGTTAGGGTGTGCGGACCGTCAGCAAGGTTTGTAAATTCGCCAATAAAGGCTCTCTTTTCAGTAGCACCTGAAGTGTAGAAGTCTAGACTTGGCATTTCTTTGCCATCTAGTGTAACACGCGCTCGTCCAAGGGCAAGGCTCTTCAAACCATAGATACGAATACCTGTACCAGTAAAGGAAATAGTTGCCTGAGCTTCTGAAGCTGCACTAGAGTCGCTGTTGTTGATGTCAGCGTATTTTTCCGTACCTCCGTAGAGTTCAGGGTCAGACCAGTCCTTAAACTGGGAACCATACTGGATACGAGTGTCGCGATCATCCATTTTCTCAATCGTGTTGCCTGCTCCTGATAGGATCTTGAAGTAATCTAATGAAATTTTCGAGCGTTCACTTCCACGTCCTTTGTGCTCACGTTTAACGCTAAGAGTCAATGTATGAGGTCCGTCTGACAATCCTGTGAAGCGACCGATGAGACTGCCTTTTTCAGTTGCCCCAGCAGTATGAAAATCAAGCTCTCCAACTTCTTTGCCGTCAATTTTAGCAGTAGCAAGGCCTAGTTCGGACGATTTTAGTCCATAGATTTCGATACCAACACCATTGAAAGGAATGGTAGCAGTGATATCTTCGTCTGTGTAGTCACCTTTTGAAAGGTCAGCAAATTTTTCTGTTCCTCCAAATAATTCTGAGTCGGCCCAGTTTCCAAAGGCAGCACCGTATTGGATACGGTTATCTCGGTCGTCCATCAATTCACCAGGAGTTTCTACAGTGACCTGTTCAGATACTTGTGTGGAAACTTCGCCCAGCATAGCCTTTACAGTATAGGTATAGGCGAGTTGAGGATCTAGTGATCGGTCGACAAAGTTAGTTTGATTGGTTATAAATTCTCTAGTTGCAGAGGTTTGGCCAGATTCGTCTTTCACTTGTCTTTGGATGACATAGTGGGTAGCGCCTTCTACTTGGTTGAAGGTGAGTTCGGCAGTGACTCCATTTTGTCGAACTGCTGTCAGACTGGTTACGCGACCAAGGAAATGTTCAAAGGTAATGACATCGCCTTTTTGTGTTGCCAGTTGGATGCGGCCATCTTTGAGGACAGTTGCCTTGACAGCTTTGCCATTGACCTTGATTTGGCTGGCTTCGATATTTGGATAGTCTACAACCAAGTCTCCACCGACATTTGAAAGGAAGGACAAGCTTTGAAGATTTTTATCTTTCCACTTCATGCTGACTTCGAAGTTACCACGGGCAATCAAGCCAGAAACCTGACCGTCTTTCCAAGCATCTGGAAGGGCTGGCAATGGCGCAATATAGCCAGTATGAGATTGCAGGAGCATTTCTGCCATCCCACTAGTTGCCCCAAAGTTTCCATCGATTTGGAATGGTGCGTGGGTATCCCAAAGATTTTCTAGGGTTGAATACTTGAGCTGTTCAGCGAGTAAGCGATGGGCACGGTTACCGTCTAAGAGACGAGCCCAGAGGTTGATTTTATTGGCTTTAGACCAACCAGTCCCGCCATCTCCACGGTGATTAAGGGTTGCACGCGCAGCCTCTAAGTATTCAGCCTGATCCTTGCTAAAGAGTGTACCTGGGAAGAGACCTACCAGATGGGAAACGTGGCGGTGGTTATTTTCAATCCCTTCGTTGGTGAATTGTGGACTGTCTTCCTCGTACCATTCCTTGATCCGTCCTTCTTTGTTGATGTGAAGGGGTTTAGTTTGTCAAATTTAGCCTTGACCTCTGTGACTAAGTCTTGGTCGACTTTCAGATGGTTGGCGACTTCCATGTAGTCATGGAATAGCTGCCAGACTAGCGACTGGTCAAAGGTGTTTCCGATGGTAATGGTACCGTGTTCTGGTGAGTAGGATGGAGAAGACACCCAACGGTCACTGGCCTTGTCATAGTGCAAGAAGGAGTTCCAGAACTTGGCAGTTTCCTTGAGCATAGGATAAATCTTTTCTTTGAGATAAGTCTCATCCTTGGTGAATTTATAGTAGTCATAGACGTTCTGCATCATCCAGGCATTAGCAGCTGGCGACCAACCCCAATAATAATTCCAACCAGGAGTAGTCCAGCCAAATGGTGTTGCTTGAGTGTGGACCAGCCATCCATTTTCCTGTCCGTCTTTTGACTCGATACCAGCGTATTCCTTGGCAGCGATACGGCCATAGTAACGCATGTCGTCAATGTAATTAATCATTGGCTTGGCTGTTTCAGCCAGGTTGCTCATGTAGGCTGGCCAATAGTTCATTTGCAAATTGACATTGAGGTGGTAGTCAGCGTTCCAAGGTGGATTGTCTACAGCATTCCAGACTCCTTGTAGGTTGGCAGGAAGGGCATCTGTCCGATCACGAGACGAACTAATCAATAGATAACGTCCGTATTGGAAGAAGAGTTCTTCCAGTTTTTGCCCTTTGCTAGGGTTATATCCTTGAAGGGCCTCTTTTGTCGTTTGAGCAGTCTTGCTTCCACCTAGGTTTAGTTTAACGCGATTAAAGAGACTTTGATAATCCTTGATGTGGTCCTTTTTAAGTGTCTCGTAGTCTTTGGCCTTAGCGGCTTCTACAATGCCTTTAACCGTTTTTTCGAGGTCAATGTCTTTTCGATAATTGGTTTTTGGATTTTGAGCAAAGTTAGTTTTGGCGCTGAGATAGAGGGTCGCATAGCTTGCACCTGTAACGGTTAGAGTCTCATTCTGAACAGTGACTTTTCCGTCCGTTTTAATTCCTAGATAGGATGCAAATTTGAGGCCGTTATCTTTGACAGTCCCTTTTAGAAGGATTCCATTTCATCTGTAGTGACATGACCGTTCTTATAGTTGGAATATTCCCAAGAGTAGTTGCCATTAGCAAGTAAGTCCTCTGTCAAGCTATTCCAAAGGGTAAAGTCAAGCGTCTTGTTTCCTTTTTTGGTTAAGTGGGTCACGGTGACATCATCAGGATAGCTGGAGAAGGTTTCGCGTTTGAAGGTCGTCCCATCTTGGGTATAAGAAGTGGTCGTAGTGGCTTCTGTGATGTCCAAACCGCGGTGATAGTCTGTTACAGTATCAAGCCCTTTCTTCTGGTTATTAAAGACCATGAAGATATCCCCAAAGGCTAGGTAACGACCATACTGGGCGTTGTTTGGTCCAACTAGATTTTGTTCAGCTAGTTGTTTGGCTTTTTGGCGGTCTCCATCTTCGAGAGCTTTACGAATCTCTGCCAAGACCTTATAGCGATCCTTGTAGTTCCCTCCGTTATAATCGGTGCTATCAGGTTGGGGACCTCCTGACCAGAGGGTCTTTTCGTTATACTGAATTCTCTCTTCGCCAATCAGACCAAAGACCTTGGCTCCCATCTCGCCATTTCCGACTGGAAGGGCTTGTTTTTCCCATCCATCATAGGAAGGGGCTGTTGGCTGATCATAGTTGAGTTGATAGTTTTCTTGCTTTTTCACTGGCAGCTCGGTATTTTTATTCTCCTTATTTTCTTTAGCTTCTACAATGGCTTCTTCACTAGCTTGACGATTTGTTGTCTGAGTCTCCCCGGTTGCTTTGCTTTTGGAAACTGGATTCTCAGCTAGAGGTGGCTCTGTAGTCTCAGTAGCTTCAACTGCTCTGGGTTCGCTATCAGGCTTAGTGCTAGTTTCGACGGAGGTCTGTTCAGTTTGTTTGACCTCAATACTATCAGCGGAGACAGTGTGGCTGGCTAGAAAAACAGCTCCCAACAAAACAGAAGCAGTCCCAACTGTCAGTTTGCGGATGCTGTAGCGACAGGATTTCTCCCAAAATCTTTTGTCCATAGGAATCTCCCTCTTCTTTCTTGTAAGCGTATACATTTTTATTTTAAAAAAAACTTACAAAAAATAAGTTGTTTATTATTGTTTATGTTCTTAATATAGCAAAATAGTCAAAATAGTGCAACCTTTTTGACAGAGATTTGTAGAAATTGTTTGGGTTTTTCTTGCTTGTATCCTTGTGGGAGAGTGAAGGTCAGCTATCCAGAGGGGGAATTGTATTGATAACGGCACTAACGTGGTCAATACAAAAAGCCCGTATTCTAATCCTATGTGAGGATTTGGATACGGACTGATTGCTGAGACTGATTTTAAGTAAGTTTGACTTATTCTACCTTACTGGGCCAAGCATTCATACCACCTTCTACATTGGTAACGGTGAGGCCTTGGGCGCTGAGAAATTGACAGGCAGAGGCAGACCGCACTCCCCCTTGACAGATGACATGGTATTCATAGTCAGGTTTGAGTTCTTTGTAGCCTTGCTCCAGGGTGCTTAAAGGCAGATTTTTGGCACCTGGTACATGTCCTGCTTGGAATTCATGTACTTCACGGACATCGATAAGATCTAGATTTTCATTGTGATATTTTTCGTAAAAGTCAGCCATGCTGATATTAGTTACCATATTCTACTCCTTCTGGGTTAGCCATTTTGTATAGTGAATAAGCGCCGTCAAGGTTTTGGACGGTAAATCCTGCTTGCTTGAGGATACGCTCTGCGATATAGCTGCGCAAACCACTGTGGCAGCTAACGATGTAGGCTTGGTTCTTGTCCAGTTCATCCAAGCGTTCCCGTAGTTCGTTTAGGGGGATGTGAATGGTATCGACTTTGAGTCGACCACTTTGGAATTCGCCACTTGTCCGTACATCTAGGAATTTCTTTCCCTTAGCCAGTTCGTCTTCGAGCTGGTACCATTGAATATTGTCGCTGAGACCTTCGATAAGGTTCAAGGCTGCGTAGCCCAGCATATTGACGGGGTCCTTAGCAGAGCCAAATGGTGGCGCATAGGTAAACTCCAATTCTGGTAAATCAAAGACGGTGAGATTTCCCTTAATAGCAGTTGCCAGGATATCGATTCGCTTGTCAACACCTTTCTTCCCAACTCCTTGGGCACCATAGATTTTTCCAGTGGTTGGTTCAAAGAGGAGCTTCAAGGTCATATCAGTAGCGCCTGGATAATAACCAGCGTGGTCTTTTCCGCTGACATGAAGCGCCTTGTAAGGAAGTTGATTCATGCTAAGGATACGTTCGCTGAGACCAGTCGAAGCAGCTGTCATATCAAAGACACGAACGATCGCAGTGCCGATACTGCCCTTGTTGGTACGACCGAGTCCTGCGATTACGTCCGCTACTTGGCGTCCCTGACGATTGGCGGGAGAAGCTAGAGAGATGAGAGCGTCTTGGCCCGTAATCTCTTGCTTGACGACGATGGCATCCCCAACTGCAAAAATATCTTTTTGACTGGTTTCGTAATGTTCATCAACCAGGATTCCACCACGGAGTCCCAGTTCAATCCCCGCAGCTTTGGCCAGTCCATTTTCAGGCTCAACGCCGACAGAAAGGATGGTGAGGTCAGAAGTGATCTTTTGACCGTTTTCGAGAACGATGATTTTTCCTTGGTCTTCAAATCGAGTCGCAGACTGAGAAGTGATAACGCGAACGCCGTTTTTGACCAATTCTGCTTGGACAAAGGCCGCCATTTCCTGATCTAATGGTGGCAAGACATGAGGTGCTTTCTCAACGATAGTAACTTGCAATCCACGTTTTACCAGGTTTTCAGCCATTTCAATCCCGATAAAGCCTGCACCGATAACGACAGCTTCTTTGGATGATTGTCCAAGGCTGCCATAATTTCATCAAGATCGGGAACATTGCGGAGCGTGTAGGCGTTCTTAGCTTCTGCCAAGCCTTCAATGGTAGGAACAAATGGTTTAGCTCCTGGGGAGAGGACCAACTTGTCGTAGTTTTCTGTGAATTCCTGTCCATCATGGCGTACGGTCACAGTGTGCTCTGCTGGCGAAATGCTGATGACCTCATGGAAAGGACGAACATCTAGATTAAAGCGTGCCTTGAGACTTTCAGGCGTTTGGACCAATAAACTATCACGGTTTGCAATTTCTCCTGAAACATAGTAAGGAAGTCCGCAGTTTGCAAAGGAAACAAAGGGACCTTTCTCAAAAATAGTGATTTCAGCGTCTTCCATAAGACGTCTGAGACGGGTTGCTGCTGACATTCCGCCTGCAACTCCCCCGACAATGATAATTTTCATTGACTTTCTCCTTTATACATCTAGATGACCTTACCTGTCCAAGCACTCATACCGCCTCGGACATTGATGACATCGTAGCCTTTTTTCTTTAACTTCTTCGCAGCTAGTTTGCTTCGCACACCAGAATGGCAAATGACATAGAGTGTTTCTTTTGTCGCTGGTGTGTAAGATCCGATTTCGGTTAGAGGGACATTCTTGGCATTTTTGATATGGCCTCTACGAAATTCCGTAGGTGTCCGAACATCCAGTAGCTGAATCGGTTCTCTGAGTTTAGCTTCTAACTCGCTGGTAGAAATACTGTCAATTTTTGTAAATAATAAGTGAAACATAGGCACCTCCAAATATACCCTTATGGGGTATATTAAACCATGAAGTAAAGCTTTTGTCAAGCAAGTTGTTTTGAGTTGGGATGGGGATTTGTTTTGAGAGACTGGAAAGCAAGCTATTCTTGACCTTTCAAAGTCTTTTTGATATGATGGCATCAAACTAAGTGTGAGGTGCTAAGATGACCAGTGAATACCAGAAAATGATAGCAGGAGAGCCCTATCATCCGTTTGACCCTGAGTTGCGTGCGCTCGCTCAGACTGCACGCCAGAAGCAGGCGGATTTCAACCAGGAGCTAGACCCCTTGAAAGGGGCGGATATTATCAAGACTTGGTTTGGTTCAACTGGGGAAAATCTCTATGTTAATCCACGTCTGGTGGTCGATTATGGAGTCAATATCCATCTAGGGGAAAATTTTTATTCTAATTGGAATTTGACCATGCTGGATGTTTGTCCGATTCGCATTGGTAACAATGCCATGATTGGTCCCAACTGTCAGTTTTTAACCCCTCTCCATCCACTGGATCCTCATGAACGCAATTCAGGGGTCGAATACGGCAAGCCCATCACCATCGGTGACAATTTCTGGGCTGGAGGTGGCGTCATTGTCCTTCCTGGAGTGACACTGGGCAATAACGTAGTGGCAGGAGCAGGGGCCGTGATCACCAAGTCCTTTGGAGACAATATCGTCCTAGCTGGGAATCCTGCTCGTGTTATCAAGGAAATACCAGTAAAAGAAAACTAAAGAGAACAGCTTGGGCTGTTCTTTTTATGAACTCTAATCTTATAAATTTTTCTTCTTTTTGGCTTTCTTGGTCAAGGAGACATGGCACTGGGATGTTAGTTTTAAAAACTATTAAATGCATTTTAGTACTCTCAAATTGTTTCTAGTAGCCCTTTCAAAAGAATACTAATCGAAACTAAATTTAAGGAAACTTTCAGAAAAGTTTTAGTTTCGTTTCAGGAATCTTCTGTAGACTGTCTAGCTATATCATACGAAGGAGAGGAAAAAGGTATGAAATCAAAAAAATGGACCCTACTTGCAACGAGTCTAACGGCAATGGTGCTGATGGCAGCATGTGCCCAGTCAACAACTACATCTAATACCAATGCAACGACAACTTCAACAAAGACAAATCAAACTTCCTATTTTACAGAAAAGGACTATGATACTTCTTATGATGAAAGCACAGCTTCTAAGATTGAGCTATCTGGCTCATCTGCAAACGTCTCTGGCGATGGGGTAGCAGTCTCTGGTTCAACAGTGACTATCACAAAATCTGGAACCTATGTGATTTCAGGTCAGTCTGACGGAGTGCAGATCAAGGTCGAGGCAGATAAGTCAGTAGATGTTCACCTAGTCCTAAAAGGTGCGACCATGACCAATACCAATGCAGCGATATCTGCGACATCGGCTGACCATGTCTACCTGACTCTGGCAGAAGGAACCACCAACAGTCTCTCTGACTCAAGCTCGAACAGTGACGAAAAAGCCGACGCAGCTCTCTTTTCTAAGGTGGATTTAACCATCAACGGGAAAGGAACTCTTAATGTAGAAGGAAAGAAAAATAATGGTATTAAGGCTAACGATACCCTCCACATCACGGGTGGAACCTATAACATCACAGCAGTTGGCGATGCCTTTAATGTCAATGATGAACTCAACATCACTGGTACGACCATGACCATCGATGCTAAAGAAGATGGAGTCAAGGTGGACAATGATGAAGATACTTCAGTCGGAACCATGTACCTATCTAACAACAACATCACCGTTACAGCAGGAGATGATGGCATCCACGCATCAGGTGATTTGGTTATCGATAGTGGTACCTACACCGTCAAGAATTCGACAGAAGGACTTGAAGGTAAGTCAATCACTATCAACGGAGGGGACATTAGCATCTATTCAACAGATGATGGAGTCAATGCAGCCAACAAAAATGCCCAACAAAGTGAAATCTTCTTCACCATGAATGGCGGGAACCTGACTGTAGAAGTTGGTCAAGGGGACACAGACCCTATCGACTCAAATGGAAATATCACGGTCACAGGCGGAACCATTAAAATGACTGGTCAAACAGGTTTTGACTTTGATGGAACTGCGACCTATACAGGTGGAGACATCTATCTCAACGGCGAAAAACAAATGGAAATCGTCAACTCTATGCCTGGAGGCGGTGGCCCAAATGGAGGTCCTCAAGGAGGCGGTCCAGCCCCTGGCGGACAAGGATAAGCAAAACTCTCCTTTCTCGAAAGAGAAGGGAGAGTTTTTGTGTTTTTACTAGAGGAAATGTAAAGACACCCTCTTGACACTTCGTCAGCTTTTGATACAATAGTACAAAATTAGAGGAGGTAGGCTATGATTCAGAAACATGCGATTCCTATTTTAGAGTTTGATGACAATCCTCAGGCGGTCCTTATGCCAACGCATGAGGAGTTAGACTTAAAGTTGCCAAAGAAGTGTATCTATGCATTTTTGGAGGAGGAGATTGACCGCTATGCTCAGGAAGTAGGGGCGAACTGTGTTGGTGAGTTCGTTTCTGCCACCAAAACCTATCCTGTATATGTTATCAACTACAAAGGTGAGGAGATTTGTCTAGCTCAGGCACCTGTAGGTTCTGCCCCAGCAGCCCAGTTTATGGATTGGTTGATTGGCTATGGTGTGGAGCAAATCATTTCTACTGGCACTTGTGGAGTCCTAGCAGATATAGAGGAGAATGTCTTTCTCATCCCTGTTCGCGCTCTGCGAGATGAAGGAACCAGCTACCATTATGCAGCACCTTCTCGTTATATGGAGCCGCAGATTGAGGCTATCTCTGCCATTGAGCAAGTCTTGGAGCAAAGAGGCATTCCTTACGAGGAAGTTATGACCTGGACGACAGATGGTTTTTATCGAGAGACGGCTGAAAAGGTTGCTTATCGTAAGGAAGAAGGCTGTGCTGTTGTGGAGATGGAGTGCTCTGCTCTTGCGGCAGTAGCCCAGCTACGTGGGGTTGTATGGGGAGAGTTGCTCTTTACCGCAGATTCATTAGCGGATTTGGATAACTACGACAGTCGTGACTGGGGCTCAGAAGCTTTTGATAAGGCCCTCGAAATCTGTCTTGCCATTGTGCACCACATGTGAGTACTCTTACTGTTTTTATGGTAGAATGTAGTTATGTTATTCAAATCATTTTTGGAAAAAATAAAGACGACACTGGGACGGTTATCGCCAGCCCGTCGCATCTTTTTAAGTTTTGCCCTAGTGATCTTCTTGGGCTCGCTCCTTTTAAGCCTTCCCTTTGTGCAAGTAGCAACGTCACAAGCGACCTACTTTGACCATCTCTTTACGACTGTGTCCATGGTCTGTGTGACAGGGCTCTTCACCCAGCCGGTGGCCTCTACTTACAATATCTGGGGCCAGTTGATTTGCATGCTGTTGATCCAGATCGGTGGTTTGGGGCTTATGACCTTTATTGGAATCTTTTATATCCAAGGAAAACAAAAGCTCAGTCTTCGTAGCCGTGAGACTATTCAAGAAAGTTTTAGTTATGGGGAAACCCAGTCTTTAAAGGACTTTATCCGCTCGATCTTTCTGACGACTTTTCTGGTGGAAGGACTCGGTGCCTTTCTCTTGAGTTTCCGCTTTATTCCTGAATTTGGCTGGGGACGAGGGATTTTAACTTCTATCTTTTTGGCTATTTCAGCCTTCTGTAATGCTGGATTTGATAATTTTGGAAGTACGAGTTTAGTAGCCTTTCAAACGGACCCCTTGATCAATCTAGTGATTGCAGGTTTGATTATCACGGGTGGGCTAGGATTTATGGTCTGGTTTGACCTAGCGACCCAGTTTGGGAAAAAGAAAAAACGGCGTCTGCGTTTCCATACTAAGTTGGTTCTCTTTTTAACGGCGGGAATCTTACTCTTTGGAACAGTATCGACTATCTTAATTGAGTGGAACAATCCTGGGACGATTGGAAATCTCAGCGCTCCAGAGAAACTGCTGGTTAGCTTCTTCCAGACCGTCAGCATGAGAACAGCAGGTTTTGCTTCAATTGACTACACCCAGGCTCGACCAGTTACCTTACTGATTTACATCTTGCAGATGTTTCTGGGCGGGGCACCAGGAGGGACAGCAGGAGGGCTCAAGATTACGACCTTCTTTGTCTTGTTGGTCTTTGCTCGCAGTGAATTATTGGGCTTGCCTCATGCCAATGTAGCTCGGAGGACCATTGAACCCCGTACCGTGCAAAAATCTTTCAGTGTCTTTATTATCTTCTTGCTGACTTTCTTACTGGGCTTGATTCTATTAGGGGTAACCGCAGAAGGAAATCCGCGCTTTATCTACCTCATGTTTGAGACCATTTCAGCCCTTGCGACAGTTGGGGTAACGGCAAATTTAACACCAGAGTTAGGTAAGTTAGCCCTCAGTATCGTTATGTTGCTGATGTTTATCGGCCGTATTGGTCCCTTGACACTACTGATCAGTGTAGCAGAATATCAGCCAGATAAGAAAGATTTGATTCACTATATGAAAGCAGATATCACCATTGGATAAGAAAGGAAGAACGATGTCAGATCGAACGATTGGAATTTTAGGCTTGGGAATTTTTGGGAGCAGTGTTTTGGCTGCCCTTGCCAAGCATGACATGAATATCATTGCTATTGATGACCACGAGGAGCGTATTAATCAATTTGAACCTGTGTTAGCGCGAGGGGTAGTTGGGGATATCACGGATGAAGAACTCCTTCTATCTGCTGGGATTGACACTTGTGATACCGTAGTCGTCGCAACGGGTGAAAATCTAGAGTCCAGTGTTCTCGCGGTTATGCACTGCAAGAGTCTAGGAGTTCCGACCGTCATTGTCAAGGTCAAAAGCCATACAGCTAAAAAAGTTCTAGAAAAAATCGGTGCGGACGCAGTCATCTCACCAGAGTTTGAAATGGGGCGCTCATTAGCGCAGACAATCCTCTTTCATAACAGCGTGGATGTCTTTCAGCTGGATAGGAATGTTTCGATTGTCGAGATGAAAATTCCCCAATCGTGGACTGGTAAAAGCCTCAGTCAGTTAGATTTACGTGGGCGATACAACCTCAACGTACTGGGTTTTCGTGCCTATGAAAATGCTCCTCTGGATGTCCAATTTAGCCCCAATGACCTCTTGCAGCCAGACACCTATATCATGGCAGTCATTAATAACCAACATTTGGATACCCTAGCAGAGCTGAGTGAGTAGAAGAGGAAGGACAACTATTTTTTCAATAACTATTGAGTCAATATCAATATAAGTATTTTATAAGAGGGATTTAAGAAAAATTTTAACTTTTTCTTAATCCTTTTTAATTTTAGGAGATTATACTAGAGTCATCAAAAAAAGAAAGTTCTGAGGAGAATCCTATGAAATTCAATCCAAATCAGAGATATACTCGTTGGTCTATTCGCCGTCTCAGTGTCGGTGTTGCTTCAGTTGTTGTAGCCAGTGGCTTTTTTGTCCTAATCGGTCAACCAAGTTCTGCACGTGCTGACGTTGTCAATCCAACCCCTGCTCAAGTCGTGCCAGACGTTGCTTCCGTGAGTGGAAAAAGCGACCTGCCAGTAGATGTTCTCAAAAAAGCAGTCGATGTAACTCTTCCTTCAGAACAGTCTGTTCCAACACCTAAAACAAGTTTGGATGTTACAGACTCTTCAGAAAAAGCGGATGCCGATGCCAAAGAGCCAGTAGTGGCACTAAAAGAAGAAGTGCAAGCCCAACCTGACTCTAAGAAACAAACAGAAGATGCAGTTAAACCTGTGGAAAGTCCTGCATCTACAGTTTCTGGGCAAGACCGTGAAGCCAGTGAAGCGCAGCCAGCAACCGCTCCAGCTGAAGTGCAAAAAGGTGTGGCCGACAACACCAAAGACACAGTAGATGTTCCGGCTAGCTACCTTGACAAAGCTAATTTCCCAGGCCCATTTACAGCTGGTGTCAACCAAGTTATTCCATACGAAGCCTTTGGTGGAGATGGTATGTTGACTCGCCTTATCTTGAAAGCCTCTGATAAGGCTCCATGGTCAGACAACGGCTCAGCTAAAAATCCCGCTCTCCCACCAGTAGAGAAATTGGGCAAAGGCCTTTACTTCTATGAAGTGGATTTGGCAGGGACTCAAGGTAAATCAGATAAAGAGCTGCTTGACCTTTTGAAACAAAATGGTACACAAAGCTATAAAGCTACCATCAAAGTGTACGGTGCGAAAGATGGCAAGCCTGACTTAACTAATCTGGTAGCGACTAAAGATTTGACTGTTAATTTGAACGGCTTAACCACTCCAGCTGAAGTGCAAAAAGGTGTGGCTGACAACACCAAGACACAGTAGACGTCCCAGCTAGCTACCTTGACAAAGCCAATTTCCCAGGCCCATTCACAGCTGGTGTCAATCAAGTCATTCCATATGAATTCTTCGCTGGTGACGGTATGTTGACTCGTCTTATCTTGAAAGCATCAGACAAGGCTCCATGGTCAGACAACGGTTCAGCTAAAAATCCAGCTCTCCCACCAGTAGAGAAATTGGGCAAAGGCCTCTACTTCTATGAAGTAGACTTGGCAGGTACTCAAGGAAAATCAGGTAAAGAGCTGCTTGACCTCTTAAAACAAAACGGTACGCAAAGCTATAAGGCTACCATCAAAGTGTACGGTGCGAAAGATGGCAAGGCAGACTTAACTAATCTGGTAGCGACTAAGGATTTGGATGTTAATTTGAATGGTTTGACCACTCCAGCTGAAGTGCAAAAAGGCGTGGCCGACAACACCAAAGACACAGTGGATGTTCCAGCTACTTACTTGGATAAAGCCAATTTCCCAGGACCATTTACAGCTGGTGTCAATCAAGTTATTCCATACGAATTCTTCGCTGGTGACGGTATGTTGACTCGTCTTATCTTGAAGGCCTCAGACAAGGCCCCATGGTCAGATAATGGTTCAGCTAGAAATCCTGCTCTCCCACCAGTAGAGAAATTGGGCAAAGGCCTCTACTTCTATGAAGTAGACTTGGCAGGCACTCAAGGAAAATCAGATAAGGACTTGCTTGACCTCTTAAAACAAAACGGCACTCAAAGCTATAAGGCAACCATCAAGGTGTACGGTGCAAAAGACGGCAAGCCTGACTTAACTAATCTGGTAGCGACTAAAGATTTGACTGTTAATTTGAACGGCTTGACCACACCAAATCAGGTTAAAGAGTCTGTTGTTAACAATGTCAAAGACATGATTGATGTTCCAGCTAGCTACCTTGATAAGGCTAAGGTTCCTGGACCTTTCTTGGCCGGTGTCAACCAAGTCATCCCATACGAAGCTTTTGGTGGAGATGGTATGTTGACTCGTCTCTTGTTAAAGGCCTCAGACAAAGCCCCATGGTCTGACAATGGAACAGCGAATAACCCAGCGCTATTGCCACTTGAAGGCTTGGCTAAAGGCCAATATTTCTACGAAGTGGATTTGAATGGCAACACGACAGGCAAAGAAGGACAAGCCCTTCTAGATCAACTTCGTGCCAATGGCACTCACACTTACCAAGCTACTGTTAAAGTGTATGGTTCTAAAGATGGCAAACCTGATTTGACCAATCTGATTGCTACTCGTCAAGTAACGATTCAGCTTCGTGGAAAAGAAATGGCGACAATACCATCTCAACAAGGTCAGATGAATACGAAACCTTCTGAAACAGGCTCTACAGGTACAACTGAGGGTATGATGGGCACAAATCACCGTATGTCAGACATGAAGACCGATCAACCGGCTTCTAGCCCAATGACTAATATGATGAAAAAAGATGATAAAGCGATGCTACCAAATACTGGGGAAGCTCAACCGGCTACAGCTGGCCTTGGTATCTTTGGTCTAGCCTTGGCAGGCCTTATTGGACTCTTAGGTTTGACAACCAAACGAGAAGATTAAGATTCAAATTATTTAAACATTAGGGAAAATAGTGTTATACTAAAGCAAGTATAACACTGTTTTTATCAAAGGAGTGTCAGATGAAAAAGACAATTTTGCTGGTTGATGATGAGTTAGATATTCTAGATATTCAAAACCGCTATCTTTTACAGGCAGGATACGATGTTTTAGTCGCCCATGATGGTAAAGAGGGATTAGAGCTTTCAGAAAAAAATCTATTGACCTCATCATCACAGATATCATGATGCCCAATATGGACGGTTATGATTTTATCAGTGAAGTTCAGTATATCGCTCCGGATCAACCCTTCCTCTTTACAACTGCTAAGACAAGCGAACAGGATAAGATTTATGGCTTGAGTTTGGGGGCAGATGATTTTATAGTCAAACCCTTTAGTCCACGAGAATTGGTTTTAAGAGTAAATAATATCTTGCGTCGCCTTAGCCGTGGAGGTGAGATAGAGCAGATCGAGTTTGGTGACTTGGTAATCAACCATGTGACTCATGAGGTTCGCATTGGGGAGCAACCTTTGGAATTGACAGTGAAATCCTTTGAACTTCTATGGATATTGGCCAGTAATCCTGAGAGAGTCTTTTCAAAGACGGAACTTTACGAGAAGGTATGGCAAGAGGACTATGTGGATGATACCAATACACTCAATGTTCATATCCATGCTTTGAGGCAAGAGTTGACCAAGTATACAAATTCAAATGCTCCTGCTATCAAAACTGTCTGGGGTTTGGGCTATAAGATGGAAAGACCAAGAGGTAGAAAATGAAATTAAAAAACTATATTTTAGTGGGGTATCTAGTGTCGACTCTACTAACGATTTTGGTCGTTTTCTGGGCAGTCCAACGAATGTTGATTGAGAAAAGTGAAGTTTACTTTCTCGTTGGAATGACCTTGATTGCTAGTTTCATCGGCGCTGCAGTGAGCATTTTTCTTCTGTCACCTGTTTTTTCTTCTCTGAAACACTTGAAAAAACAAGCTCAGGATATAGCTAGCAAGGATTTCAGCACAGAAATTGAAACCAAAGGACCATTAGAATTTCAAGAGCTGGGCCAGGCTTTTAATGATATGTCCCACAATTTGCAGGCTATCTTTCAATCACTTAATGAGAGTGAGCAAGAAAAAAGAATGATGATTGCGCAGCTCTCTCACGATATTAAAACTCCCATTACCTCCATTCAGGTTACCGTGGAGGGAATTCTAGATGGGGTGATCAAAGAAGAGGAGCGACTCCACTACTTAACCACGATTGGTCGACAAACCGAGCGTTTAAACAAGCTGGTGGAGGAGTTGGATGTTTTGACTCTCAACACCCAACCTCAAGTTACTACTGATGAAGAAGTCGAAGAGGTCTTTTTAGATCAGTTGCTGATTGAGTCAATGAGTGAATTTCAACTCCAGATTGAACAAGAGGAGCGAGATGTTTACATTCAAGTATCACCTGAGTCAGCGAAAGTCAAGAGCCATCATGACAAACTTTCTCGCATTCTGGTCAATTTGTTAAACAATGCCTTTAAATATTCAGAACCAGGAACCAGAATCGAGGTTCTTGCCCAATTAACAGAACAAGAGCTGACAATCAGTGTGAAAGACGAGGGTCAGGGGATTCATCCTGAGGATTTGGAAAAGATCTTTAAACGACTTTACCGTGTAGAAACTTCACGCAATATGAAAACAGGTGGTCATGGCTTAGGTCTTGCGATTGCACGAGAACTAGCCCATCAGCTTGGTGGCGACATCACAGCAGAAAGTCAGTATGGCTTAGGTAGCAAGTTTACATTCTCTCTCAATTTGAAATAAAGCTGTAAAATCCCTTTACAAATCTAGCTTTTCATGGTACAATAGCCTTTGTGTGAAATAGCAGCAGGAAAGCATGAAGCTCGTCAACAGGTGTCTTATGACAAGTAACCTTGGCTGTTTGGGCGAAGGGCATCTGCACGAATCAGGGCTCTCTAAGTGACTATTTCCACCGAAATATTATTTATATCAGGAGGACATACATATGTCACGTTATACAGGACCATCTTGGAAACAAGCTCGTCGCCTTGGCCTTTCACTTACAGGTACAGGTAAAGAATTGGCACGTCGTAACTACGTACCAGGACAACACGGACCAAACAACCGTTCTAAATTGTCAGAATACGGTTTGCAATTGGCTGAAAAACAAAAACTTCGTTTCACTTACGGTGTAGGTGAAAAACAATTCCGTAACTTGTTCGTACAAGCTACAAAAATCAAAGGCGGAATCCTTGGTTTCAACTTCATGCTTCTTTTGGAACGTCGTTTGGATAACGTTGTTTACCGTCTTGGTCTTGCGACTACTCGTCGTCAAGCTCGTCAATTCGTAAACCACGGTCATATCCTTGTTGACGGAAAACGCGTTGATATCCCATCATACCGCGTAACTCCAGGTCAAGTGATCTCAGTTCGTGAGAAATCATTGAAAGTTCCAGCAATCCTTGAAGCAGTAGAAGCTACTCTTGGACGTCCAGCATTTGTATCATTCGACGCTGAAAAATTGGAAGGCTCATTGACTCGCTTGCCAGAACGCGACGAAATCAACCCAGAAATCAACGAAGCACTTGTCGTTGAATTCTACAACAAAAATGTTGTAATATTTTATTAAATAAGATAGGCTGTAAAGCCTTGAAACGAAGCACTTTAGGCCTCTATCCTAGAGTGCTTTTTTTGATTTTACTACCCTTTTAGTTACCCATAACTAATTTTTAGGTATAGTAATAGGGTAGCCCAAAAATGGGACACCCTTATTATTTATAGATTGCTGATAGCTGCCTCAAAGATTGAGACGGCTTTTTTGGCCCCCTCTTTGGTAGCATGGACATAAGTATTCAAGGTCATTGAGATATTAGAGTGGCCTAGCCTATACTGTAGATCTTTCGCCTCTATGCCAGCGTATAGCATGATTGTAGCGTGAGTATGTCGGAAACCATGGAAACTAATATCAGGAACGCTAGCAGCTTTAAAGTGGCCTTGCAGTCTCTTTCTTAGCAAGCAAGCGTAGGCGTATTTTGTGGTAAAAGGAGTAAAGACAATACTCTCAGACCGTCCTAGTTGCCATGCCTGGATCTGTTGGCGCTTTTTATACTCCTTGAGTAGGGAAACTGTAGCCTTGTCAATGTCAATTTCTCTTAGACCTGCCTTAGATTTAGGCGTGTTTGTTTCCTGGTATCTATTCAAAGTCTTAGAAATACTAATAATACCTTTCTTGAGGTCAATATCAGACCACTCAAGAGCTAAAGCCTCACCTATACGGCAACCACTAGCAAGCAATGTCTTATAAAGCACGTAGTCAAAGAAATTTTCATAGTTAGACAAGTCTAGGTTATCCAAGTAGCCTAAAAATTGTTTTAGTTTCTGGTTGCTGAAAAATTTTACTTTATGCTCTTTATTTTGTTGCTTGCGTGGAATAATGACATCCCTAGCAGGGTTATGCTGGATCACTTGCATAGTTACTCCATACTGGAGAATACGGCGGTTTATATTGTTTAGAAAGCTATAGTTTGCATACGCTCCTTTTTCGCCCTTATTGGCCTTGTCAGCCCACTTATTGACTTGCTGCTGAATGATAGGAGTAGTGAGCTTGTCTAGCTTGTAATCGCCGAATACAGGCAAAATATGAAGCCTTACGATCCCCTCCATGGATTGCTGGGAGTTAGGTTTGATTGTATTCTTGTAACTCTCCCACCATAAAGCGACTAACTCCCTATAGGTTGTAATGGTTGGTTTTTCCTTTACGCTATATCCGTTAGCTGCAAAAGCATTGACGGCCTCCCTGGCTTTGATTCTAACCCCTTTTTTAGTGTTGGCCGTGACTGTTGTCCTGGCCTTTTTCCCTGTAAGCTTATCAACGCCTAAATAAACACTTGCACGGTACACTGTAGCACCGTTTTTCTTTTTGTATTCTGTAATATTCATAGTCATACCTTTCTAACATCAGTAAGCAAGTATGGGATTTAGTTAAGTATTTATGAATATTGTTTTTATATGGCGCTGAGAGTTACGAGAATAGGCCTATTTTCGTTTGTTTTAGGTGTTGTTTGCCTTATTGAAATCCTCCAAGGCTTTTAGATCTTTAGCGTAAGTTAATAGTTTTTGTTTACTATCCTCAGAAAGCTCATTTATCACGTTTCTTAGCTCTGAGTGAGCAATGGAATATCCTATTATCTCTGGGGTAGAGACTTCGAAGTATTTCTAAGATTTCTAACTGTTCTGGTGTGTAGCTACCGTTATTATTCTCCCACTCTTTTATAAGCTCTAAAGGGATAGAAGTCTCTTTAGAGAGTGTTTCTTGAGTTATACCTTTTTCTTTTCTCAATTTTGGTATATTGCCCATCCAAGCGAGGTATTTAATAGGTTCTTGATATCCATAACCAAGTAGTACAGGAACAGTTACCCCTAACAATTTTGCTAACTCTTCTGCTTTATTCGGCTTAATATCTGTTTCTAAATTTTCCCAACGTGAGACAGTCTTTACAGATATATTAAGCTCATTTGCTATGTCTAGTTGAGACAAGCCTGCTTTTTTTCTAAGCTCCTTAAGTTTATTTTTTGTCATTTTGTTGCTACCTTTCAAAAACGATTATAACACAAAAGGAGAAAAAAGACAAAAAAGTCTGTTTTTTAAAATAAAATACTTGACAAAGGACAAAAAAGTCTGCATTATAAACTTGAAAACAGACAAAAAAGTCTGTTTAGAAAGGAGGGCTGGTATGTTTATTTCAACGGAATTAGCTGAAAAGGTACGTGTTAAACGTGCTAAAGCTCAGCAGACTAAAAAGGCTGTAGCTGAGGAATTAGGTATTAAACCACAAACCTATACCAAAGTTGAAAATGGAGACTATGACGCTCCAAAGCGTATCTATGAGGCAGTCATGAACTGGCTAGTAGAAGATTTATAAGATTTCTTGCTACCTTTCACAAAAAGAAATCTGAGCAACAAAAAAAGCCTAAACAGTCGGCAAACTAGCAAGGCTTTTCACTTAAACAACTAAAACCACAAATAGCAAGTATGGGATTTAGTTAAGTATTTATTTAATTATATCACAAAATAGTGATTTGTGTCCCAACGAGAGAGCGCTAACTCTTTAAACTGGTACTTTCTCACGCTTTCAGATATTGGCGACCGAGAGCGTGAGGCAGTGAGCAATTGCAAGAAAGACATTAAAAAGCTGGTGGAACCTTTCCCAAATTTGGGAGAAAGTCCTAGAGCAACTATAGAAAATAAAATATGATCGAGGAAAAAACATGAACACATACTTTGAAGAATTTGAAAAAGGGTTACAACTTGTTGAGGAAAAACTAGATATTCTATCAGAGTGGCATATAGCTAAAAATCATGATGGAGCGACAGAGATTGCTGAAGATTGTAAATCAACTATTAGTCAGCTATGGACTCAGTTTTACAAATTATCTGAGGCATATAAAAAGCAAGAGGTAAGTCATGAGGATTTCTTTAATAGGAATGTTGAGAATTTGCTTGGAGAATTAAAAAGATATGACGAGGAATGTACAGAAAAACATGGAAAAGCTCCTGACTGGTTGCTATTCAATTTCTTAGATCAAGTAATAAAAGAAAATGGTTTAAGTAATGGGATCAATCATGTAACTACGTCAACTTGGATGTACTTACGTAGTTTAGTAGTTGCTGATCTGCAAAAAAGAGGGCTACTAAAATGAACGAGCTAGATTTAACCAATACACAGGCGGTTATCTTCATGATGGTACTGATTGGCTTGCTACTTTATTTGAACCATCGAGACCGCCAAAAAAGCTCCCAAATGGAGCGAGAAAGCAAACAGATGATAGAAACCCCAAGAGAGGAATTAAACCCTTGCTATGGGTGTTATATTCAACTAGCAGGCAAGCGGAACAATTAGAAAAGGGGTGCAATATGCAACTATTATCAAGAGAGGCAGAGCTTGAGCTACTGGAGAAAGTGGGAGATCACTTAGAGAAAAGGCTTGAGCTTGAAAAGCAGCATAATGACGGCTGGGACTTAATTGCTAGAGCTGATCTACTAGAAAAGTTAGGGATCAGCGGAACAACGTTGAATAATTGGGAAAAACACGGCTTAAAGCCTTATCAGTCGCCTTTTGAGAACAGTAAGAAGATTTATTACCGCAAGACCGATATATACAATTTTCTTGCAGTAGATTAGGGAGAATAATGACAAAGAAAAAAGAACAATGGACGCCTACCATCACAAATCTACGCAAGGTAATTGTGGACGGTGTGGAGCAATGGGTGGAATTTGAAACAGAGGGCTATGTCATTCCTCCTGGTCACTCTTATTATGACATCATCAGGGGAATTAACAAGGAGGTGCAACGGAAGAAAAATGGGAAATCGTAGAATGATAAGTAAGACAGTAACCCAAACTCAGAGATTTTTGCGGCTACCATTAGAGGCACAGGCTCTATATTTTCATTTAATTCAAAACTCAGATGATGATGGAGTAGTAGAGGCTTTCCCTGTTGTTAGAATGATAGGGGTTAGTGAGGATAGCCTAGGACTTTTGATAGTCAAGGAATTTATCAGGCCGCTTAATGATGAAATGGTTTATTTTATTGTGGATTTTCATGAGCAGAATACTGTTAGAAAAGACAGATACAGTCCTAGTATCTATAAGCATTTACTAGAAAAGCCACCTGAGAAATATACTGGTTTACCAATGGACAACCAAACGGAAACCACTGGTTTACCCAATATAAGTCAATATAAGTCAAGTCAAGATAATCTAAGTCAATCTAGGTCAAGTCAGAATGACGAGGACGAGCATGAAAATCCAATCTTTGAAAAATTAAAGTCAGCTTTTGGTCAAATGTCAGTCAATGGGACAATGATAGAAGAAGTGAGAGACTTGTTAGAGATCCATGGCAAAGAGTTAGTTATCCATGCTCTTGAGGTAACTATCCTAAACGCTGGTAAGTCAATTAGATATACCAGGTCAATTCTTTCAAATTGGCAGGGTCTAGGACTTAAAACAGTAGAGCAAGTTAAGCAGCATGAGGAGCAACGTCAAAAACTGAAACAGTCACCTAAGCAAGCAGAACCTATTAGTCGTGAGGAATGGCTAAAAACACGAACAGAAGAAAACCCATTTTAGGAGGGTGAGCAATGGAAAATAAATTTGAGCAATATAACAACAGAAAAATTAGTGAAAAGGTATGTGAGGTTCACAAGGTCAATTATTGGCAAATATCAACACCTAAAAGGGGCAGTAAGGAACGAAGTATACAAGAGTTTTGTCCTGAATGCACAAAGGAACTAATAGAGAGGCAGGATAGGGAGGGAGTAGATAATAGCTTGAATGCTGAGACCTACCTAAAAACCTATAATGTGCTTATGCGAGACAGTACGATCCCTAGGGAGCTTAAAGAGGCTAGCTTTGAGAATTTCATAGTTGAGACAGCCGAGGAAAAGCAACTATTAGCATTTGCTAGGGATCAGGTAGATAAATACCTGGACGGTATGACAGGAAATACCCTATTTACAGGCTCTACAGGGATTGGAAAGAGTCATTTAAGCGTAGCTATTGCTAAGGCTATAAACGAGGGCTACAAGGCCAAAGGAGAGCCTAAGAGCGTGCTATTTGTCAATCTAACAGAAATCCTTAGACGAGTTCGAGAGAGCTTTAACGCTCCTACTAGTCTAGAGGGCTATTACTCAAGAATGCTAAAAGAGGCTGATTACCTGGTACTTGATGATCTAGGTATAAAATCGGACAACGCTAGTAGTAAAGGTAAATCAGTCTGGGAAGAAGAGTTTATTTTTGATATTCTCAGCAATCGAGATAAGACTATTATTACTACAAATCTAAGTAGCTCAGAGATTGCTAGCTTGTATAGTGATCGAGTAGCCAGCCGTGTCAGAACTGGCCTAGAGGGTAACTTTTTCAAGTCATTCACAATCAAGGATAAGCGATACTCAATCAGTAGCTTAAAGGCTAAAGTTGCTCAAAATTGAGCAGGTTGAAAAAGTATGCACGGGGTGCAGCTGCACCCTTAAAAGGTGCATGCTTTGCATTCCAAAAATGGAACTCAAAAAAGCTCAAAAATGAGCTAAAGTACATTAAAAAGGGTAGTAAAAAACGTTGGATAGTTGAAAATATCAGTTATATCAATGATTTATAGTTAATCAGATTACAACATTTATTTGTGACTCAAAAATGAGTAGCAAACAAAACTAATGACGGTTATACAGGAACTGAAGATTTTTCGACATTTGTCGCTCAAAGACGGCCCTAAAATGGGTCAGCTTACAACTGTACCCGTTTGTACATTTTGGTAGCCTAGTTATAACTACAGGTCAAACTATTTAATGTTTATAGGTGTACCTGGAGGTACACCCGAGATAGAGGAGATTTAATATGGCGTTAAATGCAGAACAACTTAAAAATATGTTAGATAAAGGCTTTGTTTTATACTCAAAAAATGGTATAATAAAGTCAGCTAAGTTGCCAGAGTTTGGTAGTCTAATCATCAAAACACAAGATGGTAAACCCATTCAAAAGGAAACTAGGCAAAAAGAAAAAATTTAGCTGCTGACTAGAAAACTAGAGGCATGATATAAGAGTTTAACTACTCTTTGTCATGTCTCTTTTTGTTTTAATCAGAGAAAAAAGAAAGAGGTAGATCGCTATGACACTACAACAAATAAAGGCACAAATTTACAGCCTAGGCACTTATAAGCAACAAAAGATTGAGGCTTATGGAACAATGAAAAAAGAACTTTGGGAAAAAGTTCGAAATCAGGTTTTATATCAGTCTGAGGCTGAGCTACGCCTGGAGAACTTTAAAAAAGAGGCCGATCAGTACTCAGATACTGAGTTTGCCAATATTCTAGCTAAGCTAGAGAACTTTGAACAGACAGAACTAGAGAAAATTAAATCAGAGTACGAAACTGTAACGGCTGATAATGTTGCTGAGTTGAACTTGCTAAGCACTATGAAAGTATCGGAACAGGAGCTGCTAGGTTACTTAGAGAAATACAAGCGCAATCCGCTGGCCATTAAGAAATTACATGAAATCGGATCAGCTAACAACATCGCTTTACCTAGCTATATCCTGAAAGAAGATAGGCTAGCTGAACTGTTAAAGGTATTCAAGCAACATGCTGAGCTATCATGATACTCCAATCATTGATAGTAACGGTTCAGCAAGTGATCTAGCTTTCATGTTAGTTTTAGCTAGTGATGAATTGAATACTGCTTTAGAAACATACTCTAATCATTTTGATACGGCTCTAGGGCTATCTGAGAGCTTATAAAACTAGTCAAAAGTGTATCAGCGATAAAATAACCCTGGTACACTTTTTAGAACGGTTTACGGAGCGTTTAGAGCGTTCCAATGAAGTATAATTTCCGAAACCAACACGGTGAGAGGGTGCTAAATGGAGAGAGATGTTAGAGGGCGTTTTTTACCAGGTAATCAAGTTGCTAGAGGTAATCGAGGGAATAGACAACCGAAGTATGGAAACAATAATGCTATGAAACGCGGTTTATATAATCGTTATACAGGACTTTTACCTAGTAGAAGTGGCAGCCTTTCAATCTATAAAAACGGAGTATATTTAGGCTCTTTACATAAGAAATACTATCACATAACAGAAAAGGGCGAGATAATGATAGACGTACAAGTAGTACAACGCCTAATAGATGTTTGTGGATTGCCAGAAAGTCTTTTCGGAGATCCTGAGTACGTTGAATACTATGAGTAATGTCCGTTTTTGGACTTAACTAAAACAAAAAAGCCAAGGCGTTCCGCCTCAGCTATAATTAACACAATAAAATTATACCATACAGGAGGCCAAGGCATGACACCAGAGCAGGTAAAAGAAAAACTAGAGGGCGTTAAGTGGATCAATAAAGAAATAGAGGGCTTATATTTAGAGCTTGCAGCTTTAGAAAGTGGTATTATCAAAAAGCAAGAACTGAGCACTACCAGAGTACAAACAAGCAGGGTAAATACGGCAGAGAATAACCTTATAAGTGTTCTAAAACTAAAAGAGGACACTTTACAGAGAATTGAGCGACTTACTGAGGAGAGAATGGAAACATCTAGGCTGATCGATAAGCTGGCCAATCCGCTTGAGCGTTCTGTTCTCAGGCTGTTCTACTTGAATATTCTTGACGCTTGGCAGGTTGCTGAGGAAATAGGTGTATCTACAGCCTCGGTATATCGAGTAAGGCAAAAAGCCATAGAACACTTAGTAGATAAGGCGGAGATAAAGGGCTATTTTGAAATCAAAGTTAAGGAGATACTACAAAAGCTATGAATTAATATATTGTTGTGGTATAATTCTAGCTAGTAACTAATGAGGAAGAACAGTTGAAAAAAATTTCAATTTTTATAGATGACTCAGGGGTCTTTCACTCCAATCATAACTACTTTGTGTACGCAGGCTTTTGCTTTATTTCTGACGAGGACAAAATATCTGCTAAAAAACGCTATCGCTCCCTTAATACAAAAATAAAAAAAGCTAAAGCTATAGAGGGAGAACTCAAAGCGGCGAATATTGAAAGAAAGCACAAAAATGCCCTCTTTAAGGTTCTTAAAGATGAGATTAGTTTTTCTGTGTCAGTTAATTTACCAAACGTTCACGCAAGTGTCATGGGAGATAAAAAATCACGTCAGCGATTTAAAGATTATGCCTTAAAGAGGGTGGTAAAAAATCTGTTCAAAAAGCTAATAGAGCAAGGCTTGATTAACAAGAATGATGATATTGAGCTTTTTGTGAATATTGATCAGCAAGGCTTTGCTACGAATGGTTTATATGGTTTGGGCGAGGGGATCCTGGAGGAGTTGAAGCATGGGATTACAAACTTTAACTACGGAAAGTTTTATCCTCCTATTTTAGAAGGTGATTTTGTTGTCCATACTAAGTCATGTGTTTCTGAGAATGACTATTTAATACAGGCTGCAGATATTTTAGCCAATAGAATATGGAACTCATATGAAAAGCAGGTCAGTGAGTTACGAGACATACCGAACCATACTTTTTTAAATTTACCGTAGTTTTTACTTGCCAAAAGCGCGCGCGTGGTATAGAATAGAATTACAGGTATAAGTACACTGTTTAAACATCTGAATTGTGATTAAAGCAATTAAGCGTATGTTAAGTACGTCGCACTCAGATGGGAAAAGCGCCATTAGGTGCTTTTTTTGTAACTTTTGATATAATATTACTGAGGAAATGAAGTAGAAAAAAATATCGGACGCACACGCACCCGAAAGGGTATCTGAGAGGTGGGGAAAGTCCGTCCCGCCATTTCCTATTGAGGCTGTAAGCCTCTTTTTTTAGAATTTTAGCAACTGAGAGAGGGATAAAAATGAGTAAACAACTTTGGAAGTATCTACGATCAAAAGTTGCAGTAATAACAGGAAATGGAGAGAGTTTAACAGGTCTAGTAACTGATTTTATTGACGAAATGGACAATGATGAGCAAGATGAAATCACTATCCTCATTGACAACCCTAGCCCTGATGAACCAACTGAGATTTCTCTCTCTTTGAGAGTGAGATTATCTCAATTAAACCAATCTCATAGCGCTTAGAACAATCTAGGCACTTTTACCTGCCTTATTTGAAAGAAAACACTATGGAAAAGGATTTAGATTTATATGGCAATATTAGATGATTTACAAGCGTTATATGACAATGGTTGGGACGCCTCTTTTGATTATAATGGTCAAGCGTGTGGGATTTTTCTTAATTCTATTCATGATATTGTGGTGGTGATTGGAGATAAGGAACACCAGGTATCGTCATTCAATGATCTAATTTCTTTAAAAATTGGCGACAACACTTTAATAAATATCATGGATGGAATTGAAGTGCAGTATTATTAAAATAAAAAGCACCTTTGATAGGTGCAATCTACTTGCTTACTGAACTCATCAATTTAAGTCCCCTTTTTGTTACCCTTTATGTTTTCTCAGCTTATTTGAATTTAATAGTTTTGGAGAAAATCAAGTTAGATTTAGAGCAGGCTTAGGCCTGTTTCTGTACCTAATCACTGCAAGATAACAAAATGCTTTAAGATAAGACTTTATATTGCAAGAAGCCTACAACAGTGGGCTTTTTGCTTTGTCTTAAAACGTTGATTTCTGGGTTTGTTCCGTGTTTAAGAGAGCGTTTTTACTTAACGCCGTTTACGGGATGTGGGTGTCTATTGGGCTTATATCTTTATTGTATTTGTCCCTTTGGGTGCATTAACACTGTTAATTATGCTCGCTATGCCCAGTCAACGCTTTGGAGAAAAAGTGATAAAAAATAGTGACAAAAATAAAGAGAATAAGGAAGACTCTCAGTTTGAAGACATGGTACGAAAATATTAAGATATTTTTACTCTATTTAAAAACGGCTGAGTCGTTTCAGGATTTGTCAATCATGATGCTGTATGGTAGGCTTTATGAAGAGGAAAGCTATTATTGTCTGTTCAATGCTTATAAGAACTTTTGGAAGGTGTATGTAAACTTTACGGGTCTTCGACTCGTTCGGACTACTGGTGGATGTATGCTACAAATCAGTTAATCTATCTTTCCGTTTCATTTTGATTATTCGCTAAGGATGACCCTATACACAAAAATACTCCTTAACCTAGTTCACTAGTGTTAGGAGTATTTTTGTATGTCGTATCTTTTATAGCTGGCTAATGATATCGTCAATGGTATGGGCAATCCAGTCAGGTTGATAGCTGAGTAAATCAGCTTCTTCTCCAAATCCCCAAGTAACAGCGAACTTTTTAATGCCAGTTTCTTGGGCTCCGATCATATCAAACTTGGTGTCGCCAATAATGAGAACTTGGTCTGCGGGCAGTTGATGCGTCTGCAAGGCATAGCGGATGACATCTGCCTTGTGTGACGTTTCAGGACTAGAACCGTAAATGCCATCAAAGAAATGATGAATTCCCAGATTTTTAGTCATATCATGAGCAGTCGGAGTATTCTTTGTTGTAGTGATATAGAGAGGATAGGTTTGCGAGAGCTTTTGGAGTAATTCCGTTATTTTGGGGAAAAGTTGTGCTTCGTGGATGCCTTTTTCCTTGTAGTAAGAACGGTAGATTTGTACAGCTTCCGAGATTTGTTCCTTGGGAAGACAGGTCGCAAAACTACTTTCAAGTGGTGGTCCCATAAAACCACGGATGGTTTTGGCATCAGGGCTTGGAACTCCTAGCTCTTTAAAGGTATGGGTAAAGGAATTGTGGATCCCGATAGAACTGTCAACGAGTGTTCCGTCTAGATCGAAAAAGATGGCTGAGATTGATGACATAGTTACTCCTATTAGATGAGGTTATTCTCCGAAGATTTCTTTTTGTAGGCGACGACCAGTCGGAGTGGCTGCGAGTCCACCTTCAGCCGTTTCACGAAAGGCAGTTGGAAGGCTGGATCCGACTTGGTACATGGCATCGATAACTTCATCGACAGGGATCTTAGATTCGATACCTGCCAAGGCCATATCAGCCGCGATAAAGGCAAAGCTGGCTCCCATGGCATTTCGTTTGACACAAGGAACTTCAACCAAACCAGCAACAGGATCACAGATGAGACCTAGCATATTTAATGACAAAGGCGATGGCTTGGCTAGCCTGATAGGGCGTTCCACCTGCGGCCAAGGTCAAGGCTGCGGCACTCATGGCAGAGGCAGAGCCGACTTCAGCCTGACAGCCACCTTCGGCACCTGAGATAGAAGCGTTGTTTGCGATAACTAATCCAAAGGCACCAGCAGCAAAGAGGAAATCCAGCTGTTCTTCGTGGCTGAGATCGAGTTTTTGGATAGCTGCAGTGAGAACAGCTGGGAGACAGCCGGCACTTCCTGCGGTTGGAGTGGCGCAGACCAAACCCATTTTCGCATTGTGTTCATTGACCGCGATGGCATTTCGGGCCGCTGATAGGATGGTAAAGTCAGACAAGGCCTTGCCACTTTTGAGATGGCGATCTAGCTTGGCCGCATCTCCACCTGTTAGGCCACTGCGGGATTTGTTTTCACTAAGACCGAGCTCAACGGAGGCTTTCATGACTTCTAGATTGCGTTCCATGAGGAGGAGAACTTCGTCTCGGCATCGGCCGGTCAGTTCATATTCTGTCGCAATCATGAGTTCTGCGACATTTCCTTGGAAGTCTAGATCTGCCTGCTCGACCAATTCTTTGATAGAATAAAACATGTTTCCTCCTACTTAAAGAAATTGACATTGTGGAGATGAGGGATTTTTCGGATCTCTTCAACCGCCTCTTCGCAACTTCGACTATCGACTTCGATAATCATGATAGCTTTTTCTCCAGCTTTTTCCCGAGTCACATTCATCTGAGCGATGTTGATATCGAAACGAGAGAGGGCTTCTGTGACATGGGCAATCATACCTGGAATATCCTGATGCACGATGATGATAGTCGGGGTATTCATGTTGAGAGAGACGGCAAAGCCATTGAGTTCCGTGACCTGGATATTTCCCCCACCAATGGAAATCCCTGTCACACTAATGGACTTATGGTCATTCTTTACAGTGATTTTAGTGGTGTTAGGGTGAGGAGCATTGCTGTCTTTCTGAATGGTCCAGACAATCTTGATACCACGTTTATGGGCAATCTCTAGACTGTTTGGGATTTCGGGATCATCCGTATCCATACCTAAAATACCAGCGACGAGAGCAAGATCCGTTCCATGACCACGGTAGGTCTTGGCAAATGAGTTAAATAATTGGAATTCTACCTCTGTTGGCGTATCGTCAAAGATGGAAGAGACGATTTTTCCGATACGAACAGCACCGGCAGTATGGCTACTTGATGGGCCAATCATGACGGGTCCGATAATATCAAAGACAGATTGAAAACGAAGTGAGTGCATCTGTTTCCCCTTACAAAGATTCTTATATCTATTATATCAAAGAATGGACCTCTGCGCTTATTTCCCTTATCAAAAGCTTAAAATGATTAAAGATAGTATAAAATAAGGTCTTTTGTGACAAAAACCTCCTTAAAACGGTAAATATAAAAACATTTTTTTGTAATATTTCTACATAAAAACCGTTAAACAACGGTAACATTTAAAAGGTATCATAGATATATCCAATGGAAGGAGAATTTTTAGATATGTCATTAACAACTAAAAAAATTAAAACAACTATCGCAGGAGTAGCAACTTTGCTTGCTTTCTTTGCTCCATCACTTGCATCTGCCCAAGAAACTGTAACTTACACAGTTAAATCAGGTGATACTCTTTCAGAAATCGCTGAGAAGTATAACACAACTGTTGAAAAATTGGCAGCAAAAAACAACATCAAAGATATTCACCTTATCTATGTTGACCAAGTTTTGGTTATCGAAGGAACAGCTCCATCGACAGCAACTGCAACCGCTGCAGCTTCAACAACAACTTATGAAGCACCAGCAGCTGCGGAAGAAACTGCAGAAGAAGTAACTGAAACAACAACCTATGAAGCTCCAGCCGCACCTGCAGCTCCAGCAGCAGAAAGCAACACTGCAGCAGCTTCTACTGTAAGTGGTTCTGAAGCAGAAGCCAAAGAATGGATCGCTCAAAAAGAATCAGGTGGTAGCTACACTGCTACAAACGGACGTTACATCGGACGTTACCAATTGACAGATTCATACTTGAACGGTGACTACTCAGCTGAAAACCAAGAACGTGTAGCAGATGCCTACGTTGCAGGACGTTACGGTTCATGGACAGCTGCCAAGAACTTCTGGCTTAACAACGGTTGGTATTAAGAATACAAGAGTCCTTTAGGGCTCTTTTTTGTTTCTCTAGAACAAAAAGCGAAACGAGCTTCTCAGCAATGCTCTATTTGTATAATTCCGACAAAATTCTTCAAATTGTTTTAAAACTCAAATAGTATAAATAAGCTTATTATGTGTAAAAAATATCATATAATAAGCTTTTTTCTTGATTTTAATGAAATAAAATACAATTTTTTTCTTGACAAACGAAAATGAGAGGAGTATTATTTATACAATAATAAAGTATAAAAATAAAAGGAGGTTCTTCTATGAATAAAGTGAAGAAGGTGTTGATGACGATGTTTGGTTTGCTTATGTTTCCCTTATTATTTGCTTGTAGTAACACTCAATCCCAAGGTGTTGAAGGCATTAAGGCTAAAGGAAAATTGGTGGTGGCCCTAAATCCAGAGTTTGCTCCATTCGAATACCAGAAATTGGTCGATGGGAAAAAAATCAGATTGTAGGTTCAGATGTTGAGCTAGCCAAAGCCATCGCAAAGGAACTAGGTGTAGAAGTGGAGCTCTCTCCAATGAGTTTTGACAATGTACTAGCTAGTCTTGATTCAGGTAAGGCCGATCTTGCCATATCAGGTGTTTCTAAAACGGAAGAGAGAAGTCAAGTTTACGATTTTTCAATTCCCTACTACACTTCGAAAAATAAGGTTATCGTAAGAAAATCTGAATTAACGAATTACCAATCAGTCAAGGATTTGGCCCAGAAAAAGGTTGGGAGCGCAGAAAGGTTCTATCCAGGAAACTCTGGCTAAAGAAACCTTGCAGGATTCTTCTCTCGTTTCACTTCCTAAAAATGGAAATTTGATAACAGATTTGAAATCAGGGCAACTAGATGCGGTTATCTTTGAAGAACCAGTGGCGAAAGGATTTGTAGAGAATAATCCAGACCTAGCCATCGCTGAGTTTGATTTTGACAATGACAAAGAAGATTCCTACGCTGTGGCGATGAAAAAAGGCAGTAAAGAATTAAAAGAGGCGGTTGACAAAACCATCCAGAAGTTGAAGGATTCTGGGGAGTTGGACAAATTGATTGACGATGCTTTTAAAGCCTCTATCGAAAAATAGAAAGAAGGAAGAGAAATGAGTAAGGAAAAAGTCATTTTAGCCTATTCAGGTGGATTGGATACATCGGTTGCTATTACATGGTTAAAAAAAGACTATGATGTAATCGCTGTTTGTATGGATGTGGGTGAAGGAAAAGATTTGGAGTTCATCCACGATAAGCTCTCAAGGTTGGGGCTGTTGAGTCTTATGTCATTGATGTTAAGGAAGAATTTGCTAATGACTATGTTTTAGTGGCTCTTCAGGCACATGCTTACTACGAACAGAAGTATCCCTTGGTATCTGCTCTGAGTCGCCCTCTTATTTCAAAAAAACTCGTTGAAATAGCTCATCAGACGGGGGCAACCACAATTGCCCATGGTTGTACAGGCAAGGGAAACGACCAAGTTCGGTTTGAAGTCTCTATTGCAGCTTTGAATCCCAATTTAAAAGTAGTTGCGCCTGTTCGTGAGTGGAAATGGTCTCGTGAAGAAGAAATCCAATATGCCAAAGAAAACGGTATTCCAGTTCCTGCTGACCTTGACAATCCTTACTCTGTCGATCAAAATCTTTGGGGACGTGCAAATGAATGTGGTGTCTTGGAAAACCCTTGGAACCAAGCGCCAGAAGAAGCATTTGGAATCACATCTTCGCCGGAAGAGGCACCAGACAGTCCAGAATTTATTGACATTGAGTTTAGCTGCGGGGTGCCCATCTCCCTCAATGGTGAGAAGATGAAAGTAGCGGATTTGATTCAAAAGCTAAATGAAATTGCGGGCAAACATGGTGTCGGTCGTATTGACCATGTGGAAAATCGCCTAGTCGGTATTAAGTCAAGAGAGATTTATGAGTGCCCAGGCGCTGTGACTTTATTGGCAGCTCATAAGGAGATTGAAGACTTGACTCTTGTGAGAGAAGTGGCTCATTTCAAACCTATTATCGAAAATGAGTTGTCCAATCTCATCTATAATGCCTTGTGGTTTAGCCCAGCAACTCAGGCTTTGATTGCCTATATCAAGGAGACACAGAAAGTTGTCAATGGAACTGCAAAAGTTAAACTTTATAAGGGGAACGCCCAGGTAGTGGCTCGGAAATCACCAAATTCTCTTTACGATGAAAATTTGGCGACTTATACTAGTGCGGATACTTTTGACCAAGATGCGGCTGTTGGATTTATCAAGCTTTGGGGGCTTCCGACTAAGGTTTATTCAGAAGTTCAGAAAAATGTTGAGTAGTGACGCGATAGAAAGGGACGACAGGATATGCCGAAAAATACAAAATTATGGGGTGGTCGATTTGAAGGCACTGTGGAAGATTGGGTAGAACAGTTCGGTGCGAGTATTTCTTTTGACCACCAGCTGGCAAAATTTGATTTGATGGGTTCCCTAGCTCATGTTCAAATGCTAGGACAGACTGGCATTTTAAGCTTGGAAGAGGCAGAGCAGATCCAAGATGGTCTGCAAGCTTTGTTGCGAGATTTAGAGGCAGGAGAGCTTCATTTTGATATTGCAAATGAAGATATTCATATGAATATGGAAGTGTTGCTGACAGAGAAAATTGGTCCTCTGGCTGGGAAACTACACACGGCTCGTTCTCGGAATGACCAAGTCGCAACGGATATGCACTTATATCTAAAGGAGCAGCTTGGCCATGTCTTGGATAAGTTGGCGAATCTGAACAGTGTTTTGCTGGATTTGGCTGAAACATGTGGAAACCATCATGCCAGGTTATACTCATTTGCAACATGCCCAACCGATTAGTTTTGCCCATCATCTCATGGCTTATTATAATATGTTCCAAAGGGATAGCGAGCGCTTTGCATTTAACTTGAAACATACGGACCTATCTCCACTGGGTGCGGCTGCCTTAGCGGGGACAACTTTTCCAATCGATCGTCAATTATCGAGTGATTTATTGGGTTTCCAACAACCCTATACCAATTCCTTGGACGCAGTGAGTGACCGTGATTTTATCTTAGAATTTCTGTCAAATGCCAGCATTTTGATGATGCATATGAGTCGTTTTTGTGAGGAAATCATCAATTGGTGCAGTTTTGAGTATCAGTACATTAGCTTGTCTGATAGCTTTTCAACGGGTTCATCTATCATGCCCCAGAAGAAAAATCCTGATATGGCGGAATTGATTCGAGGGAAGACAGGCCGAGTTTACGGGAACTTGCTTGGGCTATTGACCGTCATGAAGTCTTTGCCTCTGGCTTACAATAAGGATTTGCAAGAGGACAAGGAAGGCATGTTTGATACAGTAGAAACGATTTTAAATTCTCTGGATGTGTTGGCAGGTATGCTATCGAGCATGCAGGTTAATAAGGCCAAAATGCAGCAATCCACAGAGAATGATTTTTCGAATGCGACCGAACTGGCAGATTATTTGGCTGAAAAAGGTCTTCCCTTTAGAGAAGCGCATGAAATAGTAGGGAAATTGGTTCTAGACTCTATCAAGCATGGTAAATATTCAAGATTGGGATTTGGAGGAGTTGCAAGTCTACCATCCCTTGATTGAAGAGGATATTTATATCTACTTGCGCCCAGAAACCGCTGTTCAGAGACGGAATTCCTTAGGAGGAACCGGCTTTGAGCAAGTGAAATACCAGATAGAACAAGCGAAGAAAGAACTTAAAGGGGAAAATTGATTCGTTTGCAAAGGAAGAAAGAGAGGTTGAGATGATTTATCAGCCTCTTTCTTGTCTTCTCCAACCAAGCGTGTTATAATGAATACTGCTCAAGCGACCTTCAATCGTTAAAGCACACACGACCTTCAATCGTGAACTGGTCATTTCGTTTATCTTTTATTACGTCGTTAACTCGAAATGAGATGCAAGCTGAGCTTGTCTGATTTATAACCTCAATCAGTCTCCCAGACTGATTGAGCGAACTCGAGATATGCCTGCGACTCGTTGCCTATCATATTTTCATTTTAAGATGATAGGCTAAAATGGTCTCCCAGACCATTTTACTCCTAAAAGCAAACGAAAAGACTATACTCGAAGAAATTCTATTGAAAGTCATAGTAAATAGAATTTTGAGGGTATGAATAAACGAATAGATGGGAGACTTACCATGAGTGATAACTCTAAAACACGTGTTGTCGTGGGGATGAGTGGTGGTGTTGATTCGTCGGTGACGGCTCTCTTGCTCAAGGAGCAGGGCTACGATGTGATCGGTATCTTCATGAAGAACTGGGATGACACAGATGAAAACGGCGTCTGTACGGCGACCGAAGATTACAAGGATGTGGCTGCGGTGGCAGACCAGATCGGCATTCCTTACTACTCTGTCAATTTTGAAAAAGAGTACTGGGACCGCGTCTTTGAGTATTTCCTAGCGGAATACCGTGCAGGGCGCACGCCAAATCCAGACGTTATGTGTAACAAGGAAATCAAGTTTAAGGCCTTTCTGGACTATGCTATGACCTTAGGCGCAGACTATGTAGCGACTGGGCACTATGCCCGAGTAGCGCGTGATGAGGATGGCATCGTTCACATGCTTCGTGGCGTGGACAATGGCAAGGACCAGACCTATTTCCTCAGTCAACTTTCGCAAGAACAACTTCAAAAAACTATGTTCCCACTGGGGCATTTGGAAAAGCCTGAAGTACGAAAACTAGCAGAAGAAGCAGGTCTTGCGACTGCCAAGAAGAAAGATTCGACAGGGATTTGCTTTATCGGAGAAAAGAACTTTAAAAACTTTCTCAGTAACTACCTGCCAGCCCAGCCTGGTCGCATGATGACTGTGGACGGTCGCGATATGGGTGAGCATGCAGGACTTATGTATTATACGATTGGTCAGCGTGGAGGACTTGGTATCGGTGGTCAACACGGCGGTGACAATGCCCCTTGGTTCGTTGTCGGAAAAGACCTTAGCAAGAATATCCTCTATGTCGGCCAAGGTTTCTACCACGACTCGCTCATGTCAACCAGCCTAGAAGCCAGTCAAGTTCACTTTACTCGTGAGATGCCAGAGGAGTTTACGCTCGAATGTACGGCTAAATTCCGCTATCGTCAGCCTGACTCTAAGGTGACAGTTCATGTCAAAGGAGACAAGGCAGAGGTCATCTTTGCGGAGCCCCAGCGCGCCATTACGCCAGGACAGGCAGTTGTCTTTTACGATGGTGAAGAGTGTCTCGGTGGCGGTTTGATTGACAATGCTTACCGCGATGGACAAGTTTGTCAGTACATATAGATTGACAAATTTTCTCAATTTGCTACAATAATAAAAGCAATAGAAATGATGGTCAAAGCTCATGGATGTTGCAGGCTTTTTTGTCCTGCACTTCTTACGAGTTTTGACTGTTTTTGTGTCGTTTAATACTCTTCGAAAATCAAATTCAAACCACGTCAGCTTCACCTTGCCGTACTCAAGTACAGCCTGCGGCTAGCTTCCTAGTTTGCTTTTTGATTTTCATTGAGTATAAGGGAAAGGACAAGAATGACTCAACAAGACTTTCGGACAAAAGTAGGAAATACGGTTTTTGGTGTTCGGGCGACAGCCTTGATTGTCCAAAATGGCAAGCTCCTAGTCACCAAAGACAAGGACAAGTATTACACTATCGGCGGTGCGGTTCAAGTCAATGAAAGAACAGAGGACGCTGTAGTCCGTGAAGTGAGGGAAGAATTGGGTGTCAAAGCTGAGGCTAGACAACTAGCTTTCGTGGTTGAGAATCGTTTTGAACAAGACGGTTATTCCTATCACAACATCGAGTTTCATTATCTGGTTGATCTACTTGAGGATGCCCCATTGACCATGCAGGAAGATGAGAAAACGCAACCTTGCGAATGGATTGATTTGGATAAACTCGAGGATTTCCAGTTAGTTCCAGCCTTTTTAAAAACAGCCCTACCAGATTGGGACGGCCAGATGCGACACATTCATCTTGAAGAATAGGAGAGAAAATGACTTATAATTTTACAGAAGAATACGATATTATTGTAATCGGTGCGGGGCACGCTGGGGTGGAGGCATCTCTAGCTGCTAGCCGTATGGGCTGCAAGGTCTTGCTTGCGACTATCAATATTGAAATGTTGGCTTTCATGCCTTGTAATCCTTCTATCGGTGGTTCTGCCAAGGGAATTGTCGTGCGTGAAGTCGATGCCCTCGGTGGCGAAATGGCCAAGAATATTGACAAGACCTACATCCAGATGAAGATGCTCAACACAGGGAAGGGGCCAGCTGTTCGTGCCCTTCGTGCGCAGGCTGATAAGGAGCTTTACTCTAAGGAAATGCGCAAGACAGTTGAAAATCAAGAAAATCTGACCCTTCGTCAAACCATGATTGATGAGATTTTGGTGGAAGATGGCAAGGTTGTCGGTGTTCGTACAGCAACTCATCAAGAATATGCTGCCAAGGCTGTTATCGTGACGACAGGGACTGCACTCCGTGGGGAAATCATCATCGGAGACCTCAAGTACTCATCAGGGCCAAACCACAGTCTAGCTTCTATTAACCTTGCTGACAATCTCAAGGAACTGGGACTCGAAATCGGTCGTTTCAAGACAGGAACGCCTCCACGTGTCAAGGCTTCTTCTATCAACTACGATGTGACAGAGATTCAGCCAGGGGATGAAGCGCCAAATCACTTCTCATACACTTCGCGTGATGAGGACTATGTCAAGGATCAGGTGCCATGTTGGTTGACCTACACTAATGGTACCAGTCATGAGATTATCCAAAACAACCTCCACCGTGCACCTATGTTTACAGGTGTGGTTAAAGGGAGTAGGGCCTCGCTATTGTCCGTCGATTGAGGACAAGATTGTGCGCTTTGCAGATAAGGAACGTCATCAGCTCTTCCTTGAACCAGAAGGACGCAATACAGAGGAAGTTTATGTCCAAGGACTTTCAACTAGCCTTCCTGAGGATGTCCAACGCGAGCTGGTTCATTCTATCAAAGGTTTGGAAAATGCAGAGATGATGCGTACTGGTTATGCCATTGAGTACGACATGGTCTTGCCTCATCAGTTGCGTGCAACACTTGAAACCAAGAAAATCTCAGGACTCTTCACAGCTGGTCAAACAAATGGAACGTCAGGTTACGAAGAAGCTGCTGGCCAAGGGATTATTGCTGGTATCAATGCAGCTCTGAAAATCCAAGGCAAGCCTGAGTTGATTTTGAAGCGCAGTGACGGCTATATTGGAGTGATGATTGATGACTTGGTAACCAAGGGTACCATTGAACCCTACCGTCTCTTGACTAGTCGTGCTGAATACCGCCTCATCCTCCGTCATGATAATGCAGATATGCGTTTGACCGAGATGGGACGTGAGATTGGGCTTGTTGACGATGAACGCTGGGCTCGTTTTGAAATCAAGAAAAATCAATTTGACAATGAGATGCAGCGTCTCGACAGCATCAAACTCAAGCCAGTCAAGGAAACAAATGCCAAGGTTGAAGCAATGGGCTTCAAACCATTGACTGATGCGGTGACAGCCAAGGAATTCCTCCGTCGCCCAGAAGTGTCTTATCAAGATGTGGTGGCCTTTATCGGTCCGGCTGCAGAGGACTTGGATGACAAGGTTATTGAATTGATTGAAACAGAGATCAAGTACGAGGGTTATATTTCAAAAGCCATGGATCAGGTTGCCAAGATGAAACGCATGGAAGAAAAACGCATTCCAGCCAATATTGACTGGGATGACATTGATTCTATCGCAACCGAAGCGCGTCAGAAGTTCAAACTCATCAATCCAGAAACCATTGGCCAAGCTAGCCGTATTTCGGGAGTAAACCCAGCAGATATTTCCATTTTGATGGTCTATCTTGAGGGAAAAAATCGTAGTATTTCTAAGAATCAAGAAAAGAAAGCATAGAGAAAAACAGCTCCGAAGACGGGGCTGTTTTGTTGATTTATTCTTCTTCGTCTGGTGTGAGGATCATAGGGATAATGATCGGTTCACGTTCCGTATTTTCATAAAGGAAGGGACGAATAGCGTTGACAATGGCACCATTGACAGATTGGATGCTAGCATCCTTATTTTTCAACGCGATACGAATGGCATTAAAGAGGATGCGTTGGCTTTGGCGAATCAAGTCGCCAGACTCTCTCATGTAGACAAATCCTCGGCTGAGGATATCTGGACCAGACAAGATCATTTTAGATTTGAAGTCAACCGTTGCGACTGCAAGTACGACACCGTCTTCGGATAGATCACGACGATCTTTGAGGACAGCAGCGCCGATTTCACCGATACGATTGCCATCGACATAAATGTCTTGGGCATTGAAGTGACCTGCGATACGAGCAGAGTTAGCAGTAAGGGCAAGCACATCACCATTGCTCATGATAAAGATATTGTCCTTCTCGACACCAGTATCCACTGCTAGTCCAGCATGGACTTTCTGCATACGGTATTCACCATGGACAGGCATGAAGTATTTTGGCTTGATCAAGCGGAGCATGAGTTTTTGCTCTTGCTGACCACCGTGTCCTGAGGTGTGGATATTGTTAATCTTACCGTGGATGACTTCGACACCAGCTTCTGAGATAATATTAATCAGCTTGTTGACGCTAGTAGTATTTCCAGGGATTGGGCTAGAAGAGAAGATAACGGTATCGCCGGGTTGGAGTTGCACCTGACGGTGTGTTCCGTTAGCGATACGAGAGAGGGCTGCCATCGGCTCACCCTGACTACCTGTACAAAGGATCAGAACCTCGCCAGCAGGGTAGTCTTTGATTTCATTTGGCTCGATAAAGGTGCCCTTAGGAGCTTTGATGTAGCCAAGCTCGATCCCGTTGACAATGGCCTTTTCCATAGAACGACCAAAGACCGCAATCTTGCGTCCAGTCTTAACAGCAGCATCTGTTGCTTGCTGGAGACGGAAGATATTTGAGGCAAAGGATGCAAAGATGATACGTCCTTCAATGCCTTGGATAATCTTCATGATGGACTGACCAACGACTTTTTCAGAGTTGGTAAAAGTTGGCACTTCCGCATTTGTCGAGTCAGAGAGGAGACAGAGCACCCCTTCTTCACCAAGGGCAGCCATACGGTGCAAGTCCGCAGGTTCTCCAACTGGAGTAAAGTCAAACTTAAAGTCACCCGTACAGACGATTTACCTTGAGGAGTATGAATGACGATCCCCAAAGGCTCTGGAATAGAGTGAGTAGTTCTAAAGAAAGTTGCCTTGAGATTTTTGAAGGTCAACTCAGTGTTGTGGTTGATTTCGTAAAGTTTGGCGTTGCGCAAGAGGCCGTGTTCTTCGAGTTTCCCACGGATCAAAGCCAAGGCAAGTGGCCCAGCGTAGATAGGGACATTTGCTTGCTTGAGCAGGAAAGGAATCCCACCGATGTGGTCCTCGTGTCCGTGTGTAATCAAAACAGCCTTGACGCGGTCGATATTGTCCACGATGTAAGAGTAGTCAGGGATAACGTAGTCGATACCCAGTAAGTCATCTTCTGGGAATTTAATCCCAGCATCGACGATGATAATCTCATCTTGGTATTCAATTCCGTAAGTGTTTTTCCCGATTTCTCCCAGACCACCGATGGCAAAAACGCCGACTTCTTCAGGTTTAAGAGTGTAGGCCATATTAGAACTCCGTAATTTCGAAGGCGCCAGTTTCTTTTTCGTAATCTAGCAATTTGTCAGACAAGAGTTCGATATACTCGATATTGTACTCTGGGCGGTTTTCTTCGACAAGTTGGCGAGCAGCGATACGGCCCTCAAGTTCTGAGTTGGCATCGATGTCTAGGTAAAGTGAGCGTGTTGTTTCACGACGTGGGCTACGTTCTTTTGTTTCTTGATAAAAAACTTTGTAAATCATATCGTTCCTTTTCTATTTACAGGTCAGCTTATTCCAAACTTTTAGCAGATATTTGCTTGATTTCATTCCATTTTGTGTCTAGATTGACCTTGATTCGTTACAATTATTTCAATTATACCATAAAATGAAAAATTAGTAAAAGACAGAAAATGAGAAAGTCAAGAGGGAAAGGAGGGCAAAAAGATAGATAGGATTTGGTTGGAGAGCACTTAGGTGTTATAATGGAAAGAGAAAGGGAAGTTTATGGACGGGAACATTCCCTATAGCTTTTAAAACAAGGAGGATTAAGGATGTTTAGTTTATTTGAATTTGCAGAGGGGTAGCCTCTGAGTTTATAGTCTTTTTGAGCCTGGGGCTATGGGGAAATACCCGTGTATAGTCTTTTTGAAGCTTGCTATGGGAGTATCTGTCTCTCTCTGATGTAACATAGTTTCTGAGCTCGTTTCTATGTGGGAAATGCCTGTTTTATCCTCTGATACACCGAAAATCACTCGTCTTGATAGCTTGCTGTGACTTTCTGTCTATCTTGAAATGCAGTCTTATTATGTCAATGTGATTCTTCTAGATATACAGAAAATCCAATTCGTCTTGATAATGGAAGTGGAATTTATCATTTGTCACAATTCCCTATAGTTTTTAAGTCAAGGAGGTTGCCCTATGTATAACTTATTTGCTTTTGCTATTGGAGCTCGCTTGGTAGCTTTTATTGTTTTTGTTGCTTGCGTTTATGCGGGGAATCTTCTATTTGCCAAACTGGAACGACGACAAACCAAGTTCTTGTGGAAAATTACCTTTGTGACTCTCTACTCGCTTTTTCTCCTCCTCGTAACCTATGTCGTTTGGTTTGTATTTTACTTTGGATTAAATGCTTAGATGCCCTGCTCATGCTGGGGCATTTTTGTTTGGGGATAAAGAAAATTCCCATGTGCCAGCTTTTGTAGTATAATAGTAAGCAGACAAAAAGATAGGAATGTGTTATGAAAGTATTAGCTTTTGATACGTCCAGCAAGGCTCTTTCTCTCGCTATTTTAGAGGACAAGCAGGTTCTTGCCGAGACGACGATTAATATCAAGAAAAATCACAGTATTACCCTTATGCCTGCCATCGATTTTTTGATGGCAAGTTTGGATTGGACACCCAAGGATTTGGACCGAATCGTGGTGGCGGAAGGGCCAGGTAGCTACACAGGTTTGCGAATTGCGGTAGCAACTGCCAAAATCTTAGCTCACACTCTGAACATCGAGTTGGTTGGTATGTCTAGCCTCTTGGCTCTGGTGCCCTACCAACAAGAAGGCTTGTTCGTCCCCTTGATGGATGCGCGTCGCAATAATGTTTATGCAGGATTTTATGAAAATGCTAAACCTGTCATGCCAGAAGCACACCTGCCCTTTGAGCGAGTGATTGAGCTAATCAAGGGTGCTAGTCAGGTTACCTTTGTCGGAGAAGTTGCCCCCTTTGTGGAGCAAATTCAAGAACACTTGCCAAGGACTAATTACAAAGAAACCTTGCCTAATGCAGCCAATCTTGCTCTTTTGGCTTGGGACAAGGAAGCAGACTCCTTGCATGATTTTGTGCCGAATTACCTCAAACGAGTCGAGGCTGAGGAAAACTGGCTCAAGAACCACACCGAGTCTGGCGAGTCTTACATTAAACGCCTATGACAGAAATTAAACGAATCCAACAGCAGCCTGACCTGGCTCAAGCCATCTACGCTGTTATGGCGGATGTTTACCCAGTCAGTCCTTGGACGCTGGAACAAATCCAAGCAGACCTGGCTCAAGACCAGACTTGGTATGCTCTGGCTTATGATGGGGCAGAAGTGATTGGTTTTCTAGCTGTACAGGAAAATATCTTTGAAGCAGAAGTCCTGCAAATAGCTGTCAAAGAAGCCTATCGAGGCCAGGGGCTAGCCTCTGCTTTATTTGCTCAATTGCCGACAGATAAGGAGATTTTCCTCGAAGTCAGAAAGTCAAATCATCGAGCGCAAGCATTTTACAAGAAAGAAAATATGGCAGTCATCGCGGAGAGAGTAGCCTACTACCATGATCCAGTCGAGGACGCCATCATCATGAAGAGAGAAATAGATGAAGGATAGATATATTTTAGCATTTGAGACATCCTGTGATGAGACTAGTGTTGCAGTCTTGAAAAACGACGATGAGCTTTTGTCCAATGTCATTGCTAGTCAAATTGAGAGCCATAAACGTTTCGGTGGCGTAGTGCCGGAAGTAGCCAGTCGTCACCATGTCGAGGTCATTACAGCCTGTATCGAGGAGGCACTAGCAGAAGCAGGGATTACCGAAGAGGACGTGACAGCTGTTGCGGTTACCTATGGACCGGGCTTGGTTGGAGCTTTACTAGTTGGTTTATCAGCTGCTAAGGCCTTTGCTTGGGCACATGGACTTCCGCTGATTCCCGTTAACCACATGGCTGGCCACCTCATGGCCGCTCAGAGTGTGGAGCCTTTGGAGTTTCCCTTGCTAGCCCTCTTGGTTAGCGGTGGACACACAGAGTTGGTTTATGTTTCGGAGGCTGGTGATTACAAGATTGTTGGGGAAACGCGAGATGACGCGGTTGGTGAGGCTTATGATAAGGTCGGCCGTGTCATGGGCTTGACCTATCCTGCAGGTCGTGAGATTGATGAGCTAGCTCATCAGGGGCAGGATATTTATGATTTTCCTCGAGCCATGATTAAGGAAGATAATCTGGAGTTTTCATTCTCAGGTTTGAAATCGGCCTTTATCAATCTTCACCACAATGCCGAGCAAAAGGGAGAAAGCTTGTCCACAGAGGATTTGTGTGCTTCCTTTCAAGCAGCTGTCTTGGATATTCTTATGGCAAAAACCAAGAAGGCCTTGGAAAAATACCCTGTTAAAACCCTTGTCGTGGCAGGTGGCGTGGCAGCCAATAAAGGTCTCAGAGAACGCCTAGCAACTGAAATTACAGATGTCAATGTCATCATTCCCCCTCTGCGCCTCTGCGGAGACAATGCAGGAATGATTGCCTATGCCAGCGTCAGCGAGTGGAACAAAGAAAACTTCGCAAGCTTGGATCTCAATGCCAAACCAAGTCTCGCTTTTGATACCATGGAATAAAATGGAGTCTGTCTGATTACAATCAGCAGACTTTTTTCTCTTTCCTGAATGTGTTATAATAGTCCATGCTATGGCTGGAGCCTTTTCAGCCTACTTATTAAGACAATACGAGGAGAAAGATGAAAGAAAAAGGATTTTGGGAGGGGGCGCAGGCAGCAATGCCAACGGCCCTTGGTTATATCAGTATTGGCTTGGCCTGTGGGATTATTGGTGCGCCCTATGTGACACCTGTTGAGATGGGCTTGATGAGCCTCTTTGTTTATGCTGGGAGTGCCCAGTTTGCCATGTTGGCTCTGATTGCGGTTCAAGCACCTGTGGCAGCTATTGCTATGACGGTCTTTTTGATTAATTTGCGTCTCTTTTTGTTGAGCTTGCACGCATCGACTTATTTCCGTCATACCAGTCTCTGGCAAAATATCGGTATGTCTAGTCTTTTGACGGATGAGACTTATGGCGTTTTGATGGGCGAATTGGCCCATGCAGACAAGGTCAATCCTATGTGGATGCACGGAAACAATCTCAACAGCTATGTGGCTTGGTTTGTGGGAACAGTTGTCGGAACGGCTCTGGGTGGCCTGCTGCCAAATCCAGAAATCTTTGGCTTGGATTTTGCCCTGGTTGGGATGTTCATCGGAATTTTTGCTTCGCAATTCCAGATTATGCAAAGACGGATTCCTGTCCGCAATCTGCTCATTATCCTAGCAGTTGTTGCGGTATCATTCTTTTTACTCTTGACAGTGGTGTCTCAGTCACTAGCTGTTCTGTTTGCGACGCTACTTGGTTGTACAATGGGGGTGGTATTAGATGGTCAGTAAGTATCTTTTATTAGCAGTTATTTTCTCTGGCTTGGTGACCTGGATTCCCCGTATGATTCCCTTCATCTTGGTCAAGTATAAGGGTTTGCCTGCGATCGTTGAGCGCTTTTTGAAGTTCTTGCCCGTTTCTATTATCTTTGCCTTGATTCTGTCAAGCGTAGTGACAGGTAAGGTTGGGAGTTTTCCTCAAATCAAATGGCTGGACTTCTTAGCCGTATTTCCAACAGCTTGGGTGGCCTTTCGCTACCGCAATCTAGTCGGAACAGTTCTCTTTGGAGTAGTCTTGATTGCCGTCTTGCGTTTGGTCTTTTAAATCAGCCATAAAGAAAACCTATCACAGATATATATATCATATAATGGTGTAAATGATTTTTTTCTGTTAAGATTATAAGGTATTCTATTTTGGAGGAAATGACATGAAAAAAATCGTTAAATACTCATCTCTTGCTGTCCTAGGGCTTGTTGCTGCAGGTGTGCTAGCAGCTTGCTCAGGTGGTGCAAAAAAAGAAGGGGAAGCAGCTAGCAAGAAAGAAATTATTGTTGCAACTAATTCTTCACCAAAACCATTCAACTATGAAGAAAATGGCGAATTGACTGGTTATGAGATTGAAGTCGTTCGCGCTATCTTTAAAGACTCTGACAAGTATGATGTCAAGTTTGAGAAGACAGAGTGGTCAGGTGTCTTTGCAGGACTTGACGCTGACCGTTACCAAATGGCTGTTAACAACATCAGCTACACGAAAGAACGTGCTGAAAAATACCTTTATGCAGCCCCAACTGTTAAAGACCCTAACGTTCTTGTAGTCAAGAAAGACGATTCTAGCATCAAATCGCTTGATGATGTTGGTGGAAAATCAACAGAAGTTGTTCAAGGAACAACATCTGCGAAACAGTTAGAAGACTACAACAAACAACACTCAGATAATCCAACTATCCTTAACTATACTAAAGCAAACTTACAACAAATCATGGGCCACTTGAGCGATGGTCAGTTTGACTACAAGATTTTTGATAAAATCACTGTTGAAACAGTCATCAAGAACCAAGGTTTGGACAACTTGAAAGTCATCGATCTTCCAAGCGACCAACAACCTTACGTTTACCCACTTCTTGCTAAAGGTCAAGATGAGTTGAAAACATTTGTAGACAAACGTATCCAAGAACTCTACAAAGACGGAACTCTTGAAAAATTGTCTAAACAATTCTTCGGAGACAATTATCTACCAGCAGAAGCTGATATTAAATAATTTCTTGAAATCATCCATTCTGAGTAAGATGGGTGATTTTTCAGTTCGCTACCGCAATCTAGTCGGAACAGTTCTCTTTGGAGTGGTCTTAATTGCAGTCTTGCGTTTGATCTTTTAATACTCTTCGAAAATCTCTTCAAACCACGTCAGCGTCGCCTTACCGTATATATGTTACTGACTTCGTCAGTTCTATCTACAACCTCAAAGCAGTGCTTTGAGCAACCTACGGCTAGCTTCCTAGTTTGCTCTTTGATTTTCATTGAGTAT
>BNJU01005519.1_pt1 | contig 170644 bp, 159 predicted proteins | sample 8539281 | NCBI WGS metagenome assembly BNJU01 (sample SAMD00202456, study PRJDB9452) | human saliva metagenome | isolation source: human saliva | place: Japan | reverse complement strand
CGGAATCTTGTAGATCCAACTACAGCATTGAATTGATTGCAATACTATACTTATTCACATGATTCTCTCGACCAAGAGCTAATGATATTCTTATCAGTATAAGAGATAACTACACCATCATATGCAAAATGGCATATACTCTAAACCAATCATTTCATCAGTAACTTCTTTGACTTGGAATAATACGTTGCTATAATAACCTTGAATAACTCTATATTCATTAGGTTCTTAGTGCGGCAAAGATCTATTCATAAATTCCAATTCTTATACGACTATTGAAGTCAATAGAAGTTGCTAATGGTACCAAGTGATATAATCATTATAGTCTCTAGCATTAGCTGAGCCAATGATACCAGCTATTGCAGTTCTCATATTCTTATATGTCTTACCAGTAGCATTCTTGAATCTAATCTAAATCTTTGCTGGCACTGCTCCCAAACTTCATACCAATAACTTAATATCGGATAGCTCATATTAGGAAACTTATAACCATAAGATATCAGTCAATCTGCAGCCAGGCTGCACTAAATCTCCTCGAGTTCTAGCACTGATCACTTTGTTATTTACTCAGTCATATAATCCATCATATTTGATTTCAGCCACATCTCAAATGGAGCTTGATAATTAATCAATCATCATAAGAGGTTTAGCCAAGGTCTTTTCAAATATCTTTGCCTGATTCTATCTGCAAATGCTTTCTTTGCATCTGATTCTAATACAAACTTACACTTATCTAGAGTACCAACTAATTCGAGGATATTTATGAGCTGTATCTCACCTCATCTGATACTGTAGCGTGATTAGAGTTCATTGCAGGCTGCCATCTATTCCTGGAATACCACGTATCTCTATATAGAGTATCATTGGCTCTTCGATAAGATACAATAGCTTCTACATAACTTTTACACAGTAGCTTTACCTTTACCTTGGAGCTTAAAGTGAACTACATCAGACCCAACTTGAAAGTTAGGATTGTAGACTTTATAAGCTTCTAATAGTAAATCATATACACCATCTTCTAATGGCAATACAGCTAAATCTGTATTATTGTATAGAATATTGCTGATGTAGAAATCATATCAGCATCATCTATATCCTGAATGGTCCAGTTTGTTTATTTAACAAGACTGTAGTCCGTTCATTAATCAATCTAAATTCTCGTTCTCAAAGACGTTATCAAGACTACCACGTAAGAGAGTCGTATAAAGATCTCTTTAGCATCATGATTGCCTCTCTATTTAAAGTAATTAATATCCCTAGTTACCCATATGAATCTGTTTCGCTATAACCTTCTGGAGTGTTCACTACTCATAGCTCCTTCCATGAGTGCTGATACCTGGTTCAACAGTCGTTTACATACTGGATAATATTTATTGAATCTTTAACTGTAATCTTCATCTTAGACTTATCATTCTCTCTTAGAGCTTTAAGATAAGAATAGTCTTCAGAGCATTGCAGGTGTATAGAAATCTTCATCTGAAGATTACACACAATGTTTCTTGATATTTCTTCGAACCTTCAAATGTTAATTTTAGACCAATAGTCTTAAGATATGCATTTACAATCTCAGCAGATCTAGATTTAGCATCAGCTGATAAAGTAATATCTACATCATTAGATTCTTAGTCAATAGATCTTTAATAGATTCAGAGATGTCCCAATAGGGCTGTACTACTAGAGCATCAACATAATTACATTGATATCATCACCAATATGAGTTATTATGCACCACTTTCCATCTCCCCTTGTCGGATAGGTGTGTTAGTATAGTACAGGTTTATACAATCCACAGATTTGTATGACTGTTTTCGCCTTTATTATTATATATAGATGACATACTTTGTAGCTGGAGAACTTTTCTTCTGCATATTGTTTCCAATCTGCAGATATGTTGTTTAGCCACAAGTACTGGTCTTAAAGATTTAACCAAGGATAATCTCTTATTAGAAGAATCTGGCATAGGAGTATATACATACCCACAAGTCTTGTCTTCTGGGAACCCAGCTAGAATCTTTTGTAAAGTTTCTATTGTAACTGGTTCCTTGCATTGGTAAAACAGATAGAGTAATATTCTGACTGCATCAATAATAATGGAATTCAAAGATTCCATACGTACTGTAGGATTACTATTATCAATAAACTCCTTGCATTTCTAGCTCTGAAACGACTGGGACCAAAGAAACTTACAAATTTTATAATCTTCTTAAGAGATCCGTTAGTATCTTGCTTATAGAATTACGTACAACTGCATAGCTGATGCGGAATTGATTTCCATTTCAAATAATTGAGATGATTCAAACGATTGACTACAGTTGCTTGATTATACTTCATCTCTACCCTTTTGACCAAGCTCTTCCGTCAGTAGGCACGAGATCATCAGGTAGGATACATTAGAAATAACACCTTTACCACCATATCGGTTGGTTAATCTCTCACTGATATGAAGTTTCATTCTCTTCTGGGATGTATACATCCGTTTGTAAGTTAGAATACAGTCGTTATTATCTATACAATCGAACTCTGTCCAAAGATTTGTTGATCTGTATGGACAAGCTGTGTAGAGATCATATCCTAACTCACATTTTATAGTTAGCACTGAAGTTCATGTGTACTGTATGGATTAACTCATCACAGGAACCGCTTATTGTCTTGATAATACATATTAAGCTGAGTGTTGTAGCAGATAGAGTTCTCCATCAAGTCCTGGATTATTAGTATGAATCTCAATACCAACTACTTTACCAGTACTTGTAATCTTCTCATCGGGTGACATATTGATATCTTGTAGAAGCTTTATTGAATGCTTGAGAGAATAAAGCTTCTTCTTTATTTTCTCGAGGCAGTACTGCTGCTAAGATACCTTCTTTGATATCTTCACCGTATCTCTGGACCAACCTTATAGATGTCCTTGTTGCTCATATAGATTAAGTAAGATATCATTTTACTGTTGATCATGAAATGAGATCTTCTCACTAGAATGGAGACTTTGAATCTCTTTGGCACAAAGATTCACTAATTTCGATAGCATCTTCTGTTGTCTTATTCTTTGCAATATACATTAGTAAAGACATTGATGCCATCCATTCTGTTATTGTACTCATCACCTGCTAGATTTAGTTACTACATCTCCTTTCTCGATAACACTGCCTACGACAAGATTATCAAAGAACTGAGTGTAATCTCATATCCAAAGTTAGAGCCCTTGTGATATACTTATAATCCAACTTACAGAAGAATAATCTCAATGTATTAGATTCTTCACTATGGACGATAAGATAGTACTCATGACACCAGAGATGCATGGCATATCTTTCCACTCTCAGCTAATACTGTCTTACGTTGACTCAGCTTGTTGGAAAGATGTTGAACGTTGATCCGAATTCATTCTCAAAGCCAGTTTGAATGAGATGGACTTCAGATTTACATGGTGCCATAGATTTGCTCTGAATGGACACTGCTACGCCAATCTTACGACTACCAGAGCTGTACTAGCACGGGAAATGCTGAATTAACTCTTTTCCCCAGCACCTGTTCTGGTATTTGATTCTTTGTCTGCTTTACGATTAATCTCGTCGTGCTCAGAATCAATGTGTTCGTCATTGTGTCTCCTTTCTATAAGTATTATAGGTGAGAAATCACAGAAGAGTAATCAATACTCTTCTGTATCACCTTTATAATATATAACTTAATCTTCCAATGCTCTGAATGAAGCAATAAGATCTTTTATGTACTAGATGCATTCAACTTGACCACTATGTAGGTACTGGAGCAATTAATTCATCCATTACATCACGAGCTAAACGTAAGAACTGCATACGAAGTCTTCACGTGTCTGTAAAGAACTCTTTAAAATCACGAGTTCTAGAAACTTAGTATCCTTATCCATCTAATTCCAAGTAAGCACCTTTGAGTGGCAATTTTACCACAGAATCTTTCAAGCATAATCATTAATGAATAAAAGTGGATCGAAACCATAATCTTGGAGAGAAAATTAATGTGTGAGATTTTCCACCAGCTTATGTTGTACGAGATTTACCTAAAGAGATATCCACTTGAGAACCAGAGAACCCAAAAGTTTCTATCTCTTAAGTTTACTCACATCGAATCGAATGATGTTGTTGACTAAATGAGGTTATGAGCTCTGCCACCAGGTAAAGACTCACCTTTGTTTAAGATACATCAATTGACCTTTAGTATGCGTAAATGCACTCTGCTTTCAATCTTTTCAGTAATATGAGGTTGATTACTAATAAGATAATATTAGTCGCTTTGATTAATTGCATTACACCTAAGAAGAGATGGCTTGCTTTCTAGCCATTGCTGCGACCGCCATTTGACCAGATAATCATTTCCTTTATCCGCAATACGTTCTGGAGCTACTAAAGCAATAGAGTCAATAATCATAACAGTTGGGATAAACTTTACTAATTGGTTACCAGGATGAATCTCTCATTCCAGCATCATACATAAGTTTATCTTTGTTCTTTAATTTGGTTTTCATGAAAATAGTATAGATATCATCATAGATGGAATTCTGCAGTGATACCACTCTTCTAGTGGAAACATGGTCGAATAGATCTTAGACCAATATATCCAGTTAGTTTCCAAACGTGGAATAGTGATCCTACCACTTCCGCAGATTGGATGACTCATTTCAGCACCTGGAAATAGATTAATAATGTTAGCCGCCGCTTGTACTGCAAATGTAGATTTACCAGAACGAGCGACCGATAAGTAAAGTTAGAAGACCCATCTAGAAATGCCACGCCGATGCGTTACTGTAGTATCTCTACCTTTATCGTTATAACAGTTTAAAACGATATCCATTTAATGAATCAAAATTTACTCTGTTGGGTAGCGTAGCGTCACATGAGACCTTGTCTCGGGAGAGTAGCAGTTACCTCAGCTGCTATCGTTCAATTAATAAGCCCATAATAAAATCCTCCCATATTATTATAAGTTACTAATAGGTTCTGGGAGGTAGAGTAATAATACCCCAAGGTAGTTTAACTACCTTGGGATGATCGATTAGAATATGCATAAACATCTTGTCTCCTTTAAGTTCTTCTGCTACATATAAAGACTTTGTCATAATCTGCAGATAAAAGCTCACATAGAGCATCTTACATCTTTACGAACTTTTTGTAGAGACGGTGGGCACTTGGACTATGGGCTATACTTTAGTTAATACACGTTTAATTACAGTCGTAGGACGGTCGTTCAACATGAATAGCATAGCATTGAGTTTCTAAGTCAAACATCCAGTTCTTAATAGATGTGTTAATCTTTAGGATCTTCACAGGATTCTAGCATTGAAGTTACAAAGAATTCTTCGAAGTTTTCATAGAAGAGTTCACCATATAAGTCCATCAAATCTTCTTCATACAAGTGTTAGCTGGGGTCCATATGTCTCATGATTGAAGTATTGACACGACTGATATTAACTGTCTCCATTCTTACTAGAATAACGTGCCACAGATAGTCATAGTTGTTAATTGCTTAGTAGCAATCTACATAATCTAACTCTCTGTAGATACGTTCATTGATAACCTTAGAGATCTTATTTAAAAGCTGTAAGAGTTTTACTCAAAATCTCCTCCTGGATCAACATGCTGAGTCTCATTAATAACTTCAAATATTTCATTATATCTCATTAGTGAGCACACGAATTCTATCCTCTCTGATAGTTGTGGACGATTTTGAACCATAATCATTGCAATATATTGCCATGGTTCAAACAATGTATAACATCTAGAGATTGGTTTAACACCTTCGCTTCTAGATAGTAATGATATCAGATAGATTGTCTTCAAAATATCTATATGTATCATGATCGGTCCAATCTAAAAGTCTTCAATTCATTTACTATAGTATCTGATTTCTTGATTACTGCAGAGAGTGGAATATCTCTCATATATCTTAGAAGGTTTATATTTATCAAATAGACCCATATTTGCTCCTTTCTTAACGTTCTTTTTAAAGTCATCAATCTTGGAAGATTTATTGACCTTTCTTACCATCTACATTGATAACCAATACGTCATCTTTAACAGAATCCAAAGTTTTCTTTTAACCTTTACTGTAGGATTCTTAACAGCAGAATTAGATAAATTAAACATATCATCATCTTCTTCTAGTTTCATTCCACCAATTTCCGATCAAAGAAACCATCTTTCTTTTCCTCTACATTAGGTTCTAGTCTTATATTCATTATGAGATTTTTCTCAACTTCTTCTGTAGGAAGTTTACTACCAGAAGCCATAATACAGGTTACTGTTCTTGACCAGCTGGTACTGTTTGAATGCATGTAAAGAATTCAAATGGTTCACCTAGTCTTCCTGGATTTTAGCATTATCAAACCAATGTTTTGACTACGTTCAGATGCACACATAAATACAATCAATACGTTTGGCTGTTGGGAGTAAAGTCCAGCTCTTTGTATCATAGATCATTTCTTCAAATAGTCTCATCAAAGGTCAGCTTGTTTCTTAATACTGTCAAATCCTCTGCAGTTTCAGCCAGTCAGAAACCAGGAGTTGTAGCAATCTTATACAAAGTCAGCTCTCATCGATATTTTGATCAGATCAACTAAGTCTAAACCAAGACATGTACATGCATGGTTTTGCAGCACTCGTTATTAGCTTTCACGTTCACCTTGTTTATTCTTGCTAGTGAGATAAGAATTTCTTATTATTACTAATAGCTTCAACTGTATAATTGTCTTGAAGTTCTTGGAAGTATTCTACCGTGTGTTTGTGAGACCACGAGCATCATCTTCAAGCTTTCAGTGAGTGCCACTAGGTGAACGTTGATGTTTAATACTTCACGGATATGTTAGCTAGGATCGTAGAAGATCCACAACCTGTGCCACTTCCAGGAAGAGGATACAATAACTACTGCATCATCATCTGGATCTGGTAAGGAATCGATCTTAAGCTTTTCAGATTTCAATGAATCAATTGTAATGCTTTTAAACATCGACCACGTTCTTTCACCACAGCCACCCATACCAGCACCAATGATTACATTAATATCATCATATTCTTCTTTCATATCTTTAAGAGTTGTAGTAATAAGAAGTACATCACTTCTATCAAATACCCTTTTGCTCAATAGCTGTCATTGCCTTTATTGCCTGCGGCACCACATGCAATAATTTTGCTTTCATAATAAATTCTCCTTCTTAATATAAAAATATATAATATTGGATAGGCTTTAATAGCCTATCCAATTATTACCATAATGTATCAATATGAATTATAATCTACATACCACGAGATTGTTTTCAGATATGCATAAGATTCAGCCATGATTCCATTTACACCTTTTAATCCATTTATCTGCGGCTTTAGCATATCTCTTACCTCCGTAGATCATTGAGTTTAAACTAGTTTGTCCTCCTGATAATAGTTTTGCTAATCCATACAGCATTATCTGACAATACCATCATACATTGTATTTCCTATATGATGAGCTGCATTTTGGATTAGCATCTATAAGCATAATACCGAAATAGTTGCCTCTATTCTAGCTAGGATATGATCACCATAATCAGATTCCCATGATGCATGAGCAAATATATGATAGGATCTCAGACCAGATTCTTTAGAAGCCTAACAAATACATTACCTTGACCTTGGAATGGGGATGTACCACTTGGATCAAAGTGTCTGATAATATTATTCATATCTTCTGTAGTTACATATGCTCTTTATTAGATAAGTCAGAATTTTGATTCTAAGGAATATCTAGAGTTAGCTTTATTAGCTTCTGCATTAGCAGTAGCTTGTCTAAAGTAGTTCTTGTTTAGCTAGTTGAACGTATTGATTCAATGCTTTAGCCGAAATGTTAGGATCTACTTGTTCATTCTTATTAGCAGGCTCTTTTATCTTATCATTCTTGATAAGATTGCCACTTTGTCACTATAATCACTATTCTTTACTATAGCTTTCAATACAATATCTAAGCTATTATTATCATTTTTGATGACCAGTTTCTAGTGCCTTTATTGGTAATATAGATACCAATATGGCGATGCAAAATAAGGTAATTTTTCTTAACCATTATATTCACCGTCCCTATAATATTAAAATACAAAATAAAAGCGATGGAGTTTATCGCCCCATCGCAGTGAAAAAGATTACTTATCTTCTTTTGATCTTCTTTCATTTGCTCTTTTAGAGCTTCGTTGATCTTCTTTCACTTCATCAAAACCAAGACCTAGGTCGCCGATTTTCGTGAAGTACACCAATTTTCTTTTCCATAGTTATTCTCCTTATTAATATAAGAATATACATTATCCTTATGTTTACGTATAGTATAATTTTATACTACCAACATTCACTCTTATAATATATAACCTCTAAACATATTAGTAAAAGTTTAAATACTTTTTATTGTTGTTGTGAGTGATGTGATTGTACAATGCATGTTTACCTCCTTTAAAATATGGAATAAGAGATTGTATGTGGACTACTCATCTGGCTATGAGTAGTCCGATACGATTATGATAAATAACAGATTAGGAGATGGATTAAATTCCCATCTCCATTCTTAACTAGAATAATGGAACGCTTCTGCATCCCAGAATCTGCTATGTTGGGAATGGGTAATCTTACCTTCCCAAAAGAAGATCGAATGCGATACCTTTCATCTTGAATGCATCCTCCCAACTCCAAGGGATTCTGTGCCCTTGTTGTTGTCTTCGAAGAAACGACAAACTTCATCGAAGTTTGTTAAGTCATAACTACTGCGTTTGCTACTGTTGTGATTGTTTGTAATTCCATGATATACCTCTTTCTGTCCTAAGGACTTAATAACTAAACTATATATCATCATATCATCTAATAATATGCAATCAAAAATACCAAGTATTACAATTTACAAAGTATACCCCTTAGGATTACTATGATCCTAAGGGGTATTTATTATTGACGTCTAGATACTGTCTTATCTTTAATAGTTTGTGGAGTCATATTATTAATATTAATCAAGTTAGTATTAATATGAGATCCTATCATATATACATTCATCATATTCTTAGATAATACATCTGTCTTATCTACAGGTATATCTTCTAATGATACTGTACCAAGAGTAGAGATAGTATTATACATAGCTTGCTTAGCTTCTACTGAGTCAGCACGAGCACGAGAGAATTCTGTTAATGTATCTTCCATACCAGATACTACAAGTGATTCCATTTCACGGTCAGATGTAGCACCATTCTTATCATGACCTACAAGACGACCAGTCTTATTATCACGAGATACTATATTAGTAGAGATAGAGTTCTTCTTAGTTAAGAACTGTTTCATTTTCTTTAAATGAAGATATACTACCAATGCTTCCTTAGTCCATACTGGTTCACCATCTTTATTTACATATAAATCTGGCGTAGCTACCTTTTCCATTAATGGTACTCCAAGGATATTAGCAGCCTTCTCAATCTCAATGAAAGTTGGTTCAATCTTAAAGATACGTGTTTGGAATCTATATGGGTATTTCTTAGAGATATAATCTAAGAATTGTTTATCATTCATGTCTTTAAATAGATTAGCATAATATTTGAGACATACTTTTAGTTGGATCTAATGCATCCATTACTTTATATACAAGCTCTTCAGCTTGCTTTACGTTGTTTAGTCATATTAGCCTCCTTTGATTTAATGGATTGTTCAAGATGGCTAAAATTTACAAAATAAGTGGAGGCTATAAAGCCTCCACCGTTTCATAGAACCATGGTTCTCTTACTATGAAGTTAAGATAAACTTGTTCATATCCTTCCAAGATGAAGTCTATTTACAAGCATCTGAATAGCTCGACCCAATTTAGGATCTTCGCTATTGATATACAACAACAATTTCCTTTCTATTCCGTGTAGAGAATACTTTATTCAAAGCATCATTAACTTCTCCCTTAGAATAATTTTTCAGAAAGATATTGGTTAAAGACACTTTCATACTCAGTAGTGTAACCAATTAAGTAGAATACATCGGCATCTAACTTTAATTCGGGTTCTACAATTCCATTCGTTATTATCGTGGAACTCTACATACGTTTCGATACCACCCATAGTATCTACTTTTATCCCAATATTTATAAATTTCCATTTCATCCTCCTACATAAAATAAAAGTGGCAAATTTTACTTTGCCACTTTAACTTTAAAGTATTCTTTTCACATTTCAGAGATATGTGTAAAAGATCTAGTTCAACTTTACCCATATCTCTTTATAACCAAGTTCTTTAGCTGCTTCTAGACATAATTCTAGAATTCTATCATGATTAGATTTCTATGCTGGTTATTATATAATACTAGGATATCTCCTTTTTGATTGCAGCCATTTTCTTGATAATATAATCTTTCATTGATTATATTTGTATTTTTGAGTTGTTGTTTTATGGAGATAAGGGATTTTCTCTACAAAACCCCTACCACCTATTACACGAATCATATCCCCATCTACTTTAACTGGCTTGCCATCCCAGCATCCGTTTTCTAGTAGTCTACTTGGAATTTTACTTCAAGTAGAGAGCCAATATAGTCGTGATATTTGTACACATTCGTCTCCTCTCTTATTATGGACATAGAGCATGGTCCATATTTCTTTAACTGATAAAGATCTGTTATTAGTTCATAACGAAGCATACGTCGATGGTCTTCATCAGTTCTTTTGTTTCTTCCTTTATTGATCATATATTTTTCGTTGTTCAATAGAAATTAGCTCAGTTATATTATGTCTAGGCATGTTTAAGGTTTTTAACTAATAGATTTGTTTTCTCTTCGAAATTGCTTTCACTGTTTGATCTATTATTTTGCGACACTCAAGCAAAACCTTTCTATGCATTTTGCACCTCCTAAAAAAGGAAGCCCTCCGAAGAGGGCTCTTATTATTGATCTAAAGAACGACATCCGATCACTCGACCTTGATCGTCCCTTACCTGCATTCCAGGAGTGAATAGATCATCTCGGCGATACCTTGCTGTGCAAGAGCTGAGATGATCATCGTTTTTGATACTGATGCATCCTACCCAGGTGCTTGGGCTGGTAGCCCTTCAACTTCTCCAAATGTAGTATGGGTTCGTGTCACAACAGCTTCCCCAATCTGGATTTGACCAACCTGTTCAGTAAAAGATGCTACACGAGCATTACCTGTAGATTCGATAGCTAATACAACTGTATCTCCATCGAATACTGTTACAGTATGAGTGTTAGGTTGATAATTTGTAATTGAGTTGTTTCCATGATAGATTTCCTTTCTTCCCATGCGGGTAAATAAATGTAACTTTGATCTATCACGGTTATAATATATAATCATATATGTATACAATTGCAAAAAGCTATCCCCTTAGGATTTCTATGATCCTAGGGGAGTTTAATATAAAAGCACTATAATGAATTAGTAATGTGAAATACATCAATACTGATCTATGGTAACTATTCTTAGTAGCCAAATCGATTGCGTCTATGAACGTATCGTCTAGATGATTCCATCAACCACTTTTTCAGTGATATCCTTAATGCGTACATATTAGGATCTTTAGTATTCGGTTTGGGTTGAATGGAGAACTTAATAAACTCAGCTGTACGTACATCTTTATTTCTAGACTGAGCAAAAGTATGTATAGATGATTAGACTAACAAACTCTCTAATCTCTGAGTTTCTGTTTAGTATCATTCTTTACAATATATTCAATAATATCTTTAATCCTACGTCAGTCTTAACTAAAGCATCTGCAGACATCTTACAAAACTTATAGTTTACAGATAGAGTTGTAATTTGATTTACAGCTTTTATCAATAAGGCGTTCTGCCATTAAGTTATCTGTATCTGCAGATTTGGCATCCTGTATCGGAATAGTACCAGATGCATAAGTAATATATTGAGATTTATTTTCATATGCTTCATAGTATAGACTAGCAATATTCTTCATAAAGGATTTAATACGACCATGAAGCTGTTGGATCAGATAAACACAATCATCATCTTCAAAGTCTTTAAATCCATCAGTACGGATGTCAACCAAGTATTGGAAATAGACTTAACTGCATTGATTACATTACCTTTAGATTTAAGATCAAACTTACCAGTTAGCATTATTGACTACATAGTCCATTACCCATTTTATATTCAACTGGTTGAACTTTCTTTCAAAGAAACCATAATGAATAGATGGATAGAATTTACCAGAGAATGCCATTGACTATAGTACATCTAGCATCTTAGAATTCTAGCTTTTCCAGAAATATCTAACTAGACATAATAAGACCATAGTACATTCATCTTTAGCAGCAGCTGGGTTGAATGATGCAATCTTAGCATAGTAAGTCTCTTCCATGAAATTAGAGATAACTTTCTTATCAATCTTCAATGTATTGAATAATTCATCTTCATCTTTAGAGTGAAAAATAGATTCTTCTATATGGTGCTATATCATAAAGATCTTCAGATCTATCAGATATAAACTTACCAATATATTCTTTTATAATTAGACAGATTCTTCTTAATCTGTGTTTCCATTATAGGGTATATCTTCTTTACGATAGCTTTCTGTATTTTTCATTATATACCGCCTTTCTGATTATTAATTTGTTCAAATGGCTAAATTATCAGAAGAAGGAACGACTCCCTTCTTCTTAATCATTATCTTAATCGATCATTATGATATGAAATGATATCATCTACAATATCAGAATATGTCATTTCATCTAGTTGTGATTTATAATCATTAACAGATGGATTATCAATTTCTGCATTAGGAATAAGATCAAGTAGATAATTGATTCCAATATTACCTTCTAAGTAAATCATATTATATGGTAGATATCCAGCTTTGATTCCTCTATAGAAGTAGTCTAAGAATTCTACTGCATCTTCTGGTAAACCATAAGTTTCTTTATTCTCTTCTTTGTATAGAGTTAAAAGCATAGTTTACTGCTTCAAGATCAAGTTTAATATCTTCAAATACTCTAGACATAATTCAGTAGCACAGTCTCACCACTGTTTCAATGCTATAGCCTTTCTTAAACTTAACTCTTGAGTATTAATATCAATACTCTTAACAACTCTAGAAGACTCATGTAAACTTCTATTAATCTTTCTAATCCAATATTTAACTGAATCTTTTTCGTCAAAAGAGTCTATTACAAATAATACATTATGTCTAGTTATTCTGCCATGTAATAATCTATCAATACAAGATAATTTATACTATCCTTAGGGATATTGTCAGAAACTACATTACCAAGTGGTATCTTTGACATAATATTTAATGCCTTTATGCTATCAGTTAATGTAACATTATCAGATACAGTATGGAATGGTATATCTTTTCATGCCTCTTTCAAGCATATAATCATTTGTGAATGTATTAGCATTAATATTTACAATAGCTTCTTGAATGATTTCAACTACATCTTCTTTTAAGAGATATACAATATCTTCAATATCAGTAGTATCTTTATCAATAATATTAATAGTCAATTTCTTATAGATCAAATGTAAACATATCACCATATATACAAGATGCAGCTTCATCTCGCAATACTTCGTTTACAATCATCCATATTTTTGCAATATAGTATAAATCTTTCTTAGTTAAGTTAGGATTATTTAACGTAACTATATTTACAGTATTATCATCTGCAAGTTTATTAAACTTATATAGTCTACCATTGCACGATAATATTTATTTCCTAGTATTAATACGATTATTATAAATATCTTCTTGTGTATACATTATTCTCACCTCTTCTGTTTCAATAGCTACGACTGCATTAGATTGGATGATTCAAACATAATTCCATATCTAATAACTCTACGACATCATCTAGCTCTGGAATATTGGATTTCTTGTATTCAAAATAATCTTCAGCAGTTTCAATCCAAAGTGTTTCTTTATCGTAAGAATATGATTTGATTTGATCAATATTAATACGACGATCTTGTAATCTAATAAACTTTACCATAATGAATTCCTCCTATTTAACAAATTCATCTAAATCAAAATATTTGTTAATAAATGTAACTTCATCGTAGTTCAGAAGTCCTTATCGCCAAAGTTTCTAATATCTAATCCTTCAAGATAAGTCTATCTTCTCCTCCACCACAAATACGTCTAATTAAATCCATAACATATTTTGTTTCGGCAATTACTCAACGCACAACTTCATTTAACATTCTATTCAGTTTGCCTACGTAATGGATATTGAAGATTATAAATTCTAATCTCTATATATTTTTCATCTATTGATGTTATGTCATCAGTAATATAGAATAATGCTTTATATTGTTTTTAAAGCTGCATCATTATTTAGAAGGCTATTAAAGAATCACCATAGATACGTTTGTATTTATAGTTATTAAAATTCTGTTAGTTTATCAATGATTGCTTTTCTTATTAAGTAATTTAATACCAGTATATGTCTCAAACATAGTTACAGCATCATCATTCTCTGGTATAATTACTATAAGATGTAAATCATGAATACGTTTATTAAAATATCATATTCATTTAATAAACTTTTGCATCTCTAATAGATACATATTGATTATGGTAGTGTCTTCTTATAATCAATACTATCAAGAATATTTTTAATATATGCATTGAATTTTGTTTCTCCATTGTTATTTCCTCCTAGTGTGTTAAACCATATACAGTAAATCCTAATAAGATTATACATACGCAAATATAATATAGATAACTATATCTATTCTATTACTTTGAGTTATATCTTCTAATAGAGTGATATAATTTTCTTCTAGTAATATAACTCTAGATTTAGCATCTGTTAATGATTTTCTTAATCGTTTATTTTTCTTCCTGTAATGCTTTAATATCCTACTGATTAATTCTACAGTACTACTTACTTCACTTCTAGCTAATGGATAGCATTAATCTTCTCAGCTTTTTCTTTCTTCATCCATATCTATTTCTCTAATGAGTGATTGCATATCCAATAATTATACAAAGAATTACTATAACCAAGGCAATTATTCCTAAACCGATATTGATAAATATAGTAATATCATTATCAATACTATTAATTTTTCTTTCAAGATATGCTACTTCTCGATCAAGTTTTAGCATCTAGATTACGTGAAGACGTATACAGTTTCTGTATAATTCTCTAATACGGTCGTCCATCATTTCATTATCTTTCTTAAAAATAAAGTATTACTCCTTCAATATCCTCTCTAATTTTATCAATTTCTGACTTCTTATTAAAACATCATATCCATTTCTCCTAGTGAATCTTTAATATAGATAATGACTACTACTATTAAAACTATAATTAGAGTAATAAGTAAAATCGAATACAAATTGAATCCTGTCTTCAAGCTTCTTAATTTTAATAGTCATTAATTCATTATCAGATCTGAGTTTATCCACATTTGAATTTGTTAAGAATGCAGCTCCTTCAAAGAGCACTTTAATCGTTTATTTTGCATCTCGTATATCTAGTCACTACGATCTATAATATTAGACTCCATATCCATTCCTCCTACTCTGATATATCATCGTAACCTATTAAATACTCCTTCGATTTCAGTATAGTCAATATCGAGTAATCACAAATGCTTTAATATCCACCATATTAAATTTATAAATTCTAGGTCGATTTCTTTCCCTAGTATATACTTAATTCAAATCTAAGTTCAGATTTAGTCGCTGCACCAAGAATAGATGCAATAGTATTTAATACAATATTAGTATCTGGAACAGAATCAAGATAAGTATACTCATTGAATTATAATTGATTCTACTTTCACATATAAGCTCTCTATAGTTCTAGATAATTCAGTACGTAACTCTTTTGTTTATTTTTAATCAAGAGTTAGTACGTCAGTGCATACCTATCTAAATTATAATCATCATCACAAAATAGACGAGTTACTTTAGAAAGCTTATTATTATAGATACAGTTCCTGGTAAAAAGTCGTCAAAGAAGTCACCATAAAACTTCAAACATACAAACTTTTCTATACTATCAATAAATAATTCAGTAGTAGAATCATTTAACTCAGTCTTAGTATAATCTTCAAATATCTTTATTGTAGTCTCATTAATTGGTGAGATTTCAATAATGTTTATTTTCTTTAGCATATTTTCACATGCATTATTATTTATTGATTCTCTTTTCTATACATTAATGCTTCAACTATCTTTTTATAATTCGAAATTTTATCCATATCCATTACCTCCTATTATAAACTTGATATATCATTACACGGTTATAATATGAGTCTCTGATTATTACTTTGTATGAAGAGCACTACTTTTCTATACCCTTAAAACAATAAATTAATTATAATCTTGAAATTAAACCAAGAGGAGCATAGAAAATAATGTTTTTGCTGACAAATGGTGGAAATAAAGAGTTAGAAATCCAAGTACTCTGCACAAGAGAAGCACTTTTGGTAGAGATAGAGATACTAGCTCTTGAAGATGAGTTTAAATTTATTAATAGGAATTATAATTGTCGCAGATCGAGAAGATTCAGAAAAGAAATTTGTTTCATAGTCACATTGTTCTTATTGATAATACTGTAAATGAGTAAATGCTTATACTTTCTTGTGGACTATGATGAATCTAGAAAGATTTCTATTAAGAATGGTGAATATAACCATAAACTATAATGAATATATATATATCTAGTGGTACTGTGGATCATGACAGTGGTGCACAGTCCAGCTGAGTTGGTTGCCATTACATTACATGAAGTTGGTCATCACTTTCAGCTTAAGAACCAATATTATCAATCTTAATACTAAGATGCTACAAACTCCTAGTTGATGGGTGTATTAGATAATACAAAAGCTTTTAAAGTTTCTAATAGTCCAGATCACACAGATGGAGATAGAATCTTAAATACTCATTAAGATTCTTTGCACATTTGATACAGTGCCTCGACTATTATGGATCTTTGTGTCTTAATTTCTCATCACATCTGTTCGCATCCATGATGGATGGTGCAGTGACTGCTATTACATCTTTTAGATATGCTTCTACTCCAGAAGTTTGATCGCAATAAGTTATTTAGATTAGTTGACGATAAATTCAAAGATGTATTTATTCGTGTTCTAGTTACACGATCTAGAAGAAGAACGTTCTGATAGCTTCTCACTATTTATGGTTATGCACCAGAATTAGAGCATCTGCTTTAGGTAAGATTGAAGGTAATATGCTTAATCAATCTCCCTGCAATTAAGATGCTTCAAAGATGGTGACTGTTCCATTATATATGGTAATCGATTATTTGATCCAAAAAGCCCATGGTATTCAATCTGCTAGACGTGTCGAGTGGCATGTGGTTGCTTACATTATCTCAAAGAACTTAAAGATAGCTCTAATAACAATAAAAGAAATCAATCAAGTCATTAAAGACTTGAAATGCTGTTGAAGATAAGCATGCCCACTACCTAGAAGATCGTATTGGTAGAAAATGATACCAAACGTGCATTACCTCCACATGATGTAGCCACGCTAATGTATGGAGACACATTCTACGCAATAAACGCGACTTAGAGTTGTACATCTTATGAATCCTTAAGAAAACTTATTCTACCACGATAAAAGAATCCCCTGTGGAGTCTAAGCCCATCAGGGAATTTTGCATAGGCTTCACATGAGAGGTTTGTCGTAGAATAATATACAAAGCGAGAATCTTAGTAAAAGTATCCATAAGTTGCTACGCATACACTACCTATGTGTTAGATATGTAGTAATTTACGTGTACAGAGGCAAGAGTCAAACTCTTGCCGCTCTCATTTTATTAGGATAACGATGTTTTAACATCGCAACCTTTTCTATACTTACCAACCATAGGTAGCATAAATCAATGTTTCCAAATTGCTTGGAATCATTGTAATTGGATTATCAGACCATTGGTTGGTTAATGTATCGAAAATATTTAATACCATGTATTAAATACTTCGTCTTATAAATCTCTACATCTTTCAAAGTGCTATCTTTGAAGTATGTCTTTATAAAGCTCTTCCAAATACCAGTATGCAATATCGTCTGGCAATTTTTCAAATTGGATATCTAACTGTCCATGATACCGTATTTTAAATTATTTAAAACACGATGTTCGAACTTTGTTGTTTGTTTCTGCAATGCCGTTTTCAAATCTCATGATATGACTCCTTTCTGCCCATGTGAGCTTAATACATAAACTAATCATCATATCACGTTAATAATATACAGTTATATATATCCACTATTACAAAAGAAGAGAGGCAGTTTCAACTACCTCTTGATATTATTTAATTACTTCATATTCTCTAATAGCAAAGTCTAAGATATCTTCATATTTTCTAGCTTTAAATTACTAAAGAATTTATTGTTATATTTATCAATTTTACATTCTATATAATTTTTACTATCTGGTGCAATAGAGAAAATATATATCCATTCTTACTTTTGTAATTTAACAATAGTACCAACTACAATCTCAGTAGGGAATATAGAGATAATATTATTAGTATCATTACTAAATTTAAATATAAACTTATAAGCAATTCTACTAAAGGTAGTGTTGTAGTATTAAATGAGATATCTTAACACCATTAATTCGAATGTAATAAATGAATTTGAATACCCTCAACCATTCTTAAATTATATTTGGATGATGTATATTCATCATTATAAAATAGTAATTCAAATACATCATCTTTAACTTTATTATTGCCTAAAGGAGTTACATGAATGATGTATGTATCATCGATAAATGTACCTCCTATACCAGGACATATAAGATTTGCACATCGGCTAATATTTTAACATCTGCTTATCTAATCCATTAGCTAATAAATCTGATTCGTTATGAATGATATTGGATCTCCTTCATAACAGTCAACGCTATCTTTTGAAGTTTGTTACTAGTATAGTAAATGTATCATTAGCAGATTTAACTATTTTTGCACACATCAACATCGCTATCAGAAAATATGTGTACTAATACATATTCATCGTTATATTGTCTAATTAACATAGGCTTTATAACAAGCTTTAATAATTCTTCATATACATCGTATAATGATTTCACTCATTTTTACCTCTCCTTTATTATATGCTTCTACAACTGCTTTGAGCCCTCGATCTAATGCAGCTTTGGGATTTAACTACAGTTATTACTACAAATCATTGTACTCAAACTCATCTTCCCAGATAGTACATTGAATTTGATCATCATAATAATCAAACTTATTAAAGTTCAACTTAGTTGATTAGCCCATGATAGGAAGTACTCTATATTTATATTACAAATCAGATTGCTCATCTTTTCTATATATAATCTTGTACCGCCAAATTCTAATAATAAATCAGCATATAGAGTGATTAAATTCAGCACCTTCCATAGTCTTCATCTAAGTATATACTATGTAAGTTAGATATAAAATCATATAGCTCACATCCAGACTCAAATTTATATTCTTTTGATTTGTAGGTACTCTTCACCATGTATTATTACACCAAACATACCATCTATAATTTTGATATCTAGCACCAAAATGCTCTGTTGGTAAGAATGCTATCATTACATCTATCATGTCTACATATAATTTGGTGTCTTTTAATACATTATATAGTATTTTTAAGTCTATCATCAGATTAGTATATTTAGCAACTATATCTTCTACACATGCTTTTAGCATTATCTGTAGTCATAGTCTGTGCACTATACCAAATCCAAATTCAGATACCATTATATCATACAGATTCAATTCATTGATAGTAACTTGTATAGTATATCTTTTATCTAAGAATGTAAATGTGATATACAATCTATCAGGGATGTCATTTTACGTTTTAACTCTATATTGTTTATTAAATATATACATTTACCTCTAAGATCCCATTGTATTTCATAGTCTATCTATTTCATATTATTACACCTCTCCAAAATAAAAGTTATCCCATAGGAGTTAATCTCCTATGGGACTTCTTTCTATTTTATAATCTTTGACAATCATTGCTTTAAGTACAGTATCTTACCACTAATACATTTAGTACCAGCAGAGATAGAGTCCTGTAGGAAGTTCAGATACTTTAATATCAGTCATTCCATTTTCAGTAGTTAAACGAATACTATCGTTTTGATTTACTATATGGATACTGTTAATTCTATCAGTCTTAGATAACTTAACAACTGAACTACCAGCTTTAGCACGTTGACTTTTGTGGTAATGCATTAATATTGAATCGGTTAAGATATCCATTCTTAGTTACTACAACCACATCAGTGATATCTTTACCAGCTACTAATGTCATACCATCTACATACTCAACTGTCTTACCACCAATAGAACGTACACCTCTAGCGGAACGACGTACTAATGGAATCTCTTTAGCAGAGAATCGTAAAGCTCTCTTGTAACAGAGAATGTAATTACATCTAATCGCATCTCCACCAATGATGATTGTCTTAACAAAAATCATCCTTGGTCTAGTTTAGTATAGAAGATGCCACTAGCTGTTAATGATACGAAATCATCTAATTCCATTTTTCTTAATGAATCCTAGATGACTCCAATACCATTACATACATCTTTTTGTTTAGACTCAGCTAATTGTTTAATTACACTTTCTGGATAGATACCAATAATGTTAGATGTGAACTTAGCACTCAAGTTTCTAATATCAATACCAGCATTAGACTTCATCACATAAAGGAATCTTATGTACTGGATAAGAATAACACTTACCACCAGCATCAAATAATACGATATTATCAGTATTACTTATATTGATCGCCAATTTTGGATTATCACCTTTGATGGATCTATTATCAGTCAAACCAAGTTTACGTACATAGTTTGTTTCAGTAATAATAATCTAAATTCACCTTCAGGAATATTAGATGCTTCAGCTTGAGAGATAATTCTGGCATTACGTTTCTTACCGTATTTATGCTTTAAGTCTCTCAATTCAGCTTTAAGTTCTTCGTTCAACTCATTCTCATTCGAATCTTATTATGATATAATGTCTTGAGTTTGAGTAATTCATCTACTTTTAGCTTTATATCTAGCTAGGGTTATGTTTAGATAGATTCTTCAATGGCATATTAATAATAGTCTTAGCTTGAAGATCAGTAATCTTGAATTTCTTAACCATATCCATGATTAGTTCTTCATCATTACCTTTAGACTTCTTAATACGTTCAATAATAGAATCAATATCACTGCTAGATACTACTTTAACTCAATGCATCATACTTATGGAAATCAGTCATCAGTATTTTGCAATAAGTTATAGTAAAGTCTAAGTTTAGTTACCTTTACGGAAAATCAATGAATCGTAATGAAATATTGGACGGTAATTCATACGAACCATCATGACGTTCTACAAATTACCTCAAAGTTTTACACGAGCACCACGTTCAATTTGTAGTATTCTTAAAGATAGTATCTCTAACAAAGTTAGGATCACTACCAGCTTTAAGAACGATAACACATTCCATATTATCATCGCCATCTGAGTTATGCTCGATGGATTGAACTTGAGTTAATATATTCTTAGACATCATTTCTTCAATCTTATCAGTTACTGCACTCAAGAATACATAGTCTCGCTAAGCTACGAATCAAACAATGCCAGTTTGTTATGGAACCTCCTATATCAATACGACCACTGGACTTTATAGTTACCATAACCTGTATCACAAATTGATTGGAAATCCGTATCAATAATATCACACTCCATTGGTGTGTCAGGTACTAATACAAATTTAGCATTTGACTATCAATCAACTTACGGTTACATCAATTACTCTCAGAGATATTGTGTTTAGGAATATCTACTTTTGGAACCTGGCAGGTACCAAATGAGCCAATGATCAATACAGGTAAATTAGGAGCTAAATATTCTGGAGCTCACACAAGTCTCCACTCATAGTTCTCTTCTCCAGCTCTACTCACTTGTTTAGTTTGTTTTAAATCACCGATAACTACATCGGGTTGTAAAGTTAGCAAGTCTAGCTTCCTTGTATAACGCATAGCTGATGGATCATCACCCTGAAGTTACCAGTTACCTTGCTTTTCAATAGGGAATATTGTTTTCAAAAACCAGTTAGTCATAGGTTTCATTGTCATATAGATAGATGAATCACCATGGATGATACTTATCCATAACTACACCGACAATGGAAGAAGATCTAATCTGTCTTGACACTTTTAATATCATTATACATTGTCATAAAATGATCTTACGCTGTAACTGCTTTGAATCCGTCACGGAAGTTCATATAACTCGATATAGTGCTGAATATACAGCATACGTTCCTCATATCTTCCGTGCATACTGCTCCAGCATATTTACTTCTTTTCCTTAGCCAAGTATATCCTCCTTAGTTACTAAAAATGTTAAGCGTTTTCATGAAAATGTATATTCCATTTATAGCCTAACTATGAGGTAAGGGTATATAGATGAACTATATACCTTTTTAATAAACTAATTTCTAGCTTCTTCTGATAATAACATCAGTTAATTTTATTAATTTTACTATCGGAATCAAAAAGAAGTGAATACAATGCTACACGGTCTTTGATTGTATCAATAACTTCTACAAAGCGTTCATAAATTTTCACAACGAGAACTTCCTTTTCAGTATCATATTTAATGATATTGCCAACGATCACATTACCTTTAACAGTTGGATCATTGTTGATTACACTCGTGAATGCAAATACATTCAACGTAAGTTGTTCGATAATAGGATTTGATAATACACCAGTGAAAGTTCTTCTTTAACTGCTTTGTAAACGAGCATTGAACTTTTTAATGGTAATTAACACGAACGTTGTTGAATTGTGGTTTTTGTCTTTGTTTTTGGTTTCTCATTGTCTTTCACCTTTTAAAATTAAATACTTGTTGAGCTGATTCCCACCACGACGCTTTCTTTCTTATCTTCATTATCATCATCTGTAATTAGATACTCATGAAGATACTTTGAGTGAAGTGTTTACTAGTTTATAGTTAATATACATTAGAGTTATTCTCAACTCCAATGATAATATTACCATCATTCTTTTCGTTATCTACATAATCTGCATCGATAACTCCAATAGTGGATTTGATTACCATATCATAATTATATCCAAAAGAACTTCTTGGAGCAATTATCAATATTATCAGTTCCATATAAGCCTTAATATATGTCGGAATAATACAGATTCACCTGGATTGATTACATATGTTTTTGGTCATAGAAATCATGACCAGCTTGATAATTCTGTACTACGTTTAGGTTTTTAATAGTGAGATTTTTCTAAGTCATCTATAAATTTAGAATCAACTTGTTTGAATAGTCTCATTATCTAGTTCTCCTCTCTATAAGATATGATTCTTTGATACAAATATAGTCTTATACATCTTACCATATCCGAAGTATTGTTTGGAGAACTCTAAAACAGTCTATTTCTAGTTTAGTTGCATATCGTATCTATATACTCTACCATCAAAGAACCAATTAAATTGCACCAGGATATCTTTATCGATAACATCTGGGTAAGAATAGTTTTGGATTTGAATTTAGAACGGTTAATCTTACAATTATCTAAAGTATGTATAAGTACGTCGTTCAATACAACTCATATTTTGTTGTACTATGAAATGGTATATATTAGAACCAATGTTTAATAGATTATCAATCATATCTGGTTTCTATATATAGTAGTCCATACTTCATCGATTGGAGATGAGAATACCGAGCTAATATATAAAGATAGATTGACTCTGCATGAGATGGCTTTTCTTCTAGTTTGAATTCAGATACCAAATTCTATAGTTTAGAAGTGACCTCCAAAGCAAATAATATGAGTTATCCAAGAGGTTCCCATATTTTCATGATAGTAGGATCTTAATCTTATCTGCATATTCACTCTAGAAGATCTTTTAGTATTAGTATGACCATCCATCCAAATTATCTTTTTATTATTTTCAATCAAAGTTTAAGTCTAGATATAGATTCTTACTATTCTTGCAGATAGTTTACACCTAGAATATGATAACTGTATGATCTTATTTAGTTAGTTTAGTAATATCGGATTGGGGAGTATTTATAATTTTCACGAGAATATCATCGCTTGTATCATCACAAAATTCCTTTATGATTGAACACCATATTTGCCAAGCATACACTCGATTATCTTGATAGTAAATTATCAGTACCCCTACCTCTATTAGAATACATACAGAGATGTCAACGTCTTTTCAATAATTGAATCTTATCGTTATCAATCTCTTTAATCTGTTTCGATTTCGTTCAATCGTCATCGATTGTGTATTTGATCAACACACGGTTACCTTTTCAGATGGATCTAGAGCTGAATTGAATAACTGATCACCATTCATTTCACCTAACCCTTTATAACGTTATATGTTGGACTAAGTTTTCAAACTCTTTTCATCAATCCATAGAGATAATCTATTACCATCTACAATGAACTCAGTTGACTCATGATACATTGTGTTACAAATTGACATGCATTCCATAGAGTATCACTAAAATAGATAGTTTGATATTTAGAATTCAAACCTTCGATACCATCTTTAGTTGCTTTTAAGAACGGGATATCTAGATTCACAGCTTTTAAACTTAGCAGAACCTGCAATACTTGAGAGATTAATACAAGATATACCTAAGAGATATACATCAATAGCAAAATGAGTTAGCTACTGTATCAATATCTCTAATATAGTTTGTATTCTTATTACATCTCAACTACATCAGATTCAGTTAACTTAACCCTATTAGGTAAAGCTAGTTTCATGAATCTTAAAGAATTCTTTTTGTAGATACTTATTATATGCTGTACGGTCAGTGAAGTATTTCATCTACCATTAATCTTAGCACCATAAAGGTGGCACTGAGATATAATCTACCAGATGTAATCAATGGTTGCATATACATCAAGAAGAACTGCAATAGAGATATTCCATATGATTCATCTGATCGGCATCTGTTGCGATAATAATCTTTTCCCATTTACATTTCAATGTCAATGAACGTCCAAAAGCCAGCACCACATTAGCTGTACAGCTGCTACTTCTGATTGGCTAAACTTTTTCACGAGTGGCTCTATTGCATTAATGATCTTTACACGAATTGGGAATAAACCTGACGAGTATTACTACGGTTATTCTTAGCTGGTCCTGCAGCGGAGTCGCCTTCCATGATGAATAACTCAAAATTTTTCTTACCAGTCGGTTTTACCAAACTTAGGTAACCTCAATGGAAGATACTTAACTTTTAACTTAGTAATGTCTACCTCCATGACTTGGCTCTGATTTCTGCAATATCTTGAAATATTTACAAATCTTTGTAGTCATATTGTTACGCTTAGCCCATTCTTTCTAGACTAGCTTCAGTAAGATCTCTAACAAAAGGTACTAAGTCATATTAGAGATAATCTCTTTAGACTGACCAGTAAACTCTGCATTCCATGTGAGCAAGTTACAATTGCCTCTAAGACCAACACGGACATCGTTGTTGTAATAGTCAACTTACTCTTTTGGCAGGTAAGTAGAACTTATTCATATAATTTCTAAAGTCATTTACTCATACCGGCAATAAATCCTTCTACATGGTACCATCTCTTGTAGGCAAAAGTTAGCATGAATGGATGATCTCATCATCCGTAGAATCAATGTGAAAATCACTACTCATCCACTTATCATCACGTAATGCACCAAATCTAATTGGAGTGATGATAGGTTTTACTACAATGGTATTTAAACCATCCATCAAACCATCAACGTTTACTATAGTTTCTTTTAACTTTTAGCACCATCAATAGCTTGACCATTGAATCACAACTTTTTAGCACCTTGCTTTTAAAAGGGAATATAAAGACTTAATAAGCTCCATAATATCCTGGACAAGTCGTACAGTTGTCTTAACCCATAGTATCTTCATATGGTTTGAAAGTAAATCTGTAGTACTTGCTTTATTTTCAACATATTTCAAATCTGTAATCTCAGCTGTCTTAGCATCACCAAGTTTGAAACTCAACTCGTTTACTCTTTTACCTCAAGATATAAGATTCAACTATAAAACATTCTGAGTACGTCATTTGTTACTTTAGCATCACACCATGACGAGACCAGAGAGAATTCTGTGTTTCTCATCATAGTTAGAAGATGTATGTTGAGATGCAAATCACAGCACTAAACTATCATGGGAATACCACGACCATTATCTCGAACTGCAAGTTCTGTAATGGTTCACTAAAAGCTACATGTATTTCTGTACATGGACTATCATCTTCATAAGTTCATCCGCAGAGTCTTTTGAAATATCTCCTGATCATATTAATAAAAGCCTTTATTTCCTGTATAACCCAAATACTGTAACAGTTTTTCTAACAGTCGAGCGAAGTTCTCACTGTCTAATTTTGCCTATTGTAGACTTGATGTTTTCGATTTGTTCTTTGTGTATACCATATCAGGTCCTCCTACTTAGCTGTTAGATAAAATTATCAAAATACCGATGATATGAGCCCATAGGCAAAACGCCTAGTGGGCATCATTCAGATTTTTATCTTCATTAAATTGTAACTTTTAGTTTCTGTAGTTGTTGTACCAGCGGCAGGTTGTTGTTGAGGAGCTGTTGGTTGTGGTGCTACATTAACAGGACCTTGCATAGTTGTAATTGTAGCTTGTTGAGGTGCTTGTTGCATAGCCATTGGTGCAGTCATTACAGGAGCTGCATATCCATTAGCAAATGGATTACCCATTTGTGGAGCTGGAGTCATTACTGAGCTTGTTGAGGAGTTTGAGTGAATGCACCAAACACTTGTCTTGCTGTGGAGCTAGTTGCATTTGAGCTTGTTGTTGAGCTACCATATTTGGATCATAGTAAATTCGTTGAGCCATTGTTGTGCTTGCATTGGCATATACAGGTTGTTGTTGGTTATACACATTATAACGCACCATAGTTACTGTTGAAGATGTCTTGATATGCATCAAAACTATAACGGTTAAATGCAGGATTTGCATTAGAGCTACAGTTTGAGAATTTGTAGTTTGACGTACAACTTCTGTAAAGTTTTGTACTGCCATTTCATATAAATTAGGAGCTTATACGCACAATGGAATCATCATCATGTAATCTTTTGTAGAATTTTTTCGTCAAAGTTTACAGCGAAAGTTTTCATTTGTTCCAAGCAGTTAACCAAGTTGTTTACACTTGCTTCGATATCTCCTTGATCTATTAGTCATATCAAATTCTGCACCACATTGGGAGCATTTTACCATATTACCACCACTGATTGCTATACAATTTGCTGCATTTTTATGTGGGCATTTTGTACGAGCTACATCGACTGGATCGATGTTCATGTTAAACTCGTTCTTAACTGGTTTCAACAACTCCAAGTCTTCCTTAGTCATTGGATTTGCTAACTGCTACTTTTTGAACATGGATTGTGCAGGCATTACACCAGCACCGTACATAGGTTGTCCAAATTGTGGTGCGGCTAGCCACAAGGTTGTTGTTGGAATGGTTGTTGAACGAATTGTTGTTGATACATAACTAGTATCCTCCTTTGTCATCAATAAAATAAGAGTAGGTCTTGTATATAATAAACATATGTGTTATTATATCACGTTAATAATATACAATTATCGAGATGTTTAGGTATGATATTTTTAAAATATCATACCCAAGTCTCTAATTATATAACTATTGTTGACGTTCACGGATTTGTTGTGCCGTGACACGATGTTCAGCTTAGCACGATCTTCTGTTGTTGAAGAACGACTTTAGCTTTTGTGCATCGATAGCCGTTTGTTAGTGCCACAATTTCTTGAAGTACATCTTCAGGAATCAGGTTAAGATAAGATCGTAGATCTTGGCTATCGAATTTATTAAGAAAGTTCTCATCTGATCATGCAAAATCCAAAATCTTTAGCAATTGGTTGTACTGACTTATGAGTAGAATAAGCAATCATATATTGTACCATTTCAAAGGTAGTAATGATTATTTTTGTTTTTACACCTGGGTGATTTTGTTGGTCATCATTAGCTTTTTAATAGCTACAATAACTTCAGTTAGCATCATCCCATTTAACAAACATATTTCCTTCGTCAATGATATACCATTATCGCAATAAAGACGAATTGCTATGTTTTGCTCTTGTTGTTTGAGCTTATCACGATATGCTTTTAATTGTGTTGCATCCATCGATATCTCAATCTCCTTTTATATTCTTTTGCACACTTTTACAATACTATCTGGCATACAGTCATAGTGTTACTGCAATGTTTGGCTTTTCGAATAAAATTATATATCGACGGTAATAAATAGTACATCGTTCTTTATGTCTCTGAGTGTTACACTGTTTTAGTATATGCACTCATGAGTTTATAAAAGTTTAGAATAGGATCTAAGTAGTCTACAGATCCCTTCATATAAAAGCTTTTTGATTAGTCGCTCCACCCCTTTTAGGAAGACCAATCACTTTTTGCCCTATCAGAAATGATCTGAAATACTATAATCGACGCTGAGCATGGATCTCGTGCAGCCATAGTCAACTTCTTATTCCAGATAGTTGATTCTGCTACATGGATTGTCTCCGGATTAAAGATTCCAGACAATAGATATTGTTTGAATTCTACAAGGGCATTCATAAGAATAGTATAGATTTGGGCATTGGAGTGGTGGTACAAGTAGAAACGTTGTTCTATAGACCATAGTTTTCTGGAAGCAAACTCTGCATAGATTGCTCTGCATTAGCACTCCAGAAATGAATGGCACCTGCAGTAAAACATATGATAGTTTGCATTGCTTTTGCGACACTGATTAAGCTATCTAACAAACGATCAGACTTGAAATATTCTTCATAATCTGGTACGTTGATATTAGCATTAGCTTTCAAATCATTTAGAATACGATTAGATAGATTCTGATTTCGATGAAGAATCTATCACCATATTTACCTAGGGAAATCTGGACCAAGTTTCTTGATTTCTCGATCAAGTCATTTGGTCTAGGTTTACCATTCTTGTGAATACTAAGAGTATGATTCTTCTTAGAGAGTTTCTCTCTTGTTCGATATCAATCTTAGTAAATCTCTTTGAATCGATCCATAAACTTTTACGATAGTAATACTCTAACTGACTTGCAGGTTGAGTACCCCATACAGGATTTGAATCTGTTGATTGTTTTGAGTAAACTGTGCAACCCATTTTTCGGCTTCAGCTTTACTCTTGGTTAAATGCAACAGTTACTTCATTTTAGATTTTCATTAGACATCGTATTCGTCTCCTTCCTCTTCAAGACGACTAATATCTTTGAAGTACAGAGCTCATTCATAATCATATGTGTGGTATTGTCATAATTTTACGCTCTGTCTCAGAGATTTCATCGATTTTCAACTTGAGATTCTAGATAACGTTGAATATCAAAGTCATCTTGGAACCACTTGTTTCATCTTCATCTTCGATTGTATCGAGATAGTGCATGAATTGTACTAATGAGATAACCATCATAATCATATGGGCGAGTTTGCCATGACGAGATTTTGATTTCAAAGTCAATGATATCGGACATTTTCGATAATGTATTTCGAATCGCCGTTTGACCCATTGCGAATTTGAATGTCTTTCTTGGTCATATCCATCAATAAAGAATATGAAGATGTGTACATTTCTCTCTGGGTCCACATTAAATTTACTCATTCTTCATCTGCTATAGGAAACGCTAGTGTTAATGGGCTTTCAAAATATTTCGTTATCCATGATTAGTTCCTCCTTTTGCATAATATACTAAAAACAATAAATCAAGGATACGTTTATAATATATGCTCTAGAAGAATTTAGGCTTAGGTTTTACATAGATTAGATAATTTGAGAATCTGGTTATACCAGTATATATTAGATTAGGCATGATATCTCGATGGGAATTCTTCCATGAAGATACCATGACTATATTGAGAGCCTTGAGATAAGTGTGAGTAATAGCATATGCTAATTCAAACTTATCAGCTTTATTATATGATTTCTAAGATATTCTTTCTCTGATCTTGAGAGCTCTATAGTATTGTAAGTCCATCTTAATCTTGACTAATAGATTATTACCATCACTCTAGGAAGTCTATAGTCATTTCTTTAGATCTTCCTAATAGATGTGATATCTGGATGGTTTCAACATTCTCGAGACCATTGACTAGATTACCATTACTCAATATTCCAATTATTTCTACGGCAAATCAATGGTTCATTGAAAGTAGGATATTGAGTTCTAATCTTTAAGATATCTTCTCTCACAAGAGTATTCACATAGTCTCTAGTCTTATTCTTACAGCATAGAATAACGTCAGCATTCAATGCCATATTATCAGTCAATTCATCTTCTGATATTACCATAGTATTATTATAGTAACCAAAATTAATTGGTAATCCTTAATAGTCCTCATCTGCAAGATATACTATCCCAGATTGCTCTTGCTTGACGCACACCTGGTCTAACTATAGACCCTTTCCCGATACTAGATATCCTGATCATCTCATCAAGCGTAACTGATTAAGGTCACACAGGCTGAGTGATCTTGATACCGAATGATTCTATGCTTCTCATAGATCTTGGAGTCATAGATGCTTCATCTATGATTATTAGTTTTCATATCATGGAGACGCTCTTCTGAATCCATTTCAAAGTTGTTTTAGGTTTATTAAAGTAAGCATCTATGATGGTTTACCATTCTCATCTGTCATAATAGACTCTGTTGGTTCATATATAGATGAATGAATGGTTCTAGCTTTAGTCATATCCAATGATTACGCATTATATAGCTAGCAAAAGCCAGTATAGCCTATAGGCATAATTGAACATAGGTATACTTAAACGCTTGATTATTTCATTTAATACAATAGTCTTACCTGTACCAGCCGCACCAGTATATTGGAATACTAAATCAGATGAATTATTATACCATTCTACTGCCGCTGATACAACTGCTTCTTTGACCTGCTTTAATATAAATCCCATAATCATATCTCCTTTACGTTTCTTAGGTTCTCACCTCAGGTGGGCAGTCTATTGCTCGTAACTGTATCTTGTTTCACCAAATAAACATGAAATCTATAATCTCCATATACTGTAGAGAAGAATTATAGTACTTTTCTTGTAGTGAACTGTGTACCATCTGACATCATAACATGAAGTTGACTTCTAGATCACTCAGCTGGACCAAAGATTTGAAGTAGTTTGATAAATAGTAGCTATATATCATCCCACCTATCAATAAATATATCAAATCAAAAACTCATAATATTCTTTATTATTAACTGATCAAATACATGAATCACCATAAGCACTTTCATAGTAGTTCACTGGCAATTTCTAAAGAATTTACCTTATAGTCTAGAGCTCTAAGATTCCTTCTTCATCTGGAATACAGATATTATGAGTATAGAAGTCTTTTCTAGACCAAGTTTACTTTATTAGATGTTCTGTGGCACCAATTACATTAGGTCCCACATACACATTTAATGCATTTTCCATTTCAAATATTCTCAAAAATTCCCCAAAAACATTATAGTATATAAGAATTGAGTGTAATAAACATGGACGATAAGTATAATTCTGATTCCGGCTTAGGATTTATCAGGGTCGGCATTTTCATTTCAGTATGTAATAAATATGAGCTAGGATATCAACGTTTTCAGTGCAAGCACTTAATCCGATGAATATGAAGTCTCCTATTAAAACTACGACTCAAAGTTCAGAACCAAATATCATTAATAAAGAAAAGTTTTCCACAGGCAAAGTTCAAACAGGTTCTGAATATCCTAGTTGAAATGCCTGAAGTTGCTAGAAACTTTCCTACTAAATTCATACCCTCCTGGGACTAGATTTACTATAGCTTTCCTTTGCGGTGATATGAAAATAAACCAGTTGTTACAGGAAGGATTATGACTGGCATACGAAGACGACGCTAAATGAGTATTAAAGCATTCATCAATCACTAAGCTAATCATAAGCACTGACTACTTCAAATATGTCGTTCATTGAAGAACGTGAGCGTATTCAGTTTTGTTGTTGGTAATATAGTCACTGATGACTATTTCCTCGAATTAAAAGCTAAAATGTGTTAAAGCATATCTTGACGATAAAGAGATTCAAAAGTATAAATATAGACCAAAGATGTTAGTATATGATGTATATGATAACGCTGAGCTATATTATATCATTCTTAGAATCAATGATCTTACAGTGTCAAAGACTTTAACTTAAGTAAGAAATACGTATATTTTATTATCTCAAGAAAGATCTCAGCCTCTCTGGCAAGATCATATATACATTTGATAATGATCATATCCCCTACATTTAATTCAATCATAAATTGAAAGAAATAATTCAATCAATAGGTCTAGGGCTCATTGTAGTCTCAGACCGCCATTTATTCCAGGTCCAACTAATGCATTCATCTACAAAGCTGGTGTATACCCAGAAAGGTCTTTCATCATTACATAGAAGCGCATCCCTATGCAACCATTCTAGGAGTACCATCTTCAAATCATCCATATTGAAATCTCTAATTACATTTATGGGCTCCACGGAATGATTCTGGTGGAGTTATCTGAATTGTGTGTATAAGCATAGAGCTTTCAGCATCATTAAATTCATTAAAACATTCTTAAACCAGTCTTACACGATCTTGGTATCATCGAAGTTGGCTCTCGATTATAGTGGACCTGTGCTGTTTTCCACAACATCCTTTTCAAGTTTCTCTTTAATGAATTCTTTACTAATCACCATAAGCATCAGATTTCTTTCTTTGCACACTATCTGATCTCCTTTAATTCTACAGGTTTAGATTTCTCATTACCTAATAATGTGCACTCCAACCACCATTATTATTTTCATTAGTAGCAGTCTTAAGTCTCATTTAATGTGATAACTTAGAGACTGGTTCAGCTAAATGAATATCCCAGTAAAGAGCTCCCAGCGTCTCTTTAGAGTAAGGTAAATAGAAGACGAGATGATTGTGTTTTGAAAACGTTTCTTAGCATTTTGCCATACCAAGATACTTTCTTCACCATCAGCTCCATCTCTCTGGTACTACATGAATGGCAGAGTCAGTGCATTTTCTGTAATCGTGCTTAGGATTCACCAATCGTTTGCACGATGACCCACTTTTACGTACTAAATCTGGCTTCACTAGATACGACCTTCATCAATTATCTTAGCCGCATCACGATCTTTCAACTGAGATGCAGTGATAACGTAGATATGTTTAGCAACAGCAAATTCTTTAAATTATCTACTACTGCACCAAGAGCTATACATATCACCACCCATGAGTTTAAAATCACGTGGTCTAATATGTTTGAATATAGTCTTGTACTAAACAAACGACTTCTTTGTCCATAGCTTGAACATATCATCGTAATTGTATATAAGTAATCTGTATCTACAGAGTTACTTGGTACATATCTGAATTCAATATCAATAGGAGAATCATTAGATACACCTAGACCATTTTGTCTAAGTAGTTGCATGATTTCTTTATGACCACCGAATTCACTAATATCATCATCAGATACTAAGATACTCAAAATACACGTTCCAACGTTTCATTCAAAGTATTTTCCATTGTTAAGAATAATATAGTTGACGTTTAGTTGGATCTTTGGTAACAATACTTTATTATTACTTTGATTTGAAGTGTTAGATTCAATAATTTACCTAGATTTACCTTCACCTGGTAAGCCTAGATAAATATAACACCGATCATTTTCAAAAACCACCATTTCAATGATCTATTGATTGCTTGAATACCAGTCTTAAGTTTTGTAGAACCATGTCAATAGTACGATTATACATATGAGCTACTGTAGCTCAAACTGTTCATCAATTAGATAGAGATAATGATTCAGACACACTACTTACGCATACATTTTCTTTTAATCTTACGATTAACGTCTACGATTTGCTTTTGTACATCTTTTTAGATTTTGAACTTTTCCGTTTCATTAGCTATAGTAAAATCACTATATACTGAGTGTACATTGTAGACATTATAGATTGAGTATAGAATGAGTTTCTATTATTCCTAATATTTTTGCTCTATAAATGCCAATCATTAGAACTCAATGGTTCTTCTAGTTTACGTAATGGGAAGATATTTTTACATCTAACCCATTCAATGCCTGCTTCCATAAGGATATCTCTTCATTCTCATATCCCTAAGTCTAGCATCTAATAATTGTTTTAGAAAGAAGTAAGAATTTCTCTTTGACGAACTCTGCTCTACACTAAAAATTCTTACCAGGGTCTATCATTGTTATTAGTTCCCTTAGATCTGTTAATACACCTCTGTTGGATGTATGTATGGTCTTTTAAGATATAATTTGCATATAAGATTATAGTTGATAGTGGTAATGAGAATCACCACACACTATATCTTTCTTAGCCATCTTCAATCCTCACTTACATAATAATCACTCTTAATAATTCAATCAACCTTCTGAGTGATGTATAACCCTACTACTATTTATATATATCTACTTAGAATATCAAATTCTGTAAGGTTTTGTCAGAATATAATCAAATCTCTTTACATTGCTCGCTAATTCTCTTGAGACTGTCGTCTGATTATGTCATTCTTATAATCAGCACTTATAGATATTGTTGATTATTTCTATAAAATGATTTCAAGATATTAATGTTTATGCTCTAGGTAAACCCATACGGATATTATTTACTTGAGCTTGACGTTGTTTAATGAATTCAATAATCTTTTGTGGATCATCTTTAATCATCTCATCAAAGTTTATTGTATCATATCTAAGACAGTATTTTTCAAAGTGACATAAAGTACTGTCTCGTAGTTATATTATGTAATAGAATTCAAATATCCCTTAGGTTGCTCTTCCTCCCCATAGCACCATCTATAGTGAGCCAGCAAGAAGTCTTTTCATAACAACCTTGACGTGGACATGAGACCTGCAAATGACTGGTCCCATAGAATATTTGAAATTATCCATTCCAAAATACTGGACTCGATGCATCTAAGTCACCCTTTATCTTTTTCCATATAGCACTCTAATTGTACCACTGCATACATACTGCATCATAGTAGTTATTATAGAGGATATTCTCGTAAAACTTTCTTCCCATTCCTGCACTTTCAGTATACATAGGATACGTTTTTGTCTACATATTCAAATTTTCAATATACTGTATATCTACTGATGGATCATTCATATATCTATAGAATAGTTTAGTTTGATTAGCATCATGGAGATGGTGCACCATGTAATATAAATAAGTACATTGTTTAGTTCTACATACTTGAACTATTCATCTACAAAACTTCAATGCATACATAACTGCATCGGAGTTATTTCATCAAAACTTATGGTGAAATAAATCACTGATTGATATCAAGTCTAAGTCTAACAACTTGATTCTATCTATAAAGTTTGATTCTTAAGAATTCTATATTGTTTAGCTGGATCAAATACCCAAAAATGGATATCTGATATATGTAGCTTCCATTAAAATATTGTCTTTCATAATTACCTCGATGAAAGAAAAGAACCTGTAAGGATCCTTAACACCTTACTTTATTCTAAACTGTTAGACGGTTAAGTATAAATTTCAAGGGACCGAAACCTTTGGGGAGTATGCCATTTATGCGTATCATACCAGAAGTTACTTAAAGAAATTATTGTCATTAATTTCACTTGATCTTTGCTATCTGTACTAGCATATCGATATCTAATAGCTTGATATTTATTAGACTTTTCGATACGTCCAAGATCATCTTTAATACCACAAGAGCTACATCATTATCAATGTAGTAACTCGTTCAGTATTAGATTTATTGATAAGATTATTCAGAGATTCTAATGAATCAGTATTATGAATCTTCTATACATAGGTTTCAGTTCATTGATTTTAACGCAAACGAACTACATGACCTGTATCAACAATAATATCATTATCATCTGCTTTATCTGAAAGTACATATCCATTGCACGCTACCTTTTCAAATAACTCAGACGTACCATTAAGTCTGGATCAGATACACCCTTTAGTGTACTAATAGTAATATCTGTAACTTCACCACTATCATAGTTATAGACATGATAGCTGGTACTCAAAGCTTACTGGTATAATCATCTTATATTCTGGTTTAAGAAGATCAAACCTAGTACTCTATTATCAAAATACTTCTTCCTCGTTCTTCATGATAACAACGATATTGATCATCAAAGACATCTATGATCTTTGATCAAATTAATTTCCATACGTAATTGTTTTGTTTAAATCTGTAACTTTTACCTGCCATCGGTTATATCTCCTTACAATACTTCATTAGATTATCAATGAGTTCATGAGTTTATTGATAAGATTAATGAATAGATACTCATCGATCTTATTAGTAATTTCTAACTCACGATCTCTAAATTTGTTACTAGAAACTATCTCATTAGTGATAGTATTCTTAATAGAAATTGTAATGATTGGTTTATCTTGATTTAAACCAATAGTACAATGACTAGTTTCATTAAGACCAAATTCAATACAAATGAATCCAGACTTTGAATACGTTATAGGAAGACCATCTTTCATGTATCCTTGGTATTATGGAAGAGAATATGGCTATTTTGATGAATGCTGCCATCTCCGCATCATATCATAAGATAGAGTATGCATTAATTCATATAGTATTTTCCTAGCTATAATTATATATCCATTCAGGAAGGAACCAAGTAGAATTGGTTCAGTGACTTTTATCAAAGAATATATTTTCCATATTAGCTCTTTTTAAATATCTATAGCCTCTTTGGCTGAGTATTTCGAAAATCAAAATCTTCATTAGATTGATTCATAGCTGTATAGCTAGATATCCATGAGATCTGAGATACATTTTCTTTTTGCTTGCTCTTCTGTCATGAGTTCCTCCTAACTGAGCTTTGCTCTTTATTAGTAGATTCCAGCCACATATTCATATCCATTGTATGAATGTAAGCACAATCATATCTATAGCTTCTACTATACATAGATATTTTGTTCTTCAAGAGTTAATGGTACGAATCTATCATCATCAGACCCATTCCTACTAAACTCTCAAAAGTTCATTTTGCGTATCAGAAGCTATACGAGCTATAAATGTTTATTAATCACTATATAAGTTAATATATGCTCTACTTCAGCATATTCTATCTTAACGTCAGGATTATCTGAAAGGTAGAAACCATTCAGTCACAGACTAGTTTAGTACCAATAGATGTATTAATGAAATTTGTACTAGTACCAGATTCAACATCTCTTTCAGTACCATATATAGATGAATTAAACACTGTTAGGGCAGTGTGGAACTGTCACGCATCAACAAAATCATTTCTACATTTATCGAAAGTATTTAATAATGAATAATCATCATTAAATAGTCTTTCTCGATACATTTCAAAATCATTGAGTAGTTTATCTGCTTCTACCAACAATGCATCTAATGTACCAAGAATATTTCTATATCTTTAGCTAAATCAGTTCGACGCATTAATATTCTACATTCTCTAAAGCTTTCATCAGAAATAACTCACTTTAACGAATATATCCATTCTTCTATCATAATAGCTTGTCAAGTTAAGTTCACTATATAAGCCTTTATGGATAGTGAAAGTTATCAGATATATTCCATTAAATACTTCAAGCATAATCTCAGAGTTATTATATAATTCAGTAGTTTTTGAATTAACATCAGATAACTTTTCAATGAGCACTTGAGTTTTTCTAATTCAGGTCTACTTAGTATATCGATTATATCTACTAGCTTTGTCTGTTTCTTTCCATTAGTTTGACTCTTAGGGATTTTCTTAACAATTCTGATTAAGTCAAACTCATCACGTTAGTACTATATTACTCAAGCTATATGCTGAGTTTACTACAATGATATTCTTAAGCATATCATATGTAATATAAGTATTATATTTTGCATTGATCTTGATAACTGTTTCATTAGTATCTACCCATGCATTATCAGTACCAATTGCTTTTAGGATTCCATTTGTTTTAAGATATTTAGCACATACAATCTCTTTAATATGATCCTCAGAGAATCGTTTCTTCTGATTTGATTACAGTGAACTGATCTCATGTGGAACGTAGTAATTTAGCTACACTTCCTTCAGGTGTGGTTTATAATCAATACCTAAATCATCAAGCATCATATTTAAGATTAGATTTAATGCTTGATATGATTCAAATGTAATAATAGAATTAGATTTGATATTGAAGATAACTATCATTAGTATCTAGTAAGGCTAGCAATTTCTACTGCACAGTAGATTACCAACAAACTTAAATAATATAAGTCCATTATGAGTATTACTTACTGAGAGAATATCATTTCTTGTCCATTAGCACCTGCCTTATAAGTACCAATGAAATTTCTTCTGCTGCTACTTTCCTATAATTCTAAAATACCGTTAGCGTAACGAGAATAAAGTTTGTTTGGATTGATCAATTTCATAACTGTTGATCTCCTTTCTAAGAAAAAATAAAATAAGGGAGTGTAAGGTCTTGGCGGACAGATTTACGTTCATATTGATGATATAGTTTATAATGCGGAGTTCTCACGCTTACGTATTCGCATTTGTAAAGTTAAGAGAGAGATGAGAACTCTGAAAAGGTTTTCATGTGTTGTGTTTGTGTTTTGTATAGTGTTGAGTGTATTTTTGTTGAGAGGGTCCGCCAAGACCATACACTATAGGAGTGTGTCATCTATCACAAGGACTGATAGATGGATATCGATTCCTCGATATCACCTAAATAATATGTAACCAAAATAATGTTTACCTAGCTCGAGTTCTAGTATCCTCTTCTATACTATCACGTATAGACCAATATACATAGCCAAAGAGTCTCATCTTAATATATCCGCATAATACAGTATTTCATATGTATCCTTATCTATAAAGTCTATATTATCTTTTATTTAGTAGACACATATACATGCATACTTCCTCATCATCCATATACTCTTCTGGGACATCATATAGTTGATAATCTGTATTATTGAAGAATCCATGATTAAGTAAGATATTCTCAGCCGCAAAACAGAATAGATTTAAACTCATTTTTCCTCAGCTAGTGTATCATATAGACTATAAGACTCCACTTCAGTAACTTTCTCAAAGTCATAATGCTCTACATCTTTAGAGATATTCTACTTTTTCAAATCTTTCTAAAGATCTAAATTTAAATTTAGATAGATCGACTGGTCTGGAATTCTCTTGATCATAAGTAAACCATTTTTATACCATGAAGTCTTTTCAATCAGTTAATAAAGATACATCATCTAAATTAACTATCTCTTTATATAGATTGAATACATTCATAGAGCTTAATAATAACTCTATTCAATCTTTTCACCAATAAATATAGTTAAAGCTTTTACCACGATCTCTATTATTTAGATCTTTTAGTTCATAGATCTTAGATAGAGTCTCTTGTAATAACTCTGCATATGTCTTATCCATTATAACCTACCTTATATGTTAATATATATATAAAATGACCAATAGCCATAATTATAGCATCCTTTGATTATAAGATTCATTGGATGGTTTCTTTAGATTAACCTTTTTGAGACTTTCCTTGATAGTATATATCAAGATTACTATTATTAATAGACCATCCTAAAGTGCTTATCATTATCAATATATGTATCACCATCTAATATTAGTATAAATGGATCATTAACTGATAATAATTTATCAAAGAGTTCTAATAGGTTCTTCATATCAAATAAGAATAATAGACCACATAACCAAGTTAATTCCATTTGATGTCTTAACTGGAAATATATGATCTTGACTTCTAAGAAAGTAATTACCATCTGTAGCATTCTCAGGTAATGTACTCATCCATCTGATGGTCTACATATTTACTTATAGCTATATCTTTATCTAGCTTAGTATAATTATAACAGATGCTATATACATTTTTCTAGCTAAATAGATCGATTAAAGTCATTAGGGTATTCATTACATTTCCTCCTTTGTTTATAGGAATGTCTTTGATTAATAAAATAAAGCCGATGGATCATGTAATCCATCGGCATATTAATATCTTGGATATTTTGCTCTATTACTTTAATAACTCCATTTAAGTAATAGCTACGAGTAGATCTTTTTGGAGTATTTACTTTTCACTACCAACTATAATCTTAGCTATTGGAGATACATAACCTCAATCATCTTTACTTGTTCTAATCTCAATAGATTTAGTTTCTCTATTCAAAAATAATGAATCTTGATAACTCTCTATCAAGTCCTTGATGATCAATGAAGTTAGTATAGATGAACCAATACTTATCATACATATCTTGACTATATTACCACCATGAGCATATTTTGATGATTCTTTCAAGTTCATCTTTAATAATCTTTGCTGGTAGTTGTTTATAATTACCAAAGCTCAGATTTATCAAAATCAAATTCTTTAATCAATGCATCTTTTAGACTAGTTAACTCTTTTAATGATTGAAAGAAGTTTTAGTCATTCTAATACCAGATAGAGATACATCTACTGTTTTAAATACATTGGAGTATCCTAATATACAATCTTGGATATTCTTCTAGTTCATATTTCTTACGGAATTGATCCATATGAATCTGAATTGAATCTTTTTACCCCAAGACGGATTTACCAATACGAAATTGCAATTTAAAAAGAACCATGATATCACGAATTCTTTCTTTTTAAATTTCTTACGTTCATCTGGTTCTAGGTCTTAAAAACCTTATTACAAATATAAGCTATATCTTGAGATATAACACAAATACTTTTGTAGTCTTACCAAATCGGAATCTGGTAAATACTTAGTTTTACTATCATTTTAAATCCTCTCCTATAAAAACCTTACTTTCTTCAACATAAGCTGCTTTTTAAATCTGGGTATATAATTGCACCTATTTCTTTTATCTTCACATACATATTTGGGGTTATTACATTTTAGTTTATTATAATTTATATCTGAGAATTTATTGCATTCAATAGAATTAAGTATTGAATCACCATAATGCATAATAGCGTTAACTACTAGTAATAACGGGTTTTATATAAGTATAGTGTCTATTATGAATAAGATCTAATAATAATTCTAATATATCATCACGAGTATCTATTAAACTATTAACACTATTTGCATATATATCTATACTATAATCACCATCTTTATCAATAATTAGAAATAACTTATTACGTATATAATCATCATCCCCAAATTGTATATGCATTCTAATACCTTTTGAAATTTAAGCTCACTAATTTTACTTCCATTTCTTTAGTCTTATATGAATCTTTTTAGCTCTTCTAAAAGATGCAGGGTATGTCTTAATTCCCATTCAATAGTCTTTAGCAAAGAGCATATACGTCCTTTATAATATCTCTAATAATACTAGCTTTTATAATAAATATCGAAGCCTCTTCAACTGTCATCTTAAAATCTTCCATTACTTAATACCTCCATCAACTATCTTAATAGGAAACCATCACTAACATGAGCAGCTTTTAAATCTAGACATACAACTGCATCATATTTGGTATCTTCATATACATATCTAGTTTTGTCTCGCTTTAATTTATAATACATTTTATCAGTATCTCTATTACTCTTATGCATGTAATGATTGGTTTATTATCAATTATGATAGCATGCTCTTCTGGAAGTAAAGCTCTCAAGAATGTATAATTTTCATTATTAGTAAGATCTAACAATAGTTCTAATATATCAGCATGAGTTGTTATTAGATTATTAATTTTCAGCAGATTCTATACTTATACTATAATTCCATCTTTTATCAATAGTAAAATACTTCATTATATAAGTCATCACCCTTACCATTTCATATGCAATCTAATACCATCATTATTTTTAATTGACATAAAGTTATCTCATATCCTTAGTCTTATAAGTATTTTTCTCAGCTCATCCATGATCTGGTTTGATCATATCGCAATTTTCCATTCTATCTTAGTTTCAGCTAGAGACATATACATCTTGTATAATATTTCTAATGATATTAGCTTTCTTGAAAATAAATAAAGGACCACCTTCAACTGTTCTCGCCTGTCTCCCCATTACGTAATATCTCCATCAATTAACTTATCAATATATATCCATAATTCTATTAACTCTTTTATTTATGTGTATATTTATTAGAGTATAAGGATCATAAAGAGCAATTATTAATTTTTCTTTGAGATCTACATAAAATACATCTTTTGACCATTATTATACTTCATAACTCCATCTTCAAATTTGAATTTTGGATTAAATAGTTGTAATTTTGGATCAGCTTTTTAAATGATCATGAATATATTTATACTTTCTATATTCATCCTTAGCGTATCCGGAATCCATATAATGGATATTACCATCTTTGTAGATTAATTCATATTGATCTATATTCACTACATTTTGAAGATCTATTGAATTCACTAAAGTATTGACTAAACGATTACGTACTTTATTTAGCACTCCTAATTACATATCTTAAATTATAATCTTCCATGTTGCGAATGATAATTCACTTCTTTATGGTCATTAATATAATCTATTTTTATATGACCAATACTTTTAGTCCATATATTATTGTGGTAGAGTATTATAAAATCCTATAATAGCTCCACCATTATGACTTTTAATTTCTGCATTCACATACTAGTCTTTTATCGATATTGGCTGGCCCTGGCTCGTGGTGGTTTCTTCCTTTGTAACGTTCGTTATTTGAGTACTGTCTGAAAATGATATTAGCCATATAACCATCTGATGTGATATTTGTCGTATAGCCTCTAATCCCTATTTGATCTCTTTGTTGCTAGTTTCTCGTTCTTTTCCATTTTAATCAATCTCCTTTAAGATATATATGCGTGATAGGATCAAATATCCTATCACGTTAATATATAACCTATACCTATTACCCATTGCATAAAATCTTTAATATACAATTTCTAAGCATTCTATCTGTATTCAATTTAGGATCCTGTTGAAGAGATGTCCAAATGCTCAAAATCACTCATTATATCTGGCCAATATTAAACTCACTCACTGATTATAGGCGATGGTCCTAAAACGACTGTATATGTAACTTTCAGCAGATCTCTCTCTATTAAGAATATGATGTGCAGGGACCAGCACTAATTGAGTAATTGACTCCAGTTATATCATCTACGTTAAATGTAAACGTGTCACTTTTATCTTCACGTATAATACTATAATAAGGAAGACTAGAATGATCTTCATACTTTTCATCGGATTAGTTGCTAGCTGTAACTAGCTACAACGGACCAGCCATATTAGATCATATAGTACCGCTGTCTAATATAGTTGACTATATGCTAGCTTAAATTTATAACTCTATATTTTACCCATAAATCGTTTTAAGACAGGACATGAGACAAGTTCATGAGAAAGTCGTTATATTCCAATAGATATACTGCAGCTCAGGGATATTAAATGAATCAAAGCTTTGGTTAAACATATTTTTATCACACCCATCCAAATAATTGACAGATTGTAGCTATTACTCCTAATAAGAATACCAAATAATATAGGATTAAGATCTTCTAATACAATCAATACATCGTTTAGTCATATTAGATAGATCTTCACCATAGTAGTTAATTAGACGCAAGAATTAATTATCAAGTTAATATTAGAAACAATACTACATGAGCAAGATACCATTACCAAGAGCCTCCACCCACATATAACCAATAGCTGTTAATACCATTATAAAAAGAAATACTAATTGATGTCATAAAAACAGAATTTAGATACTTTCTCCAAATCATATTATTAATACAGCTCCAAAGACAAGCAAATAAATCATAGTACCAAACTTGGTACTATACCTATTTAAGGATATTTAGTGCACTATATTAACTCTATTCTAGTACCCAAGACCATGTTGTAAGAAATATTGCTACGAATGTGTTATTACAAGGAAGAATCCACCCATCGTTCCAAATATATTATTATCATCACCTGTAGAGTGACTAATCCAACTATATACCATTCCGCATATAATAGTTGATATAGCACATGCTACTACTAATTTAAGAAAATAATGTACTCATTTTATTTCTTACCCAAAATCTGAGATACCTTAAGTTGTCTCAGTTCATTGGATACATTAAGATATCTAGCTTATTAATGAATCCGTGCAAATAGATTATCTAATAGATCTATAGTATTAGACTTGATATCTATATATTGTTTATACTTTAGCATCATATTTATTAAGCTGTATTACAGGTTTATTCACATTGATACCTATCTTAGATAATAGATATCTATATGCAGATAATCATAAAGTATTTATATCCAATACTACTTGATGTCCATAGTCCATAATATGAACTCATTACCAATTTGCACAGCATCTATAGTCCCACAGTAGCTTATTTACCTACATTAGATTGCTCTAACATAATTGTCCAATTAAAGTATCATTAATATATCCTAAACATTAAACCATTGCATAAATGACATGAATCCTTAGTTTTATCCACTGATCATTACACATAATCCATCAGTTAAGAAATGCTCAATTTCACTATGAACTTTAGTTCCTTCCAACTGCATATTTGCTGAAATTCTCTCTATATCCAAGACCTTTAAATCCCAAATGAGTTAGCCCATTGAGCGACATGGTCTTCATTTAGCTATGCTTAAGTACTTGAGTTACACTGGAACTTTATTCTCTCCATGCTCATGACACCCATATATACCTCATCTGAAATCTAAGTTAATCATACACCGCCTCCCTTTGTACCTGTGCACTGGGCGTTATTAAAGAAATAAAACTGAGAACTTAAAGGGTAATATGGTTTCAGCCTGGCCATATTACGCAGTGAGGCTCTAATGAATGGACAGCCAGTGTTACTTCTGTGTATTCATTTTAGATGTGTGTCTCCATTGTTATGACTTGCGATTCATATGCTGGAGTTTTGCTCTCCTGGGGTATAAACCCTGCAAATTAAACATTGTAGCAATATTTTGTGATACTTTCCAAGGGAGGATTTATAATGGCCTCAGTTGAACTTTTAAACTCATAAAATGAGACTTTTATCTTTCCCAATATCAGATTGAATATGAAAGAACTCTGTCTTAAACTTTATCAAAAGGTGGTAGTAATCGACGTCCATTCTGATGCTTTTGCTGACATTGCTTATGATGTTAAGAAAACACAAGCTGGTTCTTTCTTAGTAGCTGCAATGGAATCTAAGCAAATCGTACTTTATATAAGTACTCAATCCATGCCAACAGCCAGCACTCGAGTAATCACTGCCAAAAGATAATAGAGCACTGGTAAATACTTTGATCTATGTTGACTGCACTCAAATCGTTGACTTTGAAGGTGCTGGTAAATATAACGCACAATGTTAACACCCACTAGTTGCTCATCTATTAGAAGCACCAGTAAAGCATGATGTGCTGTTGCTTTACTAATATCGTGTCTATAGATTCGATTTAGTTAAAGCTGCATATGCATTTGCTTCTCTATTCAATAATATTATCGTGACTACTTATATTCAAAACGAATGCAATCGTACATCCATAACCGTGTTATGTATCTTGCTTCAATACTTCGTTAAGAACTATCATCATTGGTGGCAATAATCCTAAATATGGTTATGCTAATAATACAGCATTCTCTAAACAAATTGCGTATCTCTGATCTCGAAAGTTGAGATTGATTGAATCCTGCTAGATCGTGAATCCTTCAAGAACTTGAGACGCATGTTAACATGCTTTAGAATTCTTTTGAGTACATAAACTATCCACTGGAAGCTATTATTGCTACATGGGTTTAAGATGTACTCTCCATCTGCACTATTTGGCATTAGAATACTTTCCCAGCATTCTTCGCTATGATGACTCAATGCTTATATTGGATGCTATTTAAATAATCGATCTACTATCGAAAAGGTGACCAACCGTGGGCTTCCAGAATATGTTAAAACAGTTCTAGATGTCGGAGGTCAATACTATGAAAACTTACGATAACGAAGTTTAGCGCACGTTGATCAACTTAAGAGTATTCGATTACAAATATCTCTGGGATGCAGAAAATTGTATCGTCCCAGAGGTAGTTGATAATCACTAGCTGACAAGATAATGCACTACTATGTATCTAAAGGAGTGTCGTCGTTATGTAACTTACGAAAAGAAGGTTATGTAATTCGTATCACTGGTGTGAGATAGACTTCAATCATTTGACTAAGAAGACTATAGATTTTGATAAACGTATGATTGATGCTGTTAATGAAGCTGTCTAGTATATCCATTTATGCCATTTTGTAGATGGTCGTCATATTAAATGGTCTACTTTCAGAGTGCACGTACGCTAAATACACATATCTCGTTTGCGATAGAAATAGTGTGAAGGATAATAATCCGTTACATAAATAGCAAAGTGGAAATGGTAAACTTACCATCACTTATATGAGCTATTCTGAAACAAGAAAGATCTCCCAAATCCTAATACTGAGTTATTTAGATTTGATGAAGATGGCTTTATTGATCTCCATTTGGTTCTATGGTATATAGTCTAGATACACCTCTACGCTCGACCTTCAGAGACTGGATACTTTAAAGTAATAGCTGGCAGGTAGAGTTGAAAACAGTGATTTAGAACTTAGATGCTAAATATAAACCACTCGAGAATAACTTCTTTACAAAGTTGGGCTCTGGTCTGTTATGATAAAACAATAGACCCTGATATAAAGAATCTTAATATTATTACTATGAATAACGGTGAACCTCTAGATTATGAACTACAAGTAAAATATTTCTATAGAGATATCACTAATCATAACAGAAGTATTACTATTCCTGAAAAATAAAGAGACTTATTAAAAGCTTAGTCATCGAGAAAAAGTGAGATGCCTGAATTAGACATAAAGCTTTTAGATCTGACTTTGATTTTCCAATATAAATATGATACAGATTATGAAGACAATGTAAACTCTGGTATTAGATATATCAGTCGTTACAATTCTTCTATGTTTGATAAGCTCTATGAGAAACGTCTAAAGATTCATTCTAGAAGTATATCTGGTAAGAGCTAAAAAGTCAAATAATTAATAATCTACTATCTCTTCCTAGAGGATATCATAAGAATCCAGAAACTTATGTAATCATCTACAAAAATGGTGAACTATGGAATCTATATAAATCGTATCAGATATAAGAATAATAACTCTGAAAATCCTATTACTACATAAGGACTCTGCTATTACTGACTGTGATGAATTTGAATTCACATACTTCACTGAGTTATTAATAACTATTTGAAAAGTAGAGGTACTGAAGCATAATAATACTATCGAAAACACTACTGCATCAAATATGATGATCCAATGGTATTTTTAACTATACTGAAGATCAAATCTATAAAGAACTTCATTCAATAAACGTACTATTTATGACGCTATAGTACTTTAGATAAAGATCATAAAACTGTTACATTCTACTAACCCAGCTTATTATGGTAAGACTATTTATATGGCTGCTAAGAATCAGTTTAAGTATCAGCATTTTAATATTACTAAACCTACAGTACGTTACTTCTTTGGTAGAGACTTTGATCCTTGCTTAAATAAAAGATAGATTTGCTGTATTCCACAATGGTCGTCTCTTAAGCTAAGGATATGTAGAGTTATTGTCCTGAAGTGAAAAATACTCGCTACTGAAGTATGTGTTCATGTACGTCGTGTAGCTCAAAAAGGGTGATACAGTAGATATATTTCTACTCACCTTATGACTTTAACTATACTGATATTGGTAAAACAAACAGAGTTGATGTTGTTACAGTAGAGAACTGTAGATCAACAACCAGTGTTTCGCTATTCCATTCCCATCTAAGTCTTCTTTTATTAACAAAACAGCTTCACTATTGCGGGCTCTGTATTGACGGACCAATCTAGATATAATGTAATTGGACGTACTGTTGCATTTAATGACCCTAAAAGATTATGTAGCATATGGACGAAGTTACTTTCATTCTTACATAGTGAGAATATTGAATCTAATCCATATGGTGGTATAGAAGAAGATGATGTATTAAATATTGATCCTCAATTTTGTTATAGCAAATAAAGATAATCAATTAACTTTTGATATTCCTTATCCTGAGGGATTTGATGGATTCTTCTTCCAACGTATCGTGGCATCTATGTAAACCCTAAACGATATGAAATCATGGAAGGTACTAAACAAATTAAGTTCTTTGACCAAGATACTGGTATTGATGCTGGTACTGCATTAATCTTTGTATTCATTTATCCTGAGCAAAAAGAATAAAGTTGGTACTTCTGCAGTGTCTGTACGTGCTACTATAGATAATCAACTTAAGTTTAGTATTCCATTACCTTATGCTAAATACTTTTGATGATCAAAATAGCTTCTTCTTTAATTAGAAACGGTGTATTCTTAAATGACAGTAGAGTATTATATTGATACTAAAGCGAATACAGTTGACTTACTTACTACTAATGATAATGATATTAGTAAGAATTGGTATTCAACGTTTATCAGAAATCGTATCTGTTAAGACAGCTATAGAAGAAGTTCAGTGCTGAACAAGATGGACAACTTATATTCAAATTACCTAAAGTTTTCCATGATGATAAAAAGACTAGTAAATCTTCTGTGCATTGGTGATACATATATTGATAACCGTCGTTTTGAAGTAGTTGGTAATGATTTATGATTCTGAAATCGTAAAGACGCCGTTCTTGAAGCGACGTACAGTTACATTTATCTTTGTATATACTGAAGATATTGATGCTGAGACTGCAACTATTGGTGTGTAGTTAATACTTCAAGTATACTAAGTTCATTACTGAGATCTGTAAAATGTAAAGAAGATGGTCAACGTGCACTTACTATTCCATGGGAAGATTCACGTTATGGATAAGAAAATCATCGTAACTGTTGGTAGTACATTCATTAGAGTCTCAATATACTATTTCTAAAAACATTGAATACATTGACATTCATTGATGATGGTGTAATTACAACAACTGATCGTGAAGTTACATTTACTTTAGCTGATTCTGATTATACAGTAATTAAGAAGTTATTGATGTTGATGCGGTGATAATGGTCAAACAGAATTCGATATTCCATTACCATTTGAAAACTATCTTAAACTTGGTAACTCCTTAATGGTATTTGCTAATCAAACATTTATCGATGCATCTCGTTATGTATTAGATAAAAGATTTGAATAAGATCAATTAAGAAACTATAATGATGCATTGAATGCTGGTCAAACTTTATCTTTCTTATACTTCTATATTGCTAACCAAAGCAATAGAAGCTTTAGAACGTGAAGATGTACAACATCCAATGATTAATGAACGTGGTTACTATATTTGAATAGAAATGACTTAGAGCATCTATTAAATAATAAACTCTACTTCATGTTTATTAATGGTAAGAAGATCAATAAAGATAATATTATGAATGTACTAATAACATCATTCGATTAAAGAATGACGTTCAACACGATTCAATCACATTAATCTTAGATTATACTCCATCTATTCCAGAGTTAGCTAAGTATAAAGACATCAACTCTGATTATGATATCATTATGAATCAAATTCTAATGAAGATATCAATGAAACTTTTCTGATCATAATAACGTAAATCTGATCTTGAAAAAGTATATCGTTCCAGATACTTCTCAAGAAGCTATTAATGATATTATTAGAACTCACCACACATCTAATGGAGTCAATAAAGATTACCATTTGTATGTACTTTATGATACAAGTACGTTTAGAGCGGATATCTGTATAGCTTACGCAGTTAATAAGTATATTGCACCTGGGAAATATACTTTTCACTTGTCCAGATGATGTAACTATGCTTGAAATCAAATCTACTGCATCTCTAGTAGAATTAGACCTAATCAAATAGAACTATTGATACACTTTGGTTATCTACGAGATAAAGACTTTGAATTCGGTGAAGTGAAAGTTATATCTTACCATCCGATGTATCCATTATATTGATGCAGCATGGTAGAAAGATCCTAATATCATGAGTCAAACCCTCTATATAAAAGAGGTAGTTGGAAGTATAATTTCATTCGCTGCAATGAACCTTTACATAAGACTGAATCTAAAACCACACTAGGTAGACTTTCTAGATATTTCTAAAAAGAAATCATTAGAAACGTTAAAGCACATCCTGGATTGAGTATAAGATTACAGTTCCAACTGGTGGTTGTACATATTGCTTTATGATGTTGCTGATACTGATATTATAATATCATTTTGAGTATCGTATTGATTTCGATTCTGATCGTGATAATACTCAATCTTCTATAAAGGTGATACATTAACTAAGCCTGATACATTTGTAAATAGCTTAGAAGAAAATCTATAGTGATGACTTAATTTACAATATAATCAGCTTTTTACTAAACCTGGAGAAAGAATCACTGGATCTGTCCAGATAATGTAGGTGAAATCATTCTTACATTATGTAGTGGTTACTCTAAGATGATTACTGTAGAAGATATTGAAAGATATCAGCAGCATTCCAATCCCTGTGGTTATGGTAGTACTGATTTCTCTGTTGCTCAGTACCAGCTATGTGGTAATATGGAATTCATTGAATTAAAATAGTTTCTGTGATAGAGTCACTAATGAGATATGATTCTCAAGATTCTTAATACTATTGAAGATGGTCATGAAATCCATTATAGCGTAATAATACTATATGGTTGCAGTATATCTGAAATAGGGTTTGTTGAACGATGATGAAGATGCTATTCAATTCAAGTAAAAGCACCTGGAAAATCGTAACCGTATTAACTTAATGCTTATTAATGGTGTAAGAACTTCAGATCTGACGAGTTCTATTTCTCGTGAAGTTACTTCATATATTGAAAAGCAGAACCTGGTAAGACTTATACAATTAGAGTTGGTAAGAATAATATTAAAACTGATATGATATTAAGTAGACCAGAGACTGAGTTTGGTGGTGTACTAGGTAGTTATCATAATAAAGTATTATTAACTAACGTTGATACTAATGTATATTTATCTAATGCTTTAGATGCTACTCATATTAATAATCCTGATATTGATTATAGTGGATTAAATACTGAAATGACTGAAGATCAACTGTCAGGTGATCCAGGTGTATCTCATGTGAAGTTTCCGATGAAGAAGCTATTGAAGAAGAGATAAACCTGTATTTGATAAAGAATTACCTAAGATTGCAGTTGATGAAAATGATACTGATGAATTATTCCAAACGAATATGTTCGATGCTTCCAATGTAATCGAGAGTAATAAAGCCGGATAGGGGTTTGTCAAAATCCCTATCCGCTTATATTTTGAACATTAATGTAATTAAAAATACATATTCGCAAAGAGAGGTATAATATGGCTACTTCTAACTATAAAGGAACTAGAGTTCCTCTTATAGCATTAGATTATAATTCTCGCTTCCTGGCTGAGAAAAAGAAATCTTGTTGATTATAAGACAGGCAAACTCTATGTAGTTTTCTGCTGAAGATAAATCTATTATATTTGATATAACTGAAAATATTCTTAAAGTTGAAAAAATGTAGACTTATCTAACTATACGTTTAACGTAGAAGGCGTTGGTATTGAAGCTTAGATGGTTATATTCAACAGCTCTCTAAGTATAATCTAACAACAGTAGATGAACCAGTTAAAACGATATCGTGTACCACAAATTACATTCGATAATGATTCTATTGTCGATTATGGTGGTACTATCGAAATCATGGTTTCAGTACATGTAATAATAATACACACCCAGTTAAAGATGGTAATGTAGTTAAATGGGTACCACGTACAGATACTGATATTGTAGATCGTACGTCACTTTGAAGAAACTGCACCACCTGATGCGGCTAAGTTTAAGAAACTCAAGATGATGTAGCTGCAGTTAAATTTACTGCTGATCAATATGCTAATCTTTCGGCTATTCATTACTGACTTAGATGCTGCTAGTCATAGATTAGATGAATTGAATACATTAATTGAAACTACTACTGATACAATCAATGGTAAAATCACTCGGTGTTAAAAATAATGCAGACTAGAGCTAATAAATTAAGTAATAAGATTACTGTATTAAAGTCAGAAGATTATGGTCCAAGAGTAAATACTTTGAAAATAAAGTTACTCTCTTCAAAGCATTAGGAGATGTAAACTCTAAAAGTATTAGCTTTACAACAACGTGTAGTTAATTTAGAGCAAGGAAGACTATGGTAGTGAAATAAATGACTGAGCGTTAAAGTAAAATGCATTATCTGATTCTACTGACACTAAGATTAATATATTAATCAAGAGATTAGTGCTATTAAAACATATGATAATGAAAATACTCAAATTGTAGTGGTATCTTAACTCGCTTAGATGCTCTAGATGCTTTTAAATATTGGCTCTACATTATCTGATTTAAAACACGTACTACCACATTAGAGGCAATCCCTAATGTAACTAGTAATGTAACTAATCTAGAATCTATTATTAACATTGACTAATAGTTTGTTCTCAGCTTAATACTAAAGTAACTGGTTTACTTAATGCTGATCCAATGCCACGCATTAGAGCTCGTATCACATACTACAAAGAATAACTTACCGCAAGAAGCTAAGATTAATTTACCTGGTGGTTCCAATACAGTAATTGTCCAGATAGAGTTTATAGTTTACATTAGATAGTGCTAATCCAACTTTCACTATTGTAGGATTAGAAAAATCTACAGCTGGAAATCATTCTCTTATTCTAGATCCTCAAAATATCAATACTGAAGCATTTGATCTTCATATTACTAGAGCTGATGGTGTAGTTAAGATTCCTAGACGTATTATTCTAGTAAGAATAAAGAACTCAATTGGTTCGTCTTTGTAACACGATCGTGGTGTAAACTGGTTCTATTCTGTATCTGCTGGTTTCATTGGCAAAGATCTTGCAATTGATAATACTATTTAATAAAAGGGAGTTACATATCAACGTTAAAATATTTGGCTACTGAACGAGCCCATCTCTCTCAAGTGCCAATTACTGAATGGTCTATAGCTACAACCGATACTTTAATGAAGTATTCTATGATGGCTGTTCATTCGATTTAAAAACTAATAAACTACATTAGTATACTGATGCTGAACGTTATAGATTATCTGCAATCATGCTAAGCACTGATGTAATTTACTATATAAAAGAGTCTGAATTATTCTATATTTGGACTGGTGCCTGAAGAATGTAGTTGCTACACAGAAATTACTAAATTCTAGGTGACTATAAAATATCACCCAACTACTTTTAGTTAGAAGGTAAGAAAGATTTTATCCTATTAACTATTGCTTCTCAAGTATTCACTGATGATGGTGAAACTGTAGAAGCTAAAGTTAGACAAATCTCTCATATTGCTTCTGCCTTTTGATTCTATTGTAGTTACTAAAAAGGTAAAACACGGATATCCCGTACCATTTGAAAGATACTTTTGATCAACCTAATATGTCTTTAGTATACATTGGTACTCTTCAAATCTATCCTAAACCGTTATTCTATCGAAGGTGACAGATTACTTTCCAAGAAGAAGTAGAAGCTGGTCGTACTATTAACTTCATTTTGTTTATAATGCTCATGCTCCCAAGCTTGGAGACTCTGAACTATATTGACGGTGCATATATCGATAAAGGTACAGTTCCTATTGATAGAATGCAAAAGTATTCTCATAGTTATATCTACTAATGATGCTACATCTTAGCAGCTAGTGCAGCTGTTAAAGGTCTCATAAGGACAAAATGAATGCACTATTAGACCGTAGGTATTATCACTAAATGTGTAACTAGATGACCATACTACAATGAATACAGCACTACCTAATGAATATAAACTTCTTGATGGTAATGTAATTAGTGTTAGATTCCATGCTAATGTAGGTAACCATGCTACTACTAAGAGTTGATGGTAAGCATTATTCCTATCTTTATGTGGATATGATCCAGTTAAAACTGGTGATATTCATGCTGGTGATGAATTATATCTCCAATATGAGTTATCTTACAGAACGTTTCTATGTAGCTAATGGTTTACCATATCTTATTGATAGTACTACATCATATGCTGTTATAGCTGATGGTGACTACATTCACATTTAATGCGACAACACTATGATCCTGGGGTGGATAGACTAGAAGTATTCCATAATGGTGCATGTCTAACTCAAGGTGGGCTTCTCATTCAATTCTGAAAGTAAATCTATCTCTTTAGTTGGATATACGGCTGATGCTGGTGGGATATACTTGAAATGGTTGTATATAAAGTAGTCTCGTTCTCGTGCAACTAATAATACTCGTGCTGTGGTTCGTCCAGACTTTGAAGAGCTTGCCTCGTTCTCTGTGAGAAGCATTAGATGACTACAAAGAAACTAATGAATTGAATAGTGACAGCACTAGATGTTATTTTCCTAGATATGGTGATAATCATGACTCTGGTGATTAGAGATTGTACACGCAGGTATTGACAAAGCTCGTTGGTTTATGATCGATTGCTTGCTGAGTTCCATCTCTCTGCATCTTCTATTAAACGTTGCTTGCAAAGAAGAAATCATGTTGATAAAATTAGACTTCTTATTGATTACTCATTTCCATCAAGAGATCATATTGGTAACTTTGAGGAATTGATTAGATCTAACTTAGTTAAGAAAAGTATACGTACCAGATGCAGCTAAGACTACTACCACAAGTGGCACTCCATGGTATGGGATGCAACTACTCATCAATAGCACTCAATGTAAGACTTAAAGCTGCAGCTGATAGAGCCACAGTTCCATTATGAAATTGTATCTACGAAAAGTAGATTTCAATGGAGCCGAATTAACTTTCTATAATAATCCCATGATGATTATACTTATTATAATACCCAATGGTACCAAGCATGCCAATAATTATAACTAACATCGATTGCACTAATGAGTTAACACACATTGGTCGTACATTTATCTCCTGAAGGTGATTGCAACTGGAAGCGATGCTTCATAATGTGGAGTATTAATACCAGCCAATGTGGAGCTTACTGCAGCTCCTTAATCCTTGAGCTTAACTAATATGCCAGTAGCTTATAAGAAAGTATCTCCTTAAAGATGCAGTTATCTCAGCTAGTGAGAACTGATTTCACGTAAGGCACTCCAGTCAATTATCAACTATCTGCACTGTTTTGACAGGGTGCCCAATGTATATAATCAATCAGTCAACGAGGATATTCAGATTACTACTGAGCTGATAATGGTCGAAGCATCTTATGTAATACTAACTATGCGTAGATTATAATCCCCATGGCAGATGCTGCTAATAAAAGCATAATGTAGATGCTTCCATATTCAGATAGAATTAAGACTAATTGATGCAGCTTCAATCCATTCAGTAACTTGAATGAATTAGTTCGGCATCTTCATTCTTTCCCAAATACATCTGATGCGGTTAATGTAATTATTAAAACCTGGTGATTATACTACCTACAGCTAACTGTAACGTAGCTGCTCAAGAGTAATGAGAGCTTTAATAATATTAAACCTGAAAGTAGTTATTACTTCATGGAATGGTCTCTGTATCCACTCTCACATACTTTAGTTAAGAATTCTAATATCCATTTGATAGTATTATATTCAAATCTCCGAGCACAGATTAGATCTTAACTTTGGATAGAAATATGTATGATGTCAACACTTGAATTCTACTGGTACTATTATCAGAAGAAGTACATTGAATCTTGATACACGTTACAGCATGAACGAGCTACATTAATCCAACTACTATTGACTTTAGTAATGTGTTTGCAAAATTCTTCTAATATCACATTACAAAGTAATACATATTCTAATGATGGTAAGTTTGCTAGTAAATCTTCTAATAGTGCAAATGTAATCATTACTGGTAATACTAATCTTATTACTAATAATACTGGTATTACTATATTGACTCTGTAATATCATAGTTAATGGGGTAATATGCCATTGAATACATCTAATAAAGTTACGTAAAGGTGGTCAATTACGGTTGCGATATCAATGGCACTACTACGATCATCTAATATCTCTAGAGTGTGTAGTTGTAGAAACTTCTAGTTAATAATAGATTCGGCGGTCCACAGTATTATCGTATCTGATGGTAATGGCGACTTCACATCTATGGATCATTTTAATATTCATGGTAGTACTATATGACTCCTAAGTTTTGCTGGTCAATTTGGATATGACCCAAGAAGTAAAAATTAGTTTGCTGTAGCTAACTCAATGTAAGTGATTGGGTTGAATTTGACAATACAGATCATTATCTGCAGCTAAGAATGATTTAACTAATCTAATCAATACTACAAAGACTACTTTGAATCAAACTATTAATACTAACTTGACTAATACCACTTCTATTAATACAGTTAAAGCAAGATTAACTGATCTGATTACTACAACGACTATCACTCTAAAAGTAATATGGAAGCTACGTTTGCTAATATTAATACTATTAGTGAGGACATTTGATAGTAGTACTCCATATGAAATGGTTCCATTAATAGATTGGGACTACGTTAGCTAAAAGGTTGGTAAAAACAAATAAAAACGATATTACATATATACCAGATTTTCAATGATATGCAGTATATAATGGAGACCTGTAGATAGCGACCAAATGGCGGTGAACGTGTTATATTACTTAAATAAAAATGGACCGAATTTTGATGCATTATATTTCTTTATACGATATGGAAATGTATTACTGGTGAAAATAATACCTACATAGAATTAAAATTTCGATGTTGACTACATGTAATACATGGGTTATATATAGTCCAGCTAATGGATATTATTTCTCATTCTATTCTATGACTCGTGATAAAACTCGTTGGAATAGTGATCAAGTATCAACAGAAAACTTCATTGTTCCATGAATCTTTACTGAGAGAACCTATAGAATATTATGGTTTTACGTTATACAAAACCAGATATAACTAAATAATATAATTCCCCATAGGAGTTTAACTCCTATGGGGTATATTACATAAAGAGAAGAGATTATCCATCTCCTCTACCAGTATTATACGAATAGTACTGGATTTAAGTCATCATACTTCTTAGTACTAGGATTGTACATAAGATCAGTAGTCGTATATGGAAACTAGCATCTTCGTTCAAAGTATTATCACTAAAGGTAAATAGCTCTACACTAATTTTATGTGCAGCTCGAACATGCTCATCGATGAATGTTTTCATTTCTAATAAAGCAGCTTTAGAAGACTTAAATAACCCTAAGTCAATAACATCTTGACCGTTGTAATCTACTCTTGCACATACGCTCAAAAATTTTCATATACTTTTCCTCCTTGAAATAAATATAGATATATGAATCACCTTAATATATAACTTGAAGAGTTTAACTCCTTCTGGGGCTATAATAGAATGATTTGAGAGTTAATGGATAGTATTTAGCGTCATCATCATATTCTCCATGTAAAACCTTTTGCCTTTTTCGAGAAGATTTGCTCTTCTTCATATTTTTCAGGAGCAGCTATAATTTTGCTGCATATATCCACGATCTATAGTACCAGTATAATCTTTTCTCATTCATTATATTAAACATATTAAACAAGAATAAGTCTTTATTAGAATCTATACTAGATCCAGAAGAAAAATTTGATGTGAAATAAAAATAATCTTCTTTTTATCCCTATTATAGATTTCTCTTGTGCATAAAAGGAGCTCTAGTGTTTTTCTATATTATTTTATATTAAATATCAGTGCGTTTATTTTTATATCTATAGATATCTGGATTAACTTTTTACAGTGTTTATATTATATATCGGGTTCTAGATTCAGTTTACTATTACTATCATTATATTTAGGTGATTTAATAATTTTTAATGTTCATATATAAATCACCAATGTCACTATTATATTCTAGTCTAATCGAAAATAGTATATGAAAACATCATTACAGAATACCAGTTTATAAAAGGCTTATGAGTACCCTGTCTTTATCATAATCACGAAAACAAAATTATCATTAGGATATACCAGAACATTTTTACATAATTATCATAGTCACTTTTAGATAAAATTTTTCGGTATAGGGCTCATAAAATTCTGCAGGAAGCCAATTGTATTTCTCGCATTATTACTATCTAACGCTAAAAAGCTTACTGCTTATATAATATGGATATAGCTTAACATTTAATGAGTCTCAAAAAGATGGATCTATAATTAGTATAATAGATTTAAACTTGTTAGAGTTGCCAGTAATTTCGATTTAGTTTTAATAGCATTCTTGCTAGTTTTATATTTATAAAGAAAAGTTCTGTTTTTATTATTTACTATAGTTTTAGTAACTTCGGGGTTACATATTTTCATACAATTAGAATCAGATGTAGCTTCCATATGAATACAGAATTGCCATTTATCTGTTTTTCATTAATCTTGCAGTGTTAATATCTAATCTATTATTAGCATTATTAGAGAATGGATCTATTTCACCTGTAGTATTATCTCCTAATTTAATTTTACACATATTACTACTATATCGGCAACTGAAGTTTTCTTAGTACTAATATCATTTACCTACGTATTCTCAATCATTCAGTTATATTTTCAGCTAGTATGATTGCCAATAAATATCTACATGAGTCGAATGTATTATATGTACTAGTACCTATAAAAGATTATTAGCGTTTTTACAATATCATATTTACTAGACATTACAGTTTTATATTACCAGTATAATTTAAATATTTAACGTCATCTAATCCAACTGTTGATAGATTTGGCTGGTGTTTCATATGCAAATATTTCGTTCAGTATCTAAAGTTAGATAGTTCTAAATGATCTATATATTTTATCAGTACTATAATTATCCAGTTTAATAGTTGCACCATTAGTATACATTGCACGACAATTATAACTATTTAAAATCTGTATTAGAATTTATCTTAACTTCTCCACCAACAGTCTATCTATTTCTCTAATCTATTAAATTCTCTGCTGATAAATAACCATCACTATCTAATGCTTCAAAGAATAGTTCTAAATCCAACTCCACCCTACTTTTAGCGTGCTTTATAAGTTTTAGTACCCATGCTACACTTTCTTAGATGCGTTAGGATCTGTAGATTTTCAGTTAATGGATAATATACGTAATCATTACCTAATTTAATCTTTCTACCATGGTTACTTTGCTTCTATGCTTGGTATATAATGGGATGGCTTGTCGATTACCATCCCTATCATATACTGCCAGAACTTTATCTAACTTAGCCATTTTCTATACGCTCCCTTAGAACCATCTGGATATACTAAAGAAACCATCATTATCAAAATCGTGGAATCTTACCAGCAGCATTACCTACATCTGTAGCTTTAGTATATTGATTAGAATCTAATCCACCTGAAAGTTAATGCATTAGTTGGTGCTGGGATAGTAATATCAGTTTTACCATCAAAGATGAATACCATTGATATTACAATGACTTCATTTGTAGGAAGATCTATTTGTTTAGACATATCGTATTTATTTCATTAATATTAATTTGTCTTGGCATAGAAATAATGATTTTATTACATCATACCTAATGATTACTATCACTAGTAGTAGGATTAGATAGATTAAAATATGGTATATTTCTAGCACCATTAAAAAGTATTTGTAAAAGTGACTATAGATTACTGTATAGACAACTAAATTATTAGATAATATACTTCTATCTATGCAAATATTTTTCATTATAATAAAAGTGGCTTCGTTTGTGCTTGTACTATTTTATTAGTACCATCTCCAGTGATAAATATAGTTTGTCCAAATAATTCTAATTATAATATCATTATCTATCGTATAATCTAAAGTTTGCATGCATATTGGTTAAATCATGATATGAATATGTATGGAAGCATATATATTTTCATATTATTAAATCTTTATATGCTACCATACTATCATTTATATCTATATAATTTTCTGAAATATATTGCTTTTGTATTTTAACACAAATACCAACTTCATCATCAAATCCATAAGCATTATATGATGATCCCACAGTTAAAAGTTAAAATTATTTATCTTCTGTAGCATCTCCGAATATCTTAACAGTGGATGGAAGAATGGTACTAATGATTAATACAATAGTAGTATTATTAGAAGTACTACTATAATCGACTACAGTATCAGGTCTTTCAATATATGAGAGAGTTGTTTTATATACAATTCCTAGAACTGGAGTTAAAGTAATTATTGATTTAATAGTCTCTATTACTGAGATTTAATTCTTATTATTTGCTCCAACAATAGATTTACTAAATAATAGACTAGTATAGCTTGCTTGACCAGTAAGCTTTAATATTCGTACAATATCATTATTACTACTGGTGGTTGATTCTGACTTTAATACAAAATCACTAATAGCATGACCATCTAATGTTTTAGCATTTATATTTTCTGGTAGTGTAGTACCAGCTTAACTTTATCTTCTATATTTATCAATTCCAATATGTTGCTGGAGTATGAGTATGACCTTCGACAGATAAAACTTTACCTGCTGCTATTGCATTTCCAGCTATAGATAGATTATCTTTTAATAGCTGTATCTCTAAGTTTTCATATGTTTTAATCCTCCTTATGATTATCTAAATGTTAAAAATAATAACCCCATAGGAGATAAAAACTCCTATGGGGTAATAATTTATTTATTTTTCTTAGGTACAAGGATATTTAAAAGTATTCTTATAGCCTTCCAAAATATAGAGATTGGTTTTAAAGGGTGCTTTAATAACTCTAAAAACTTTCATTCTCATAGATCGTCTCTTGACGATAGTTCACATAGTACTCATACTAATTCTCCTTTTACCTATTAAATTCTGCAGAGTTTGACTTAAACCCATAATTCATGTTTTAGAATCCAGCATGGAGAAATTTCTGACTACTACATTCTTTATCTTTATCATAATCTTTATATATATCATTGAATACTTTAAGCTCAATATGTCTCATTGCATTGTTGTCTCATTTTATTCTGTAAGTTATTCTTATAGAATTTACACAGCCCTGGACATTCAGCAATGATAACATTTACAACACATCATCTTCAGAAATACTACACATTGGAGTTTGACTATCTCTTTGAAGAATGATTCAATCACTTCAGGATATGGTCCGTTAAATACATCACCAATCTTTAACTGTTTGGTTTTCATAGAATGCATCATCAGAGAAGTATCCGCATGGGTATAATGAACCATCTATACCAACATGAAGGAAAATGACCAAGATGTCGACAACTAATAGCACAGAGTTTATCCTAATGCCTGCATATTTAGTATACAACATTGTGTCAACATTTGCAACTAGTTTATCATCATTTTCTCTCTAGCATTCTCTTCAAAGATATAATAAAGTTGCTCTTCAAATTTCTTTTAAAGAAAATCTGGATCTTTATAATAATCACAGTCCGATAAAAGGATAGTATTCCCATTTATAACAGCCATTATCTAATGCAAACTTATAGGCATCATATAGATTATCTATAGTATCAGAGTACATACAGAACTAAGACTTTATCATGATAATTAGATCTTCTAAATCAATAATTGCTTTATTGAAATAATCATCATTGAAAACTTTATATATTCTTTGGCTTTCTTGATTTTGATGCACTATATATACCATCCCAGGATATCTCACAACCCATGGATCTAAAATATGGTCATCCCAGAGATCTATCAGACCACCTATACTTTACTACCATTAGAAATCGTCGTCATCATTGATAGTTTGTCTCTTTATAACGCTCTAATTTCTTAAACTTACAATCTTGTCTAATTCTTATCACAATGAGACTAGACTCACCACCAGTGACTTTAACTTCAAAAGTCATCTGCTAATGAATAAAGTAATAAAGCAATTTAATCAACTCATCAGCAAGTGTAAAGCTCTCTAGCATCGCTCCTTTAACATCATGGCGTTTCACCAAACAGTAAACACAATCTAAATTACAATATCAGAGGACTTTTATATACTCGAGCATCACAAATCTTTCAAAGGCATTTGATGGACTCCTTATATAATTTATCATCAAAATACCTTTAATTCAGCATCACAAAGATTGCATTGTTGATGATAATCTATTTCACTATCTTGAATGGATTTATGAGAACAGCAAATCTTCACCATAGCTGATTGTATTAGCAGGTTGCACAATCTAATCTAGATCTATCCTCATCATATATCCTTCTTGGAATTTGCATTACAGATTAGGTCGCTCTTTGTAAATGAGATAAGTCAATAGATACTTTCATCGACAATATCACCACCGAAGATAATGGCACTTTGATAGTGGCATGCCACCATGTAAATCTATAGCCAATGAAGTCCCATATTCACGCAATCTTCTAGGATTCTAGCAAACCTGTGAGACACTTATTGACATTTATAAGATCGTGATCGTACTTTCGTGCAATCTAGAGTCTTTTCCTGGCTGCTTAGTGAGATTCATCAATCACTAATCATAGCCTGTCCTATATTTATCGAGACTTCTTCACTGTATAGTATTCTATATTCTCACGTCCAAGTTCAAGTAGATACAACTTAAATGTATCAAACATATTTTACATTCTCATGCAATGTACATATCTAATAATGATTCATGTTATATAGCGAGGTCTGGCACATCTCTAGTTGTTACGATCATATCCGAGTATGCTCTTGCAATCGGCTGAAATACTCTAGCTGAGGTTCAATCCATCATAAGACAGTACTACTCATAGTCTTATTAGATCCAATATAATCAAAACGATCATCAAATTTATAGTATGACATGAGATCCATTAGAGTAAAAAGTCTACATAGAATCTCTGCTGGTCAGAATCCATTAATCTTACTCAGTCTCTCTACAGCGTTGCAAATGCATTCTACAGTCCTCATCTAAGAATAGTTCTCACTGTAGATCAAACCAACCGGTAAGTTTATCTGCCAGTTTTACATTCTTTAATAACTCATATAAATCTATTCCACCTATCAAACTTCTTTGGTTCATTAGTATTTCGCATAGAGACATATTAAGCACCAAGCCATGTATCGTGACTTGTGCCACATCTAATTCTAGGAGTTGATAGAGAAAGATCATTTGTGTCTTAGGTTCATCTTCGACTGATTGTACATATGCTTCACTTAATCCATCTTTCTAAGATATTATAATGCACAAGCTTCTCCAATGCGCATAGAGATATGCGTTAGTAAACGCGATCATTCATATGCTTAGTTAATCTATTAGAGACAGGAGTTGTTTCCAAATTGAAAACTTCTAGTCCTTCATAGTCAGGTCAAGATCAACTCTTTATCTTGTGGATTTAACATGATTTGTCTTTCCACCAGCACGGTTAAAGAACTCGTCAGAAAGTCTTAAGAACATCTACAGTAGAATTTGCACAGAAGTTAGGTGCCATAACTTTATCATAGATGATAAGAGTACGATATAGCTTTTCCGGGATGAAGTAAAAGCTACTCAATCCAGTCTAATACATCGTTACATTTATGAGATAGCATCTACGCATACGCAGCAGTTAATTCAAATTTCTTATCTAAGATGCTCAGTTCGATCGATAGAAGTTCTTTCTGAGAGTCTCCATCTTCGAATTCTTCTGGGATCTCTAATTTGTTGAACCGCATCATGGAATTAGTTTATCGTTATTAACAAACTTTAGTGCATTAGTTGGAAGAGTGATCCAAAGATTTCTAATGAAACAGTATTTAAGAACGTCGGTTCTGTGTACACAGTCTTTAAAGTCACTATAAAACGTTTCAATAGATCTACTACTTTAATAATGAATGCTAGCATCTCTTGGAGCTTCATGCATTTGCATATCTTTCCAACTTTAGAGTTGATGTATTTAAGATCGAATATAGTCAGAGTAGTTTATTACGAATCTCTACTGGTGTAGATTCATAAGTTTCACCATAAGTCTTTTGGAGATTGCGAGATGTATAGCCAACATGCAGGCTAATTGATTAGATAAGACAATAGATTACATGTATAGTTTCTTTCATCCTTATTTCTTACGATCGTCGCAATAACCAAGTAATTCGTCTTTGCGTCGGATTGCGTAGCGTAACGTGTGGCTGTACGCATACTTCTGGACATTTTTACATTAACCAATTTAAAGTTAGTGTATTAACGTAAATAGTTATAGATATCTGCTTTAGCATTAGTATCAAAACATAACTACATCCAAAGTAGTGTACCGACTTTGGAGAATCTATCAATAGTGAATTTCTAGTCAATTGTGTCAATCTGAGCTCATCTTTTACTACTTTATTATCCATCGTTTCCCAGGAGACGATGAGTAAGCTATTAGTATTTACCTCCGAATGATATTCAAAGCTTGGATAAGCTTTATATCGTTGTATAATTTATGCAGACGTTCAGCTCTCTTCTTCATTCAAAGAGTCTAACCATATCTCTCAATTGTGTCATAGTATACCATGCATCATGACACAAGTAGATTCATGAAGTTAGACTCATTTCAACCTCCAAATTCTTAAGTAACGTTCATATCGGCAACCACCATCACACATGCACCTATTACTACATTCACTCACATTTAGGATGCTTACATGGTTTTTGGAAGTAGTTCCATCGCGAATTTTCTCTTATCTTCTTGGAGATATATGCAGTACAACAAGATTCCCATCCACTTGAGAGGATAACACTCATAATTTTCTACCAGCATCACAAGAACAAAGTATCTATCCTTTTGAATGACTGCAATGATTCTATTCAAGATGATCCATATACATCTTATCTGACTGACAAGAGCTTCTTATGTGCTGCTTTTAAATACATCTAAGAAAGTTATCTGTGTATAAAGATCTCATGGAGCTACCTACGAGACCTCACCAGATACATACTTTCTTGAGATTCCATAAACTGTTTGCGGATTTCTTCCATAAGATGAACGTTCTCATTACCTATAACACATTTGATATCAAATTTCAATCGTTCAAATACTTGCTGGATATTTTTGGTATACATTGTTGATAGATTTTACGTATTATCAACATTCTTATCTGCTGAAACCATCCCATGATAATTACTTATTTCATTCATAGGATATTTCTCCATTTAAGATCAAACAAATTCTTTAAAATTAACTTCTGATAGAAGTTACTGTTGGAATTTAAGTTTCCCATAATTATTTCTCCATAGTCTTTTCGATCAGATCAAGACACAAAGAGGTTCGCCTCGAAGAACAAACTCCGAAGCTTTTTCGTTTGTATAATTGGAGTCTATCTGTTCAAATGTCATTGTTGCAAGGGTTATCTCGTCCTTAATGTAGCAATACTCACATCTATTGAGGACAAGCTTTCAGTAAGCATTAACATATCTCTACATTATACATCGCAGCCATGCTATTATATCTTTCTCTTCAAGTTAAAACTATTTAATTCATCTTCATTAACTTTAAAGTTTGAAGGTAACGGAATTGATGTGTTTCAGTCGGTTGAGTTTCAGATTCCGTGCTTAGAAGTTGTATTCTCTGGTTGGAGCAACTACTGGAGGTAACAGGATAGGTGGAAATTGGAGGGACTGGAGAGTTTCAGTATTACTTGAGTAACTACTGGGTAGTAGACTCTGTAGATTCAGTAGCGTTCTTTCTTCATGTTTAATCAATTCTTCTGGACTCATTATAATATGACTACCTTCTGATTACTAAACTAGACAATCTAGCAGATCTTCATCCATTTACACTAAATCCTTCGAAGACCAATAACTTTAGGTACTTCTGAAAGTATCAATAGCTTCCACCAGCATTAGTATCAAAGTTTCCAGGAATTGGAGCTGAAGTATTTTCTGGGTGAGCTAGTACTCATCATAATCAGTATTCATTACAACAGTAGCTCTTCTTCAGATAACCGCTCAACTACCATCTTCTTACATTTTAAGAAGCATTTCTTTATTACCAGCTCAAGTCTTTAAGTTTATCAATATTATTTGATACCAAGTATCTACATATGTCTAAAACTTATTCATAACTAGCTTATTAGCATAATCATCATATAGGTATAATTCAAATCGTCAGAGCTTAACAGGTCTATCTGAGGTAAGATATTATCAAAGTTCATAGAGAACGTGGATAAAGACGTTGAATCAAATAGAATCGTCTCATAGAGATGATAAACCCATGATGTTATTTCCTTATAATAACGCAAGGAATCAAAGAAAGCTTCTTTTGTCATCCAATGCTTTATCAAGATACTTATTCTTTATATACCTAATGGAAGAACTTAGATAATCATTCAAAATCAAAAGTATGCTTCCATAGATGTTCAGATGTCCAGATAACACCAATTGATCTTTAATTTATTATCAAAGTCCATATTATCTCACGTTAGATAATTCTTCAACTTTAGCTAATGAGTTAGACGCTGCTCTTTAGTCATTCTAGGAATGATATAATGTAGGCAGCATCATCTAACATCAAAACGTAAGTTATCTAAGTATCTTCGATTAATATATGATTGGATTTTGTTTGTAAACCTTAGACATATATTTTTCATATTCATCAAAGATATCTACATTAACAGAAGTGGAGATACGTAGACAGTATCTAATGCTACAGTAATTGAAGCATGCAGTATGAATATATTTAGGTAAAGCAGCTCTAACGTCTTCTTTGTACTTCAGTATACATATTACAGAATAGAGCAACAAGAAGTTCATATTCTAGAGCACTTGATAATTTATATGCAGATTGCTTGTCTAATAGGACGAATCTATCACGTAGATTCTTTACATTATTAAGCAATTCAGCAATTACATCATATGATTGAGTCTTAGTATAAACTAATAGATTATATAGAGACATGTCAGTTGCTTTCAACTTAGTCTCTAATTCATCTATTATTTTACCATAGGCTTCAGAATGACTGAAATCATAATAAGATTGTAAGTCAGATTGGATTGTACTTGGGTCGTACATCTTCTTAGCTAGTGCATTGATTTTACTCAGTGATACCGATAGATTTAGCAAACTCATACCTTCGTCTAATAAGAAGATTTTCATTACGACCAACCTCCACAGTTTTTGATTATGGCAAGTATTATATTGGCAAGATTGACAACTAAGTTGACAAGTTGCTTGACACGCTACTTGACAAGAAAGGATACAATAACCAGAACCGTCAAGTATTTATTCCAGTTACGGTTTAGATAGTTATTTATCTTATTATAGTTTTCGATGATATCAGTAAAACTTACGATGAGTCAATAACTCAGTTGCAGTAAATTTAGGATATCTTCACCGTCTAGGATTTCATCTTTCAAATAATGTAAGTGCATAGTTATAAGCATCCCAGTTAGCTTTGATCAATTTATTGAATTGGTCTAAGTAAGTTTTTCATCAGTATCAGTTGTATTGATGATACTCGTGTCTTCTTTAACATACTTCTCGAGTTATATTTTGACCTTTCATTTCATAATAACGATCAGGAAAACATCTGAGGGTTGTACGAACTAACAATATCCTTTAATTCGGATACTTGGTATTTCAAACGAGTAGCTAGATAGTTTACTTGATTAATAAACTCCTTGTCTAGCGGTTTTTCTTTATATTCTTCACTAACAGCTGGGTCAGTGTATGAATATTTACCACGATTTGGCATTTGTTTCCTCCAATGTTTAAATTACTATTCACGATGCTATCTAAGATAGCAGAAGACATAGATAATTGGAAAGTGAAATAGTCATTAAAAGCTAGAATGACATTACCCTTACAATCTAAGTTATTATACATTTCTAGAGTCTGTCTAATTTCATCTTAAAGTCTAAGGAAGTATATCAGCTGTCTTAACCCTTCAGTATCATACTTCTTGAGTTTTTAGAGTTCTCCAATAAGTACGTTTAACTTACGAGATCTAATATTCTGCAGTCAATAGTTTTATCTCTAAACTTAAGAGCTGCTGGTACTAAGAATCTTTTGAATCTACAGTAAGATTTAGTTGGAGTATAGAAGTCATGATTTTCAGTTAAGTTTTGGAAAGGACAACCAGACTTTGCAGATAATCTTAGCTACACAGTCTTTACATTCTTCCATTTCAAACTTAGCTTGTTTAGCTTCATCAGAAACTTTAGTTTCATCTACACCAATTTTCATATTACCAATCTTCATTTCTTTTAAGAATTCAAGATCAGTAGTTGGGAGTTGTGACAAGGATATACATCCATATTCCAGTCAATACATACCAGTATTTATTACCAATATGACACATTTTTGTATCAGATACTTCAGGTTCCATAGCTGTACCAATAATACATCAATATGCTTAATATTGATATTACGATTATTATCAGTATCATTCAAGATATCCACTAGAGTTCAAGCATCTTATTATAGTTATCTTCATAGTCTTTCAATGCTTCATCAGACCAATCTAAATCAGATGCTGCAATTGGACAAATATTATTAATGCCAAGATCTAATAGCATCTTAACACTTTCAAACATGTATTTTTGCACCTCTGGAGTTACAGTCATATGAGCTTCGATAAGATGAGTTAGACCACGGTCTCACCATCTTCTTAATATTTTTAACTACAGTATCAAATGAACCATTACCAGCATGATCTTTTATGATGCATATCATGCATTTCTTTAATACCATCAATAGATACTAAGACGAATACATCATTGTCATCAATATAATCAAGCATCTCATCTGTCATTTGCATCATATTAGTTGTAATACCCACTTGAGCATTATAATGCTTTTCATTGATATGATCAAGAATAGCTTAACAACTTTCCAATTTACTCATTGGCTCAGCCACCAAATAGATTATAAGTAAATCTTTGGTTTGGCATATTCAAATTTTTATTATAGTACGATCAACGATCTCAATAGCAGTATCGACATCCATGTCTTTATTACCTTTGGATCGTTCAAAACAATAATCAGGTCAAGGGGTTACAACGATTAGTAATAATCATTGTAACCGAGTTTAGATCTTGTATATTTCTTCAAATTGTTTCATTACGTTATCCTCTATTCTAACTTTAAAATACATATACTACAAATGTATTTTGAACCCTAAAAACTATCTTAGGGCTGCACCAGTCATTTTGCCAACCATTATCTGTATAAATATAGAGCATACGTGTAGCAGTATGATAGAAGAATTCTTTATTATTTTGAGGACTAGTTGGATATTCAGTGCCAATAGTAATACGAATACCATTAATACGAATAGCACTATCTCGCAGTAGCTGCATGAGTTTAGCTTCATCTGCAGTTTTAGCATGACCAGCTTCATCAGAGTAACCTGCACGATCAGCACGTAATGCTTTATTTTGCAGTATCAGAATAAGATAAAGCAGATGGTTGGTCTTTCAAGTCATTGTAAGAACCACTTAGATAGCTACAGCAGCTAAACCAGTACGGAAGTTATCAAATACAGCTTTATCTGGTTTAGAGTTTAATAGAGTTGTAGAGAGATGTATCTGTACACTAATCATATCTCGAATTGGACCGAGAGCTTTAGACAATTCAGAATCTGTATAAGATTTAGCATCATCTAATGTTTTATTCCATTTAACACGTTCTGCTGGTGTAATATGACGATCAGCATCGTTAACATGCGAAGTTAAATCAACAGCAAGTGCCTTTGCATTAAGTAGGTCAACAAGACTGAGTGCTAACTCCGCAATGGTAATTTATATTTCTTCATTAAAAGTTCCATTATGAACCTCCTTGTAAAGTATTATTTTGAATTATCCTAATGTTCTGGATAGATGAGATATGCTTATATACCAGCCACATTCTATTAAATAAAGGAGGTACTGGTAATGGCAAACGTGATGCTAAAACAGATTACCAATCTAAAGATATAGAATTTCTTTTAGGTATTACCGAAAAGGAAGGAACCAAGTTATCCTTTTATTATGGAAGTATTTGGTGAATTCAATGGTAAGGTAAGATTTAATACATATGATACATTTATTGTCCCTAAAAGGCTTTTTATGGTAAAAGAGGGTAAGAAGAATAAAGATGCATTCCTAACTACTGTAGGTATCTGGGTATTCAATAAAGTATTTATAGAAAATGAGCTATTCGATCTATATGGATATATTAATGAGCCAATCAATAAGAAGATGGTTGGTAAGATTACAGATAAGATCGGATATGCTGTACTGAAGAAAGTTCCTTTAGATGCATTGAAGAACTTCCTTATGAAAACTCAAGAAAGTTCATGCCTTATGTATCAGTATTAGCTAATGGCTATTCTATGAAGCTATTGACTATTACTAAAGTAATCAATAAAGCTAAAGCTGACTTAGTTAAGAAATATCTGATAGATTGGATAGAATGATCCTGATGCGGTTATTGCTGTTCAAGATGAATTACTTAAACTAGCTAAAGAAAACTCTTAAAGACGATGTTGGTATCGATACATATAACTCTGGTGCTCGTGGTAGCTTTCAGCAATGACTCAAAACATGTTTATCGAGAAGGTATCACTAAGAATCCAGATCCAACTAAGAGGTTACAATATCATCATGTCTATAATTACATTGAAGGTATTACTAAAGAAGAATATGCTGACTTGCTAACTCACTAGCAGAAGGTCCTTACTCTCGTTCCAATAAAACAGAAGTTGGTGGTTACTGGGAAAACTTATGTTGCCAGCATTCCAACATGTTAAAGTTGGTAAGAAAGGATCTGATCATGTGTACTAAACGTACTAGTTACAGTTACTTTGAATGATAAGAATATCAAAAGAGTATATGTGCTGTAATATCAAAGAAGGTAATAAACCAATAGGGCTTAATACAGATAACGTCAGCCAAATATCTAGGTAAGACTGTACAGTTTAGATTTGCATCTATGTGTGAAGCTAAAGATGGCATTATCTGTAACGCATGTGCAGAGTAATCTATTCCATAAACTAGGTATTACTAACGTTGGTGCAGCTATGCACTCAAATAGCATCCAAAAGCTTAAATTGATTGCTATGATAAGCATTCCATGATTCTCAGTTGTTTATGACCAAAATGGACCTCAGATAAAGCATTTGGGTTTTGATAAATAAATAATAGCATAATAACAAATTATTAAGAGATTAAATAGCCTATACCCATCTATCTGGGTATAGGTATTATTTTTCTCGAGGGGTGAGTATTAAATGATTATTTATTCTAAGAACCTTTTATTTTAAACTCTTACGTGATAATGATATCCAGAAACGTCAGAGTTATGATTGTATTAGATATCGATGATAAACATATGCACGCTTATATTCTATTTATCATAAACGTGCTATTACTGAAGCTAAGTATACTAGCAGTAAGAATGGGTTAAATTATTCAATGAAGGTAATAGTATCTTCAAAAATTATGAGTAAGTATCCAGAGAGTACTACATTTGCTACTCTCTAGAATTATACTATAAAAAATCAATTCGTTGCTTTAGAATTGAATGAAACTGTAGAAAAATCTAATGCTCAGATTCGTTGAATCGGTTAACTGATGAATTCATTACTAAGAATCGTAAACTTAAAGATATCGCATCTGATAATGGATTTACAGTTAGAACGCTAAGATCTGCTTGTGAAAAATTTGGTGTTAAAAGATTCATATTGAGAATCGTAAACCTGCAGTAAGAGAAGTTCCATATACTACTATTGAGAAATACCCTAACTTCTTGAAGAATCCTGAAAGTGTGGGAGTTATTAAAATAAAGCATATGCTATTCTAACTGAAACTAACAGTGCTAAAGAATTACATGATAAACTCTAATGTATCTCTAGATATGCTAAACGCTTACATAGTGATTATAATATCTTTCAAAAGCTGGTAAGATTCCTATAGTAAGATTATTAAACTTATCCGAGAAAACCATCTCACTTTGAGAGAAAATCAATGAACAATTGAAACTTCCTAAACGAGTTCAATTCTATCTTAATAATAATATCTTTGCATCATTGATTCTTAATAAATGCCCAGAAGATATTATGATGAGAAAATCGTAGATGTGTGTTCCCTTCTATGTGGAGATTATACATATATCCTCGCTCTAAAGGGCAGACCTAATATTAAATCTATGATCTCTCACTTTTAACTACAGCTGATCCAGATAACTTCCTTGATGTTGAAAAAGATTAAGGTTATTATTGAAAATAAAGATCGTGGTACAATTCTATCTAAACTCAGTTTGTACTGAAAGATGAATTAAAATCTCTTATGACTAAAATATTATATAGATGAATATGTGGAAGGAAGGCAAATTAATGACAAGTATTAATCAATCAAGTTTGAAACTCTATACAGATGGAGTTTTATTAGAAGATATTCATAAAACTTTGAAGCTTCCAGTTAAAAAGTATTGTGGATATCATTTTAATGCTAAAGATCTAAATCTGCAAGCAATAATATAAACTTAAGAAAACCAACTGGTGATGTCTATTTATGACAGTTCTATATGAAAGTAAATCCTTAAAAGATATTGTACTGATGGTGAGATCTATACAATCGATGAATGTTGAAATGATTTGTAATGTGATCAAAAATGGATACAGTTCCTAAAAGGTACTCGTAAGATGTATTAGAAAAATCTCTAAGGAGACTGGCGAATCTCCCTAGTGATATTGCTAAACGTTTTGATGTACCTTATGCTAAAACTTTTGCGACTACTATTAAGAAACTCTGGAGATAGCTGATGAGAATTGAATATAAGAACTACACAACCAATTGATACGAATATGAATTTCAAACTAGATTAGAAATTCCCTAGATTTGGATAAAGAACGTGAGAAAAGGGTATCGTATATGGTAGAGATTTCTTCATTAGAGATTCTCAGGCTATTAAGAAAGATATTAAATCGATTCATCTATCTTCTCTAGTAAATATGGTGCATCTATATTGAACCAAGATGCATTCAAAGATAGATATAGATGTCGCTGTGGTCATCTTAGAGGCGCATTATAATGTGGCAAAGAATGCCCTACATGTCATAGGAAAGTTAAATATGTAGATGATGACTTTGGTATCTTTGGATGGATTGTATTGAGTGATAAATACTATGTAATCCATCCAAACTTATATAGATGACTTAGCTTCATTGGTGCTAAAAGCTAAATACTATTATCAAATAGTGATAAAAGAAGCAAATGAAAGATGGCTTTGTGAGAGATAATAAACCGATTAAAGAGAAGATCAACCTTTTGTAGGTATTGGTATGATGGGTTCAGAACGTCTCGATGAAAATTCTAGGAAATTCTATCATAATAAGACTAAAGAGTAATCCTAAGAAGGTTGACTTATATACTATTTAATGAAACACCGTAGAAGATTCTAACTCATAGTATTCCAGTATATACATTATTCTTACGCGTATGGTAAAATGATTGGTGATCAATTTGCATTTGACTAAGAATAATAAGTGGTATAATAATATCGCTCATCGTAATGCTTCGTTAATGATGAATCAATGGAAGTATATCGTAGAGTGAAAACTAAGAATGATATTTATACCGTGATATTCAATGAGTATTGAAGAGTATATAGTGTTATTCTTAATGACATGCGTGGTAAGAAAAGGTTGTGATCCGTTCAGTAATGGCTGGTCGTTATAACTCCTGCACGTGATGTAATTAAACCAGATGAAACTTTAAAATTGATGAGATTAGATTACCTTATGTGGCATTGGTTTCTCTCTTAGAGCAAACTATTATAAACTTGTTAAATTCTAAGTCTATCTTACACTGATGCATATAAGAGATGGTTTTAAAATCTCAAATAGTTAAAGATCCATTCATCTTTCAAATATCATCAAGAATATCATTAACTCTCAAAAGAACGTGGTATTGCATTTATCATAATCGTAACCCATCTAATAACCAGGTCATTGTTACAGTGTATTGTGTTGGAGTTAATGAGATTGACTTCACTATGTCTGTCATAATTACAAATCCTTAAGATGTTAGGTGCAGACTTTGATGCGACTGTATGAATATTATGTATATTATCAATAAAGAATTCGAGGCTAGAGCTTGTAAAGTTCTTAATCCACGTAATGCTATGATGATATCTCGTAACGATGGTAAGTTTAACTCTGCAGTTAACCATTTTGAAAAGATACTTATGTAAATCTAAACAGATCTTATTTATGTAGCTCGTGATGCTTATAGTGAGTCTGAACTAGATAATATGCGTACTTTGCGAAGCTATGAAATAGTATCACTCTGGTTATATGTTATAACCCTGAAGGAGGATGATATAATATAGTTCCTACCGAATCAGAGATGGGCATTCATATTCGAACGTCCACCAGACAACCAAGGAGTTAAAGTAACGGGTCGGCTCAACTCCTAATAAACGTAGTGAATGGCATATGTCGACCATTCACCATAGCGCTTCGAAATAGAAGATCATCTAATAACCTACAGGCTAATACCTGATGAGGGTTATAAAGATGATCCACAATTAGAAACCAGAACCGATGCCAATAAGTGATAATCAGTTCGGTTGCATTAATATCGAGGAGTGACAGACATGGTACATTTCGGTGTCTTCGATAGCAGTAAAAATATCATAATGTATTAAACGAGAAAGCTTTATAGCCTTTCCTCAACATTATCGATAATATTTTTTGTAAAATAAAAGGTGTGAATTGATTGAGACTAGTACATCCCAGCTCCTGTATCAGCTGATAGAAAAAGGTAATGTACCTATATTAATAGAAGAGACTCTAGGAAATGATCCCTGGAATGGCTCTAGAATAAAAGATGGTAATAAACAACTCTGAAAATAATGATAAAAGTAGATAAATCTGAGTTATTCGGTGATGGTCATGAACGATATTACTGAATACTGATGATTGAGTAGATGTAGAGATTGGTAGATAAGATTGATAAACAATTATTGAAAAATCTCGTGTTCCTAGCACGAGTCACACTCTATTCTGTAGCTGTAGAATTCTTCAAATTGGATTCTAAGTAAGTTTGATAAGACTTACTTTAAGACTGTCTATATAGATGGTGAGCATCTATTTGATGAGTTGCTAATATTAATGAACGTGAACATTAAACGTGGTAAGCGCTATTGCTATTATTCTAACATTGATATTGATTATAACCGTGAAGGTATAGATGTTGGTCTACATGACTTAAAACTACTATGCTAGAACGTTTAACTATAGAGATACATTCTTTTAAAGATTTAACTAATGATCTATATCTTGGGTATCATTTGACCAATTACTATTCCAATTTCAAATTAAGATCACAGGTAAATACTAAAGCTAAAACAATTAGACCCAGTAAGATACTTAAAGATGGCTTATAAGATTGGTGCTCAGGTAGGTTTACTATACTGATATGGATGTACATGTACCCATATGATATGTTATTTGATTTAGCTGATAAAGTTGGTTTTGAAGTAGATTATGATAAGAAGCTAATCAAAGAGCCATTTAAGTTCTTAGCTTATTTAAATAGACACTCTGAAGTACCATTCATATATAAAACCACGTAATATGAATTCTAAATGTGAGTTCTTCTTACGATGCTTCAAATATGTATGTACATCTTAGAGTACCAGATATCAATATAATTGATGGTGAAAGACAAAAACCAAGTAAAGTAGCTCTAGCTACTATATTGAATTCAGTGCTGAGATGAGATTCCCAGCTCTAAAATATACTGTTACTTCACTATGCATAAGAGTGAATTCTTACGATTTAATCTTGATGGTGAAAGTAGAACTTCTATGATTACTTCTCTAATATCCCAGCTACTAATGAAAGCATGGGATCAATTCATTAATGTACCATATGAAGAAGAGGATAAGTCTAAACTATTAACTTTAACTTTAAAGATCTTTGAAAAGATATCAATATCATGAGGATTAATAATGCGTGTAATAAGGCATTCATATCTCCATCAGTATTCTTAGACTTCAAGATATTCAATAATAATGAAGAATACTTATATGATATGAGACTGGGAGAATATGTCATTGACTATTTCTAGAAGACCAGTTGAGCATATCTTATCTAACTTTGTAGTATATTTGAACAAAGAGTTCTTTAATGATTCTATAATTACTATGGATAGTATCAATGAAGAAACGTATTCAAGATACTAAAGTAACTGATAACAACTCTGGTATAGATCCTTACGCTAAAAGAAATATCCCCATAGGAGTTCAACTCCTATGGGGTTTATTTTTCTAGTTATAATAAGTTAGAGTGTAGTCGAATTCGATATTCTTACCAGCACCAGAGCAGTATACGATAACTAAGTATTTGTTTTCTTAACCCATACTTCACCTAGACCGCTCATATTTGATTAACTGTTAGTGTAATAGATACACCAAAAGATGTATTACCGAATTCATGTCTAATAATAGTACCATCTGTACCATTAAAAGATACCTGTACCAACTAAGAATGCAGACATATCTTTCTTAAGAGAAAGTTGTTCACGTTCTTGGTCAGTGATAAACTCATATTGTTAGATCTTGAGCAACTGATAGATGGTGGTAACGTTGTAGGAAGATGATAGTTATTAGCTCCTTCTTCGATGGAATCTAATTTAGCTTTATCTTCTTTAGTCAACAAAGCTCATCTCTTTCACCACTAGCAGACAATCCTGTAGCTTTTATTATTCCATGCTAAGATTTGTTCATCAATGTTACAAATCGATGAGTTGGATCTTGAGCAATAATTGCAGCTTCATGAGTATCTGGATGGACGTAATAGTTTGCATTGGTCTCAATGGTATCCATTTTTAATCTTATCATAATGACTCTGATACCATCAAAGAGTTTCTGTTGCAATATTACGACTAGCTTTATTAGACCAATCAACTCTTTTCTTTATCAGTAATGAAACGATGATCTTCATCTTGTTTAATAAAATTGGATCAATATGATCTGGCATACTAAAAGTTAGTTGCACCAGCTTCAATAGAATCCAATTTTATATTTATCTTCTTTAGATAATAGACCATTGTATTGATAAGTAGTAATCTGTCTTCAGCTTTAGCTGTCCAAGAATCTTTTCTTCTATCAGTTACGTGTCTAATATTAGCATTGTCAGGATGAACGTAATGATTAGTATTCGTTCAATAGTATCTAACTTAGCTTTATCTTTGCTTTAGCCATCTTACCATCTACTGCTACAGATAGCAAGTGGAATGGAGTTAGCTGAGATAGAATCCAATCATTACCATCATATCGATAATATTATCTTCATTACAAGTTACAGTCCAACCCTTTTGTGAGAGATGGATATTTTAGAAATCAGATTCTGTGAAAGTTTCTACAGATTCTTTTCCAGATATTATCATACTCTAATTGGAGAGAACTTATTATCGATCTCTTCTTTAGTGTATTTATTATTCCAGCTAAGACAGTGCATTATTGGAAACGTGCATTGCTTATCTCCAATATGACGGTTAACTATAGTTAATACAACGTTTACTGTTGTGCACCTTCTTGGGTTTCTTTTGTTATTCCAAGAGCTTTATCTACTGCTGATACGTGAATATTTTCATTATCAATGAGCATCGATAATAGCTTTAGCAGTGTGTTTCTCTTTTGAGTAATATGAATCTTAGTATTACTCAAGTGGTCTAATACGTTCTTATTATTAGCAACGATATTAGATAGATTATTATAATCAATACGGGTACCTTTGACTTTATAGCCATCGGTACCAGCAAATGCTAACTCATCAACGACAGAATCTTCATTGATATTTTTAAGACGTCGTAGTATATCTGGTTTTGCCACTACTATCCTCCTTTATTGTTTTTAATGCAGAGATAGCTAACATAGCAGATGTATGTAACGGCTTCTGACATCTTGTTCATTTTATAACGTAAATCAGTATCTTCAAATTTAGATACATAATCATATTCGGCAACTATGAAACCTAAAAGCTCACAGCTATTATATTCAAATATACCACTGAAGATACATGTTTTATCTTGATTTCATCAAAAGAATAATTTGGAAATGAAGGCATCAATTTTTTCTCATTCTTATAGATAACAAAGTTGTGTTTCTTAAGAAGATCTACAACTAGTTCTTCCATAAATCCTATAGGTATATCTTTATGCATTTTAATCAAATGATATTTAGCTAAATCCATCTTTTATCTACCTCACAGATGCAGAGATGCTTTTTAAAAATGGAATATTGTTTAAGGAATGAGTACCATTATGGAATAAATAGAACTCAACCTCTATCCGCATCTACGTCTCTAATATTTCTTTTTACATTATGCTTAGACTTCACTAATTCTTAAGAATATTTCAACTATATTCTTTTTCTTTTCGTAGTAGGTTTGTCTCCTCGCATTCTAGCTAATTCTTCTTCTAAGTATCTAATTCTATCATCATTATTACCATTGGATTGATTGTTATTATGCACTCATAGCCTTAGCTAGATATATTAAAAGAGTACAATAAGAAGTACAATAATTAAAAGAAAAGCGACTAGACCAAAAACAAATGGACCAAAACTCATTTATCATTCTTCCTAAACTTTGAAAAATTTCATGTACTTCGGAAAGCATTTGGACCTAATCACCACCTACTAAATACTGCCTTAAAGTAACTATTCATATGTTAAAAAGTACTTAAGAGCTTTATTTGTATGAGGTAAGTAGTACCAGTAAGTGCTACAGCAGCACCGACAAATTTCATAGTTTTGTTTTCATGTTTAACTTTCTTAAGTTCATCATTTAACTCACGTTGTTTATCTTCCATAGATAATTGATAAGAGCGATTTGACGATCTGCTACTTTGGTTACATCGATGGTTAATTCATGAGCCGATTAACTTTAACTGTACCATCTTTATCTGTAGTAAGGAGATGTTGTTGTTTGCATTGGTACATCGTAAGTTTGATCATTATATTTAATTCTAGCAACTGGTGCTTGATCTTGAATATCTACATCAGCATCTTCAGGAGATTCTTTTCTACGTAACGAATCTCTGTTTGATTATATAACTACATGTTCAGTTACTGGTTTATTTTTCTTAAGATCTTCTAATGCAGTCTTAACAATATGAATTTCATTTGCTAATTCAGCATCAGATACTGTGAGATCTAAGATCTGCTATTTTTCATTAGCTGCATCTACTTGGTCTTTCATCAAATCTTATAAGTAATGAAACCACCAATGAGCTACAGATGCAAAAAGAAAAAAATAACACTGCGAAAATAATAGGTTTCTTATAATTTTTAAAATTTTTCTATTAAAGTATTTTTAAAATTTATTTTCTAAACTAGCTTTCATATAATTCTCCCATAATTATTAGCAATACGTTCCCACATAACTGTATATACGAGGTAAATGTATGTGCAACTGCATTACTCAGTTTCTTGGGTTTCAAAATCTAAATCAAATAGACTACCTGCATTGATAGAAGCACCGTTAGATTGGTACAGCCCTAGATGTAAATGTATTATGCTTGATCTGATGGGATATCCGCGCCATCTACCGCCATTAGATCCATTCCAACCAGTCAATTTGAAATTTGTGGAGCATCTACTGTATTTTTCTTTATTAGTCGTGTAGTTTGAACACCATTATTATTTTCTGTAGTGCCAGTAGCATGATAATGGTCTTGCATCATATTAGATGTATCTACTTGAATACCAGACTTTCTAACTCTATGACTATGAGCTGAATTCTCTAGTAGTTAATATAGATCTTTTTCACCGCCAGTAGATCTTAATGGATAATCTACACCAGAGCTTATAAGCATTTTTACCTGTACTTACTTTTCTCCATTCACCACCTAAGATAGTAGATGGATCTAATGTAGAGAAAGTTAAATAAATACTACCAATAGGATATGCTTTATTTAAGATTTGTTTAGCTACAGTCTTCTAATAACAATAGTTGACAGTACTAGCGTTACCACCTATAGTTGCATCAGGTGCCTTTAACTATACCAGTAAATGTAGCTATCCGCTTTAGCATATGATGGTAGCATACCCAAAGCTTTTTCTGCATTATCTACATTAACATTTAATCTATTAGGATTATCACCATCAGATTACATGACCATGCTCATTAACTGTAACTCTAATATAAGACCCTTTACTAACCCCACTTGTAGGATGCTTATAGTTGTTAGCAAAAGTTATCAATCTTATCTAACTTAAACTTATCTTCAACACTCATTAGACCAGCTACTTGTTCAGTTGCAGGTTTAATTCCGATCTAAGATAGTATTCCAACGATTACGCTCTTCAGCTGTAATGTTTAACATCATCTGAATATGAGCATATGATAAACTCAATCTTCTCATTAGCAAGGAGTTAAGTTCTTTATTGGTAATTTTGTCTCAGTCTTTATCATAACTACACCGCTTCTACTAGAAAAAGAAAAGCAATTTACTAGTTGCCATACTTCCTCCTTACTAACATACTTGAGTTTTTATAATCCCAAGTATCACCTTTACCAGATCTCATTATACATTTTTCATCAAAAAGAATAAACTCATAGCAGGGTTCATCTTCATCTGCACGTAAACCAAATACTGTAGCGTACTCAGTTGTCGTATCTGTATCTAATCCAAGTACAGATATTTTACGTTTGCAATGAATTTAAAGAAGTTAGAATAATCATTTGGTTTAGTTGGTTTCTCAGTATCATCATTTAATGCACTTTAAGAATAAACCAACTTCAGAAAATACTGAATTCCATTTCTTAACTGGATCATATGCATTCAAACAATTGTTAGGATCAATCCAGAATTTCTTTTGATCTTTCTCTTCAGGATCGTTCTCTTGTTTTGACATATGGAATTGAGCTTAATATAACCAATATTAGCAATTTGATCATCTTCAGCATCGAATTTTAGGCATAGGTGTTTAGGAGTACCAAGAATGTTGGAGAAGTTAACTTAGCATAGAGTCAGCTGGTACATTACCAAGACGATCTGCATTATCTGCAGTTGTATTAATCTTAGATGGATTACGACCAGAAATTACAGCCTTGTTGATCTACTTCTACTTGCAAATATAGTCCAGGTGTAACTTCACGTATTAGGATGCACATAATGATTTAGCTTCAGCTTCAATACCAGCAAGTTTTAGTTTCTTTTCTTCTGGTGACATAAAAGCTCTTAGTGTGTTCATCTGCCAATGGTAAATCAGTTACTTTATTCCATCTATCTTTGTCTTTTCGAGTTACATGAATAACTTCATTTTGCGTAGAGCAGATTCTGCTTTATAGTATTCTGAAGAGATAAAGATAATTCTTTAAGCCAATTTTATCTAATTCGTAGTTATAAGGCATACATTAACCTCCTTTATTTGTATTACGTTTATGTTCAAAATAGGGCTCCAATGAGTTCTGAGACCCATGGGCATGAGTTATTCGCCTTCAGGGAATTATGTAAGAGCATCTTCACATTCACTTTGGAAACGATCAAAGCTTGACGATCAGCAGATTGGTTCCATTCATAAGAAGAGCACACCAAGATAGATTGCTTTGATCATGGCTCTATCGATATTCTTACCATCTCATAAGACATAGTTGGATATCCAAGATAATCAAGAGCATCCCATCCATTTCTTCGATATTACCGATACCATATTGAATAGCACGAGAGAATACTACTTGTTTCTAACTCATGATGGTTTTCAATATTATATCAATACGACGAAGAGTAGCAGTGCAGGATCATAGTAATGCCTCAAGTACATATTTATCTTGAGCTTCTTCGAAATCTTTTAGCATTATCAGAGTTAGCTAACCATTTCATGCTGCATCAAATTCAGCACCAGTTAAGGATGTTTAGCTAATTCAGCCTCTCAAAACCAATAACCTTTTTCTTATAACTAGTCTACAAATTCATCTAAAAGAACCTGCATTACTGGAGAATTGATAAGTGCCATAAGATTTCCACCTCGTCTCCAACACACTAGAAATAGTACCAATACCAACACCACCAGATTCATACTTTTCGGATAATTCACCGATTTTTCATAATTTAATTCCTCCTTACATTTCTTTTAAAGCGGCTTATGAATCTTCTTTTGGTCTAGAAGAATTAGCTATTTTCAATAACATCATCTATGAGCTTTACTATCAGGCACCTCTACAATCGGATGCTCGACAACAGGCTGCTCAATCAATGGGGAGTTTTTACAATTTTGGTGCAATAGGAAATTCACCTTCTGGAGAATTCTTGGAACTATCCACCCAAACCATTTGAATAAACCAATTAAGCCAACACCCACAGGCGGATAATCCTTGCCAACAGCTATCAATTTTCAAACTTAGTTCCCGTATAGTCCATTGGACTCAGACAACCGAATAACAAGATCCTAAAACTAAAACTGCCTAATAGGGCCGAAGCCCATGCAAATTAAAAGCCATATTGGCTCTCAGAGATCTTAAAAGACTCATGAATTTTAGATCCTCCTTTTATAAAATAAAAAGCCCCAAAATACCCTCTAAAGGTGGAATCAAGTTTATCATTATGTTAAAACATTATGGTAATTGATTAACTGAGAGAGACATATGAAGTCTTTAATCCTGTATATGATAAAAATTTCATTAAATGATTTATCTCTCAGAGCTTCAACATTAATTAAAAGATTCTTCTGAATCTGTGTCTTATAACTAAGTAGACATATGAAAGATAGAATGCTCATATTAATAGTTTAGAGTAGAAGCATGGAATAATAAAGCACCTAATGAATCACTATACTTTACTGAGTGCTTAAACTTCACCCAACTCCTACATTGGTGATTCTTCCAATAATTGCAACTACTGGTTTTATTACTAACACATAAAATCTTTAAACTAGAGTGCAATCAAAAGCTAATAGATTGACTAATCAAAGATCAATATCAAACTTGGTAGTGTAGCTGATCTCTACTCCAGTACAATTTGATGGTAGTGGGGATCTAGTTATTCCTGTAACTACAGTAGATGCTTCTGCATCCCAGAGGCGTCTTGAAGATAAATTATCTGGTAAATATGATATCTCTATTTCTGGTAATGCTAATCAATGCAGATACTGCCAGATAGAGATTGGTGGTATTGATTAAATGAATTAGCTTTTGAAAGATCTCCGCTTTTCAAGGTAAAACCAAGCTTTACAGCAGTATTTGGTGCAGCTACAGATCAAATTAGCCACCAACTAAATTCGTTGATAAAAGCTATCAAAGCATTAGACTTAGCTGCTATCGCTCGCAGGTGCCTGGTGCACAAACTGGTACCAGATTCAATCCATTTTGATTAAGATCACTGGTAAGGCTACAGCTAATGAAGTAACTGTAGATGGTACAAGTGATGTAAATCTTAATCAAGAGACTTTGGCTAATTGATTATAATGAACTGCTAATAATCTAATATCACTAGAGTTAGTGGTCATACTGTAGGTAAAGACGTACCAGCTGATGCGGTATTTTACTGATACAGCTTTATGTGCATCCAAATACACAAACTCCGATTTAACGGCAACTAATTTACTGCTGTTGCCTTAGATCATCAAGGTCATGTAATTGCTGGTCGTAATCCATCTACACTAGATGTGGATATTACTAAGAACGCTGCATCTGCCTGATAAATTAAAAACTGCTCGTAAGTTTAAATTCTCTGGTGTAACTGCAGCTGATGTATCATTTCGATGGTACTTCTGATGTAACAGTAAATATCACTGCTATTTCAGCTAATATTATCACTGAGTCTGAAGAAAAACAATTTATATCTAAAGCTCAAAAGATAAGTTAGCTGCTACTTTAACTGCAACTAAGTTGCTGATAAGATTACTGAAGCAAGCTCTGGTATGGAATGAGAGAGAAGCTGTAGATACTAAATCTAGAATCTCTACTAGATATCCATCTCCCTAGAGAAAAGGTTGGACCGTATCTGTATTAGATGAAGGTAATACTTATCAATACAATGGCTCTAACTGGGTAGTAGTTTCTAGTAGCAATATGCCTAAAGCAACTACAACTGCTGATGGTAAAATGTCTAAAGAAGATAAAGCTAAATTAGATGGCATTGAAGCTGGTGCTATAACTATACTTTTACCTGCTACATTACCAGCATCTATGATTACTCAAGATGATAGCCATTACTGCGACTCGTGTCAAAATAAGAAACTCCAAGACTTATACAATAAAAGGTGAAATGGATGCTAAGTTTTGCTACTCAAAAGCTGATTTAGCTAAAACTGATACCGTAAAGTCTAGGTAATGGATGGAAAATCTTAGCTACTAATACTGGTGAATTATCTCACTACATTCAATGGTGTTGAAAAAGCTAAACTTGGTACTGATGGTGCTATTCAAAGCTGTAAAGCTTTAGAAGAAACTGAGGTAGCTAATGTTACCTATAACTAGAAAACACTAAGTACTTTATGAAATTGATTACTCCTGAATATAATAGCTGTTGACTTGTAGCTGTATTCTTCCAAATCTTATGCTGTATTACCAATCCTATTGTAGTTCTATCTCTGTGATAAGTATGGTAATCTTCTAAGATATTTGGACTATGGCAAACTTATGATAACTGCTTAGATATAGACTGGATGATTTATAGAAGAAGTAGTTCCTAAAGTGTTTTAGATATGACTTTAGAAGCATTATAAATATTATCCAGAAGAAAAGTCTAATAGAGAATTAGTTCCAGGTCATGTAGCTATCTTAGATGATGACTTTACTTTTAAAGAAAGAGTACAACGATATTTCTGTAGACTATTATGGTTATATCGAAATACAGCTTATGGATTTGCATATAGAATTCTTGGTATAACTTACACTGGTATTAACCAACACATATTAGAGAATGACCAAACTAAAGGTAAACAAATCTTTTGCTATCTTTTATTGAGATCCACATGGTATTGATAGATACTCTCTGTAAAAATCAACAGAATATTGGACAGTACCATTTTACTAATAAACAATTTAGATTTGATATCTATCTTGTTTGAGTGTACAGTACTCAAGATTATACTAATAGAAACACGTGCAATGAAGCTATTGAATTAATCCACTCTTAAGTGTAAAAATAATTAAAAGTGGTACATCCAATTAGTTTGGATGTACCATTATATCAGTATTTGGGAGGCAAATATGATTAATGCTAATCATTAATAGCTAAAAAGTATAACCGTAAAGGGGATACGTCTGGTAGTCTTAAATCATTAATATCTGATCTAAATTGTATGTTTGATAATAATGATGTTTTTATTATTCTTATCTAGTATTCCTAGAGAGACAAAAGTATTCTTTAGCTGAAGCTTTCAGTGTAATTGTCTCAAATGATGAATATGAAATATATTTAGAACTAGTATAGTATTTTCTAAATATAATTTAGATTATCATGAATTGCTATTGATCTGCAATCAATCAGAGTCTTATGATATCATATGTATGATTAATAAAGCAATGACCAACTCCTGATTTATTCTTAGCTAAGAATAACTATGAATACTTAACTATAGCTTTTGAGATAAATCATATGCAATATTTGATAAAGTACTTGGTATGGTTATTGGTCAAATAAAACATACTGCATCTTCTAAAGAAGGTAGAGCTTTAGGTATATTATGACAATATGTATTCTAATAAAGATATTGACAAGTTAGCTTCTCTATGTACAGGATATAGCAACCTGTAGATCTGAATATAGTAAGACTTAATGAATAAATCTGCTGTGGATGCATTCCAATATATGTCTGAGAAGATATCCATACAGTGAGTTGATGATATTAATTCTCGTGCTAGTATTATCTGATACTTAAATAAAATGTAGAATACCCCCATAGGAGTTGTGAACTCCTATACCTGATACACGATTTTAATAATAGATTTGATAAACAATATCTAAGCCTTTGGAAAAGCTCAATCAATTGTTCATTTGGCATATTATGTTTGAGTCAATGAGACGCATATCTTTCGATAGTATTGTTTACCATTGATTTCTTTCTTCCATGCGAAGTGTACACAGAGATTGTGATTAATGCGTAGCTTCAGTGATACCAACTGTGTTGATGAACCATTCACGACATTCTTCTTCAGTAATCTTTAAGTTGAAGGATTTCAATAGAAAGTTTCAACTTCGAGATTCTTTGGTTGAATTGTACAGTGGCATCTGCTGTAGTACCATCTTCAAAACGAATCTTTTAACTGGTTTTGGAATTCAAATGTTTTAAGTAATATGCTACACGGTTACCAATGATTTTTACTACCATGGTGAGATTTCTAAGCATCAGTCAAGTCTTCAGTAATCAATGGGAAACAGGAATGGAACGATGCTCTGGTGCACCATTTAGCATAGTTTGCTTCCTATGCCTTGAAGTTTCACGACCACAACCATCGTGCAACACAAGAATAGTATGGCTTTTTCTGGTGTCAGATAGTGTTCAAATACAGAGTTTTTCTAAAGTTCATTTCTGTATTATAAGATGGTGTAGTATATTGTCTGGGAATATCAAAATGTTGAGTAGCAGTATATTCTTGCTCCAGGTCAGATGATTTTATTTTCACCTTCATATAATAGATCTCAGTACCATAACAAAGAACTTTAATGTTGTGGTTCTGAGTTTATGTGTTGCAGTAATATTACTGTCATCATTGAGTATGACTAAATTCTGCAATATGCTAACTGTTTATCAGGCATCTTGCATTTACCTCCATTAGTTTTATCTTCAAAATTTATTATTATGTTTGAGTTTATCTATTTGCTGTATCGTACTGGGATACATATACATGATCATGTAACTCAAAAGTTATCAGTATTCTTACGTTTGGCTCCTCACTGTCGACTTGATCCTTACATTTCAGATATACCATAATGATGTGTTGCTAGTGTATTGGTGTGAACTATAAGCTCTTTCTTAATAGATTACATGTAAGTCATCAGTACGTTTAAGTGCAGCAAAAGATATATGAATCTTATCATGTACATCAGTAGTTGGATCTAATGTAGATATGCCATGCGATCTTTATACCATATTTCTTGAGTAGTATCTTAAGATATATACTAATTCCTTTTGAGTAATCCTATCTATTTCTGTTCTTAGCAATATAGCTACTGATCCATCATAGAATAATTCCGAAGTCTTCATTGCTTAGCTTAGCTCAAATACTAGCAACTGCACTCTGTTGGTTTGATATGTTGACTCTATCTTCTATCGAGTTATAAAGCTGTAGTTAACCCAGCTAGTACCAATCTTATAGATTTAAAAGAAATCAATAACTGAATGCATACATCTTTAAGTAGTCCAATACCAATACCAGGAAGATGGTTAAATAACTGTTTATAGTCTTCAGATCATAAATACTTCAATATATTTAACTGTATCCATGATAGTATTAGTGATAGCTTTTCTTACGTTGTGGTCTTCACCAATAGACTTCATACGAAGAATGAGAGTTATATGATCTATATCTTGATAACATAAGTATTCTGTATAGAATCTTGGCAACTTAGGGAACCATTGATTCTAAAAATTTGTACTAAAGCTTCTTAATCATTAAGCATCATACACTGGTTTATATGCATCATATATACGTTTATTATCAGCATAATACATGCCTTTGACTACTATCATCGTATATCTTAGTATTGTTTTCTAAGATAGATATTAATCCTTTAATGGATATCAGGTTTATATGTCTTAAAGTCAGCTACTTTTGGTTCTTCTAATGTATACCATGTTTACGTTCAATATCTCTACGGGTAAATCTAAATCCGCATCAAAGTTGAATCCTTGGATATACATAATTGGAACAGTCTCTGTTTGAATAGTATCTTTCTTATTATAGTATAAGTAGATAAAAGAGAATAGATAACATAAGATGAAGATAGCTTGAATGTTTTTATCAGGTCCTAATATTAGGGAACTGATAATCTGATACGTTCTTCATATCTTTCATCATCAAGAGAAATATATTAAAGTAAGGAATCTTAAATGATAGATCACTCATAGACATAACCGTATCTATAGAGATGTACTTAGTTCTATGGATAGTAAAATTCCTTTTCAAGGATTTTGATTCTTGATATCTAATGGATCGAAATTCGATAGTCGCAACAATCATCTTCAGTAAAATGCATCGTAATCTATACTTAGACTCATCACGAATATAATTATCTGCTAGAATCATTTAAGGAATCTTAACAAACTTAAAGATCATAATCTTTAGTTGGATCTTCAATAAAAATATTCTTACGTCTAACATTTTACAGAGAATGTAAGTAGTATGGTATCACCATGAGGATAGAATCTTATCTACATCAGAGAATAATAGCTTGATCATCTACTACTTCATAATCTATATTCTCTTCCAATATGGTACCATCTTCATAAAATTTTGCATTTAGTTATTATTATCAGATTCTAAGAAATTATCATATGGATATGGTATATCTATAACTCTCTACCATTTCTAAAAATCATATATGTATACTCAGTTCTAATATAGATTGTTGAAATGATCATATATAGAGTTATATAAAGATACATCTAACTTCACGACCTTTTACTAAGTTAATGAGAAATCATCTAATGTAAGTAGTGTAGCAGATACTGAATATCTGAACTTATCAATAACTGTACACCTATAGTTACGATCATACCATTGCCGGATTTCTCATAATTATAGAATGGATAGTTGATTGTAAATATCTTTTGATTAGCTACTCCTAGCTTTTAAAGAGAATCTTCAGTGATATGAACTGTGTAGTTATTACGTGGATCTTGGAAGAAGTATACTTTAACAGCATCTTTTCCATCTACATAATCTTTTGGTTTCTAAATGATAAGATATTACCATTTTATAATAAAAGTTAGATCTGTCTAATACCTCACCATTGATTGTAATGATCCATGACCCGTTTAGTATCATATCCTTCATATGGAAGTCTATTTTAAATGAACTCATAATACGTTCAATTGGTATTTCGCAGTAGTTAAAATAATTCTGTCTCTATTCTTAGGATAAATAGTGAATCTTAATCTCAGTACCAGAACGCATTACTTTGGTTTTGATCTAGAATCTTAATTTTATTCTTTAAGAAAGTATATTCAGAAAGAATAGATTGGTTTATCATTTAGAATAACTTCTATAGGATGTTGTTTCTTGATATCCTTGGGAAAAGGTACTTGAATATCATATTCTTGAATCTGGAGTTTCTATGTAGTTGTATAATATGATTCTTCCATTTCTGCATCGAAACCTTCAGTATAGATATTATTAAATGTAACTGTACGATTCTTAGTTACCTTATCTTGAGGATATACAAATGAGAGTTCTTCCCATTGAATCTTATATCTATCCAGATGGTAATAGTACAGAGGCCATATAATGCAAAATTCACCACCATATTGAATATAATTATAATATGGTTCTAGGTATATCAAAACTGCTAACAGATTTGTCATGTAACTGTCTTGAAGTTGAATTCAGTTATCTTACTTTGCAATTGGATAAATTGGAGAATAAATAAAATTACAGACTAGTAAGCGTTCTTAGTAATTTTAGACAATCAGTATCTTTAATAAAGCAATCTTATTACCATTTATATTATATCTACTTGGATCAATGAAAAGTACCACCAGTAGATAAATGCATTAATCCATTTCTTTCATTAAAAGTCCCTATGAGATATTCGATAGTGAAGTTCTTTTGATTATTATTTTGAATTGGTGTTGTCTAACTTCCAGTGATAATCTTATAACCATCTAGATTAGAATATCATCATTGAATTCGCTATTGGAAGAATATAAACTCAAGTTTGAGACTTGCTCTAGAAAACTCATTATCATAAAGACAGTTTACCATCTTGATATCATACTTATCTTCTAGTACACGTTTACCATCTACGTTAACAAATACAGCTCCACCTTTTATCAAGGAAGTTCTCATGAGAGATGGAATCTTAATACCATTACTAGCAAAGGATTAGTTCAAAGTCTCATTAGCTACATCTACTTTTTGATCAGTATCTAATACTTGTTTTTAACTTTGTAGTTGAATACATATTCACCAGTATCTTTATCTACTTTACGATCACGTAATAGATGGTATTTAAAAGATACATAAATCATCAAAACCAAAAGATAGAGCAGATATCTACCATACATTTGAGATTGGTTTATATTTAAGTAATTCATGAGAGTCGTCTCATCATTCTAACTTGATAATTAATGGGATTTCATCATAATACGGTACACCATGAGACATGAATATATATCTTACACAACGTTCATCAAACACATCAAAGATTAATGATATGCTCTTGAACTTCAGATATTAAATCAATCATGGTTTGAATGATAATAAAGATAGTTAACCAAAACATCATAATATTTACTATCAAATCGATGAGCTTCTGAGTAGAATGGTTTAATAGCAAATGCTCTATTTACATTAAATCTACGTTCAAACTTCTCTTTAACTACAGAGTTATCAATAGATGGTAACCAAATAGTGGAATTCAGTTGCCTTTCTGGCTTTTCAGATATCAATATTGGATTTAATATATTTAAGATATGCATAATCATCTTCGTAGTATATCTAGCTAGTATATTATCCCCAAATACCACGTTCTTCTAATTCATAATTGTAGCATCATCCATCTCATGTGAGAATCTTTATAATCAATACCAATATTATCTATTCTTAAATCTTCTGGTACTAATAGTCCTTCCACTTCTAAGTTAGGTAAACCAGTGATCTTACGATAATAATTATTCTCTTCTACATAGTTAGTGATAACGCTTTTGCAGCTTCATCTCTTGCTTTATCCTATAGTCTTCGAATATATATAGGATCTTCACTACTCTTTTTAAAAAATAATTAGATGGTACACCAGCTCTGGCTAGTACATCTCACTGTAATCATATAATCTCCAATCTGCTGCCTTCAACTGATTGAATATATAGGTCTCCATGAATTCTGTGCGTTGAGTCTCATTATTGGTAGCTTCGTCTCCAGACTTAACTATACAGTTCATGCTAATTATTTACATAATAAACTAATACGTCTACAAATGGGTAATCTGTAAACACTTTATCCATATTAGGTTTTGCATATTGTAAATTTCCTCCTTTCAGAGGAAAATTTAGATTTTACTTTAATAGTATGTAACCCTAATAAGTGCTTATCATAACATATAGATAGACAAATTTTACAAAGGAGCCTATAAAATGAATAGATTCCTGACTTACAATTAAAAGATCCAGTGAATCAGTACTAAAAATCTCCATATGTACCTTTTGAGTTATCATTCTATCAAACTAAATATACATTAATGGATATAGATGTTTATACAAACTTTATTAAGAATACTGTTAGTAGATTTAGAAAGACTCTAGAACTTATACTCACTATAAAAGGGTATCTAATGAATCTTGGTATGGATCACTGTAGTCTGTAGCAATATCTGTGCGAATATGGCTACTATTGAAATGCATCATAATATGTAACTATCTTTTGATATTGCAGTTATATTAACAGAGCATACATTAATACTGTGGATATATTACAACTTTTCGACTTAGTTAACTTTGCACAAGAAAGTTCATACTGAAAATAAAAGTACAACTTGTAATGCTATCTTTAACTGCACACTCAGCTACCATAATACGATGGTATGTATATCCATCCAGATATGTGTTTCGGTAACTGGATGGCTTTCTTAGAAATATAAATATGGTATAACTATTGAGCTGGCAAACAAAATAATAAATTACGTAAACTATGCTATCTCTTTGAGGGTGATACCGAAACTGGTGAACTCCTAAAACTCAGAGATAAAGTCCAAGATTGGGTGTATTAAATGAATATGGAGTTAATCGTACTGGGTATTAATTACTTTATTATCCTACTGGTAATCTTCTTAATCTATGAGTGGCTAATAAGATAGCTAACTCATATAAAAGATAAAAAGAAATTGGGATTTGATTCAAATGTCATGTCTACTTCCTTGGAGAAATGACACAGACTATCGATACATTTATAAATGAATCTATTCAGAATTTGCAGTCATGAATAATATTCAAGACTCTAAGTATATCAATACTGAACTTGAACAGGAGATGCGTCTAGCTGTAATGGAAAAGTGTAAGTGGACGATATCCATCAATCTATTAAATAAACTTAGACTCTTTTATAAAGGATATTATTCTGACTTGATTGCTTTAGAAGATATTTCTAGCTATCACTGCATATACAACAATCAATAATACTGGTGCTACAAATATAAATAACTTTGGAGGATAGAATATTCCCATCCTCCTTAATGTCATATTACTGATTAATCCCATAGTATCTCAGGTCATGCACGATGCGTCAGACCTAAAATAAACCCATATGCAAGCAACCTAAGAATGTAGATTACTGGATGGTTTTTGCAAAAGTTTTTAATTTTTCTACTCTAGTCATTTTATTTCTCCTTTTAATTAATCTTCGATAGCGGATATTGTTGTTTTATAAATATCCAATCCATCTACATCATAAATGTGTAGCATTTACCAACGTGAATATTTTTATTAGTGAATCTATGTGCTGCTTTAACTGCATTGTCAAAGTTAGTACAAATTGCTCTGCAAACCCAAATTGATCTTTACTGTGAACATGATATACCTCATCTTTCTGGGATCATGTAAATCCTAAAATAACAATATTAAATACTATATCATATATTCACCTTAATAATATGCAGTTATATATATCCACTGTGCACAAAGAAAACCACTAGGGTTTAACTCTAGTGGATATATTACTCTTTACCATATAATCCCCAAATAAGGGATCAAGATATCTTAGTACTTTTTCATTATAGCTAATATCTATTGATTTGATATCTTCTGGATCTAGATCGATATAATAAATGTATGTTAATACTGCATACTCTGTAGATTGTGTGGTGAATTCTCTATAGTATCCTACATTAAGTTCACCACTTACATAATCTGTAAGTGGACTTAATAGTATCTACAACAAGTTGAATATTATTGTGTAACCATATTCATTACTTTAAATATCAATACAATAAGATAGTCTTTATGAGCTCTATAATATGTGGATCTAATCCGACTATAGTTTTCTTTCATACCAAACATATCTTGTTTTGACATTAATACAATTCACCAACTCTAATAAAGTTATCGTATTCATCTACTTTTAGAGTATCATCTCCAGATCGAGTATCATTAATATTAGCTTATGATTATCAAAAGTATAAGACATCTTCTTCAGTAATCTTTCTAGGCTCTAGATAGTAAGCCCAGTCGTTTTCTCTTTTTGAGTGTGCTCATAGAATGGGATTACCTGAGTATGTCAATCTTAGAATGTCTCATTATTTTACTCCAGTGCATTTGTATGTATTCATATCAAATGGGTACCAAATCTGCAATGGTTCTAAACTATAACCCTAACCTCAGAGTTTATAATAAGCACTGCACGCTGTAAATAAGCAAGTTGTGCTCATGCAGGGAAGAGTCTATATCATCTCGAATGTTTTAATACATCATCAATATCGCCAAATGATTTGTGGATGAGTACCATACATTCTTCTGATTACATTACCATCATTTGAGTTACCATGTCAGAATATTCATCATTGCTTTACAATAATGAATATCTCAGAACCGATATAGAATCTATCAATAGCTTTGTAAATTCATAGAATTCTTCTTCAGATTGATTGAATAGAATCTCACTAAAGATATTCTCAATTCTGGATTATCAATAAGATAACTATAAGTCAGCTTACTGATAAGCTGACTTACATAATTCCATAGATTTCTGAGGATAATCTCAGAGTTAACTCGGCTACAAAGATATTCTCCAGGTAAAAGCATCTGTGATTCTTTAGATCCCAATAGTCTTTATAGTCTCCATATTCTATAAGATCTTTGTCTAATTTATCTTTATCTGATGGATATAGATAAGCTCTATAGTGTTGATATATATAGGTTCTGTAGTAAAGTACAAACTTCATGTCTAATCACCCATTAATGCTGGAGTTAAATTTGGATCTTCTGACAACAGCCATGTATTTTTGGAGATGCTGTCTTGTAACTCTACAGGTACTTCTTCGTCAATCTTGATGTTCTTGCTCAAGAGATAAGAGTTACTTTTGTATTTTCTATCAAAATAGTATTAGCCATATATCTAACATAGCTTTGTTCATTAATATATCCATATTGGAATAGATTAGTTACTGCATTTCCAATACTAAATATAGATGGCACAAATGAAACAAGCTAGGTCCATTATAAGTCATCTGTAATTGTAATGCTGTAGCAAATACACTCCATAGAATATCCATGAATGGAATACTATCTTTACTCCATTCTTCATCAGTTGTATATACAACTACATTCTTAGCATGTAATGCCACCTACCAAGAAGATATTCATAATAATATCTGTTTGGTTTGAGATATGATGCATAAGCTTCTTTTGAATGCATCTTCACCACCAATCAACATAGACTGATACTACATTGAATGGTGGAAGTAACACTGGAAGCTTAACTACATTCGAGTTCTGTAATAGAAACGGTTGGTGCATGTTCGGTTACAAAAGTCACTCTAATACCTGGATCAGCACTGGCTTGAGCAGCTGGTGTTGGATCATTAGTAAATGTAATTCCATTCATTAGAATCACCTCTTAATCAACGATCACTTGTTGACGTGCGACGACGACGAACTTTAGGGTTGTTCTTCTTCATCTTCGTCTTCAGTTCTAGCTTCGATATCTAATTTGATATTTAGATAATAGTAGCAGCAGTGAGCTAACTCATCAGCTAATGCTTTTACGAGTCACCTACACGTACTTCATTATCTTTCTTGATATCAGAATCAATATAAGCATAGAATACTTCGGTAAAAGATCTTCAATACAATTACTTTATCATCGGAAAGATCTTTTAAGATTCCATAAATGTGTTTATCTAATTCTAAGATCTCATTATAGCTATAAGCATCTTCGGTACCTACAACAGATTCAATATCTGCTGCAACTTCGCAATAAATTCACCTAAAGTTTTAATTTGATCAATACTTAACAACATATCTTCTTTCTCCTCTGAGGTTTTTCTTCTACTTTAATGTCAACGACTTTTATCATTTTTACATTCGTTTCCTTAGTTTCAACCACTATAGGATTACTGATAATTGTATTTTGAGTTTTTCATGTCCTCAAGACAGCTTGTCCAAGCTTTGCTATGCATCGTGTTTTTCTAGATCATGAGCTGGTCTTTCAGGCTTTGGAGCAAAGTATTTATTGATACGTTTAGGAGCTGGATTGATTGCTGGAATCTCGATTAACCATTTGGGTTTTTCTTCTTCGAAGTGTTCTTCAGCTTTCTTTTTCTTATACTCTTCAACTTCTCTGTATATCTTCATATTGCTTACAAGTTTTTCTTCACTAGCTACAGATTTGAGCTTGTGGTTTAGCTAAATCATCTTTCATCTTATCAATCTCTTCTAGATCTAATTTAGAAGTGATATCTAATTTGTTTTCTTTGGCTCATTGACATTGATGTCTTTTTCATATACTACCATGATCGTTATCCCAATATAATTCGCCATTTTTAAAGATTTGAATTTTTCATAGTCATATCAATTTCCCTCTTTCTTGAGAACAATGCGATCTTCTTACGACCATCTTTAAACTCAGATGCCATATGAATACCGCCACACTTTAAACATATAATATTGTTAAACCCTGCATCATAATCTAATTCACCTCGACATTTGCTCAGTAGTATCTAGATTCAATGTATGAGTACAATATAAAATCTTTGGATCCATATATACATATCAGCATGGTCCAATAAGACTGGACGAATCCTTTACGTAAACCCCAGTTCTTAAACGCTTTAGTACCGAAGTCATCTATGATAAATCTACCTGCAATGGTTTCCATTATCTTATAGATATCTTCACGTACTGACCACATTTGATAAGGGTTTTCCAATTGGTACAACTCTTTCGAATATACCAACATTACCATCTTGACTAATATCAAAACCTTAGCCACAAATGGTTTTGAGATACTTTTGATTAACGATCTCGTCTGGATTGTTTTAGAATAAGCTCTATCAATAGCTATCTTAATGCAGAATGTAACATTATCATCAGTGGTTCATAAAGCAACACGGTTTGTACCACAACCAGATCATTTTAAACCCTTTTCAGTTTTAACAATAGCATCTAACTTCTGGAACTTTTTCTTGAAAGCTTTATCCTTACGATCAAAATATAATCTTCTTAATCAATACTAATTCATCATCAGTAAAGAGTCATATACGCAAGGACCTTCAATAGATTCGAATAACTCCTCCAAAAGTGAGTGAATGTATTCATACTTTGGTATATATCCACATCATGATACAACCTACTATTGATCTTGGAGTTTTTCTAAGTTGCCGGTCAAATCATCCATTATCGTTGACTGCAGTTGCATCATGTACCTCCAGTTCCGAGGGCAAAAGTATTGTTTAGTCTGGCTGCTCGATCCATAGCTATACCATATCTTTCCTTCTGAATTTCCTTCAACGGTCTATCATCGTAAGTTTCAAATTCAGGATCTTTAATCCTGGCACCTTCAGGGAATGGTTTATTAGTAGCTTCCATTTGCTCTAAGATAGAGTTGTCGAGTTTACTCTACGTTTGTTGTGAGTTATATCCCATTTCATCAGGTAATGATAGTCCAAGAATGCCATTATTCATTGCTTCAGCAAATGCTTGGTTATCATCTAATTCATTCAATAAATCACTAGTTCTACTAATTCAGTCTTATGAGCATAATTTTCTCGATAGCCTCATCGAATTGATTATGATCATAGAATCCGCTCAAATCTTTAGGACGACTATGACTAATAGAATATTGGTAAGCTGGCATTGCTTCAGAATATGTATCAAATAGATTCATCAAATTCTTATGCTCGCCAGGTTTACGACTCATCATTGATCTCTGTAACTTAGCAGTTAATGGAGATCTCATATTATATACACGAATACGACCATTTTGGTCCTACGGCACCTCTACGTGCTTGAGCGTTAAGATTTGTTCAGTAGTTAATGGAGTTACAGCTGCTGCTCTAGCATTTCTAGCTAACGTTTCGGCACGTTGGCATATCTTCGAACTCTTCAGGAGTCAAATCATTAACATCTTTATCGCTCACAGGATCATAGTGTACCACCCATTTGAGGGATTTGTACGTTGAACGAAACTATTCCATGTACCATCTGTTTGATAATATGGATTATAGTTTTGAGTCATGCATCATACCAAATGGATCTCTATCAACAACTTCATTGAGCCTCTTCAGCTGTATAACCTAAATGGTTAAAACAATCTCTAATCATACTATTAACCATAAACATTTGTTCAGTGTATTCATCCGACGATGTTGAGCCTCAGCATTAATCTCCATTTGAGGACTTAATTCTATTCATCTCATCATAAATACGAGCATGCTCTGGATTTAATGGACGATCAGTTTTATCTAACCATTCTTTCTTTTTCAATATCAGATTGACAACCATTTGCTATAAGTTCTTCTACTGTAGTAAAAAGTAACCATGTTAGGATTATTTCTTACAGACTGCTCATACTTATAATGCTCATGCTTAAGCTTTATTAGTATTATACTTTTGAACTTGATAGTTGTATTCAAGAATTTTGTTGTTCATATCTATAGAATGCATCCATTGGATGATTGAGGAATATTCATTTGTAATTCTTGAACACAGTGTTGATATTGTTGATTTCTCTTTTCCAACTAGCTCTTACTTGCAGTTTGCATATAAGTCCATTGAGAGCAGAGAATTGTATTACGTTGGTCAATAGAGAACGAATTTGATTATACAATGCTTGTTTGTTTTCTTCATACCAGCTTTGCTAGTGTATTCATTATACTCATTAGTATATTTTAACCATCGCATTATAAGTAGCCAATCTATCTTCATATGGAATAGATTGGTCTAGCATTTCCGCAGAGATATCTCTTGGATATTGCAAGTTAGTTAAGTCGTAGATTCTTTTAGGAACTTCCATCAAAGGAATCGTACAACCGAAAGGTACATTTAGTAGCATCCTAAATTATACTGACCATTTGGAGGTAGCATTGGGCAATCAATAGCTGCTTGCATTTGATATTGATCAGCAAGATGTGTATTTTGTACCATTTGATTTAATTCTTCATCAGTTGTTGTATCCACTGCTGGATCAGCTTCTTTAGTTACACCAACCATGAAGTTTTCTAAGTCAGGAATATTAAGACCTTCTTGCTCTTTAAGCTGTTCCATATAAGCAAGATGTCTTCCTGTACCAGAAGATAGAACTGCTGTCCCAGGAGGGAATTGTCTAAACATTCCTTCAGTAGGATCTAGTCCCATACTAAGCATCTTTTCTTCATACAACTCTAAGTTGTAATCTAGCTGATACTCAGGGTGTTGTTTAAGAACTCATGGATTTCATTCGTCAGTAGCTTCATTTCCATGGAACTGGTCTAATGTGTACACGCACACGATATTATTTAAACGATTGATATACTCATTCCGTAAAGATAAAGTCTGAGCCATGAATTCATTACGAATTCTACTTTCAGATGCTTTAATCTTGCCACGGATGATATCCATCGCTTCTGGATTATTAAGATCGGATAAGCTAAATCCGACTACTTGTCCAAAATTATCTGTCTTTATCATCTAGCGAATCCTCCCATACCATTCTGTCGCATCTTGAATAGGATTACTGCTATGAACTGGTTTACCTACTCTGCTTCTAAGCATATTATCATACTCTACTTTAAACTGAGGACAGTGACGATATAATACATCGATTTCACCTTCATCTGCTACATCAGTTGTACCAGTCTTAGTATGATGAACGTATACTACACCATTTGGATCGATATAGTATCTTAAACTACTAGTGAAGTCTTGATGTCTCAGGATACTAATTCCTTTTATAGGATTTAGGCATCCCCCATTTATATATCTACCAAAGATTCCACTATAAGGTTTTGGTTTTGGTTTACGAATCTTATTATCAGCTACTGGGTCATATGGTTTCTCTTCAGGTTTACCAGTTCCAGTATGCTTAGCAATAAGATTACCAAAATAACCATTAGATTTATTGTGGTCGTGGTTACAACCACAATTACATTGATGGTGATCTTTTCAGCCATCATTTGTTCATGAGGCTGGTTCAATATCTTCTTTAAAAGATCTTAAGAGCTCGTTCTTGAAGAATAACTGCTCCTCGATGTATGCTGCTACTCGTTCATAATGCCATTTATGAAATTCTACTTCTGTTTCAGCACTAATTGGTAATGCTAAACCAGTACTAGTTAGAATGAATGGTTTTCATTTGAGTTAACGTCATAGATAACTCCTGGGTTGATTTAAATTCAAACATGATATTTTCTCCTTGTTGTGAATCAGTTTCTTCGTTAGTTAGTGACAATGTGATTTTCGTTCCTCCAAATCTGTCATATTCTTCTTTAGTGATTGATTCTACTTCGACGCATCGAAGACGCAGATTCATCTACAAAATTAATGATATCCATATGGCTACCTCCTTTTAAAATCAAAATATGAGATCACTGTAATAATATAGGCTATGATTAAATGAGGTATATTCCTCCCTAGGATAACTATGATCCTAGGGAGGTAATAATAATTACAATGCATGAACGTAATCGTATAAGCTATCTTTAAAAGATGGGTCTTCAAAAGATATATCAATATCTGGATCTGTTTCTCTTAGAATATCGTAATATACTTCTTCAATATTCAATAGATAAGATTCATAATTAGGATTATTAGCTTTGATTAAATGATCATTAGCCAATTCTTGTTGGAAACGATATTTAGAAAAGCTTTAAGTCTAGTTAATTCTGTTTTAAATTCACTAGTAACTTCATCATATAAATCTTTATGACTTTCTGATAAAGACTTGTAATAATATCTTCTTCTGATTCTTTTTATTTAACCGATCTGGAACTTCAAGCTGTTCTTCAATAGCTTTAGCTAATTCTTCATCAGTCATTTCATCATCTTCATTAATTCTAGGATCGATAACAACTGCTCCTGCAAATTTTTCATTAGTCATTTCTGTACCTTCAGCTACTGTAGGTGGAACTTTAAATCCTGGATGAGTTTTTAATGTATTATCTCCTTCTGGGGTTTTATATTCTTCATCTGGTTTCAGTATCTTTGAACTTTACCAGCTTCAGGGTATCATCTTCTTCAGGGATTTCTTCAGAATGATTGATATACATCTAATCCCTTAGCAATTGCTTCAGGAAGAATATCTAAATCATAGAAACCTGCTTTGTATAGTTGAATTGCTCTGGTTCAGTAATTCCTGCAGGTTTAAGATTCTTAAAGATATCTAATACACGATAGTCATTATCTTTACCAGCTGCTGCTCTAAGTACAGTTGGATCAAATAATAGACTTGCTTTATATCGTGTGGGATCTTCACTATTATCATTAATGATAATATCCTTAACCATTTGGATAGGAATAAAGATACGATTAACACATTCTTCACCAAATGTATCAAATGCAATATATTTTAGTACCTTTAGCTAGAGTAAAGCAATCCATGATATCCATAACTTTATCTCTATTAGTATCAATAGTATAGCTACTATGATTAGACCTACTGAGTTTTTCTTATCGGTCAATCTTTCCATCTTAGCATATTCTACCAATGAATAAGTTACTGAAAAGTATTCCACGTTTTTCAACTGGTGTAATATGAACTTTCTCAGATATCATCAAAAATATGTAAAAATCCTTTAGCTTCACTGTAGGATTTTCTACGTTAATATATCCATCTAAACGATGATTTTCATTAGGTTTCTTGTTTTACAAATAAAAATGATTCTACGCTTTTGACATTATATTCTCTCCATAAAAATACTTCTAACTATAGCAAGATAAGTTGGATAAATTTGTGATGGATCAAATAATGCTGGTATGCATTTGACCTTCATCTAGTTTATAATCTACTCCATATTGCATTCTAATTAATGATGCTCAGTGAGACTCATCTATATAATTATTCCATTTCTGGATATATGGAATCTTATCCATTAAATCATCTGGTACTAAACTATAGTTTCTTGATAAACAATTATATGCACTTTTGTATACCAGATGGGGAATTAATCTTTACATGGGATTTGCAATGGATAAAGTTGATCTGATGTCGATTTGGATCAAAAAGTACTTAGTATAAAATCAACTATATTCTTGATAATATTCTGATTAGCTACTTCTACTCCAGATGATGTATACATAATACCATTTCTATCCATTCTATTAACCCAGTTATATATCCATGATTTTTAATCCACTCACAGATATATTACTATCTGAATAGATATTGAATTCATCAACTACATCTTTATATTCTGCTGCTAATTGCACTGCTAAATATAATCAGTTAGTTCACCATAGTTATTGGTAGCATGATCAATAACACAATGATATCTATATCTCATATCATTAATTACTGATACTGCACCACAGACTCTATTGCCTTTAACTCATCTACTTTACCTAAGACAGATGCATCTGTAAATATATCTAGTGTTTTCATATTGTTTCACCTCCTTTTATATTACTATCTTGTAATGAGCAAAATAAAAAGTAAATACCCATAGGAGATTAACTCCTATGGGTAATTTTACTCTTTATTTAGATACCAATTCAATACCTTTATTGATAATATTTTTGAGCATGTTTGTTGCATGACCAACGTTTACAAGCCCAGATTTAGGATTTGTTTCAGCTGCTTCTTTCATGCTAGTTAAGCGTTTCTTGTCGATTAAGACAGCAAACTTAGCATCATCTGGAATCAGAGTTATCAGACTTGATATTTCCAATAGCAGTCAAAGGATCCGTTTCCAAAAGCCGATTCCATATATCGAGCTAGGTCGTGAGCATCTACCACTAGAACTTTAGAACCATCTTCCTTGCAGCTTCAAAAACTGGAACCGCCACAACTGGGAATTCAGGAGCCGCTTGAAGTTCTTCTACTTGTTCTAGAATATCATGTAGATCATGACTCATTTCTTGCAATGCATTGGAATCAGTATTTTTCTAATTTGTAATTTTCTGATAATTCTTTTAAAACGTCAAATTTCATTTTCTTACCTCATTAGATAATAATTCCAATAGATCAGATTTGTACTCTGGAGTAGACTAATCATCCACTGCTGTATACAAATCTTCGTGATCTTTTAATTATCTATATGTTGGAATTATTACTTAAATAAAAACTATAAAATTATATAACTCTTGTTTACGTTCATTGAGCATTTTGAATAATCTTTTGCTTATCTGGTAAATCATAAGCTCCACTGTCGTCAACATACGTAAACCGTTGTTCGAATAAATGCTTAGCTCTATCACTAGTATACAATGCAGATGCATCTTCAATATCTTTGAGAGATCTAATTGATCTAGTGTAAAAGAACTGTTTATACATATTTACAAATTCTTTATAATCACCAAATACGTGAGTACATGGTGCTGAATAAGTAATTTGCATGAACTAATTCATGAGCTGTTTCGGATAATGGTATTAAACCAACGAATCCATTATAATGATTCCACATTACTTCTTTACTATAGTTCTTCGTCAATTGGCTCTCCAGAGTTTGTCTCTTACGGAGATACAATTGTACAGATATCATATAAAGTAATTGGATCATGATGTAATGAATCTTAATCTTAGGATTTGGAACGTTTGATACGTTTCTGTAAAACACACAACTGTTCATATTAAATGAGTTGCACGTAGATATTGAATATATTGTTGGTATTCAAATGATCCACGTACTGATTTCTCTAATTCTGATAAGAATTTCTTGAGAAATCTTTTTGGTCAGTAAGTTCCAATCATTTAAATCATATGGAGGAATATTAAGTGGTTTAATAACCTCTGGTTCACTAGAGCTTGGCTGTACCATACTTAAAAGTAGAGTTTCTCATGATAGACCTCCTTTCAGTAGGGTTATCATAATGTTAATTAGGGCTGTGGAATGAACTGATCCATCTCAGCAAATGTACAACCATCTTCTGTATCAAATGTATAGATTTCTGCAGATTCTATACCACTAATCTTTTTATCAGATTCATTATATTCATTAACTGGCTTGAACTGTCAGACAAAATCTTTTGGTTCTTCATCAAAGTCAATAAATAAGCTAAGATAATCCAACTAACTCTTCTATATTATCACAATAATAGTCTTTGATGTCTCCATCTTCAACATTTAGCCATAGTCGATATCTGGTTTGATAATACTTACCCTCAGTGTCAGTATTGATATGAGATTTCAAATCCTGGTTCTTCACATAATCCAGAACACTAACGTTTGGATATATAGATTGAATCCATTCTGTAATTCTATCAATAACTGGAGACCATGCACTTTCTATGGATATATCAGAATGATATTCATTATAATCTTCATTATAAGAAATACCATCATCATCTATCCAACAAAAAGTTATCACGTCTATCAAAGTTATATATTGGTTTCTCATAGCTTTCAGATATAGCTTGAGTTATTTTCATTAACTTGAGTATCTTTACTGAAGAGATAATTGATATTGGTTGCTAAGAACTCTAAATCAATTATATCTTTCTCTTCAGCTGATGTACAAAAGTTATATTGTTGCGTATAGTTTGCTATAGTTATCAGTCCCATAATTATCATATAATGAGTGTCAGATTCTGCGAAGAATAATCTATCTTCTATATTATTATCTTTATAATATTTATCAAGAATCTTATTCTTCTCGAGAGAATGTATCGGCATTATCAAATTTATTGATTATATCTTGAGGATATTCTTATCAATAAGATGCTGTTTGACTCCATAATAATTTACTATGTCGGTATCATATAGATCATCATTATTAAAGAATGCAGCAATATAATGCTTCTTAGATAAGGTACTATATGGGTTACTTTCAAAGATAATGAAATCTTAGTGTCATAATACGATAGTCAAATTGTACGTAAAGTATACCAGCTTCTTGCATTCTATTTTCTACATCAAAGTATCGTTTCATATATCTATCAAAGCTTAATATAAGAGTAGCAAAATATGTATCATCTTTCTTATGATCATGATCATAATCCAAAGATATCATTATCATAATACTCATGAAAGATTCAACTACACTTTTATTCAAATGCTCTTCGTTCTTAGAATAAAATGCAAATGAGTAATAAAAAGTATCATTACTATAATCAATATTCAATCCAGGAACTTGTATCATTCTCTATTCTCCTCTTTAATATTAGCTAACAATATTTTTGTCTCAATGATATTTAATAATTTAGAAACCTCCACAGTATCAGTGAATGTATTACCAGCTACATCACTTTCTAATGTATTCATCAATTCTAATATAACCATTACTAAATACAACACTAATTTCATCAGATGAAAATATATAAATCAATCATCTGAATATCTAAGTATCGTTTAGTATCAAAAGACAATGGTTCTCTTTTAATCTAAATCTTGTGCAAGATTCATCTTAAGACTATATAATAGTCACAATGAACTTACAGTCTTTATCAGTCTTTCATCTTCATCACCTCCTTCATCATCGATTAAAATAAGTTCATCTATTTCTTTATCAAAGTCATCTTGAACTTCTTCATCAGTCTCTTTCTAGTATATAAGATTATCTATATCTTCTTCTGTAAAAGATGTAATAATATTTCATTTTTAAAATGATTTACTATCGTTCTCAGACTTATCTAAACAGGTAAAGATACGATCTAGTGTAATCGTAAATTGACGTTTAATGCACCTCACTGAAGTATGCTGCTACGTATCAATTCGGGCATGTATTCATAATTATTACATTATATAATGCAATGGTCTCATTAACACTTGCGGAACGTCCTCAAAGGAAGCTATAAATTATCTTACTTCACAAAATCGTAGTGTTCTACATATATTAACCAATAAGTTTTCAGCATACGGGCAATGTATGCTAGAAGTAAACAGAATCTCGTTAATTTCATCTTAATCAAAGTATATGATTAAAGTCAACTTTCTTTTACCGATCTATTTATCTCACATGCATAATGATCAAGTCATTCGGAGAATCAATTACTCCACATGAGTTTAATCTTTCATGTCATTATAAAGCATAAATCTTTAAATGATATTAAACACACTGCTATCCGATCTAGTAATATTCGTTATGGTATCTAAGTTTTAATGCATCACTTGTACGTGCAAGAATTCATCTACAATCAATGAGCTTTCTATTCTCTAAACGCACATTTAATAAATCTCATATGAAGTTGCAAAGATATGTACTATCATATCTTCCATACTTCATTAAGTCTGAATATTTACTTTATCTTCATCAAAGTCAAGATAAAATACAATATTAATCTTATCATAAGTAAAGTAATTACAATAGGATTACATAATCATTCTTAATCACTTCTACTTTCTTATTTCACTCTCACGAGTAAAATAGTTCTAATTCTATCAATTATTCTCATTACTCAATCTCCATTTATCTAAATGATATCTGAAAGTTAGTCTCAAAATTCTAATCTAACTTCATTAAAGATTTCATCTTCTGTGGAATTCTTTTATTAGTCTTATCTAATCGAATTTTCCTTTACGCAATAACTCTTATTAATGAATAAGTGTTTAAATAGATTCATTCACTAATTCTAAATACCTTAAAAGCTTCCTTCATTAATATCATTGTCAGAATTTCTACTAGAATCAATTCTTTTGTAGTTCGTTTTATCATGAATCATCTTTAGCATTAAATCGGTATCTGGTAAATCCATTTCATCTAAATAATATTATCATATCATTCCTGAAATCTTTTAACTTATCTGATTCTAAAATAATACTTAGATTCTCTATTGATAAATCATTTCTTGTGTTTGTAATTCTCGTACCCTTGATAGTAGATATTAGAATATACCCATCTATCCATTATGGATAATATATCCATTATCTTAATATTCTTAATTTGATTTATACCAGCGTCATAAAAATCAAATACATATAGAGTTTACTAATATTTATTGCTGATAATGGTTTAACTTTGTATTCTTAAAGTAATTAGTTAATAGATAAACTTGATTTACTATCATAATTAGAAAACTAATAGTTTAACTTTATACCCTAACTTATTTTTGAATATAGTCTACTAATCGTTTACTATTAGTTTCCTTAAAACTACAATCAGTTCCTTCAAAAGTAATCATGTATTTGAATGTGTATTGATTGTAACTCTCTTCAGTTAATTCATTAATTCTTTCTAAAGTGATTTAATCATTCTTATACTCCTTTACTTTATAAATATGTCTTATTTAAAATATTGATAGCTTTTCGTATATCATCATAGCTATCAAGATAATAATATGTCAATAACTTAGTTTTATATTTACTACAGCTGCGTCATTAAGGAGAGGGAGTTGAGAGGGTGAACGTGGTTCTCCTCTTATCCCGAAGGGGTCTTAAATCTAGCAGAGTTCAGTTGGAGCAGTTGCGTCCTATGCAGTCAGTTCACGCCCGTAGGGGCTAGTGGGAACTACTGCTAATACTGTTTATACAACAGAATGCTATTAGAAGTTATATACTGAGTTACTATACAGATAAACTATTAGTTGATATTCTATATACTATTGATGATACAATAGATAATCTTATATTCTATGATAAACTTATACAGTTATTCAATAGAATAAAGTTTATATTGATATACTTTATACTGATACAATATTTACTAATTACTACAGATATACTATTAGTTATTATTCTTATAGATAAAATTAATATATCAGTATACTACTGAATAATATACTGATAATTGTTTTATTTGTTTTCTGAATATCCTGGAATTGTAAATTGAAAGTAACACATCTTTCTCACGAACCATAGAATATAAACTTTTATTAGTTTTATATGCCACATACCTCATTCGTTCCGTCACCTCCACTCTTCGTATGTGGCATATAAACGTTCCGTTTATATTTGCACGAAGGAAGCAAAAGCAAGCGAAAAAGAGCGACCTTCCGGTCTCTGACTTCGAACAACTGTGAGAACCGCAGGGCTTACGTTAAGCACGCCTGTTGAGGGCGTACCACGCATAGCGTTTTCCATGCATCCGTACCCTGCTGGGTTATGGTGGGAGTTTTACCAAATTAGCCTACAAATTTCGATCATGTAGGGGTTTATCACTACCTACTCATCTCATGCATATTTTTATTGCTTGTTGTTTACTCTGTAATACAAAGCAAAGAAATCCTTAGGATTACTATGATCCCATATGGGAAATATATTAGACGCTACATATTGCAATTGATTGACTGTATTACCAAACATTCTTGGTTACTGTGCTTGACCTTGGATATTTTTGAGATACCATGTTAATCATTAAACACTATGTACCATACTCCTGAACCTGCTTTTGAACAGTTGTTACTTATTGTTGGTTTGTGCTTGATTGAGCTGTAGTACCAATACCAGCAGTGTTACAGTAATCTTAGTCAATTCATTATAAATAGTACGTAATAAGATAACTTCTTGAGAGTCTGACTAGATGCATCAGTAATTCTACAGCACTCTACAAGACTAACTTGATCTTCTTCAGTTTCTCTTTGACTTCTAAATGTATCCATACCTCGATAGCAATTTGTGTTTCTTTAGGTACGCCTTTAGCTCTGCCAAATCTAAAGTTTTTACCAGTACCCATATCAGTTGTAGAGTCACTAACTATTTCAGATTGAGATCTTGTAGCTTGACCAGATGGTACATTAGATGCACCATTTCCGCCACCAGTTGCAATATAACCATTAATTTCATCAGCACCGAAAATCATTAGCAATATTACCTTTAACAATCTTATTTTCTATCGATAGAGTATTTAGTAACCACCTTTTCATCAGCAATAACTACATGGTCGGCTTCAGCATCACCGGTTAATAGTGTTAAGAACACGTCACCTTCACTACCACCTGAGATGCGTTTTGAATGCGTATGGTTGACCTTGGTTCTTAGCTTTAGTTTCAGCATTAGGTACATACATATCGATTTGGTTAACACCAGCTTTTTCAAGGTATTTATTAACGAATGTAGTACAACGGTTATTACCATAGCCTTGTTGACCAACCATTGAATCTGCCCAATCTGATGCGGCTTTGTATTACCGCCACCAATTTCACCTACAACACCACCAGATAGGCAGCTCCACCATATTACCACCTCAAGGTCCAATCAAGTACTGAACCTAAGTTAGATTTAATGGAATTATACATATCGAAAGAGTGGAGATAATAATCCAGGTTTCTTTGTAGGACCAGAGCCACCTTTAATATTACCTTCAGTCTTAATACCTTTGCTGTTTTTGGAATGCTTCTTGAGCTGCAGCTATACGTTCATCCATATGAGCATATGCAGGATTACCAACTTCAAAGTTAGAGACAGTATTGTGTAGCTTGAGCAGCATCAGACATCTTACATAGCTTGAAGATGTTCATGATAGTAACTACCAGGTCCAATTTCATTCCATAAATGAGTCAACTGTGCGTGACATCAGTCCAAAGTAGTACCCATACCAGCAGCAACAGAGTTAAGTGTATCTTTTGACGAGTTTCAGTCCATTGACATAGACCAACACCTGCTTTATATGGATTCATAGTGGGTTCATTATCTAATTGGTTAGCAGCAGGATTATGTCTAGATTCTGCCCATATACCCTTATATAATACCAGCAATAGCGACAGATGCAACACCTTTTACTTTGCTAAGAAGTTCCATACAGTTTCAGTGCACATCTGCACCTTTGCAATCTTACTCCCTATACCATCTGCCACGACTGACACGTCCGCCCATGATCCACTCTACCTGCAAGCATTAGCAGTTGTGGTATTACGTAATACGTCTTTGATATTATATGTAGCATTATCACGATTAGACCTCCAGGGTCCGTGCTGTAACTTTACCTGCACTTGTCCTCGTAACCAGCAGCAGTTACATAGTGAGGATAAGAACCAGATGGATGACTATTAGAAGCACGTTACGGATTCACTTTGAGCACGACCGATTTACCAGATTTGCTACAGCATTGGTGTACCTTGAGCATCAGTGGAGATAAGAAGTGGCACCATGCAATCTGCGGCATAGCCTTCAAAGAAGGATGGAGCAACACAGTATCAGCGCCCGCCTGCCACTCCAGACGATGCGAAACTAGGAAAGCTTCGCTGGATTAATTCGTACCTGCACCACTGGAGGGCTTTGAGAGCGCGTGCAGCAACTGGACCGCATCCAGAATCTCCAATAGTTTGAGTTTATACTATCACGATGTATTAAATCCACATGTGCTTATCGAGGATCTTTTGTTTGAGAGATCTGACCTGTACTAAAACTTGTGCTTGTAGATCACGCAGCTTGAGACACACGATTACCCATTAAACCATCTAGTTCCTTGTGAGAGCTTGTCATGTCACTTTGCATGCCACTTACTAAGCTCATTTACCATCTGGCAGTACCACCACCCAGCACTAGAGGACCTTTCTGTACCAGTACCTTGGAGCACCAGGAGTAGCAGTTTGGCAGTGCTAACTGTTGAGCATTTGGCTTATATGCAGGTCTTCTTGGCGAGTCACTACCACCAAATGCAGTCTTGATATCATCTATAAAAGCCTTTATCCTCGTCGTAGATTTCATCATTATATTCTTCAATAGAATCCTAATTTCTTTTCAGCTGTCTTGTTATATTGATTCACGCCACGGCTGACTATGCGCGTTGTTGCGTGGGCAACACATCATTCAAATCCAAATATAAGCTAAGATTTTGAAGCAACAATTGAGGTCCGATTACACCAAATAACAGCGTGAGTCAGCTGGCAGATGCTGACCAGCTACATTTAACATCGTCATTTTGATTTGTTCGTCATGAAAGACATTCAGCAACGTTATACCAACGACTGCTACCTGTAGTTTACAGAGCGACTAAGTCCTAATGCTGTGTAATACAATTACGATACCAATACCAGCAGTACATTTAACATTAACGCCTACATAATTACCAAGCTTTTAGCTAAAGTTTGCAACAAATTTGTGAGACCTTTGGTACCATCTAAAATCATAGTAACTAATTTAAAGACAATTTATTGCCTTCTCAGCTAACCTTGGGGTATGTATGTAGAGATCTTTCTGATACCTTTAGTTGAATTTCTTTTTAGGGGTCCATAGTTTTATCAGCTTTTAAACAACTTCTCAACTTTACTAATACCAGATTTAACAAATCTGCTGCTTTGAAGAATAAGCCACTACAGTTAACAGCATTCTTAGCAGTACCATCTAATGTGCAAGATCAGCAACACCAGCTCTATCTCTGAATAGCCCATGTGTCTTGGAATCAAACCTTCTTCGTTTTTCCAAAAGCTCTACTCATAACAGATGAAGATAACACCCTAGAAACGACTTGCTGCTTTGCATCTTCAGAAGGACTTAATTTTACCTATGTCTTTGCCAAATTTAGTATTCTTATGACAAACTTGCCAGCTCTCAAAAATTTGCAAAGCTCTTAGAACATTTAAGTTCTTGTGAAAACTAAATCAACTTTACCTAATTTTAAACCACCATAATACCTTTACCGATGCTTTGACACCTTTATGATAGCTCTACCAACAAATGTTTATATCTAGAAACCCTAAGACACCACCATTGACTGCCATACACTCCAATGTAGGATTGTATGTAGATTTTCATTTAGGAGTACCATCAGGATTATATACAGGATTACCATTTTCATCGGTTTCTTGCTGTTCTTCTTTACCAATAAAGCCATCAAGTAATCCTCCAAAACTACCTACACCTTTGTGAATAAAGATTACAGTATTCTTTAAGTCACTTAATTGCGGTAATAAAGTATGATTGAATCTTCACCAATCTACGGAAACGTGGACCTAGAATGATAATAGTAAACCACCACAAGGATAGTTCCCTAGACCTGCATTAATCACCGCCTTTACCAAGATTCCATCTACTATATCATGTAGAAATGTGAGATTTTCTTTAACATTTTGGCACCTCTTTGTAGAATCACCAAATCCTTTAGGATTTACCAGGCTTTCAGAATATAGAACCTTGACGTTCAAGCATTAACATCTTTGCATCTTCTTCTTTCTTCTTATCATGAGCAGATTCAGTATCGGCTTTATTAGAACCATCTGTAGATTCATAGGTTCATTACCCATCGATCAACAGAACGTTGTTTATAGTGCAGGTTGAACAATTTCATTAGCTTGACTAACTTGTGATTGTATTGGGCATATTAGCAGCATTACAACTACAGTAGACCTTACAGCTTCTGCAATGCCTGTAGCATTGGATGTAACAGGTTTATTAAGCTTTAGCAATTCTTTAGCATTAGGACTGCCATTATCGAATACGGATCTATTTTTCCAAGCCCAATCTGCATCTTTGCTTGAAATAGACGGATCATACCATATCCAACAAGCATGAGGAATTCAAGTTTATCTTCAAGCATTCATATATTTAGAAATAGGTTCAGTAAACTCAATTTCTTATCACACGACTTAAGTATGTAATCTTAACGATGCTTGCAAATGCCACCATCAGCAGAAGTTTCTCGGGAGCTAAAGCAGATGGATCTTATTAGATTTGATTATATAGGACCATTACCATTGCTAATTGAGAATAACGGTTTAATGGTTTTAGTACTAAGTTTGGATAATACATCAATCCTATTTCCATACCCATAGGCATAGCTTTAAGAGCTTTTAGATTTTGTCTATTCTTCTTACCGTACCAATGTACAAAGTCAGTTTTAGAACCAGTAATTTTTAAGATGGCTAAATTCACTAAATGAGTTTTAGAATCTAGAATCAGTATTATTAACAACCATAACTGATTGTGTATATCTATCTTGATCCTTTATAATGTGAGGATCACTAATATCATTATCATTTTAACTAGTCTAATTTCTGATAATATATTATTAATTACTTTACACATACCTTCAGCTTCATTAACAGCTTCTTCAAAGATGTAAACTTCTCACCATTAGCACCAACTAAACGTTCAGCCAGTATCTGCACGATCACGTTCATTTTCTAACTGATTTAATGCGACACCTAAAAGATTTTCTATCAGCAGGATTTATGTTAAATTTCTTTAAATAATCAGCAGCGTTCTTCTGCTGACTTCAGAACAGCTACTACTTACCTTTATGACTATACGTTCAATACTGCTTTTTCACTATAGATATAACAGCTTTGAGAGGTTTTATCTAGTTAGATCATAATGATACTAACTTCACATATCGCCATCAAAAACCATTCTTACTAGTTTCTTAACGAGGATGCATCCATATATTTGCTAAGTTGTTTCCAACACTCTTAACTTCACTTACATTAACTCATACCATAATTTTAAATTGGCTATTCAATATAAGTTTTCTTCTAATTCACTAAATCTTTAGCTGAAGGGTAAAGCTAAGTGAGTATCAAACTCTTTATTAGCATAATTTTCAGTACCCATGATATCAAAGTTCTCTTGCACTGAGAGATGATCAGCAGTGCCTCTGCAGTTATTTTAGCATTACTGGTAACAGTCTTTCTTATTCCCCAGCGATACTCTAATAGGATACCGGTGCAAATTTAGCCAAATCTCCAATACAGTGAATGTGGCCAAAATTTTTCCTAAGGTTTAAGAGCATATGTTTTACTTGCTTCTGTGAGCATGCTGAATGGACCTCAAATGCTTTCTCTAGATATTAAACGCCTGCTGTTTTACGTCCATATTCTTAAGACTTGTTATGCATCTTATAGTACCTTTAAGGACTGAATAAATTATAATCCTGCAGTTATAGTAAGTCTTGATATAAAGAGTTGTACAGAAAGCGACGTAATGGATTTACTACGTAGTCTTCAGCACCTACTAGACCACCTTCACGTTTCACCATCTTCATTCTTCTTACCGAGAGAATCATATCATGGAATTTACTAGATGTACCAATAAGACCTAATCCAGCACCAAGACCCAAAGTTCGTGGCAAAGCCATCCTGTAGAGGATCTGAGTAAAACAGCAGCTCCACCAAAACCTGCAATCTTGGGTATATTCTTTACTTAACAATGCTAGCATGCTTTCTTGGGAGTGATTACCATCTTTACGACCTATCTCATTACCATCTTTGTCATAATAAGTTTTACCGAAAATCTTTTCGTTAACTTTTTGATTATTCTTATGCAAGAGATAAGCACCACCGATGTACTAGCACCTTTCAACATGGACAGGCCAGGCATTAAGCTAGGAATAATACCAGCAGCTGCACCATTTTACCGAGGTCAGGCATCTCTTCTTAAATAAAGCTTGTTGTTTACGACCAATTAGACCTGCTTCACGGGATCCATCAGACATTTCTTTGCAAATAAAGAAGTTCTTATGCAGGTATCACTTTCTGCGGATAATATTGGCAGCGGCACCGATGGCTGCCAGCTAATAGTCCTCGGACCAAATGTTGCCCGGTTGCACCTAATTGCACCGGTACCAGCTGCTACACCAGTACGACCATGCAAATTTAGCACTCTTGCCTCTAAGATTGTGGCTATCACTGTCAAGGAAGCTTTTCACCTCTGGATCAATGGTCTTAGAATAATCTTCTACTTTATCTAAAGCCTGTGTTTCCAAAGCAGATGATACAAGCGTCAGCTTGACCTACGCTACCATCAGTTGAAGATTCAACACCTGATAATTTACCTACGCAAATTCTAAAGCACTTCCAACAACTTCTCTTGCAGTATGTACCTTGGATCATTCCTTCTCAGGGCTTGCCATCTTACTGTTTGTAAGAACTTCTTACCAGTATCGAAATGAGTTACCGCCCAACTTCGGCATGAGATAGATTTTGTTCTTAATCGTAGTCATCTTGTTTATCTTTCTTGCGATCAGCTTTATCTATATACAGTTTGATGATTTCACGTCCAGATGGGATAATCGCTCACCTTTCAGATGCAGTAGTCCAATGCTGTATGTGGTACAGATAGAGAACCGAGTGCATAACCTTTTCTTTAGTTTGCTTTCCATAAATAGCTGGAAAGCATCAGCTAATGTACCGACTTTAGCTTGCCTTTATCACTACTAGCTAGTAGATTTAGGTTTTAGGTTGTTTAAAGCAGATGACTGATTCAAAAGCATCTGCATATCCAGCTGCAACCATCGCTAATGGTGATCTTTTGGATTGAGAAACTTTTTAGGTGCCAGGACCGACATTATAGATCTAGCTAATGCTTCAGCTTGAAGAGAGATTCCTGTTCTGGTTTTACCACGAACTAATTCAGCTAATTTACCACGCACCGGTTAGAGCATTCCATGGCAGAATCTTTGCATCGTGACCAGTCTGGGCAAGTCTTTGGCAGAAGTCACCCAATCTTACCCAGCCTTTTGACAATAGGTTCCCAGAATTTCTTATCTAGCAATCTCTAACTTTATTGAAAGTGGTTTTTAATTCAAAGCCATACTTTATCATAGAAGCCACCACGAATTTGTTCTACCATCATCATACTCACCAGTTTGCGTGGTCAGAATTCACTATACATCATCTACTTTGTAATAACTGGCAGCAAGCGTAATTAAGTCTGGTTTAAGAATTTCGTACCGAACGTTGCTTAAAAGCGACTTTACCACCTTTACCTTTTAAGACCTTTAGCATTGGTTACATTGCAAGCTTAGGTTGTCTCCTTTATCCGAGACACTGCAGGTTTTATTAATATCGCTTCATCTAAAGATCTTACCAACTTCATCTGGATCAACTGGAGCATCTTTTGGGATCTAGATGGATTACTAGCTTTAACTTTTTTCATAAGTCTCTTCTATCGTTTCAGCACGATTTTCTTTTAAGACACTATATTTAGTAAAGTCAGTATCAATATAATCTAGACAGCGAGTAGCATTAAGTCTATTTCTAACATAGCTTTTACCTTTACGGAATTCACTTGTACGAATTAAGTAAAGTTCGAAAAGCTATAACTGAGATAGATTCTTGACTAGCCATTGCTTTTGCTCATCATTTCATTATTAACTAATGGCACTTCCTACCATCTCTATTTTTGCTACGATTGTCATGTCATAGCTTCAGGAGACCAACCAACTTTTTCTTGGTTTTGATAATATTCATGGCTACGGAAAGCATCAGCGTATTCAGCAGCTAAGGTTTTAGACTCTTTATAAGTTCTACGAGTTCTTATTCATCCATGGAATCTAAGTAATTTACCAAATGAGTCATCACGCAGACTTCCATTACTTCATCAGAACCCATACTATTCAAAGTCTTTCTTCAACATCAGGAATTAAATCTGTTAATCGTTTTTAATTCATTGCGGATAGTTTTCTTAGACTTAGCTATTTTCTTAATATCTTCTTCTAATGCACTTTTCTAATACAGAACCAGCTCTATCTTTATAAGATTTTTCTTCTTCTTCCTTCTCTCTATTAAGTCTTTGTGAAGAAAGTTTTACCTTTATCAAAGTCATAGATACGTTCTTCACCACCCAAAGAGTGATTCGTGCGAGCTAAGTAAGCTGGGATAACTTCTACGATAGATTTACGAGTCATACCATCAAAAAGGTACTTGACCTTTAAAAGTATTTCACTAGTATCAATCTTATCTTTATTAGCTATCTTAACACTGAAAGATACTGGCTAGAATACCACCCATACCCTCTTTATCTTTGGCACGTAATAGATCGGCATTTATTTGATTAAATAAACCAGTTAAGGTTTTTATTAAATCCATAATAGCTTTTCATGGTTTACCCATAGCTCTGAACTAGGTAAGCTGGAATATATTGTAATGGATTAGCAGCCATGCCCATAAGCATTTCTTTTGCTAATCATGCCAAGACCAAATTCTCAGCAGTCAATGAATCCCTTTTTAAGATGCTTACCATAAACGCCCATCCAATTACACCATTGGATAGGATATCAGTGTCTTGTTTGAGACCTTTATCTTGACGTTTCTTCTCTGCATCTCTACCAGATTCCATTCTTTGAAACGTTCACGTTCCATATCAGAGTTCTTTCAAGATAGCATTGTTTTCACGTTGATATTTAGTCGACTCTTAAAGTACTTGGTTGAGTTTTTCAATATGCGTCTGCATGTTTGTAGTCATGAAGTTTGCATTACCCATTGAGTACCAAGACCCATAATGAGTTATTTAAATTACAAATAATCGATTCTTGTTGTGCAAACATAAATGATGCAGTCTGTTTGAGTTACATCGCATTATATAGCTGCACTCAAGATGGTATCAGAAATTTGATCAGCATTAGCTTTAGATGCTTCATGTGCAGTTTGCTTCGGCTCTATCACCATCAGTGATATCTAGTACTATCACGTCATCTACCTAGGTCTTCATCAAAGTTCAGTCAAAATCATCATCATCTCCGCACGGACTTTTTATCGGCACGATCTTGGTTCCAGAGCTTACCAGATTTTAAAGTGCGGCGCTTTTGAAAGCTAGATTAGACGCTTCATAGCAGATCTTTTCATTAAATACTCTTGAGCTTTTCTGAAAGTCTGCTGTGAGTTAACGATAGCATTGTACTGTTTCTTTAGTAGCGGTACTAGCTTGATCAAACGAGTTTATATATGAGTATCGTAATTTGTCTTAAATCCCTCGATAGCAGCATTTTAGCTGACTTACCAAGATTCTTGAGATAATTTGTGATCTTGAGTCCCAATATAAGGTCCTCCTTTCTTATAAGATTATCCTAATGTTCAAAATGACAATATATACCGCCCAAGGACCATTAAGACCTTGGGCAAGTATATATCGATGAGAAAAGTGTACATGAAACATACGTGTACTGGTAGCAACAACGTACACTACCTACTCATGTGATAATACAATACCCTAGGACTATAAAGCCCTTAGGGAATACGTATCAGTTTGGATTGAATATAATATGGTGAGATGAACTATGATTTTATTATGCTCTTTATATGGTTGGGTAAAAATAGAAAAAGTACGAACCACTGCATCCTACAGTATATAGTATCCATTGTGTTAGCTAATATGTCTAAAGCATCTCATTATAATGTATAAAGAAAATCCTAAGATGAATGAACTATCTTAGGGGAAATATCTTCTTAAATTTTATGGTTTTTGAACTGTAATATCTTATTGTTTAAAAATACTAAAAATAGTATTTGATGATGAATTATAATCCAAGCTGGACATGGGCTAGAAACCTTAATGGAATCATAAGGACTAACTTTAACTTCAGCTTTTGCAGAGATTGGTTTTCACAGCATTATCTACACCAACTTGTTTGGGGATAAGAACGTGTAGATTCTTTGATTTCTTTCTTGATCAAAGATACGTTAGATTTTTCTCGTCACCAAAGACCAATTTTGCGGTTGGTCTGTAGTATGTGTTAAGAATTCTTTGGATACTGTTAACATACTTTCCGCATCAGATACAGCTTCATAACCAGCTACCTCAAAGATCAGCTTCTTCTTTGCTAATCTTAGTTGTAGCTACGATAGCATTGGAGATAACCTTTCACGCAGATTCTTTAGCTGGTGCTACTGATACCAACACCTGTTTTGTCATAAACTCCTACTTCATAAAGTATCATTTTAAGAAAAGCTTGCATAACACGTACTTCATCTTTATGAGAAGCAGATGCATTTGTTAAGTTGTCTCATCATCTTTGATCAGTGCTAGAACTGTTTTTTCTTTTCCATGATTCAATCCTCCTAATAAAATAATGAGAATCATTTCGATTACATTTTGTGTTACATGTGTTATATTTTTAATACACTAGGGTATTAATAGTTAACTAGTCCGAATGACTAGCATTATCTCTATAATAGCTTCTACTAACGATTTTTACCTTTAGACTTAATAAAGTCATTAAAGTTCTTTATGAGTCATCTTAGATAACTCAACTAGAAAGTCTTTCTTTTTCCATTTATATTAATCCTCCGTATCTAAATGTACAGGATGAGTATAATTTGACAGAAAAACCGTAGACCGAGGTAGCCTACGAGTTTAGCATCAATTGCATTTTCTGTTTGGGATTGCAGTGACTTTTTAAGAAAGTCAGATTCATAATGGTATGGTTAGCACATTTGAAATATATCTATATGTGTTTAATCAAAGTTATCATTATTTCGAATATAAAAACAATAACTTTAAGAAATGTAAGATTGAGATCTTTACGTTATAAATCTTCCACCCATCTCTGGATCAAGCTTCTTATAATAAATTCATAAGCATTATGTCTGAAAGATTTAAAAGTTATAATGATATTTAGCACTATATAATCCAATAATTGATTCAGGTAATTTGGTTTTAATAGATTAATAAGATAAGACATACACTTTAAAAGTATTATACCACTTGAATTGCTTGTTTAATTATTTTGGTGTATTTATAATTGAGGTTAACCTTACTAATAGATTGTTGCATGAGCGTTAAATGAAAAATGAAGTTAAGTGATACATTTTAACAATAGAATAAGTAGAGGTACTGTACATGCCTATTAATATAGATAGGTCAAACCTTTCAGACTACTTAAAACTCCATTCTTTACTCCTTTCAATAAGAAAGACAAAAAGACATGGTAGTGCTATTTTCCTAATGACTAAAAGCCTAGAACAATCTAAAGCAGTGATTGAGCATCCACTTATTATTAATCTAAAACATGTTTAATTCATACTTCCTTGAATGGATATGCTGTATGTTGCTCAAACCTAGTAGAATTTATAAATAAAGACTTTAGATGTTGATGATGTATACAACTCTAAAGTCTATGGTAATAATCCTATAATGACAGAATCTCATTTTGAAGATTCTGAAAAGCTTATTTACTATTCTCTCGAAGCTACTCTGAGGAATATGCTGATACTCGATTAAAGATCGTTATACTAGAAAGATTACAGTAACTCAGGATGTTAAAGCTTAGATTAAATAGAATCAAGAATGAAGTAGATAAGTATAGTAAGTATACTTGTCAACTATATGATAGTATAAGAATAAAAATATCTGTGTCGATAATCATATCTATAATAAGATCTTTACTATGGTGAAACTTATAATAGAATAAAACTACAGACTTACTATATGCATTATTTGATAGATTCATTAATAATCAAAACTATAAGGGATATACTAAAGACTAGAACTATATGATTCCAGTAAATGATGGGCTGGAGATATTTCCAACTACATCTTTATTTAGAATTCAGTAAGTCTATTAATCCATTCTCTATGATAGTTAGACTCTTTAAGAAACCTAAAGAAAACTTTAGAATAAACTAGCTGGAATGGTTTTATCTTCAATGAGCTAATAATAGTTGGTTTAAAATGAAGATGGAAGATTTTAGATATGAAGAGTCTAAAATCTCTTCAAGACTAATATCTTAGATTAGAAATAATGATATCGTAGAAGATAACGTTCCTGAAGATAAGATGATATTAAGACTAGACTTATTAGTAGATTGAAGACCTAACTGGTATCGAAGTTAATAATGTAAGTCGTGTTCAAGATGTAGATCCTACTATACCTATCAAAGCTGAAATAAAAGATAACCTAAATTGATTGTCGCTAAAGGTGTCACTGGTGCGAGATCAAGTTTGTATAGATCAACTAAGATTGAGAAACCTACAGAAGATAAAAATCAATCAATCAGTTGAGAATATCGTAGACTATATAAGAATGCTGAAAGCACAGAAAAGAAATGGATACTCTGTGAGCTTAAAAGGTTAATCTTTGCAAACTAAGAATGATCAAGATGATACATTTAAGATTTCTGCTACTCGTAAAGCTCATGTAGATGATCTTAATGATAAATTCTTAAAGAAAAATATGCTAAATTCTACTATTGCAATTAGTTGCAACTGAAAGTACTCCATTACAATCTACAGACTTATCTAAGAATGTGAAAACTATTGATTATAGAATGAGCTAATTTAAAAAACCTAACTTTTGAAGCAGATTATAATATCGATGCGAGTATTTCATGAGTGTTTCCATTCTTTATCTCAAAATAAAGATGTACCAATGAGTGTAATTGATATCAACAGAAGATAGATCTACATCTGAAGACTCTATTATTACATATACAGTTCATTTAGAAGACTCTTTAGGTAAACGTCATACATTACGTTTTGATATGCCTAAGATTATTAATAAACGTTTCTTACGTTTACGTGGTAATGATAAGATTATCCCAGGTCAGTTGATTAATTTACCTATCATTAAAACTGAGTGAAGATACAGTTCAAGTAGTATCTAACACAACAAGATCTTTATCATAGATATGGTCAAGTTGGTAGAATCAGCCAATCTACTAATGCTTTAATTAGGCGACTTTAACTAAGCTTAAAGAAAACCAACTATAAAGCTTTGAGTAAGATGATCAATGACATACCTCACCATCTAGATTGATCTAGGTAATAATGCTAAGATCTCCTGCTAAATATGAATTACCTGCAGAATATGTGAGAGTTATCAAAATCTTTAATAAAATTACTAGTGATGGTAGGTATACTACTTTAATAGAGATGAACTTATCCATAAACTTGAGAAGAAAAAGTTAAAAGTTAGAATCTGATCAAGGATTTATAGTGTGGTATCACTAAGATAATCAATCCATTACCAGTACGCAAGAGGAAGGTATATCCTCATCTAATCAATCATCTAGAGTATACATAAATATGCCTATACATTTATGAAACCTGGTGCTAGAATGACTTACTCTCAAGCTAGTATCTTGAATAGTGAGATTCCTCTTATTGTAGTCATGGCATATACTGCTGGAGCCAACTGGAGCATTAAATGCTGCTGGTATTGAATATAACCAAGTGAGAAAGCGTCCTACTAATACTAGAAGTACTTTAGATTCAGTGATGGATTCTTATCCTTTAATGATACTGCACCTGATGCGGCATTACTAGTTAATGGTTTATGTGTAATCAATACTCAAGAATATTCTCTAACAGATATGAATACAAAAAGCTATGTGGCTAGATGTATTAGATGACTTTGAGTGGTCGTAATAGAGCGATGGTTTGATTCATTTGCTAATTTAGTGATGGACCTATCACTGTGGAAGTATGTGAACATAAACTTCCTAGCAGACTATATTGATATTAGCATATGCTAGTAGCTTATTAACTGCTAATAAATTCAATCGTCATACAGCATCACCGTAACCGTTTCCGTACTAATGAACGTTTGGTTCATTTCCTATATAAACATTAGCAACTAGCTGGTAGTGTATGTACGAGAAGTAAAAACAATCGTAAAAGATGCTAGATGACTATGAAGCAATCTGCCGTTATTGATATGGCTTTATCAGATGTAACTACTGAGTGATTTATCTAAATTATCTCCATTATTGAATTAGGAATCTGCCAATACAGTTGCCTTCAAAGAGGCTATCTGGTATGAACTCTGATAGAAGTTTATTCAGTGGATAAACGTACTTATGATAGTCGTATTAATAAACTATCTATGTCTACGCTTTCTCTGCCCACTGTCAGGTATTATTAATAGACGAGGCTGCTATCATATGGGTATTGAATCACTAAAGCTACATCAAATCTGGTGGTGAGCTAGATGAGAATGTCTGATGCTAATACATTATCTATCGTATCACTGAAGCATTGACTCGGCATGTGGTACAACTCGTGATGATCCATTCCGTACTGCAACAATGACATTCATTCAAACATCTAAGCATGTGTATGAAGACTAGTTCTCCAAAGATCCATTACTAGTAACTAATGGTGCAGACAAGCATTGCGCCTTATGACTGCAGATACATTTGCTCATAAAGACTAAATGGGATGCTATAGTTGAAGAGATTAATGATGACTATATGATTATAGCTAATAAGAGTAATCGTAGTGAAAAGAATTCATCGATCTAAGAGAAAAGTGAGAAAAAGAACTCTGATGGTGGTTTCTTTATTACTATTAAATTAGACTTAGCTAAAAACTATAAGAAAGGTCAAACAATTAAACCTGGTGAGATTATAGCTTATGATAAAGATAGTTACTCTGATAGAAAGTCGAAGTGTGGGTAACAGCTTTCAATGGGTACTTTAACTAAAAGTAGCTATTATGCATCACAGATAAAGAGCTTTGAAAGATAGTGCTATTATCTCTCTCAAGATTTATCTGAAAGATGGCATCTGAAATTGTATTACAAGTCGATGTATTAATGGATGCTAAAGATATTGATGTCCAATGCGTAGAGATTGTAAACCACTCCATGAGGTGAAGTTATCATGTCTTATCGTGCAGCATTGGAAGATCAAGATGCTACTGATATCATTAATAAGATGGTATCTAAGGAATGGTGATGATCTAAAGAACTTATGGATGAATTGGTAAGATTAAAGTTAAGTCTAAAGTAACTGGTAAACTCAAGATATTAAGATTTACTCTACTATTCAACTTTTCTGAAATGTCTAAGTCATTGCTCGCATTTGTTAATAAAATATAATGCACCAGTAGATAGTAAATCTAAAGTTAAAGTAAACTTGGTATTGATGCATCTCAATCGGTACTTCAGGTGTAATACCAGCTGTTGGTAAACCAAAACATGCTGAAGGTAAAGTACAGTAGAATTCTATACCAAAGTATTGTGATAAGATGTCTGTTTGGTGATAAGCTAGTATACTTCTCTGCTCTAAAAGGGTGTAGTAAAAGAAATCTTCCCTGAAAGATAAGAACCTTACTCTGAGTATAGACCGGAAGAAAAGTACATAGTCCACCTGTCGGTTCAGTAAGATCTCGTATGGTAACTTCGGTATTAACTCTAGGTGCTATCAATAAAAGTATCACTGAATTAGATCGACATGTAAAAGATATTATCAGTGTTAAATGGGATCCTAATCTGTAGGATCCTTAACACTATTAAATAAATTTTGTTATTAATGGGATAAAATCATACGCAAAAGATAATAACCCTCAGTCTCACTATGATTGTAAATAAAAATTTCCCAACACGTTAAGCAACGTACCTACATATAATGAGACGTTTATCAGATGACTACTCTCAAGTAGTCAGTATGTCGTAGGTCAAGTAGTACATGCTAATACGTGGTGCCTGGATTTATTTATCATACTGATGGTAGTAAACCAACTTTAACAGATAATATCTGGATTAAAATTTGAACGATGGGTATGTACGTCGTATCTGTCTTGGACTCCTCAATACTTTGATGAATATAAAGTTTGGAGGATTACCCAGATGCAGATGACAAAAATATGGTGATGATAGATTATGCTTAAGAAAGGTGCAGTAGACGCTTATGAGTCGTCCATTACCTGAAAAAGAATGTGGACTCTACAACATATTGTAGCATTGCTTGACTCTTCTAAACAATTAGCTTTACTTGGTTGCCCAAAAGGCATTCAAACTTGGGTATGGCGTAAAGATTTGAAGATGGTTCAAAAATCTGACGGTTTTCTTCACTCTCTGATGGAACTCTTGAATCCAGAATTGGGAAAATAGAAGGAAGCTGCTGCACTACAAAAATATTACAAAGTGGCAAATCCTTTTGATAATCCTGCAATATTTTACAGACTCAAAGTATGTATACGATCAAACCGATCCTCAGCCACAACCCCAACCTCAGCCTACACCAGATCCACAACCTCAACCTGAGTAAAGGTGATGGAGATAGACCAAAACAGGAAACTGATAAGAATACTAAAGATGCTAAAGATAAAGTGAGGATCCTAAAGCAAATCAACCTCAGGATCCTGATAGTGTCATTAACTGGTTTTAAAGATTCTTATTTGAAAATGACTGGTGTAGATCCTGCAAAGTATAAGAAAGCTCAAGCAGAATCTAGAAATAGAGCTGATAACTTATATGCAGAGATTGTAGCTGGTACTAATGCATCATATGTATATGGTACTAGAGCTGGTAATGGTCTTAAATTTACAGAACAGAGAACTATCTACTGTTATGGGCATGCCATATCAGGATGGATGAATGAGATAATAGGATTCCAGAACTAGGTGGCTTTGGTAGAAAGTTCCATGAAAAGATTCTTTCTAAGATGCCATTATTAGTTCTTACTCCAGGTATACCAGACTTTATGGCTGGTTATGCTGATGAGAAACGTAAGAGTGTATTAAATTCACTTGCTTGGTGCAGTTGGTGGTCAATCTGATTGATAAACTAGCTAACTCTACTGATAATGAAATGAGATATTATACTCTTCAATTTGAGCAGAAAGATTATTATAGATACGTAAACTCTATGTGTACCAGCACTATCGTATTCTTAAATATAAATGGTGAAATGTATAATGGTGAGCAAAATCCGTAATATCAACTGGTTTGATAGATCTAGAATAAAATGTCACATAACTATTCATGCACTATAGCGAGTAGGCTATATGTCTAAACTCTGAAACACAAAATCTCAGAAAACTTCGGTAATGATACTGACGTATCTACAGATAAAATCAACAGCATGTCTGATATTGGTCGTGAAGTACAATTCTTAACTGGTATTAGTGGTTTCGATGCTGACTATTCTCTGCTAAGGAATTAAATAAAAGATGCTGGTATCAGATAAGATGACCAAAACTGGTAGTCTTGGTACAATGAAAGGTTTCATGGGCATGATCATGAATGGTGTAAGAACAGTATTTATTGTTGGTAAATTAGAGTTTTCCTGAACTATGGGCTGATTCCTCATACTCAAGTAGTTACTTATTAATCTAAATTAGTATCTCCTGATTATGATAGACGATCTCGGTATATAAAATATTGGTGTACCATTAATGCATTTGATTGCTATGTGTGCACCACAGTCAAAATATCTCCAAAATGGATATGTACTCCATTCTTGAGTTTAGAGCATTCTATCGTGGATTCTTTAATATTGATATGGGTCTAAATGTCTATGTCAGTCCAGGATCTGAAAAGGTGGTTGGACAGTTGACGGTTTACCTACAACCGTAGATGCAAGTATGAAATCAAAAGACTTATATAGTAAACTTATATATACATCTGAACGTATTCTTGGTAAGGTGCAAAGTCAAACATTTGGTAGTCGGATTGATTACTTACGCAGCTAATACGCTGGCAAATACTAATGAACCTGATATTGCTCATTGCTCGTTTATTCTTAGCATTGAAAGAGCAAACACTGATAACTTCCTAACTCAATTCAAACTAAGATTAGTAATAGTATGCTAATATTGATACTAACCGTGTATTCCGTAAGGGCTAAATTTATATACTAATCAAAACATTGACTTACGACTTTTAAGTACCTAAGTCTTTATTTATGATTGATTTTTATAGAATCGTAAACAGAGTTCTATGAATATGAAGAAAGATGGTAATATACCCAGAAGACTTCAAGAACGATTAGAATGGATTATGATAAATATACATTAACTCCGCTAAACAACAAGAGATATTAGATAAAAGAAATCTAATGATGAATACATTGATTTCGTTGATACAAAGTAGTATTATTTGAAAGAACCTGAAGGATCTCAGTCCTCGGTTTGAGAATAGTTAATAGATATAACTAGCTAATATGGCTATGACAACTCTCAGTTTGCATATACTCCATTACTGGTAAAAAGAAGATAATGTATTCATGAAAAGACTATTAGATACAGTGAAACAGTAAGTACAACAAATGCTTATACTCCCACGTGATGTAGAATTCAATGCATTTGTTAAGACACAACTTCTTTTAATCAGCAGATACCTTTTCTATGAAGAATTGGTTTAATTAGACCAACTAATAAACCTGACTGGGATAATATTGGTAAGAATATTTGACTATGTTTAACTCAATATGGTTAGATGATACTCTAGTGATAGACGGTACAGTTAGATAGTTATTCTATTAAACCTAGAGTGAAGTTCATCTCAAAGTATATGAATATGCTTTCATAATAGAACCAATATACTTCTACAGTTAATAAGTTGAATAAGCAAGACTTTAGAACTCAGCTAACGTAACTACTTCCGACTTTAATAAAGTTGAAGTGATTATATTATAACTACGATGTATAATATAGTTGTTATTAATTTAGGAGGAGATTGAATTGTGCCATCACAATTAACACCTGGTAATCAGGAAGAAATTAAGTAAGACACAGCCACCGTGTGAGGCAGTTTTTGAAGAATGTCAGAGAGAGAACAGCATGTGTATCGTCATGCTAATGGTAGATGCATTTATGAAACCTGTGTGTACAGATAGAAACCCTAAGTTTAGCAGAGGCATTGGGATTTTGAATGTCGTCTTTGCCATGAATTGAGCAACGTGACGTACGTGATATGAAGATGATGTTTTGCGATAGCTGTTTAGAACATATATATAGCAGAGAAATTACCATTCCATTGTGTATTCTGTAGTAGAGTCTCAAGGACATCCATCTAAAATCATGTTTAGTGGTATTTAGTGATAGATGTTTTTGCTAGGTTAAATAGAAGTATTCATTGTAAGAATTGTGGGAATTCATGAAGTGAAAAGTAACTTTGGAGGAAGATATAGACCAGCTAATTGACAGTATAGTTAGTAGCAAACTATATTGACATGAAACACTAGCGAAATAACTAATACAACCAGTATGCCGGTAATGCAAATGTATTAAGTACTATATCGATCTATACCAACTATTTAGAAAAGATGTATAGATCTGATGTAGCTATAGGTAATAGATCATCTGTAGCTGCAGCTGTAGTAAATATGTATTCATTATAGAGCATTCTATAGAAAATACTATGGAGTTCATACATATTTATCTAATGCAAACATCTGGTCCGATGTTAATGAATGAAAATTTCTATCAGACTATAATCATACTAATATTGAAAAGATGATGTTAGCTGATATGATTACACATTCATGATTCAAAAATACTACTATCTTAAAGAGTTATGTAAATATCGTACCAGATATCTATTATATTGAAGGACCTTATGAGACATCTGTAATGATCAACTCTACTCATGGATAGAACTGATAACAGTCTAACATGATTATTTTCTAGTAGTTCATTGCAATATACAGTCCCAGTATTTTGCTAAAAGATCAAACAGTAGTTGATTGATCATAAATGGGTAGAAAAATAATATTAGATATAGAATCGTTGATAAGTATAATGCATTGATTGAGTTATTAGCTAAGTATAAGCTATCAGATAATACAATCAAGAAAATGCGTTATATTATCCACAATTATTTGATTATTCATAGTGTGACTCGTAATGAGCATAGATTATATTCATTCAATAATGTATCTCATACATTGAATATATTTAATCATGCTATTAATAGACATGAATTCCTAATGCATATATCTCCCCAGAATATACTGGAGATAGATATCTTTTATTAGCACCAGATAGAACTGAAGAATGGTTACAGATATAAAGCTGTAGAGTTTATCTTGTCAAACAGAACTATATCGAATGTCTAATAACTATCTAGATAGATCTTGGGATGTAAACTTACAAGATCCTGATATGGATTAAACTACTGAATGAAAAATACTTTTAGAGATAATCCTATAGATATAGATAGAATAGTAAAACTCATTCCCATAGAGGTCTAATCTCTATGGGATTTATTTTTGTTAAAATGGGCTATTTTTGAACATCTCTGATAACCGGAGGTGTATATTATGCCACAACCTAAATACGATACTATATTGATCTATACTATAACTGTATGGATTATAAAGAACCGAAACTGATTGATCAGAAAAATATAAGAGTCTAACTATATATAAAAGAGTATGATAAATATAATATGCCAATTGCTACTATGAATTTACATAGATAAGAAAGTTTGCAGATAATATTATCAAGAACTCTAAGACTGCTTTACAATGATTATGGCATGTTTATAAATACCACTAGATAATAATGCAGCTATAAAACAATTATACTTTTAAACATGAGTTCTCTTATCTTACTCGAGTGATGATACTAACAAGACAGAAGATATAGACTATGCACAAAACAGATTCTAAAAGATGAAGATCGTGAAGATGTATATAAATTCTTAAACTTGGATTAATATCTAAGAAGTTAGTAGATAGAAATCTGAGTCTAATAATGCAACTATATACAAATCTTCTATGCAGACATCTCATAGTCGATTTACTCAAATATGGGTGAACCATTATTGATTGAACCATTTACTGAGACTGAATTAGTAGAGCATTGATTATTCCACCTAAGAGTCTTTATCTAAGACATTAGACTATCTAAATACTATTCGTGTATTCTATAATACTGGATATAGATTCTTTATGGATTTAGACAATATCTATTTAGTATCCAAGTCGGGTAAAACTACATTAAGAAATGTAGATAAGTATGCGACTAGTAAGTTTAACTATCAGATATTGGTGGTAAAAGAAAGCTATATTAGAAGGTTTTAGAGATGATGATAAGACTAAGAGTTATATGGTTGATATACCAACTACTGATATTAAATATGGTAAAGATAATATAACTGATAAAGAGCTTAATGGGTTTTACTGCAGTAATGATGCATCTAAGACCGTACAACAAAAGCTATCTTAAAAACTCTAGAGCATTTGTGGTATCTTTGGTGTATACCAAAATATTATGAATACTATGAATGCTATTAAAAAGTATCTCAGTAGTGTACGTCGAAAGTAGTAAAGAATATTCATCAGACTACTGATACTATTAAAAGGTAACTTTTAATCAAATAGTAGAGCAAAGCAAAGAATCTAAGTCTGTAATAGTGCTGTAACGCACAAGCTGAAGCATTATTGAGAATTACCAAAGACTGCATTAGATGGTACTGCAAGTAGTTGAGTTTTAGATGGTGTTGTTAAATCAGATACCAATATAAAAGATGTGTTGACTAATATCATCAAACATACTGTAGTTATGCAAACTACATCTACTAATACAGTAGAGAAATCTGAAGATAAATTTGGTAAAGTTTAAAAGAAAGCATATACTGGTCAGATATATCATATAGAAAACTTTTGGTTCTCTAGTTGGTGCTATATCTCCAATTAACTCCCAATAATACAGCTCAGTTAACTAAAGTTAATGAACTTCCTGAAAAGAGAGAGCAATCTAAGATTGCATAAAGAAAGTATATTGACTTTAATACTGAGTATAGTAAATATATAACTAGTAATGAGATTATTGTAAACTCTTTAATGATACACCAGATAAGTTATTCTATGTAACCAAAAAGGATAATACTGATAAGCTACAGAAAAGCTCATGAGTTAGATCTTAGAGCTCTTAAATCTAATCTTCCTGAATTAGTAATTTGAACTTTGAGCATAAGATGAAACTTAGCTGATATGAAAAGGTTTCGCTGAGCAAATGAGAGAATAGTCTTAAATTAAATGCTAGTGCAGGTGACGGATTAAAAGAAACAAATAGCTGCTACAAGAGAGATTCTAAAGACTTCTCTAAACAAATTCTTGAGGGTGCAAATACATATGTTAAATCTTTACAAGATACACATTGCAATTGCTAACACTAAGAATAAGCTAATCAATACAACTAAGTCACTAGGAGCATTAAAAGTAGCTTAGGTTTCACTATACCAAGATGAGTAGTACTGCTATAAGTGGAATAAGCGATATGTCTAAGGTTGGTACTAATGGTGAATCAATGATAGATGTAGCATTAGACTTAACTGATAGTAGAAGACTTAGGTAAAACGTAAAGCTAATCACGCATTCCTAATGACAATATGGGATTAATTAAGAATTTCAAACATGCATTAGAGTTGAAGTCAGTTTACTTGTCTCTAGAAGTAAACGCAATTGAACAACTCTATATTCAATATGAATCTAAGTATCTAATCAATAACAATACTAAAAGAGCATAAAGAGCTACACTGATTTATATTATGCTATCTAAGATAGAAGTATATACTAACTCAAGGTGAACGTTTCTTAGCAACTACTAATATGACATTTGCAAAACCCTAAAAACACTGCAGAATGCTAAAAGATGTAAAGAAACTCCCTATGGAGTTAAACTCCCATGGGGATGTTATCAACTATTTTCTTGAGCTCAGCATCATTCAGCGATTAACATATGCAGACATGAGCTTTAATAATTTCTCATGTAATCAGACATAATCTTTTCAGCTGTTTGGTATTTACATTGCAAATATATTACTATAAGTAGATGCAATCTTATTGACAATCTTTTGTGCATTGACTGCTGTTTTAGAATCAATGTTACCATTTTTAACACTCAATTGTTTGATTACCAGCTTTTTAGTAATAGCTGCACTATTACTACCAGAAGTTCAGGAGCCGGTGCATTAGTTTTATTTAATGTGGAAAATCTTCCAGAAAATACATTACCATATGGGTATGTATTGTATTTATTTGCCATAATAATTACCTCCCTGTTGTTGTGGATTTACTACTTTTACCATTTGGAAGAGGATTTAGATTTCTCTCTCAGATTTAGCATCGGATCCAGATTGCTTATCTGCAGGGTTTTCTGTGGTTTGTTGTTGAGTTGTTGACTAGCAGCTTTATTAATAGCAGAATCTAATGATTTAAAGATTTGATCACTAGTAGCCTTATCTTTCTTAATATTATCTACAATCTTCAGGATAGATAATACTTGATCAGCATAAGCACTAATACTAATATCGTTAGAGAGTAATCTTTTCAGAATCTTTTACCGCCTTGAAATAATCATTTGTGTTTCTTTCCATTCATCAGTGCCATTATAATCAGAAATGATACTTTTACGAATTCAGTGATTACTTCATCAACATCAGTATCTTCATTCATATTAGTAAGCTTTTTCAATTATTGCATTGAAATTAATATGAGATGGAGCTTGGATACAATTTTAAGCCTTCATAGTGGGCATGTTGACTGTAGTGAAACCTGCAGTAGGTTTATAATTGGTCTTTATATTTGTCAAGGTATTCTTTATTAGATGAAGAACTTATCAAAACCAGTTAGATACTTTATCGAAAAGACCCATAACGAATTCTTTAATCTTATTGAAAATTCTTTACTATCCCAAGCAGCACCTTCATGAATAGCTGCTAAACGATTTTTCAACGTCTGCACACCTTCAGCGAGAACCATTGCTTCTTTAATACAGCAATCCATAATAAGGTCGATGTGTTTTCATATCAGTGATAGGATTCATCAAGATTTCAAGAGTCAGTAAGTTTGAGAATTTGAATGCTTGTTGTTCTTTTAGGAACTTAGCAGACTCTTCAGCTACCAATACCAACTTGATCGTCAACAAATTCCTGATTAGCCATCAAAGTGATAGCAGATAATACAGATTTAGCTTGATAGTAGTTATTGCAGATATATTGAGCTTTAATGCTATAAACTGTTAGTGATAGGTCCAGATTTCAGAAATCATACTAATGATGATACGTTTCAATCTTACGAATATGCTCATCACTACCAACACTAATCTTAGTAGAGTTTTCTATATTGAATAACTTTGTTTAAAAGTTTCTTAGTATTCTTTATTGATAAGTCTAGCATTGTCTAAAGTTAGCTGCTAGATCATCACGTACAGACTTAACGATTTCAATACATTTTATTAATATCTTCTTTATGGAAAGAGATAGTAGTAGATCCATCAATAAAGATATCTGGGTCTTAGATAAATCTTAACTCGATATCATCTGGATCTGCATCAATAATCTCCTATAGTACGTTTAATAATTTTGCTTTGGTTATTGTAGTAATTTCTAATAACACGAGCATCGTCTCTAAGATAACTCATAAGTTATCGCACAAAGAAATGAAGATATCAGTTAAGATATTTTTGTTTAGGCGTAAAATTTCATCATCTAAAACATACTAACCATATCACGTTCAAAAAGAACGTCATTACCATTAAAGTCCTTAGGTAATCATTGACTACATTAATTAGTCTAGAATCACCTTCATTACTCAAACGTTTAAGATTATATTCTAATACTTCAACGTATTTATCAGATAGAATGAATTAAGACGAGTTAAAGTGCCGAAGAATTGATCATATGCTTTATTTTCTTGATCATTTCAGATTCACTTTCAACAAATTACGATAGAAAGTTTGAGTTTCTTTTTCATAGCCTTAGTTTTAAATGTATCAACTAACCTAACAACTTGAGGTAAAGTTGCAAAGGAAGTTTTAGCAACAAGGCTTGGGTTTTAATTTTTATCTAGTAGAATGCCATCAAGAGAAAAGCATATTACCTTTCCATTATATTACCTCAAGGTAAAGTTAATAAAATAAAGACTATAAAACTTGTCTTTAGATATTAAAATATGATTGAATGTAGATTCATTAGTAGATTTACTTGCACTAAGAATAACTCGACACATAGAACGAGCATCAGATTTAATCCCTTTAATATGTTTAATTGCTACACCATTAATAGTGTTAAGATGTTTACTCATTTCAGCCGATAAACTACTATACATTACTAGAGTACATAGTTTGTTTTCATCACAGTACCATCTATGTTAGTATTTTTAATAGCACATTTATCATATACATCTTTAAACATATCTTCCAGATACTTTAACAGATTTAGCAAACATTTTCTTATCTCAGGAATATCCATAAAATGTATATTCAATATTTTTAAAGTTCTTTTGATCCAACTAGAGTCTATAGATTTAGATACATCTAGTTGTCATAAAATTATCTGTATATTGTCTAATACATTTTACGAAAAAATAGATTGTCTCTGACATAAATTTTTCATATTTATCTAAATCTTTTTATATTTTACCTGAATTTATATGTTTTATAATATCACTAGTTAAAGCTTTTGGTATCATTAGTCATTCATCTTTAACTATACGTGGATCTGATATCATACCAGCGTATTTATAGTCTTTTTGAAATCTTTATCTCAGATAATTAGATTTTCTTAAACTGTTTATCATACTTTTGTAAGAATTCTTTATCACCACGTATATATGATTCGATATATGCAATGAACTTATTCCATACATTAGCCAATCCAATTCTTAGAATGATTCCAAATATCTGTAATCTTATCCTTAATTGAATCTAACATACCTTCAGTATATACTACTTCAGCACCTTCACGAACTTGTGCTAATTCATGTTACCGATACCTTGCATGATAGCATTGTCCATTTCTTGGATAGTGTGCATGCTTCCATAGCTATATCAAAGTCTGTAATCATTTACTACAATACCAAGATCTTGATAAGATTCTTGTTTCAGTAGAACTCAGAAAAATGCCATTTATATCATCATAGATTGATAAAATAAAGAGGAGATTTCTCTCCTCTTTAGTAATTAAATTTTAAAAATAGGATTCAAAATCTCGTTACTGAATAAGTGGATTCATTGTATGTTAGGATTTGGTTTAACACTAAAATTACACGACAAATAGAGCGTGCATCAGTTAGCACCTCTTAAAGCTTTTAATCATTGAGTTTAATCCAGGTAAGTTGATTTACTAATTTAGTAGATGCTTTTACATGCATTAATAATAATAGTATTTACGCTTTTTATTAGTATTAGTAGTTATTTTATTAACCACTAATTTCTTTAATTATATCTTTAGAAACATTTTCTGCAGCTTTAACCGCTTTATTCATTGCATTTTTAGCTAGAAGTGTCCATAAGTAAAATAGCCTTAATATTTTCAAATTATTTCTAATCCATGTAGGGATTCACGTCTCGAAATCATCAGTATCTTTAAAGGTTATCACGATCTGATTCAAAATCATCATCTAATTTTTCTAAACAGCATCAACTCTAGCTCTTGTTTTATCAATATCTGTAGAAGATTGGCTTTTTAATATGTGTAAGTGATAATATCTTTAGCTTTATTTTCATATTCATCAATTAATTCTTCTTTAGTACCACTTTGCATTCTTTTTCGATAGTCTTAGCATACTTATAAGATTTTGTCAAAGTCTTTATCTAGTATACAGATTTTCATCTAGTTTTTCTTATACTTATCTAAGAATGCTTTATCGCCACAATACAGCTTTCTAACCATGCAATAAATTTACCCCATACTGATTTGATCAATTTTAACAGAAAGTTCCAGATCTTTTCAATCTTCCTTTAATATATCCATCATGCCTCAGTATATACTACTTCAGCACCTTCACGGATAGTATTAAGTTCACATTTACCAATACCTTGCATGATAGCATTGTCCATTTCTTGGATAGTTGTGCATGCTTCCATAAAGCATATCAAAGTCTGTATAATCATTTACTACAATACCAAGATCTTGATAAGATTCTTGTACAGTAGATTCAACGAAAAATACCGTAATTATTCCTCCAGTTTATAAAAATAAAGAGAGAGAATATTGAATCTCTCTCCTCAAGTTTCTACTATTTAAATTAAATATTGAGTAGTACTTTGAAAATCGTTATGATCGAATGCAGATTCATTATATTTGAGATTAGGTTTTGCTGTTGGATTGCACGACAAAGTGCACGAGCGTCGGTTAGCACCTTTAATACATTTGATTTTGAAGGAAGTCTTCCAAGTATGTAAATTAGAATATTTTGTAGATGCTGATTTTAAGTAATTACTATATGCACTATACTGATTTTGCAGGTTGCTCGCCCTTTATACTTTTCGCATCTTTAATTAAAGATTTGTAATCTTGCTCAACATCTTTAAATGCTTTATCTTGTTCACGTTTATATTTAGAAGCATCTTCTTTAACCATATCCAAGATTTTACTAAAATGGAACAGACAATTAGCATTTACATCAACTTCCAAAATTCAGCATCTTTATATTCATCTTTGATTTCATCAATTAAATCATCAAGTTTTTCTAATCTATTAGAAGCCTCTTCTGATGTTTTATCACTGATGCTTGGACGATTTGTAGCTTCTTCATTACGGAAGTTAGTAAAATTTTTATCCAATTCAGTAAATGCTTTATCGGTACCATCTTCGATAATTTTTAGCATATTTGAAAGTTTTATCAAAGTCTTTATCTAAGTACACAAGGTTTTCATCAAGTTTTTCTTATATTTTGATAAGAATGCTTTATCACCACGATACGCAGCTTTCTAACCATGCAATGAATTTATTCCAAACATTCTTAACCCAGTTCATAATAAAAGTCCAGATCTTTTCAATTTTAGATTTAATACTATCCATCATGCCTTCAGTATACTACTTTCAGCACCTTCACGGATAGTATTAAGTTCATATTACCAATACCTTGCTATAATAGCATTATCCATTTCTTGGATAGTATCACATGCTTCTAATGCAAGTGTATCGAAAATCTGTATAATCATTTATTACAATACCAAGATCTTGATAAGATTCTTCATATGTAGACTCAGCGAAAATGCCATATCTTATTTTACCTCCCATTAAAGCCATCAAAGCATCAGCTTTGCTGCAAAGATCGATCAAAAAGCACCTTCAGTTTTAGGGCTATATGCTAGCAGCTTTAGCAAATACGACGAGCTTGAGATGCAGTTTTTCTTAACAATAGCTAATTTAGTTTCTAATAAAAACAACATCTGCTTTAGAGCACATGCATTACGATGATAGCGATATTTTTAATTTCATCTTTATTTTCTTTTGAGCATCACTAATAGCTATATCAGCTTGAACATATTTCTTTTGGAGCATCTTAACAGCTTTAGAACTGCTTAATTCAGTTTCAACTGCACTAGCAATAGAAGTATATTTAACTTCATCTTCATCTTTGAATACTTTTCTAACATTTCTTTTTTAGCTTCAGCATGAGAAGAAATACCAGAACCAATATTAGAAGATAAACTACTTCAAGAATATCAGAAGCATCAGCTTCTTCATACTTTTATCATTATAGTCTGTAAGTTCAGATTTAACAGTGAAATCTTCATTGGTGGCTCTTCATATTTTAACTTCCAATTTAGAAAGATCTTTTGAGAATCCAAAGATGAATTTATTGTAGGAAATGTTTATTATCGCTCATCAAAGCGAGCAACAATGCGATACCAACCATTAAAAAAGCTTAACTTTAGCCCAAACTTTCTTGGGAAATTTACAACTTTAGTTTAACAGTTTCCCCAAAGATGCTTCTTGAAAGCTTCTACATCAGCACCTTCTTGAACAAGTGCGTATTCTTTCATATCAGAGCGTACACACGCCGAAATTTCGAGCTTCAAATTAGTACATTCTAAACAATAAGCCCAAGACCTACTTCGCATTCATATTTAGCCAGAGGTTTTCAAGGGTTACGTTGATATCTTCAGTATCATGACCACCGAAAATGCCATAATTATTATCACTCCTTAAAAGTTATACTTAATAATATAAAAAGGTTTTAATTAATTTTAACCCAAAATAGGTTAGATTTATTAAATTGTTACACGTATAGAGTTAGAGACATATAAATTAAGCTATTATGATAGTAATATCTAATGCATTATTCTCCAGTACATAGTGTTGATATTTAAGAACTCAGAATTCTACCAACAATAGATTCATCTACGATAAATGTGTTGATATCCTGGACCATAACCATTAAAAGTCTAAGAACTCAAAGTAGGTTACATTCTCTGCATACTTTTGATTATAAATGTAATGATGTTAGAATATGGATATCGGATTCTAGATTTATCTTCATATGCTTTCTAATATCATTCTAATATACCAGTTAAGTATTTATCGTAGTAAATTTGAGAACTTAACTTTGAAAGTCATAGATAGGTTAACTCTATTTAAGGTACTCCATCATTTACATAGAATAGTTTAGATGGACCATACGTGTTAAGAACTTGATATCTATACCGAAGCTATCTTCTAATACATCTAGAACATTCAAGAATATGAATACGTTTCTTTTCAAGATTATTAATGAAGTCTTGAATTCGTTCTTCTGTATTAACGTAATCATAGAGATAACTGGTACGGTCTATAATATAAGAGATTTGACCATTGTCTTGTTTTCTAATCTTAATATGAGTTCAATCAAGTCAGAATAGTTGTACAAAGAAGTCAATACCATATTTGACAGTGTATTCATTAGTTAAGCTACATCCTTCGAGAGTCAGCTGAAGATTTGACTCTGTATCTAGACCAGCATTATATCCAAATACATCTTTTAGTAAATACAAATATTTTCTTATTCATATTATTAGCCACTATATCCAGGACTCAATCTAGTCGCATTACCAACTTCATAGATGTTATTAATCTTAAGCTTAATATTCTTATCAATCTTATTATCCGTATTAGCTTGAACTTATAATCCATGATAAATGTATTTTGATCGTGGTTTACAATTCAGCCTCAGCCCATCTATAAAAGGAACGATACTTTTCATCTGATAGAATACAGCTAAGACTTTAACATCTACACCAGTTATCTTCTCTGGATCATATGGATCATCTTTATGAACTAAACCAATGTCAGATTGAATATTCTGCATAATAGAGATGTCTCTACATATGTCACGTTCCACTTAGATAATGACGTACAGTTCATTTTATTAGCCAAACTGTACTAGAGTCTTGATTTATAAGTAAATTCAAGTAGTTTGTTTACATCCATGATATTCATAGTAAGATACATATAATGGTTTCCCTATTAACGATACATGGATGGATTCATATATAGGAACCGATTTCTTCTAGCATTAGTCTTCTTCAGAAGATTGATATGCCACAGAAGCGTTCGTAGTCCCATCATGTTTGATAATATTACCAGCAGTCAATATATAGTTTGAATCTGAGATATTATCAAAGTCACGTCTAATTGCTTCAATTGGTATAGTATTAGTTGGAATGATATTTGACAGGTGAATCCATTAATACGAATGCATAATACAAACGAGCTAATGGTTATCCATTTTCTTAAAGAAGAATAGTTTATTATCATCATCGTCAATAGTATTGAAGTAGTTATTAATATCAGTACTATTGGTTACTACTACCACGAGATAAAAGCCCTCTTTAGGAATGAGTTTCTTTAAGTCAGCAATAGGGCGTTTATCATCACCATATTGAGCATCTGATGTAGGAATTACTAATAGATTCAATCTATCATAATTTATCTTTTCAGATTTAACTCAGTGAATACTATCTTTATATGAGATATTACCATTAGCACCCTGACAAGTATATAAGTTAACTGTAACCAGTATTAGCTGTGGGTAAAATAAGAGCTATTATCAAACATTACACGAATCGTAGAAGAATCTATATAAGTATAATTCAGAAATTATTTATACCATCAGTATTCAAACCATTATAAACTGGCTGAGTTTTCTTGTTGGTTGATCATATTTCCTTTACATCTACATCGAATCCAGCTAATTGATTATCGAATTCAAATTGAGCATCTTAGATTCTAGTGGTTTGTAGTGATAATAGTCTACATGATAAGTAGTATACTCATATTGACGTAGATCTACTAACAGCATAACTACATTACGACCATCAATCTTAGATCTAACTGTAGGCTGAGTATGGATCAACATCATTAGAGTTTCTAGTTATAATAGATTACTTTGAGTAGTGTCCTACATACCGTATGATATACTCACCTGTAGGCAACTCAATACGTTTTGATAATTAAATCATATGGTAAATGGAATTCATAATCACCTACCATGATTTTTATATTACAGTCAAATTTAAATGTGTCAGAGACCGTATTCAAAGATAAGTTCATCTTCAGAAGACAAACATAGCTTACATAGTTGCAGGCTCAGCAAAATCTTATTGATGCCAAGCATTAAAGCATGAGATTACATTCTTTCCAAATTTAGCCTGTAATAGAATGACTTCATTAGAATACTCAGCTGCCATAGTAACAGCATTTTGTAGAGCATTAGAATTTGCATCTCCCATATAGTCAAATATCCCATAGAGAGAGGGTAATTTTCATCTTCATCTACATATCTTTTCCTTAATATTTTCAATATATTGATGATATCATATATATTGGCATTAAATGGTATCATTTTTGAACTGTATTTAAGACAGTCTCCTGATATGATCGGAGAGTCTTGTTTACTGATACTGCATCAGATGCCATTTATTTATCCCTCCATTGAGTTTATAGAAACCTTTGTTGGGTAAAGTTTCATTAAATCCATAGTTCTATTATTATATTTAGGATCTTGGAAATAAAGCGAACTATTTAGTCACTTGACTTTTATCAGTATTATCATCAGTAGATAATCCTAGACTGGCTCTTATAGTATTCATATTATTATTGAAGTTTTCAGATATACCAGATGTTTCTCTTTTAAGTTCATCATTAATATCATCCATATGAGTGGCTATATATGTGCTGCCACCTAACATAGCACCAGCAACAATCTTACCAGTATTCTTAATACGTGTTTCAACAAGTCTTCTGCTTTTATATTCACTCACATGGAATCTATCACCAACAGCCATTTGTTGTTGAATTTGTCCACTAAAGTGACCAGCACCACCGCCATTATTTACAGCACCGCCTGCAGTACCACCTTGGAATTGCTATATACTGGAAGAGCTATATATGGTCTTGCATATATTACCACTCCAACCATTAAATTCATCCATATATCCACCTAGAGATGGATCACCAGCTGGAATCTTTTAGCAATCTCATTAAAGTCTAATATATATAGGATCCATATCTTCATATGCAGCTTTAAAGTTAATAGTAAACTTTACATTACTGTCTGCAGGAAGATCAGAGAATATGCTCAGCATGTACGTTGCTGGATATCCCAATAAACTGATAATGAATAATAGACTCACCATCTCAACAATAAACTTATACATAGCCATTTGGTCATGGATAATTTTACCATTTGAGATATCTATCATCAACAAAGTCCAACTAGCCCATGATGTTTCATACGTTCATATTCATCGAATAATCTAAGCCACATATATCTTCTAGATACTTTTGTATCTTCAAATTCAACAGAGAACTCATGGTTTTCATCTGATTCATAAGATGTACCACGATAGAATATAGAAGATCCTAAGATATTCTTAGATGCTCATAATCACTTGCTGTAGTAATATCAGGCAAGTCTATAGATCTTTATAGTTAGATAAGAGATTGACAAATGGTCTACCACAAACAGAATAACAAAGCTTTGTGTACATCATTATACTCTTTGATGCTTCAACTATTAAAGAGTTATCGCAGGATGGATTTAAATTCGGTCCATTAAATAACTGCCAAGTCAGGTTAGTAAAGAATATAAATTCTTTAGTAAACCCCATCGATTATTTGGATCTAATCTTTTCATATCTAGCAAACTTCTCATATTTCTCTTTCTGAGTTACTCGCTGTGCACCAATACCAAGACCATTTTGCTTTTACATATTTAAGTAATCACTAGATGATTCATCGAATTCAGGTCTCGCAGTATTATCTAATACATTAACACCGGATGTAAATTTATCTATACTATCTCCAATACTATTAATAGCGTCTGCTGCATCATTACCCTAGTTTAGTAACAGCTCCAGCAACTACCCTACAGTATTGATATATATATTGTATACATTTTCTACGGTACCAGTTACAGCATTCTTTCCTTTTTCTGCTACATTATCTATAGCATCTCCAACGCCAGATACTGCATTATCTATCGCTTTGTCTATAAGGGTTTTATCATCGTCTGCCATTACAAAATATTCCCCCTTTCTTATTTAATTTAATCTTATGTTAAAATGGCTAATTCTTATCGTAATTGTATATTATAATAGTGAAATAGGATAAAACATATAGATATATGCTCTATATATCCACAACTTTTCAGTTATTTGTTTTACTATACATTTTTAAAGCGAGGCTGATGATTATGAGAGACGATATCAAGATCTTTTAAATTGTAATTACGTAAATTCAAATGAAGCAACTTATACTTATAATGTATATAATATAGTATAAAACTCAGATAATGATAAAATTGATTTGGACTTAGTTAAAGTTGAAGATTATAATAAAGTTGTTAAGCTATATAATTCACTTATAAAAAGATTTAAATGAAGAGATCTATCTAATAACTATAGAGATGTATTAGGCTTATGAATAAAAGATTTTTCAAATATTAATGAGAAAAATCTATATACTTTTATCTTATTTACCCATTTTAACATAAGATTAAAGTCATATATGATACTATGAGGTACTTTAAATGATCCTTAAGGATTTAATTACAGATGTTTTAGACGCTGCTGATGGGTACTGAAATTGGTGGAATTTATATCCAGAAGAATCCATCAATTAAGTCTATTACTCGAGCAAATAAAGATTTGACTATGACATTCCCTGTCATGGTTTTCAATACTGTAGACAGTGTCTGCACAATTAGTAACTAGAGCTTTTAGAACGCAAATTCGTTACATTAACTCAAAATGCTATTATCTGCTATTTCTATTACATCTTCTAAAGATGCTATTGATCATCTTAAAAATGTCCATGCTAACTTAGACTTATCTAGTTTTCTTTGACGTTGATGATTATCTTGCTGTCAGCGAAGAAAGCTACTGTTATGCATATCTTTGATGCAGATACAGTTAAAGCTGTATATGAAGCATTTTGAGACAGAAACGTCTACGTGCTGAAAACCTGTTAATCATTCAGTACTAAAACCTCAAAACTCCTGTTAGACCTATGAAAGAAGAGTTTGGTGAAGGTATCCTGACTCTTTTGTTAGATTTTAGGTCAGAGGTAAGATGGCTAAAATTTAGCCGACGGTGAAATATGATTTTTAAAGCATATAAGGTCAAAATCAGTATTACAACAAGCCACATATGCTAAACATAAAGCAGAGCATGAACGTGATGCAGCTCAACAACAGGCTAATGATAATGATGAAAAGCTCGTCGTATAGTTCGAGGCTGGCTCTAGACGTTATAATCGTATGCGTAATAGTAGAGATGCACTTCAATCTAGAATTGATGATTTGACTGCTGTTAGAGCACTAATCTTTCTAGGTAACAAAGACCGCAAATGGACTACAGCTAATGGTGCAACCTACATTGTTGCAAATTCAATTCATTAGTACTAATGATAATAATGAGTCAATTACTGTAGATGCATACGTTGGTATTAAGTCCTAAATCTATTGCGTAGATTCTGTGATATTGCTAATCATATTGTATCTAAACGTAGCTATAACTTTAGCCATATAATTTTAATCAAAGCTACTTCTGGTGAAATAGGAGATTTCTGGAGAGATTTCGTAGTTTGCATTAAGAAAGCTAAGATTGATGCTGTATCTAATACTAGCAGCTGGTTCTTCTTCCAAACTGGAAAAGTATTAGAACGTCGATGCATTAGCATCTAAGATCAATCGTTTCATGTCTTTACGTAATGATCACAGCAATTACTACTTTAGTAGTATCTGCTTATGATGTAGAAATGCTTCGTAAGATGGAAAGATATTGATATTCTAATTCTCGTGTAGCTCGTAAAATTGATGGATGACTATAACTTAGTGGGTGTTATTATCGTTGATGATTCACTGAGTCTGCTAAATTCATCTTTGATACTGGTGATGATGAATACGAACCATATACATTTAAAACTTTCAAAAACGTGAAGATAAAATGGATTATAAAAACAAATGATTCAATTACTTGCTGGAGGTAGATAGAATGTCAAGATATGTACTAAAAGAATTCATTGAGCCAACAAATTAATGGATCTTTTCTGATAAAAGAAACTTACGTTACAGTTGGTGTTGACTAATGAAGCTGAACAACGTGAAGTCCTTTTAAGTGTAACTAATAAACTATATGAAAAATTGAAGCTAAAGTAACTGATGTGAACTTTGAAACAATTCCTCAATCTAGAGGCGATTTCATAAGATTGATAATATTGATATGGTAACTGAAGCTGTTACTGATATGATTTTACCAGAATACAAACAACCCTTTTGACTTATATTACCATTACTGATGCAGTGCTAAACATCGTTTGAATTGAAGAATGAATTCCAACGTTGCTTTGCATCTAATACTAGTCTAGGTATTGTATTATATAACTCTACTGCTATGGCAGTAATTAGAGTGGTGTATACTTACTTGTGCTTCACTATTGATTTTCATCGTAGATCCTAAAACAAAATCTGTTAGTATCTGGAACCGTGTAGCAGTATCTAGAAGTAAAGAGTGGTTCAATTACAAACTTTTAGCGAAATTCAATCAATCTCTGAGGTAATAAGCTTAAAAGTATTGAATGATCTAATCAAAGGAGTGCTAAGAACTTAGCTGGTACATCTGTTTTAGCAGTTATTGGTAGTATTGGTCTTATCTTTACTACGTTCCCACCTTCGTGAATTGATTTACTACTTCTACTATTGTGTAGAGCAAGTGTAGCTGAGTACTTTGATACTCAAGTTTTCAATGCTGTCTTTGAATGCTGCACGACTTGAGACAGCTGGTGACCTAAAAGCAACAAACGAACAACGTAAATATGTAGATCGTTTCCGTAAGATTTTCTGACTTCCTCGCAGTTGATGCTCAAAAGTTTCAATAAAACAGATGATAATGTACGTCAAGATGAAAAGAAAATATAAAGTTGATGATGTAACTGAAAGTCTTCCAGACTCAGCTGCATCCTCATTATTCTAATGAAGGAGCATAGAAAATGCATTTTTCTAGAAAACAGGTTAGAGAGTCTAATACTCTAAGATGGTAAAACAAGCAGAAAAGACACTCTTGAAAAAACAATTAAACGAGTCTAAGACTATCATTCCTGAAATTAATAACGTAATGACTGAAAGTCATTTTAAGCTCGTTCTAAACGTTCTTTTAAATATCCGTATGGAAGCTAAAGCAGCTATTAAAGAACTTCTTAACAGAAATAATCAAATATATTTATGACAGATATGCAATTCAGATCTTCAGTCTACTAAGACTATTCGTGATACAGTAATCCGTGGATTCATCAAAGAATGGTGTAGAATCTATCATTCATGCTTTTCAATACTAGTCTTTATTCTTAGCTGATATTGCTAAAGCAATCAAAAGAAGCTACCAGATGATGTAGTTAAAGCTAATGATGATAAACTTAAAAACCTGATACTAAAGTATCTGATATTACAGTAGATCCTGAATATCAAGATTCTTTTTCATGCTGATAAGATGGCTCAACAAGAAGAAATCGAAGATGTTGATGCTGTTTAATACAATCTCACGTTGCTAATAACATGAAGACTTTTATTACATCTAACGTTGAAGATAAACAACAAATCAAAGATATCATGATGAAGTAAAAGAAAAAGTTGCTAATATTAAAAGCATCTAATGCTGATGTAGCAGGAGGACATCAAAGGAGTCTATGATTTTAGGTGCTAAACGAAAAATCTATAGCGTAAAGAGTGCTAGAAGAGCCTCTAGAAGCTATGGTTAAACACTTATGCTAAACGTGTAATCTCCGAAAACCATGCAAATTCTTGACTGAATCTAAAAACTATCAATACTGATAAGATTGTAGAAACAGAGAATGTATGTTGACTATGTTAGTGCTTTCTGAAGCTCTAGGGGTTTGACCGATTGAACAAAAAGTTCGTGCAATGTACAAAATAAAAATATAATGACTCATCTAGTTAAACTAGATGGAGTCTAGTCATTTAGTTTACTGATATTATATCACCTCCTATTGATGTGGATGTACCATCCCAATGTACTCAACACGTCCTCATCGGACCATAGTTGACCATGCAGTCAACAGATAAATCTAGTTCCATTTCTTCGAATAACGTATTCTCACCTCCTTTCAATATAAACTATGAGAATATTACTTCATCTGACTTTTTCATCATCTCTTGTTGATATGTCCTCTTCTACCATATCCATGGCATCTAGATAATCTATCAACATCCGTATTTCTAACGGTATTTCAAACATAGTTCACCTCCTTATGTCATCATATCACTTTAATAATATATAACCTAAAAATATTCACTATTACAGAAAAAGAAAATGCCACCAGGAACATAGTTTCTGGTGGCTAGTCTACCCATTAAACACCTCTCGCAACCCGCAATACTATTAGACATGTGCAAAAACCAGAGCCCTCCTGAGATTCTGCATCTCTATTATGCACCGAAACCTGCGGAAATACATATGGGATTAGCATCCTCAAATATCTCCTGGATCCTGGTACGCATCGCAGTAAAACAAAACCACCCATGTCTACCATATGTGCATCAACCTCCCTCTTCATTGCCTCCCGAATAAATCAATCAATAGTGAGTTACAGCCACATCTGCGAGATGTATATGCATCATTCACCTCCTCTCTTCGGATTCTGCTGAATCCTCACCATCTCGTTGAATAAGCACTGCTGCTGATACACCTCTAATACTTCGGACTCAGATCATATCTAATACATCCGGAAGTGATTGGTGTATAGCAGCACCGCCCATCTTCTGAGATGGCAGGTTCAAACATCCCTGCGATCCACCAAAGGTCGTTGACCCACGAGTGACTGATAGCTACAAAGCCATGGCGTGTAGCAAACATCCACTGCTGGCGTTCAGTTGACAGAAGTTCGCAGGGCGAATTTCACTCATAACAATACGGGTGATCCATAAACGCTTGCTGCTGTTGAAATTCCCATATAACCTCCTTATAAAAATAACTAATACTATGAAATCAATTAAATAATATATAATCATATATATATACTATTACATAAATACTAGAGTTTAATCTCTATGGGGATCATCCTATTATTTGATTCTAGTTTAACCATCACTGCATTGTATTTTTCATTCAAGTCATTATACTTTTGAGTAAGATCTTGAACTTGTTTTTCAAATCAACTTGTTTGGATGCACTTAATAGTACCTTGACCAAAACTTGAAGTTTTGCACCAGCACCAATCATATTATGAACCACCCTAATGTCGTAGCAACATTAAACATTGTATTTTCATTAGACATTAGAAATGCACCAATAGCTGTTGCACTAGAATTCTTATAATTGCCAACACCAACAGAGAAACTCCATTTATCATTACGATCAAAAATCTAATGGATGTAATCCTGCTAATACCAGAAGCTGCACCTACTTTAGATGCCGAGAATCTGTATAGGATTTGAGCTTGACTAATGGATCCTTCGGATACATTTTCTTAATTGTGCTACGTTAACAGCATCAGTATCTTGTTACCAGCAGCTACAGATGTAATTTGACGTGTAATATTATTACGATATCACCCACAGATACAGCAGATGCAGTGGACTTCAAGTGGAATTTGTCTTCCAGATGCATTATATCCGATTGACCTGCAGCTGTAGACGCTACAGAATCAGAACCAATAGCTACGCCACCATCAACTATTTACATTACTCATTATGACCCACTGCAACTACATCTGAGTTATTCATTACAGTTGTTGTATCAATACTACCTAAAGATATCGGGATGATTATCTACTGATATTACGGTTGTTGCCAACTACAATATCATTAGTACCATTGAGTTCAGTATTACCAACACCTGCTACAAAGTTATCAGTTGCTTCACTACCATTAGTACCAGTCACATTATTAACACCAATGATGGATGTACGCAATACCCAATCAGCTTTGTTACCGCACCGATTGCCATTGTAGCCACCATTATTATTCTTAATAACATCACGTAGTTTACCAGCAAATTCAGCTGCATCAGTTGTAGCTGCAACGTTTTCTAAAGATGTAATGGAGTTAGTAATTTCATTACCAGCACCAAATACTAGAGAACCATTTGTATTAGCAGTACGGTTAGCAACACCGCTGATAGTATTAGCTACACCCACAGAAGTTCTGTCTGCAAACCAACCACTACCTACACAGCTGCTGTCTTAGATTCAATACTATTCAAAGTACCAGTAATAGTAGAACCAAAAGTTTTGTGAAGGTGTAGAGAATCTACCTCCTGTATAGGAGGAAGACATGATGTTGAATGTACCAGTATGAGTAGTCAAAGCACCATTACTAAAGCTATTGGTACCAATGTTGTACCGTAAGCATTTAAGTTTTGTGCACGAGTACCATTGGTATCCGTGTTCATAATTAACGTCACAATCTTACCGATATAGTTATGATTACCAACCATAGTACTACGGTACGAGCATATGTATGTGCTACCATAGCAATACCAGTACCAGCTCTATTTACATCAGTTGGAATACGTGCAGAAGAAAAATCATCACCACTGTATGGTGTTTGATTAAAGGATAATGATGCTTCTACACCACCAGACATGTTTTCTACATGTGCATTATTACCAATAGCAATACTAGCATTTTTGTCCTACATAGTTTTTCTACTTTAGCAGATTTACCAATAGCAAATATCTTTAGTATTATTAGCTACAGATCCTGTACCGTACGTGACATTACCAGTACTAGCATGTATTGTCTCACAGCAAATCCAGTTCCATAGAGAACTTAAAAATAATTGCTGTCATTCAGAATTTTAGATGTTTTCATGATTTTTGTCTCCTTATTAAATAAAAGTTATACCCTATAGGAGTCAACTCCTATGGGTATTATATGAATATTGGTTTTAGATCTAATACGACCAAATTGTCTCCAATACGACAAAACAGTATGGAAAAAGGTCAATGTTATCCATTAAGAATTTATATTGTTGAGCCGTAGGGAATCCTAAGATAGTATCCTTATCACTTGTATAGTATGTGCGTAAATTAGATAAGAATACCTCATCATTGCTAAGATTACCTTGTTGCCAAACATATCTACCTTCTTCACAGAAGGAAAATCCTGGGAATACTTTTAATATATTCGTTATCCCAATAAGATTGCATTAACATTTTTTCTTTTGATATCACATACGATATCTAACCGTTTATGATTGTACATTTGATCACCTATACTAGATCTTCAGGATCATGGAAACCTGAGTATCTTTGTTTTTCTTTCTTCTCAGTTACAGGATGTCTAATTCGACACCACGGGATCTCCATGAGTTTCTTAATTTTGATTATCCCCATATCCCTTTTCTAATAGGACATGAGTTAATCATGGACCTTGATCCGTTGGAAGAGAAACCTTATTAGGTTGCATAGTTCCATCAGATTGAACGACCCACTTACGTAATTCGAGCTTATAAGCTCTATCATTCCAGCTCATTTCTGAAATCTTGAGAACTGTATTACCACGTTCATCAAAAGACTTCATCAATGCCTTCTGGATTAATGTTAAACTTAAACTCCGTATACTCCTGATTAGACTGGGAGTTAATCCCCAGCCATATTACATTTAATTATTTTTGTGGACGGAATAATCCATCAGATACAACTTGACGGCTTACGTATTTACGAAGCAATTTCTTAGTTGTATCTGGATGTAATTGTTTAATTTCCAATAAACGACCAGAATAGCTATTAGTATTTACTGGAGCACCAGGGAATTACTACATAGTCATATTGGTTACCTAGATGAAACCTAAGATAGATTCGATAGTAGCACCACTATACAACTAAGTTGCTATGGATACCATCGGATGCTAATGCATAAGATACATTGGTTACGGAAGTTATCATGGTTTGCATTGTCTTTACCAAAGTCAATAACTGTATCTTTTAAGATATCAATTGCATCATTAGTAAGACGGAACCCCATTGCAGTTTCTGTAACAGTACCGTTTTTAACGGAAGAACGGATATCAGATGCACCATTATAACGTGCTACCATTTCCAATTTTCTTTTAGTAGATGCATTTTCACCTACTGTATCAAAACCAAAACGTTCAACAGCTTTCAAAACGAGTATCGTGTTCGTTATCAGAGCCATTATAGTTCAAATACTAATCCTATACCGATTTGTGGGCTATTTGTGAACACGATATCACGGCAGCCTACATAATCAGCAAATACATTACCAAGACGATTGGTGAGAAGCTCACATAATTCGCTTGTACTACCTGTCTTTGTTTTGTAATCGCTTTCAAAAACTCAGGAGTAACTTTAGCTCAATACCTTTTTATCCCTTTGTCATTTCCTCATCTCGACGAGTTTCACGGGAAGCACGTTGATACTTCATAAAGATTGGAATCCCGCTGTCTGACTTTTGGAATTCCATTTACTAATTGATTAGACATAGCTAGTCCTCCTTTAAAATATAAAAAGAATTATTCTACTGTTGGGATCATAGTAAATATTAATCACCTAACTTCACCATTATAATATCTAATATTCTAAATTTAAAAGACATGTAATCCGGGTAGATCATCCATACCAACATATTTAACTATAAAGGTACGATCATTTCTATCTTGGATAAAGAAGAAGTTACCTTTAGCCTTATATAATAAGATATCATGATAATATTCAACGATGGTATAATCTACTATACGATCTTGTACTATAGCTTTCCAAAGCAAATAAGTCACCAGGGTCGTAATTGAGCACCATCTTTAACTTCAAATAATACATTAATTACTCTGAAGTTATAATGGAACCAGTACATGAATAGAATATTTTGTAAAGCTATCTTAATAGCTTGGTCTATATTATCATATTCTAATCCACGACTATCACAAATGGAAATAAGAGTGTCACAGACTCTAGGGTCTAATTTGACAAATGATACAATATTCTTCAATGGATCATTTAGATATAGATCTACACTAAAAAGCATAGTCTTTATGTCAATATCATCATCATTAGATCATATGCTCGTTTATATTGTCTCATTGAACTGTCATCTTTTCGAATTCATCTTTACATAGAAACTTGCCAAACTTCTTATTATCCATAGGGATTATCAATATTAAGTCGACTAGTATAGTAAGGATAATTCATTGCTTCATATGGGCAGTAGATATTAATGCATAATTCTTTCTCCCCATTCTTTAAAGTACATACTTCGAAAAACATCTCACAATGTATCTCTAAAGGTATATACTCATCTGTTTTGTACTTATCAATCAGTAACCTATCTCCTATCACAGGAGTAACTTTATAAAAGTCTTTTGTCTTTACGAGATACTATTCGATACAATTCTGTTATTTGTCCGAATTGATCTTTTTCTTACAAAAGCTTTTGACCGACGTTATACATATCCAATTCATATTCACCTCCTTCGATCAAGATTATAATATATGAATGAATGATATTATAAGAGTCCTACTTATCTAGTAAGTAGGACTCATTATATTATCAAAACTTTCATAGCTATTTTAGCATATTTACCTGCATGTTTAAGAGTTGGTGCTGTAATAACAAAGTCATCACAGAACTCACTACGTTGATAGTAATTAGAGAAGTTAAATTGTTTATCATTCTTAAGTACTACCTTAAGATATTTATGGAAATCATTTAATACTCTAGCTCTAATCTTAACTAATTCTTTATCTTTCTTAGTACGATCTTGTTTAATTAGATCTTCACTAATCTTAAGATTTGTAGATAATACATCTTAGCTAGTTCATATTTCATTCCTTCAATACTTTTTAGCTCTATCATATTCCATAAGCAATCTATGAGATTCCCATATAGATAGATTGATAGCTCTATTCTTTAAGGTTCTTAACAAATAGATTTCCTCTAGCATCAAACTCAAAGCCAATGCTTTTTCTTGTAATAATTTAGAAGTCATACTTTTTATGATATATAGTATTAGCTCTATTATATTAGCTTTAGTCATATTAACTGAATTGAATTCCATATATAGATTCCAACCAAATTCTAATAAAGCTTGCTTTAATTTATCTGATTGAGTTCTAGCATATTCTAGACTTAAGTATCTTACATTAGACATCCAATCTAGAATAGTTTTTATCATATGATTTACCTTCATAGATATAATCTCTTAACCATTCATCAGCTTTATCTTTCCATTTGCTGAGGCATATCGCCGAATGTACTATTACGTTTGAATACTTCGAGTTTCATGTGGGATATAGAATGGTATCGTAGGTAGATTTCTAATAGGTTGTACATCTTCCATGCTGATTCAACTATGAGTAATAGTAATCATCAAATCCATTACTAGTGAATATACACTTTTTGAGAAGTTATACATAGTTTTCCATCATTCAAACTACTTCCATAAGACATACATCAGATATACGAATATGAGATATCCATAGATTGTACATCATGCCATTGTTTTCTAATTCCTCTTCAGTATCACAAGGTAATACTATAAAAGATACAGAGTTTAATGACCAAGATTTAAGATATTCAGTCTACGTTTCTTACCACGTAATTCAATACCATAGTCTCTGGCTCTATCTAAATCAGATAATTGTAAATCCAGATTCACTTAATGCTAAATCATCATAAGGAATCTCAGATTAAGATAATAGAACGAAGTTCTTTAAATCGTTCTACATTAGACTTTACCATAGATTTCAATAGACTTATCATCACTATGACGTTTCATCTCAGCAGACGACTTATTATAATCATTCCAGTCGTCCATTAATTGGTCTTCAGAAGAATATTTATCATCAAGTACTTTATACATACAGAATCATTAACTTCTTTTACCTTCTTATTATTGGTGATCACTAGCATCATCATCTCTTCTAGCATATCTTTAGTCTTAACAAAAGCGCAGACCTCAATCTCTGAGAATGATCTTATATGATTTGGTTCGTAATTTTAGATTCTAAGTCTACACGCGTATCCATTGTATCTTCATAATCATGGTTCCTTCAGGAAATTCTGTAGCTAGACTTAGCTATATTTATCTAGAATATCACATAATGGAAGAGATGTATCATATAACTCAGATTCAATGCTATATATAGCATTCATTAGAATCAACAACTATCTATCTAAATCAGATTCTGTAAAGTCATCATCATACTCTAATTGGTCTTTAGATAGCATTACCTACAGTGATTTCTTCATATAGATTAACAGCATTCTCCCAAGTAACTCTATCTCGTTTATGCCTATAAGACTTATAAATTTATCTTGCAAGAATAGTTCTTTATCTACTATTTTCAGTTTCATCATTATCAGATTTAACTCTAAGTTTCAGTAGACTTCTATCATCAACTACACAAAGCCATCTTTCTCCACTGAATGAGTGTCTATGTGGGCGTATACGTACGTATATTACCATCCATAGTTCCTACAATACCACCTACAGCTCCGACACTTATGCTCTCTTCGGCATATTCTTTAAGTCAGATAGACGTCTAATGATATCTATATTCTGTAGGAATATCTTTATCATCTTTGAATTTATCTATACATCTATCAGTAAAGAATCTATCATCATATACGGCAGATTCATTGATTCTAATAACTTATTAGTTGTGGTAGATCATTAATCTCTTGATCTTTAAGTAAAGCTAATACTTCCATGAGTTGGACGAACTTATTATCTGTTAATCTTAAGTAATTATATTCTCCAAGTTCGATAAGTTCAGTTTCATACTAACTTGGCTTAACGATATTCATCCATTTGACGATTATTGGATTATCTCCACCGTCTTTTTAACTTCGATAATCAAAATTATAGGGGAACGTAGTAAATATCCGTAATCCATTGTCTAGAATTACTGCATTGATCAGTATAATCAATAACTGGACCTAGCATAATAATATCTTTAGAGTTACAGTTAAGAACTTTATCCATAAATTCTATAGCTTTATGCTCATAAGATCCAGTATAAGTAAACTTAGTACCATCACTATATACATAAGTACCACTAATGCTACGATGTGCTAACATCTTAGCTTGATGAGCAAGCATCATCTAATAGAGATACTACCGTGAACTCTAATCATATTCTTTTTAAACTTAGCTCTTCATTCTTCACATCTAGGATTAGTAGCATACTCTATAGTATTTACCAGTCTTTTCATTCCAGTCTGTCTTATTACCACATACGATACATCACCAGAACCTGCGTGAAGTTTTTATCATATAAGAATTGCTCGGCGATATTTCACCGATAATATCTTTCATGATCTTTTTCTATGTGTCTGATTAACTTGTCTTTGAAGTCTTTACGTCGACATAACGGACAAAGCTATTCTTCGTTCAGGTGCCATTGTATCCTCCTTATGAGTGTATATCACTTTAATGCTATGTTAAAAATAGCTATTTGTGTATATTTTTAAAACCCCAGAACTAAGTAGTAATATATTAATATGAAAGGAGAGTTATCGTGCAGATGATATTACTCATAACTGCAAAGACAAAAGAAGTTCCTACTTTTATTAAGGAATACTCTTTTATCTGCCACACAGTTATAAGACTCCACTATATAAGAATTTTAATGCATTTGGTACTCTAATTGTGCGACTAATGCTTTTTGAGCCAGGTACAATAACTCATAGTCCAGAAATGGGCTTAGGGTTGATTAGTAAATATAATATATGCAGTCTGATAGAGTTATTGAACTCAGTCAGGCTATCAAAAGATCAAATAAAGGATTATCTTGATAATACTGTAGCGGTCGAAGTTAATATAGGTTTCTCATGGAGAAAAATATAATGATTATAGATATGACAGTTGACCAGTATCAATTTAGATATTTCATGATCGAGATAAATTAACTTAAAAATGTTGATGAATGATGAATTTAGGAGGAACCATGTCTGAACAAGTAAAACTAGCAGACCTCATGAAAGAAAAATGTGGAAGAAGAAAGCTTTCCGAAACTCCAGTAGTAGAAGAAACTACTCTACGACTGAAGAAAAACCAGTTGAAGAAACTCAACCAACTACTCCTGTAGTACCTACATTTGATGAAACAAATCTACAATCTGCTGATATTAGTGCTATCGTTCCTTCTGGTAAAACAGATGCAACTCAAGAAGCTGTGATAATTGATAGATGAATTAGATAATGGTATTTAGTGCTATTGAACGTCGTTTCAAACCTACGTGCATAGAAAGAAATTCGGCAGTATGCGCTTCGTGAAATATGAAGAGATCTTAAAGCTATGGGTGAAGAAAATCCTCCAGTAGTTTCCAAATATGATCCATCTTTAGATGCTTTATCCTCAATTGACGAGATGAAAGATCAGGAAGCAATTCGTCGATGAAGAAGAACACGTTTTCATCTGATGATGAAATCAAAAGCTTCTACTAGTAGTAATAATCTTCTTCCTGAAGAATGATATTGAATCGTGAATTCGAAACAACGTGAAACTGCAGCTGAAAACTCTGTAAATAATATAACCACAGCTGCAACTACTCATCAGCTATTGATACTACACCAGTGGATGTGTCTGATGCAGCTGTTCCATCTGTACTCCAGTGAGAAGAATCGATGAAGATGACTTATATTATGATGATGATCTTCTAGAAGATCTTGGTCTTGATGAAGATCAAAAGAATAGCTGAACGTCTTAAAGAAGAAAAACAACAGCAACGTAATATGGAAGAGTTTGCTCGTGTACTTCGTCCAACAATTAGACAGAAGTAGGTGAACGTAAACCTGATCGTAGTAACTCCGTGTACGTAAATCGTCCTGGTAGCATTCACTAAAGTAAGTATCTCAAACGTTGAAAAGAAATACTATGAATGGGGATTACTTTGCTACTGGTGTATCTATCTCTCTAGCTCACTCCATTATCTACTACAGGTGAAATGGATGAAATTAATCCATATACTGATTCTCTGCAAATGATATTGGTAAAAGTCTCATGCAGTATTTAGTACTCTATATATAAACGTTGGCTCCTGGAATGTCGTATATGGATTATGGAAACATGGTAATGATAGTTATTGAACTATCAAGACTCTGAATCATTTATTCTTTGCATTATATAATGCTAACTTCCAGTACTCTAATATCATTCATTTAGCTGCCCTAAGTACACTGCTATACGACGACCTATTAGTGATATGGTTAAGAATTTGAAACAGAAGCTGATAAAGAAAACTTTCAATAAGACATATTGCTAAAGATCCTTCTTCTCCTCAACATCTGCAAGAAGAAATTTATGTAGCTAATGGTGACCATGCATTCCGGTATTGTAATTCCTAAAATTTACAACTCCATGTTTTTGAAGAACGTCTGATTGGTGAAGGCTTCCCGTGAAAAATACGCTGGTATCGTCAATATCTCCCACTGTATCTCTGCAGTATATATGAATTGATGAAGACAATGAATTGATTCCTATTCAATTCAACACAGCTCCTAATGATAATCGTTAAAAACTTATAATATCGTATCCAAGGTATCTTCATAAAATCTTATCTCAAGTTATCTGCATATGAATTTAAAACTTCAATCTCATATCACTAAATACTTAGAAGAAAATAGTAAAGATATTAATATTTCTTATCAAGTACCTGCAGCTACATGTCCTAAAATGCGGTGCAGAAATTGAGCATTCTATGAATGTCAAGAACTTGTTTTTACACGGCATCGGTTGATTCACGTGCTCGACTAATGCAATTAGTTGATATTTATTACGAAATATCGAGGTGAATTAAGTATTATGAAGCATTGAATATGCCTATAGGTGATTTAATGCTCTATATAAATGACTAGTCAGTAGAAAGGCTGACCGATGCAGCTGCTGACTACAGATGAAGAGCAAAAATATAAGTATATGCAAGCGGCATATAGAGGTCATCCACAAGCTGGATTAGTTCCACCTGACCAAAGTACTAAGACTGGAGACATCTGCGATGACCAGGGAGATATATGGCATCGCTTTGAAGATGCTCGAAGGAATGCTTTTACAGAGGATTTATATAATGGATGTCGTCGAGATTTTCTCCAAATTCGGCAGCCAATGGAGACTGCGAGACAAAACGAGAAAACAGATAGTAAGACTGCTGCGAATCTAGAATCTACTATACAGTATATTAAGGTCATGGATTATTGCATTCAAAGATTGACTCATGTGTCTAAGAGAATCGCATTGAATTTAGTATTTATACCACAAGACAGCAACATTGTCGACTTAGTAGATGAGGGCCAAGAACACCATTATGCTAGTGGTAATAATGGTATGAGTCATCACTATAGTGGTAGATAGTGCTAGAGATTTTGGTGATCCATGTAAAATTATTGTAACTATGCGATAATAAACACAATCGAGTTAGTGCACAAATGCGCTAACTCGTTTTTGTTCACATATAAATAAATCAGTAAGGAGGTACATACAGTACATGGAAAGATTCGAAATTAGACAAGATAATCAAGTATCTCTTCTTGATGTGGATGATTTTTGTCAAGAAGAATAACTAGTCCGAAATAACTGATCCAGTTATATTTGATACACATCTAGTAATCCAACTAATGATGGATTATTATCTAATACAAATACTGGTATCAACTAAAGAATCTGAGAGCAGAGTACATTGTGTATATTGGTTTGGGTGAAAGAAATTCCCACAACCATTAATTTATGGAATCTGTAAAGTAGACTCTGAGATTAAATCTGTTGTTCATGGTATTGGAACTGTTCTATAGACAAATCTGTTACATAGTAGAAGACCTAAAAGGGACAATGGTATTGACTTTCTTAAGAAAAGAATCTAGATAAGATTAAATTTAGAGAGACTTGATCCCATTAAACGTGAAAGATATATCAAGTTTTGAATGCTAATAGAAAAGAACCTTTACCAGATAAACTTATTGTAATCCCACCATTCTTTAGAGATAATAGTAGATGGTGGTAAGATATCTGTGAGGATATTAATAAATTATATATCAATATAATGGTGTCAAGCATCAGACTATTGGTGATTCTGAAGAGACTACGGTTTTAGTATGCAAATCAAGTTGAAGGTGAGACTTCAAGAAGGACTCATCAGAAATCTCATAAATGGTTTGGTACTGGTACTGACAGTAATCCCTAATGGTGGGGTTGCTTGCAGGTAAATTTGGTGTACTAGGACGAGCTAACTCCTATCTAAGACTGACAGGACAAAGCGACTCGTCTGGTTATGTCTGCACACCTCAAATTGGATGTAGAGAATATAGGAGTGAGCCCAAGTGACTTTTGGATTACTCTGTATTACCTACTGTAACACCTGCAGCTGCAAACTTTTTCCCATTTGTTATATCTCTCCATATGAGAAGATTCTTTCGAGAATGAATTCATTGTAATACTAAATATCCAGTATTGCAGGTAATCTTATCTATGTAAAGTGAAGTAGAAGACTATCAATCATACAGTCTCTGATGATGAAGTTTTGACTAAGAGAAATTAGATAGATTCATTCATGGATACTCTGACAGATTTAGAGCGATTGACCTGGTATGTAAAAGCTAAATGGAGAAAACAAGTAGTTGCTGATATGAAATTGAAAGGTAATTTCTTTGATGAAATTACAGAAGATGAAGAAAGGCTAGACCTATAACTGCGTGATGTAATCTATATAGCTTGTGAAGAAGCTATTAGGATAGAATGATTCTATGTACACGGTATCCAATCGATACTTTCTATAATGAGTTTGCTACTAAGATTAGATTATCATCTACTATTGAAACTGAAAAGGTTACTATTAATGGAATAAACCTAAGTGATCATTATCCACAAGAAAAGAAGATATTGGAACAGATACACTCTAACAAGTTTATCGATACTATGAATAATCTCGTAATGGGTACTCTTGATAAGACATTGGTGGTGACTCATGATGGTGATATGGTATCCAATCAAGGGCACTCACTGATGAGTTACGTGCTGAGCTAAAGAAAGCTGATTAGACTTAATATCCACTTTATTGATCTGGGTGGCTTGATCCAGTTACTTTCTACAGCAGAAAGAAGCCATTCAAGCTATATATGCTATGACATTAACTATGCCAGAAACTAGAATTAGAGGATAAATTTTAATAAAAAGAATTCCCCTAGAGTCAACTCTATGCATATCTTAAATCTAATCACATTAGCATAGTTTACTTTATCTTTTTCAAATTTAGTAATACTCAATAGATTCTAATGGAAATTTTCAAGTTGTCATTAATGATATCATTATAGTCAACAAACTGTAATATCCATTTAGGAACTTCCGCATCAATTGGAATTGAGATACTAGTAATCTCACCTTTATAATCATTTTTGATTTTCATCTAAGAACTTCTTAATCTTTTCATATAACTTTTGGATCAAGAATCCATTAGAGGGTAATGAAAGTACTATTATTAATTGTAACCTTAATGATATCAATTGCATTAGAATAGTTAAATCAATCGCTTCAGTACTTCATCTCTTAATGCGTTATAAACCAATGCACCTTTTAATACCTTGGATACGCATTGGATTATCATGATTAACATAAGATTTAATTTGAGCTGGTTTATAATATTCTTTTCTCACCAGACTCAATAGACTTTCTAATATCATATTCTACACGAGCTAATGATTTCAATACATCCATTTGGTCTACTTCTTCTACCATTAAGAATCTTCTTAAACAAGATATCTTTCAATGCATCACAGTCTTAGCTTTCAATGTAGATTTGATAATTGGTAACACTTTAACATCAAGCATCTTATTAGATGGAACTAGATTACCTTCTTTAAGTTCTTGTTTAGATGCATAGTTTTTCTTCCACCAGTTAATAAAGCTCTCCAAATAAGAACTCATTCTTCATGGCATAAGACATTCTTTGAATTTGACTAGTATTATAATTCTCGCTACTAAATCAAAGTGTTTCAAATAGTCCACCAGCAATATATGATAAGATATTGATAATACTGAAACGTAATGGTTCTTTATTGCTAGATGTAGCTACATTAATCATCTTAGTTTCAATCTCACCAGTTCCAAAAATTATAAACTCTATCTTCTTCCATTACAGGTTCTACTTCAGGAAGATTCATAAGTTTAATACCAGATTTATCTATTGGTCAATACATCTCTAAGAACGAATGTATACCAACATTAAAACATGGCATAGTTGAGTCAGTATCTGTAATGATATAATATCACGTTTCATTGTAGCAGAACGATCAATCTTATCAACTACAATATATCTCCCATATAACACCATTCTTTAAGGACTTTAAACATGGTCTAAATTAGCTCATAATGATTTGTGGTGGATAGTTAGGATCTACAAATGCTTCATCTAGTTTGGAATAATGTCAATACAATATAATCTTTCATATATTTTATTATCGCAGAATTGTAATGCATTATCTATATAAAGAGTTTATTCAAAAGTCTCTTGAGATAAGTTAATCAATAAACTCCATACTATATTCATAGCTTATTGATTGCTCATCATCAAAAGTAATCTCTATCGAATGTATCCATAATTTTATAGAATACATCTTCAACTTCCTATATCTTTATCTAATACTAACTCAGATGGATAAATAGATTTCTCAGAATTATACGATTAATAAATGTAATTGCTTCATCAATAGAATGAAAACTTCCATTATTCGTAAAAAGCTCGAAAAAATGTAATAACATGACTAATCAATGCACGACCAGTTCTATAATACCAGTTGCCACGTATAAATTATATAATGCACTGCTATAGTTACCAATTACACCATATAAAAGCGTTATTATCACGTTTAGCTAACATTGAAGCATATTGTATTTATTAAACTTCTCATGCCCTTCTCATATTTAAACATTTCTTTCTTAAACTTAGAACGGTTATCAGTAAATGAAGTTATCAATTTATACATTAGATTAACTCTTTTGTATATTGTTTGAATAGACATCCATTAGCTACCATGATTGAGTCTTTTCATATATGTAATTACTAATTCCAGCCACATCAGTTTCAGCTGTTTTCTTCAGTATAATTATTATGTCAAAAATACATTCACGTTTTATATATGCATTAGATAGAATGACATCTAATGCGGTATCAATCACCCTCTGTTGGGGTAGGGAAATTAATCATTAAATTCTTTTTAACTTTGCTCTCTATATTTAGATACAGCTATAATTTTATCAAGTTCTTCGTAGTTTTATCATAATTATATTCCTCCTATCATGATTCCTAGGCACTTTTATTTGCTAATATGAGCTCATACGAATAATATTAAGTTAATAAAACATTATTTTCGTTTTAAATATATTTAAATAAAATAATCTCCAAGGAGGACGAAAACATGTTTTTCAACATGAAACGACCGACAAGGTGTTCTTGGTGAAGATCTTGCCAACCCTAATGCTTTACTTGAAGCTATGATTTATGCTGAGGCTTCTAAATTGCCTCCAAGATGAACGTATGCGTTCGCTGAGATCAAAGAAAAGCTCAATTATTGGTAGAAAAACTCGTATTGAACAAAAGACTTTTGGTTCGCTAGCAGAAAATGACGACTTGGCTCGCCGTGTAAAAATGGCTGCATTCCATCGCTAAACAAAAGAAAGATCCACCTGGACTAAATTAGTTGAAAAACCGTGTAATTGAACGTGCTTTGATTAAAAGATCGTTCCAATACAACAACCAAGTTGCGTGGCTCCATAAATCTCAAGTACAGTATCAAAACTGCTAAATCTTCTCAAACATTTACCAACTCCATAATGAAAACCTCTCGTATAGGGTCTTAAAATCCTATCGTTTTACTTTACAGTGAATTTTATATATAGGAATATATATTATAGTAGTAGAATAATATATTTATGGCGTATCTCGGAGGTTCTCGATGTTTGATACTATCGTCAGTATGAAAACTATTGGATTTACAATGAGTTCGTTAAAGCAAGCAGAAATGACGTAGATGTAAATCAACAAATTAAGAAGGAGAATTGGTCTAACCATTTCGATGCAATTCACTGTATATTACGAGATGATATGAACGATCCTAGCCTATCTAAAGGCTAGATCAATTTAATTATTGCGGTCATGAAGTTGGTCTAACTATTCCAGAACTATTGGTAACCTAATTCTATGGTCTCTATTATCAAGAGCGATGATGAGATTGAACAAAAACATATTTTCTTTAAACGAGAAATCACTGCTAAGACTATTAAAATTACATTGATGAATTCTTTATCAAAGTCATATTGAATATTGATTTCTTAACTAAGAATAATATGATTGCAGATGCATGTATTATATACTTTAGAGTTGATGAGTTTGCAGATCTATTTGTAAACAGCATCAATCTCCAAGATGATGTGTGATGAATGCAATTCCAGAATACTATAATTGTGCATCCTGATATGTCTAAAGTAGACCACTGAAAAGCTAATGAATATGGTATGGAATGTATTAGTAGTACATGATTATGTATTGAAGTCTAAAAGATATTCTAGGATATGATCATATCTATACTAATGCATTTAGAGCTAATGAAAGTATTAATATTCGTCAGCAAAAATATGCTATTTCTATTGGTATCTAAAACCAGATGGTAATGGTAGTGTATTCCCACAGTTATTAATAATAGCTATATTAATGGCGTGTAATTGATTTGATGATTATTATTGAATCCTCAGCTGGTCGTACAGCTCAAATCATTTCAAAATCAATGTAGTTCTTCTGGTGCAATGGCACGTAAGATTGGTTTAAACAACCAAGTACACGTTTGTCAGATCCACATTTAATGCTCTTCTCGTAAACTTCACTTAGATATGATGTTAGAATGCTAAAACTTAACTATTAGTTGGTAAGTATATAGATTTGACCAATTAAATGATTTTGACATGGGTCCTATTAAGGAATCTGATACTCAATTGATTGGTAAAACTATTTATACTAAGTCCTATTACTTGCCAGTCTCATTCTGAAGGTCATGGGATTTGTAATACTGTTATGGTGATCATACTTCATCAATAGAGATATCGTAGGTAAATATCTCATCTGAAGATATTACGGCTGCAGTACTACACAGCTAATTATCAGCTAAACGCGTATTGGTAACAGATATTCCTGATATTGAATTACCAATTAGGTTTGTGAGAACTTTGTTCGTTCTGCAGAAAACTATTTCATTGATTGAAGATCGAAACTATAATGATATCATATCTAAGATTCCATAGATGAGATCTTTAAAGATAATGAAGATGATTGATGTTGACATTACCATACAGTTCTTGACTATAATGATTATGTGAATAAGTTTGCTATCATTGATCATAAAGAAGAATATCCAATCGAGATTGATGAGATTGATAAATTCTATCTTTCTGAAGCATTAGTTAGATTAACTAATATGAAACGCCATCAAACTGATGAAGGTGAAATCAATCATCCCATTAGCAGTATTGAAGCAAAGAAGATGATCAAACTATTTCTATACTCTATCAGTAAATAATGGGTTCCTAAGACTCTTAACCGTATTAAAAGATATCTTAGATAAAAGCGGCTGTAACAACATCGTTTACTAAGATGATTTAGCTACGAAGAGTTTATGAGAGCATTGTTAAAATGAGGTGGTATGTCTAAAGCATACTATTCCTATACTGAAACAATCTTGTCTAATCAAACTAGAAGTTGCATATAATATGCTTGATAGACCTAACTGCAATAATGTAAATGGACCTTATGTATATGCTTCCACTTACTAAGGCATTATATGAAAAATCAACCTATCACTAAGACTGACTAGACTTCCAAAACTCTGTTAAGTATCTTGAAGAATCCATCTTCCTATAATAAGATTCTGCTCCGTCTACTATAGATTACTTCTTCCAAGAACAGCACAATTATTTATGAATCAGCCAAGCTTAACTAATAAAGATATATGAGAATGAACGTAAAGCTTACTGGATGCATTGGTGAGATGAGAGATATTTGAGATTGTGAATAAGATAAATCTCTTACGAAAATTTCATCTAGGTGATTACTGATTACAGTCTGGGAGATGCTCTGAGGCTGGAATCTTATGTCACTATATTTGCATGAATTGCTTTTCACTAAAAGTTATAAAGGGATGTCAAGGCGACTAGTTAATAGGCTTCTCTATCTCCCAGAGATTAGATTTATATTTCGCTAAGCAGTTCTTTGATAATATGAAAGAACCTGTACGAAGATTATAATAGTGATCCTTACTTTTGAAACTCCACCTATAAAATTGAGATATCTTTCCTAGAGATGATGTGCTGGCAAGAAGCTTTACACTTCATCTTGGGTAAGTGTCAATATTACTCTAATCGATAGTGGACAACTCATCAATCAATCTACCAACTGGTAAAGGTGAGAGCATATGTAACTATAGCATCTAATGGCTGGAGAGCTAGAACTATAGTTAGCTGCATCTGCTACTGGTTGGCTAGATCAATGGAGAAATTGCGTTGGTGAATGCTGCTGATCTAGGACTGTGTCAGAGAATGAAACAGTAGTACAATGGATCAGTTGGTATCCATAAGATATTGAGATGGTCATCGCTGATGTATCTAAAGTATAAGTATTCTTGGTCACCCATTCTGCATTACGAAGAACTTTGCACTAATAATGGATGATAAGATTAGTGAACTATTTCAAGACACTACAGAGTATGTCTAAAAGTATGTGATGAAGCACATCTCAACTTTTGATAATATTTAGCGTATCACTGATTTCATATGCTAATACTGAAGACATATCATATCTTACTGCAGCACCAGGTGAGATCGGATGAGACAGAGAAAAACTTTATCTATGGGTGACACTTTAGAAATATTCCTGGTATAAATCTGTTTGATGGAAGATACAGATCCTCATACGGCTTGTCTTGCGTGAGATTTAATAGTGAACCAACTCCTGAGATAGTAGAATGCTCTAATGAAGTCTATGGATTAAATAGAAATAATTACACATAAATTATATAGTTTTGTAATAATCAACGGCGATATTTCGGTGTATAAGTAGTGGATAAGATCACGAGATTGGTGGTAAAGTACTGTATATATTGGTACCATATCAGCTATAGATATCGTTAAAGCTGATTGATGACAACTAATCCTTGAGTTCAAAGATGATATCGGTGTGTATGTCAGCTCATTCCTAAAGAGATTAAACAAAACAACAGTGAACCATTATAGCTCAACAACTAAATCTGCATGGTGCTATATTAGACATTAGAGATTTGAAAGCTACTATTACTCTGGCTGGGCATTTAAGTCGAGAATACCAGCTAAACAAACTTGAGGTCCAGAACTCTGTAATCCTAATACAGAATGCATTGAAGTAGTGGATGATGGGTTTAGATCGATATCCAGATTTTATAGACGCCAAGAACCTATCTTTAGTGCAAGTATGTTACTGAATGTAAGAGAGATTAAGATTAGTCGATGCTATTAGCGAAAGGCTGATGACTTATTTAAGATTAGGAATCTGCTAAAAAGCAATGTGATGCTGGATGTGCGGTTACAGATTCTGCGATGGGTATAAAGATAGTTTTGAATCTAAAGATTTACTTATAAAAGATGCCTATCATATATAGGAGAATGGTACGAATATAGGAATCTAATTAAAAGCATATAAACTATATGCTGATAGTATTAATACTAATGAAGGGTAGCAGTTATAACTAAAACATTCACTGATAGAATTAAAGAACTAATGAAAATCTTCCAGTTAATACAACTTTACACGATCCTAATAAGATTAGCTTGTTATAATTCTAAAATGAAATGCTATAGAAACCATTCCTGAAATTTTATACTGAAATTATTAAGATGAATAATGCTCTTGTTCATCTTAATAATATCTACATACTCATCAGTTATTACTGAGAGAGAAGACAATGAATAATAGACCAAGAAATAAAGCTAAAGTTAATAACGATACGTGTTTACATACGTTAGAAAAATTAGAAACAATGAATACTGAATCATTAGAAAAACTTAGATTGATTGGTACATCTTCCTGAGGAATTATTGAATGATCCTAAAAGTGTCATCTTTATTGATGAGGAAAATGAATAGAAATAACCGCACTCGTCAGAAATGTAGGATTCTTAGAAAAGATTATGACTCTTTTACGATTTCTTTTAATACACTTTCAGAAGAAGATAAAGACTCATTTCTAATAGAATGAAAGAGATTCTAAATGAACAAAAGAAAGGAATGAGCAAAAGAGCCATTAGGTTATTAAGAAGAGGACAACCATATATTTCTTCTTAAGATGTATAGCTGATGCTTTAGAGAATGTCAATAAATATATTCGTAATTTAAGTAAAAGTTTGGAGAGATTATAATATAGAATACTATTAAATACAGATTTAAACAAATTCAAAAATTAGGTAAATTATTCGGTGAATCACATTTTAACTAATATATATATCAATAGTGGTAATACTCAAAAGATATACTAATATAAAATTATCTAAAACTAACTATAATCAAGTGGAGATATATACTTCTTATCATAAAGAGATAATATCTTATATATCAAAAATAATGTATTCCGTAAGGTAAATTATATGTAGATTTATAGATTATCCATGTAGTGTATACTTTTAGTAAGATAAAAATATAACAATGCTTATTTCAAGTATAGAAATAATATCCTGATGATAATATATTGGAAAATAATACTGTATTTTGTATACTAAATATATAAATATCATATATTATTAGGTGATGAATCTTGATGATCTATCACCTATTTATTTTATTCCAAGTGTTATTTAAAGTAAAGGAGAAACATATTATGAAACTATGAAAGAAATTTGAACTTGAACAAATTTTAGAAGCAACAAATATTCTAAATCAAATGGGTGATCTTCCATATTTGTGGTAAAGCCTATTATTGAGAAAAAGATATTCCACCAGTAGAAGAAATTGGTCGAAGCATGATATTATTGATGCTGCAGAAGAAGCAATCCAGCAGCCTCACAAAACAAAGATGCATCTATTGCAGTTAATTTCTCAAATGGTTAATAAACCAAAGAAGAAGTTAAAAGCTGAAGTAAATTCTGTACCACCTGAAGGCGAAACAAAAGGTTAATGTATTTCTAAGACTCAACATCTAGAAATTGTATCGATATGATTCTTTCGTTAAAATTAAAGAATCTATGCTGACAAAGTTGTTCGTGGATTCGTTTATTGAATTATAAAATGAGTGATCAAAACGCAGCTGCAGCATTCGCTGCTCGTATCGAATTCAATCCTGAATGTAATCCAAACAAACGATTACGTTATGAATTGATTCAGTCATCAGGACGAAAAAGTTTAGTAATCCGTTTATCTACTGTAGTAAGTAATACTACAAAGTACTATGAATATTTATCCTGATCTAAACAAGATTGATCTAGATCATCATTTGATCAGTTCTGCAAAGAAAATACACAATTCCCTAAGGTTCATTCTCCTAGGGTGATTTTTGATAGCGTTACAAATCACTAATAGATTGGGGTGAGATATATTGGCTAACTTTGAGAATTATAATAAAAGTAGTCGAACAAATCTTTGAACTAAACTACTATCTTACATTTTAAACTGAGGTTACTTTTAATACTATACATAAGAAGATTAATGACTGATTAAGGAAAACTTTCATTCTGAATACGTTGTTTGGGGCTAATAAACTACAACTAATTTAAGATATAAATGCAAATGAGATTATCTCCTAGAGGAGAAAATTGGTATTGTAATAGACTAGGATAACTATGATGATCTATGTACAGTCGTAGAAGAAGCGATAAATATCAGGATCCTGAAAATAAGATGTCTCACTTAAGAGATTATATTCTACTACAGGAGATCTATTAGATATTAAATGTGATAGTCTTAAAGTAAAGATATCTTCATCTAGAAGATAGATGGAATAATAAAAGTGATTTGATTCCACTTTGTCTTAGTTGATGATAATCCTGGTACTCTTGCAGAAAGCAATAGTTTGATTTACTAATGATTTAACCTTTGATGTACCAGTATCGTCTAAACGAGTTTGAAGATTCCTTTATGACATATAATCGTATTACATGCTGGAGCAATGGCTAGATATATATCAACTCCACTTCTCGTAGTAATAGACAGAATATATTTGAAATAATAGAGAAGGAGATTGAATCTCCTTCTCTTATTTTATACAGTATACATAATTGGATGATTAGATAGCAGGATTAACATAGTTATCTTCAAGAACTCAATGATTTCCATTTCTTCTTGAGCTTGAGATTCTAATGAAAGATAACTTCAAGTCAATATATAGCTATACAGTTTCAATACCATCATAGTGTTGAGATATTCAACAAGAATGTGCTATCCATCAGCTTGAGCTAACTGTTCAAATGTCTCCATCTTAGTCGGTTCCAATAGTCATTAAGTTTTCTGGATGCTTAACAAATACACCAATATATACATTGGAATATACAAATTATCTGTATTACCACCAACAGCCATTTTCCAAGTTTAACCATATTAGGCGGAATGAAATCTAGATAGATACCACTGTTAAATAATGAACTTACATCAGCATAGTTTTTGAGCAAACATGATACTATCAGTATCCATAGATCTTACTAATACATTATAGATACCATATCCAGAGTATTGTTGTAGACCAGCGTTTCATTATTGGTATCAGACTCATAAGATATCTTTTTACACCAAGAATCTGTAGTTATCTGGTATTTGACGATCTAATAAATGACAACCATCTTTCTTATCTTCTGGTTTAAGTTGTACTTTAACCATATGCGAGGAAAAGAAACGACTAAATATGGTTAATGTATCTGGTTTGATTACTTTATCAGCTGATGTTCTTTTTGGGAGTTCTTCAGGTAAGTTCAAAGGAGCTGTGTAAACGTCTCTCTATTTATTTACAACGTCTGTCATTCTATTAAACATAATTTCAGACTCCTTTTTAAAAAGTACATTTTATTGATATATTATTATGTTGGGGAGGAAAAGATATGAACAGATTTGACGTAATAGAATTGACTCAACAAACACTCACATTCTGTATATAATACATTTAATGGAAAAGGTAAATACACTGAATCCCTATACTAGACTAAACTTTGATCTGGATATTTAGTACTAAAACTAATATAGCTAGAACTACCATATGGATGTATTTATATTAGCTTAGAAGCTTTTGCTGATACAGTAGAACGACAAGATTTATTGTACAGATCAAATTAAAACTTAGCATTGGAAATTATTATCCATGAATTAACTCCATGTAGATCAATTGATTGATTAGTATATTAAGTTTAATAATGGCTATAGAGAAGAAGTAGAACTCAAATGTGTTAAATAGTCTTGTCAATGGATATTAGATAATATCCAATATATTAGATCTCTTGGATTGGTTGTAATACCAAGTATATCAATCTAGATTAGTAACCAACTAATGTTATATACTCCTAAATATCAATAGCTATTGCTATGGCTAAACTAGAATATATGCTAGGTAGAAAGTTTTAGAGTTTAGCATAATAATATTGAGTTCAATATATTGATAGATTGAAGACTCATTATAGTTTTATAGTGTGTGAAAAACAGATCTTATATCAACTCTAGAAATCTTAATGATCTAGGTGAACGTCTGATTAAATGATAAACAGTATACAGTTGAGTATTTAGAATATGGTAATTCTAAATTAGTAATAAAAATTACCCCAAGGAGCTTGAACTCCTTGGTTTATTTATTTTCTTAATATTGGTTTTAGCCCATTCCATGATTTTCATCTTTGATATATTTTTCGGAGACATAATCAAAAGATGCACCACTTTCATCGAATAAACGTATATCACCGTTTTCTAATACAAGTCATACCACGTTTACTGAATTCCATTTCCCATCAGAGATTAAATCTACATTTTGCAGATTCAGATTGGATATAGCTGATTACTGCTGGATTAATGATAGATGATACGACCTTCATAACCTTCTTTTTAACTACAACTTCATTGTTGTCTTCCATACTAGCAGATTCTTTAATTAAACACTAGTATAAGCGTTTATGAGATGGATAGATTAACGGTCCCATGTAATGATCTTTAAATACATAGTTTTTACTGCCAACGTTTTCCAATGCACCTAATGCACGAAGACTAAAAGCTTGGTTTTTCACCATCTAAAAGATCTTCATTGAAGTCACGACCAGCTAGTTATTTGTACCAGTATAACGACCAAGAACTAGGTTACCATCAACTTTAATATCAAGATGTTTAACTACTACCATAGCTGATCAATTGTAGATTGGCGTTCAACTTTATCACTCATGAGGGTGACCTGTTCACCTTCATATTACCAGTACGGATAAGTTCTTGTACGCTCACACGCAATTTGAGCTTTAAAGATCAGTCATGCTGACAACAACAGTTACGATTAATTGTATCACCATCCTGAAGGATACCTTCAGCAACAGGTTTGTTGATACTTTCAACAAGTCTAGATTCACCAACCGTCATTGGAGCTTCATGTATAATAAATGGAATATTCATTTTACCCTCCAAGATTAAATAATATATATTACATTTATGTTGTGTTGACTAGCTGAATATAATGTTTTAATATTTGAACTTATTAATAATAAACATAAGTCTTAGACAAAGAGAAATGCGTAAATGATTACGAATATTAGAAAACGGCAACTCGAATTGAATAAGATACGTAAGACTTTGGATGATTATGCGGTCTATATAGTATCGTATCAGAGAATCATAATATGACTCAAGCTGATACTATATTTAAAGCACATATTAGGTTAGATTCTAATATTGATACTGCGATCATGAAATCTGTAGACTTATTATTGGAATTATATAAAGATAATAGTCCAGTAGTAGTCAACAAGCATCGTCAGAAAGTATTAGAGTCAATACTAAAGTACGATGCAAAATCAATTCAAAATTATCTTCAACGTAAGATGGCTCTCCATAAGGGCTGAGTTAAAAACAAAGTAGCTAATGCTGTTGAAAATCCATAGTGATGTTAAAAGATCAACTTGAAAGCTGCTGGTAATATTGCTACTTTCAGTTCCATCCACTGGTGGTTCTGAGGAGGAGAAAGGCAAGCTGCTCAACAAAAACTTTAAATATGATGTATAAGGTTGCGTGAGAATGTAACTATGATCATTATTAAAAACTATGATAAGATCAGTAGACGTTTTGATTTCGATAAATTGTAATTGAAAACGTATTGACTAAAAAGATGCAGTCAAAGAAACTACAACAATCTGTGGCTAATTGATACTTACGATATACAGCCATTAGATAGTTCAAAGTAGCTAGAAAACTATCTGTCTTAAAGTGAGAATGCTTGTCCATATGACATTATTGGTATTATGAGCAGCAGCAGATTCTTGGTTAATGCGAAGATAAATTCAAATATACGAATCATTAGAATCACTCTAACTGATATGGCTAACTATAATCCATTTGGATCTAGTGATATTGCTAAGATTGTAGATAAAGTTAATAAACCTAAAAGATATGGATCTAGATCAGTTAGATTTCAGAGATGGTAAGATGGAAGCATACATTGCTAAATTCAAATTCGATCCAACTCATGATAACTTTGTTAAGTCATTGAAGTGCTTCCAAATGAAGTAGTGAAACATCAATAATATGGATATGATGTGTGTGGCATGTCTTGTGTGTGTAATGTGTGTCGTCTTTTTCTCTCTTTCTCTTTCTCTCTTTCTCTCTTTCTCTTTCTCTCTTTCTCTTCTCTTTTCTCTTTCTCTTTTAATATATGTCGTAATGGCGCATGTG